>Ga0157369_10004688_pt1 | contig 16077 bp, 18 predicted proteins | sample C25metaG_FD_113461 | JGI IMG/M metagenome (GOLD analysis project Ga0157369, IMG submission 113461) | Corn rhizosphere microbial communities from Kellogg Biological Station, Michigan, USA - C2-5 metaG | ecosystem: Host-associated > Plants > Roots > Rhizosphere > Soil | place: USA: Michigan... | reverse complement strand
TGGTTGGACAGCCGGTCCACGCCATTGTGGACGATGCCGCTGCTTACCGGGGGCACCCCGGTAAGCAGGCATTCGTAGAGCGGGCGGGAGAGCGAGGGCAACTCGCATTCCAGCGGGTAGAGGCGACCCCGGCCAGCCAGGCAGAGCGCCTGGAGAAAGCCGAGTCCGTGTTCGGCGACCCTCAGGGCGAGTCCGTCCAGCACGACCAGGATGACCTTCATGACGTCACTGCTGCATGTTGATCAGAACGTGTTCCTGCCAGAGCCGCGGCAGGCGCTTGGAGGTTTCCTCCCAGGCCTTGGCGTCGGCGATGGGCCGGGCCTTGGCGTATTGCGCCTGGGGCAGCAGCTTGGCCTGGACGTCGGCCGGCAGGGTCAGGTGCTCGGCGCGGATCGGCCGGGCATAGCCCTGGGCCAGGTTGATCTGGCCGGCGTCGGAGAAGATGTACTCGCGGGCCAGCTTGGCGGCGTTGGGGTGCTTGGCGTACTTGTTGATGATGGTGGTGTAGCCGGAGGTCACCGAGCCATCGGAGGGGATCAGCACCTCGAAGCGCGAGCGATCGATCTGGTCGCGATAGCTCAGGGCGTTGAAGTCCCACACCACCCCGACTTCCACTTCACCCTTCTCGAGGTTGGCCACCACCGGGTTGGTGAAGGCCAGGCGACCCTGCTTGGCCAGCTTGGCGAAGAAGTCCAGCGCCGGCTTGATGTTCTTTTCGTCGCCGCCGTTGGCATAGGCCGCTGCCAGTACGCCACTCACCGCCTGGGAGGCGGCGCTGACGTCGCCGATGGTGACCTTGTAGTTGCCCTTGAGGAGATCGGCCCAGGAGTGGGGGACGTCCTTGACGGTCTGCTTGTTGACGATGAAGGCGATGGTGCCGGTGTAGGCCAGCGCCCAGTGACCGTCGCTGTCCTTGGCCCAGCTCGGTACCTGGTCCCAGGTGCTCGGCTTGTAGGGCTGGGTAACGCCCTTCTGCACGGCGATGGGGCCGAAGGAAGCACCGACGTCACCGATGTCGGCGGAGGCGTTCTCGCCTTCGGCGGCGAACTTGGCGATCTCCTGGGCGGAGCTCATGTCGGTATCCTGATGCTTGAGCCCATATTTCTGCTCAAGGTCCTGCCAGGTACCTTTCCAGTTTGCCCAGGTATCGGGCATGCCGACGCTGTTCACCTCGCCTTCCTTGCGGGCGGCGGCTTCGAGGGACTTGAGATCGACGGTATCGGCGAAGGCGGTACCGGCCTGTAGCGCAACGGCAGTGGCCAACAAGGAAGCAAGCAGACGGGTCATACGGGTGCTCCAGGTGTTAGGGCTTGGTCTAGGTCAGCAAGACACAGGCCAATCTAGGACCGGGGTATGACGATTTGATGGCAATGCGCCCTGTTTCACCGCTGGCACGGGCGCTGCAATCGTCACCAAGCGGTCATCTGGCCGTCTTAGTCTCCCAACAAACCCTAGTCGAGGCACTCCGGGTGCACCAATCCGAAACTGGTCTAGTCCAAAGAAGTGCGCCGGGTGCCGGTGCCATCCGACAGGCATTGCAGGAGCAGATCGCCCATGGCCTGCTGCCGGCCATGGAGCGCCTGCCCTCCGAGCGCCAGCTGAGCGAGCTGTTCGCCACCACCCGTATCACCCTGCGTGAAGCCCTGCTGCAGCTGGAAGCCCTAGGGCTGATCTATCGCGAGGAACGTCGGGGCTGGTTCGTCGCCCCGCCGCGGCTGGCCTACAACCCCCTGGCACGGACCCATTTTCACGCCATGGTGGAAGCCCAGGGGCGAGTACCGGCGACCGAGGTCGTGGCGGCCCGGCAGATGCTGGCGTCCGCGGAGATCTGTCGCCTGCTGGAGTTGCCGGCGCTGTCCAGCGTCTATCAGATCCGCCGGGTGCGTCGGGTGGACGGCCGGCTGGTGCTCTATGTCGAGCACTACCTCAATGCCGCCTATTTCCCGGGCTTGCTGGAGCACGATCTGCAGCGCTCCCTCACCGAGTTGTATCGCGACCGCTACGACATTCGCTACGGCGAGGTGCGCTTCGAGATCCTGCCGACGGCGCTGCTGCCGGAGGCAGCCCAGGCGCTGCGGGTGGCGCAGGGCAGTCCGGCGCTGCACATCACCCGCATCAACCACGACCAGCAGGGGCGACTGATCGATTGCGACCTGGAATTCTGGCGGCATGACGCCATCCAGGTCAGGGTCGAAGTACCGGACTAGGCTGGCTTCAGAGCGGCAGTTCGCTGCTCGCATAGAAGGCCGTCAGCACCTTGATCAGATGGCCCAGGTCATGGCTGCCGGCCAGTTCGCGGATGGAGTGCATGGCGAAGGTGGGCAGGCCGATGTCTACGGTGCGCACCCCCAGCTGCCCGGCGGTGATGGGGCCGATGGTGGAACCGCACCCCATGTCGCTGCGCACCACGAAGCTCTGTACCGGCACCGCTTCGCGTTGGCAGAGGTCGCGGAAGAAGGCCGCGGTTTCGCTGCTGGTGGCATAGCGCTGGTTGGCGTTCACCTTGATCACCGGGCCGCCGTTCAGTTTCGGGCCGTGGTTGCCATCGTGCTTGTCGGCATAGTTGGGGTGCACGCCATGGGCGTTGTCGGCCGAGATCAGCAGCGAGCGCTGCAGGGTGCGGGTAAAGGCATCCCCGGCGGGCAGCAGGCGTTGCAGCACCTGTTCGAGGAAGGGACCGTCGGCGCCGCAGCAGGAGGTGGAGCCCACTTCCTCGTGATCGGTGCAGACCAGCACGGCGTTCTCGTCGCCCTCGTCGGCCAGCAGGGCTGCCAGGCCGGCATAGCAGGACAGCAGGTTGTCCAGGCGAGCGGCGGCGATGAAGTCGTCATCCAGCCCGATCAGGGCGGCGGGCTGGACATCATAGAAGCTCAGTTCGAAATCCAGCACCTCGGCTTGGTCTATGCCATGTTCCTGCTGCAGGCGCGCCGCCAGCAGGGCGCGGAAGTCGCGCCGCTCGCCGGCAGGCACCTGGGCCAGGATAGGTGGCAGCTCGTTCTGGGCATTGATGGCCCAGCCCTGGTTGGCTTCGCGATTGAGGTGGATGGCCAAATTGGGAATGATCGCCAGCGGCTTGCGGAAGTCGATCAGGCGACTCTGCACCCGGCCCTCGGCGCGATAGGTCACCCGGCCCGCCAGGGACAGGTCGCGGTCGAACCAGGGCGCCATCAGCATGCCGCCGTAGACCTCGACGCCCAGTTGCCAGAAGCCCTGCCGCTGCAGCTCCGGCTGCGGCTTGACCTTGAGGCAGGGACTGTCGGTATGGGCGCCGACCAGGCGCAGGCCGCGTTCCAGCGGTTGGGCACCCAGGCGCACGGCGATCAGCGACGAATCGTTGCGGGTGACGTAGTAGCGTCCACCCGGCTGCACGGACCAGCTTTCTCGCTCGTCCAGGCGTTGGTAGCCGGCGGCTTCGAGACGGCGCGCGAGGGTTGCGGTGGCGTGGAAGGGCGTGGGCGAGGTGGAGAGGAAATCGATGAGGCCTTGGATCTGATCGGTACGCATGGACGACTCCGGACGACAAGGCGTCCAGTCTAGGTTCTGGACCCAGGGGAGTCGAGCGTAGCGCCCAGGGCGGACGGCAGCTCAGGGCTCAGCGGCGCTGCAGCACCAGGTGATGGATATGCCAGTGCTTGGGCCGCCCGACCGCGGTATGGCCGTCCTCCTCCTCTTCCCGCTGCAGGAGGACTTGCCAGTCCCGCAGCAGCTGTTGCAGGACCGCGGCGTCGACGACCGCCACCCCCTTGCTGGCCCAGCTGTCCCGCTCGCCGAGCAACTGGCCGCAGAACAGCCCACCCGGGCGCACCGCCGCGGTGATCCCGGTCCAGAGCAGCGGGAAGCGCGCTGGCTCGCAAAAGGGCAGGGCGAAGCTGGAATTGACGAGGTCGCAGGGAGGGATTTCGAGCGTTTCAAAGCGTGCCTGGCGGGTTTCCAGGCGTTTCTGCAGCAGGGTCGGCGTGCGCTCGCGCAGGGTGCTCAGCGCCTCGGCCTCGGCATCCACCGCCAGCACCTGCCAGCCGCGTTCCAGCAGGACGAGGGTGTCGCGCCCGGTGCCACAGCCCAGATCCAGCGCCAATCCTGGCGGATCTGAGCGGGATGAGAGTGCCTGCAGCAGGGTCTCGCGCGGACCGCCCGCGGCAGTGGCGGTGTAGTAGGACGTCCAGTGAGACAAGCGGCACTCCTCTGGCTGAGTGCCTCAGTATGCCAGCGCCCAGGCTTAGAAAGGCGCGGGACTGGTAAAGCTCATCCGCTCGCCCGAAAGGGGGTGGGTCAGCGTCAGCAGGCTGGCGTGCAGGCAGAGGCGCGGCTGGGCCGCCAGCGCCTCGCCCTCGGCATAGAGCTGATCGCCCAGCAGCGGATGCCCGATGCTCAGCATATGGACGCGCAGCTGATGGGAGCGGCCGGTAATGGGCGTGAGCTCCACCCGGCTGTAGTGGCCATGGCGCTCCAGCACCTGCCAGAAGGTCAGGGCATGGCGTCCCAGTTCGTGATCCACCACATGGCGCGGCTTGGTCGGCGGGTCGTAGCGCAGCGGCAATTCGATGCGGCCGCTGTTGGCCTCCGGTTCGCCCCAGCAGAGGGCGATGTAGGCCTTTTCCGTTTCGCGATCATGGAATTGCCTGGACAGCTCGCGATGGCTGTCGGCGTCCCGCGCCAGCACGATGACGCCGGAGGTCTCCCAGTCCAGGCGATGGACGATGCGCGCCTCGGGATAGCCGTTTTCCTGCAGGCGGGTCACCAGGCAGTCGCGGTTGTCTTCGGCGCGACCGGGGACCGACAGCAGCAGGGTAGGCTTGTCGACCACCAGCAGGGCGGCGTCCTCGTGAATGATGCGAATGTTGGAGAGGGGCATGGGCTTCCTGGGGCCTGGCGGCGAATCGCGGCACCGCGCTGAGCAGGTACCGAGGATTCGCCATGGCTTAAACGCCAGCGGCGGCCCTGGGGCCGCCGCTGTCCTGCTGCGCTCGCCTTAGCGGTCGGGCAGGGTGATGTTGAGTTCGAGGATCGAGCAACTGCCCTGATTTTCCAGTTCGACCTGGATCTGGTCCTGCTCGATGGGCACGTACTTGCGGATCACTTCCAGCAGGTCTTTCTGCAATTGCGGCAGATAGTCCGGCTGCTCGTGGCGACCGCGTTCGTGGGCCACGATGATCTGCAGCCGCTCCTTGGCTATCGAAGCGCTGTTCTGCTTCTTCCGATCGCGAAAGAAGTCGAAGATGTTCATTCGCTACCACCCCCGAACAGACGTTGCAGGAAGCCTTTCTTCTTCACGTCGAGGAAGCGATAGGCCACTTCCTTGCCGAGCAGTCGTTCCACGGTATCACTGTAGGCCTGACCGGCGTCGCTCTGTTCGTCGAGAATTACCGGGATACCCTGGTTCGACGCCTTGAGCACCGCCTGGGATTCGGGGATCACGCCGAGCAGGCGGATGGACAGGATCTCTTCCACGTCCTCGACGCCGAGCATTTCACCCTTGGTGACGCGCTCGGGGTTGTAGCGGGTCAGCAGCAGGTGTTCCTTGATGGCTTCCTCGCCCTTTTCCGCGCGGCGCGACTTGCTGGCCAGCAGGCCGAGCATGCGGTCGGAGTCGCGGACCGAGGAGACTTCGGGGTTGGTCACCACGATGGCCTCGTCGGCGAAGTACATCGCCAGGTGAGCACCCTTCTCGATGCCGGCCGGGGAGTCGCAGACGATGAAGTCGAAGGTCTGCTTGAGTTCGTTGATCACGCGCTCCACGCCGTCCTGGGTCAGGGCGTCCTTGTCGCGGGTCTGGCTGGCGGCCAGCACGAACAGGTTCTCGAGACGCTTGTCCTTGATCAGGGCCTGACTCAGGGTGGCTTCGTTGTTGATCACGTTGACGAAGTCGTACACCACGCGGCGCTCGCAGCCCATGATCAGGTCGAGGTTACGCAGGCCGACGTCGAAGTCGACGATGACGGTCTTGTGGCCGCGCAGGGCGAGACCGGTACCGATGGCGGCGCTGCTGGTGGTCTTGCCGACGCCGCCCTTGCCGGAGGTGACTACGAGTACTTTGGCCAAACTGATTCACCTTGATCGAAAGGAATAACTGAAGCGACTCGATGCCCTCGGTGACGAGATTGCAGGCAGTGTCGCGCTTCGTGTTGCCGTTGGCGGCTTAGGCGCCAAGTGCGAAAAATTCGCGGAAGTATCCGTCAAAGACGGGTGATGTTCAACACATCTCCCACCAGACTGACCTGTACCGGATTGCCCCATTGTGGATGGCGTCGCAGGTCCTCGGCGACCTTGTACTGGCCAGCGATGGAGAGCAGTTCCGCGGTCAGCTGCTGGCAGAAAATCCGCGCTTTAGTATCACCTTTTACCCCGGCCAGCGCTCGGCCGCGCATGGGGCCGTAGACATGGATGTTGCCGTCGGCGAGCAATTCGGCGCCCGGGCTGACCGGCGCCAGCACCACCAGGTCACCGGCCGGGGCATAGAGCTGCACACCGCCGCGCACCGGGGCGGTGATGATCTTGGTCGGATTGATCGTCGGTGCGGCCGGTTTGGGCGGTTCCGCCGGCTTGACCGGCTCGCGATCGCGCGGTTCGACCTGGCGTTCACGCCCGCCGGAACTGACTGGCAGGATCGGCAGGTCGTAGTCGTTGGCGGCGGCCAGATCCCCGCTGCGACTGGCGCGCAGGGCCAGGGTGCGCAGGCCGTGCCGGCGGCAGAGGTCGAGGAGGGCGCCCAGGTCGAGCGGGCCGGCATCCTCGGCGAGCTTGTCGAGGCCCAGTACCAGCGGCGTTTCCTGGAAGAAGTTGGGGGCCTGGGCGACCTTCTGGGCCAGTTGCCGGTCCAGGCGCCCCAGGTCGTTGCGGAGAAGCTCCAGCACGGTCACGGCGAGCATGTTGCCCTTGAGCTGGAAGACGGAGTCGCTTTCGGAAGGATCGGCTGCGGTCATGGTGGGTACTTGTGCTTGGATGGCGGGACTTATAGCGGGATGCCCCGCGTGTCGCAACCCTCACCGGGTCTGGGGGACCATGACTGTGAAGGCTACGGGAAATCTGCGCGAGCCCTGTAGAATGGCGCGACTTTTTCATGCAGGAGTTCCGATGGAGCGGCCGTCTTTCCGCCTCGCCTTTCTCAATCCACGTTATTGGCCGCTCTGGCTGGGGCTGGGGCTGCTCTGGCTGCTGGTGCAACTGCCCTATGCCGTGCTGCTGCGACTCGGCCAGGGGCTCGGCTGGCTCTTCTATCACGTCGCCGGTCAGCGCCGCGCCATCGCCCGCCGCAATCTAGAACTCTGCTTTCCCCGGCTCGACGAGCGGGCACGCGATCGCCTGCTGAGGCGCAACTTCGCCAGCAGCGCCATGGCCCTGCTGGAGATGGCCATGAGCTGGTGGTGGCCGCGGCAGCGCCTGGCCCGCCTGGCCCATATCGAAGGCCTCGAGCATCTGCAGGCCGCTCAGCGCGAAGGTCAGGGGGTGATCCTCATGGCGCTGCATTTCACCACCCTGGAAATCGGCGCGGCGCTGCTCGGGCAGCGGCACACCATCGATGGCATGTACCGCCAGCACAAGAATCCGGTGTTCGACTTCATCCAGCGCCGCGGTCGCGAGCGCCACAACCAGGACGCCACCGCCATCGAGCGCGAGGACGTCCGCGCCATGCTCAAGGTACTGCGCGCCGGACGGGCCATCTGGTATGCGCCCGACCAGGACTACGGCGCCAAGCAGAGTCTGTTCGTGCCGCTGTTCGGCATCCAGGCAGCCACGGTAACGGCCACCACCAAGTTCGCCCGCCTGGGGCGCGCACGGGTGCTGCCCTTCACCCAGGAGCGCCTGGCGGACGGTTCGGGCTATCGCCTGGTCGTTCATCCGCCGCTGGCCGACTTCCCTGGCGAGAGCGAGGAAGCCGACTGCCTGCGCATCAATCACTGGGTCGAGCGCTGCGTCAGCGAGTTGCCCGAGCAGTACCTCTGGGCCCATCGGCGGTTCAAGACCCGTCCGCCCGGCGAGCCCAAGCTCTATCCGAAGAAGAAGCGCTAGATGAGTCTGGGCGGCGAGCGGCGCACCGGGCTGATTCTGGCCGGCGGTGGCGCGCGGGCCGCCTATCAGGTCGGGGTGCTGCAGGTGGTGGCCGATACCCTGGCGGTCCGTTCCGAGAATCCCTTCCCGATCCTCGTCGGTACCTCGGCGGGCGCGCTCAACGCCGCCGTGCTGGGCTGCGGCGCCCTGGATTTCGGCCGTGCGGTGGATCGCCTGGCGGCGGTCTGGTCGAGCCTGGAAACGGCGATGATCTATCGCAGCGACTGGGTCGGGGCGAGCCGCCAGGCCGCGCGTTTCGGCCTGCAGACGCTGTTCGGCGCCTGGCGCCAGGAACCGCTGGCCCTGCTCGACAACGCGCCCCTGCGGGCGCTGCTCAGCCGCGAGCTGGATTTCTCCGGGATCACCGCGGCCTTGCGCCAGCGCGCCCTGCGAGCCGTGGCGGTCACGGCCTTCGGCTATGCCTCGGGCCAGGCGATGACCTTCTACCAGAGTCATGGCGCGCTCGATCCCTGGTTTCGTCATCGGCGCGTCGGGGTGCCGGCACGGCTGGCGGTCGACCATTTGCTGGCCAGCACGGCCATTCCACTGTTCTTTCCGCCGGTGAAGGTCGGGCGGGAGTTCCTGGGCGACGGTTCGGTACGGCAGACGGCGCCCATCAGTCCGGCGCTGCATCTGGGGGCGGAGCGTATCCTGGTGATCGGACTCGGCGCGCCTGGGGGTCACGAGCACGGACTGCAGGGTCGGCCGCCGACGGTGGCGCAGATCGGCGGTCATCTGCTCAACAGCACCTTCGTCGATGCCCTGGACAGCGATACCGAAACCCTCCGGCGCCTCAATCTGCTGAGTAGCGCCCTGCCGGCAGGGGACCCGGTCAGCGGACGCTTCTGCCGTCCCGTGGACATGCTGGTGATCTCGCCCAGCCAGCCGCTGGCGGACATCGCCATCCGGCACCGCAAACGCCTGCCACCGGCGTTGCGGCAGTTGCTACGGGGAGTCGGGGTGAATCGCCCTTCGGGCAGCGCGCTGCTCAGCTATCTGCTGTTCGAGGCGGCCTACTGCCAGGAACTCATGGCGCTGGGGCGGACCGATGCCCTGGCCCGCCTGCCCGAACTCCAGACCTTTCTCGCCAGCGCCTAGGCCTTATTCGGCGATCTGCAGTTCCCGCGCCTTGGTGTAGAAATAGCGGATCTTCTCGTACTCGAAGGGCGAGTTGAGCTGGCCGTATCTCATGTCGGTCACGTACCTGAGGTTGATGCCGCGCAGCACCATGATTTCCGGATGACGACCGCTTTCGTCGCTGACGTTGAGGAAGTTCACCTGGGCTTCAGCGGCGAAATCCACCGCCAGACCGCCGGTATCGCGCAGGTTGGACGGGCCGAGGACCGGCAGCATCAGGTAGGGGCCATTGCCAACCCCATAGAAGCCCAGCGTCTGGCCGAAGTCTTCCGGCTGCTTGATCAGCCCGACGCGAGTCGCCGGGTCCCACAGGCCGAACACCCCGATGGTGGTGTTGAGCAGCAGGCGGCCGGTGGTGTCCAGGGCGCGGCGGCCCTTGAACTGCAGCACGCTGTTGAGCAGGTTGTTGACGTCGCCCAGGTTGCTGAAGAAGTTGCTCACGCCCGAACGTACGAAGCGCGGGGTGATCCAGCGGTAGCCGTTGACCACCGGCAGCAGGACCCACTCGTCCAGCCGATAGTTGAAGTGGTAGACGTGGCGATTCCAGGATTCGAAGGGATCGTAGACGTCCAGGGCGACCAGGGACGCCCGTTCGAACTCGCGCTGGTCCAGACCCGGGTTGTACTTGAGGGTCGACAGCGGATTGCTGAAGCCATCGGCGCCCACCGGCGCGGCCGGCATGGTGTCCGAGCCGATGGTCAGGGTGGAGGAGGGCGGCGGACTCGATTCGGCGGCGAAGACCGAGGCACTGGCCATCAGGAGGAGAGCGAGCAGGGACTTAACCACGGGCGAAGAACTCCAGCATGGCGTTCGCGTTGACGCGGTAGTTGAGATTGCCGCAATGGCCGCCGTGGGGATAGACGGTCAAGCGATCGCCAAAGGTCTTGCGCAGGAAACCAAGGTCGCCCGGGCCGAGGATGATGTCGTCGGCATTGTGCATGACGCCGATCTTCGGGCTGCTCTTCAGGTAGTCTTCCAGCGCGACGAGGCTGGACTTGCGCGCCAGATCGTCGAGGTTCTGCCCCTTGAAGTTCTTCTGCCAGAACGGCATCACCTGCTCGGTCATGTAGCAGTCGAAGTCGCACTGCAGCGAACGGGCGAAGAAGCGCGTCAGGCTGGTGCCCTCGCTGATGGGGTAGGTCGGCGGGGTGATCAGGCCGCGGCGGTTGATCAGGTCGGACGTGAAGGCGATGTCAGCCGCCGAGAAGCGGAAGGACGAGCCGATCAGCATGGCCAGTTCTTCGTTGCTCAGCCGCTCCGGCGAGCGCTGGAAGTCGCGCACCACGGCGTCGTTGAAGTCGACGTAGCCCTTTTCCTGGAAGTAGCGGGTCAGCTTCGACAGGATCAGCTCGTAGAAGGTGCGGTTGTTGGTGACGCCCCTCACCTCGGTCTGTACCAGGCGATCCAGGTTGCGTACCGAGGTCAGCAGATTGACCGGCGGATTGACCATCAGCACCTTCTTGAAGTTGAAGCTGCGCTGGCTCTCGTCCAGGTAGGAGACGAAGGCGGCGTCCAGGCCGCCCAGGCTGTAGCCGGTCAGGTAGTAGTCGGTGACCGGCAGCTTGGGATGCTGGGCGCGTACCGCCTGCATGGCGCGATAGAGATCCTCGGCATCGTGCGGGGTGTAGCCCGGGGTAGCGGTGCGCGACACCGACACCATGAAGTCCCAGCTGGTGGGCGAGGACAGCTGCACCACGTGGTAACCGGCCGCGTAATACAGCCGCTTGAGGTATTCCTGGGTACTCGAGGAGTAGTTGGCCCCGGTACCGGCGATCAGGAAGATCAGCGGTGCCGGATGGTCCTGGCGGGCAAGACGGTAGTGGAATTTCTTCACCGGCCAGAAGTTGCCGGGCAGCTGGTATTCCCGTTCCGGACGCAGGTTGAGGCTGTAGTCATCCTGGTCGATGGTGCTTTCAGGCGGCAGCTCGGGACGGAATTTTTCCGGCGTGGTGACGATGGTGGCTTCGAAAGGATTGACCAGTGGATAGCCATAGGTGGCGGCATCCACTTCGGCGGCCGCGTGCGCGGTAGCCCAGAGACCGGAAAACAGCGCGCCCAGCAGGGCGGCGACGCGCAACGAAAGACGCATGGACAGAGTCCTTTCAGAGGGCTTGAGAGCGTAGGTAAGACAACGGCCCGCCAATAGGTTGCATCGGCAGGTGCAGGTTTCTGCGCGGCGTCGATTACAGAGCGGTCGCCGGGCTGCGTCAAGCGACATCGCATGTCGTGAAAAGTGCAGCTCCTGTCGCTAACCGGTCGTTATGCGTCGCCCAGACGGTAGTGGCCATCTTGCATTGCCCGAATGATGGGGGTGGGGCAACCGCCCGACTTCCATAGCGAGAGGACTGCTGCATGAGCATGGTGAAGAAACTGTTGGGAATAGGACTCGGTGTCGCGCTGACCTCGGCCATGAGCCTGGCCCAGGCGGCCAAGCCCGAAATCACCATCGGCTACGTCGATGGCTGGGCCGATAGCGTGGCCACCACCCATACCGCAGCTGAAGTGATCCGCCAGAATCTGGGCTACGAGGTCAAGCTCATGCCGGTGGCCGCCGGCATCATGTGGCAGGGCGTGGCGCGCGGCAAGCTCGACGCCATGCTGTCCGCCTGGTTGCCGGTCACCCATGGCGCCTACTACGAGAAGATGAAGGACCAGGTGGTCGATCTGAACGTCAACACCCCCGATGCCAAGATCGGTCTGATCGTGCCGGAGTACGTCAAGGCCAACAGCATCGCCGATCTGCAGGCGCAGAAGGCCGACTTCGGTGGTCGGATCGTCGGTATCGACGCCGGTGCCGGGGTCATGCTCAAGGCCGACCAGGCGATCAAGGACTATGGCCTTGACTACAAGCTGGTGGCCAGTTCCGGTAGCGGCATGATCGCCGAGCTGACCCGGGCCGAGAAGGACCAGAAACCGGTCGTGGTGACGGGCTGGGTGCCGCACTGGATGTTCGCCAAGTGGAAGCTGAAGTTCCTCGAAGATCCCAAGGGTGTGTTCGGCGGCTCCGAGCACGTGGACACCGTGGCCAACCCCGCGCTGGAAGCCAAGGCCAAGCCGGTCTGGGACTTCCTGAAGAAGTTCGCCTGGCAGCCGGGTGAGGTGAATGAGGTGATGCTGGCGGTGGAAGAGGGCAAGAAGCCGGAAGAGGCCGCCAAGGCCTGGATCGCTGCCCATCCGGATCGCGTGAAGTCCTGGCTGCCCTGAGGGTTGGCTGAATGAAAAACGGGCCCTGCGGGGCCCGTTTTGCTAGCTGTGCAGCTGCTCGGCCGCGTACAGCGTGTTTTCCAGCAGGCAGGCGCGCGTCATCGGGCCGACGCCACCGGGAACCGGAGTGATCCAGCTGGCGCGCTCGCAGGCACTGTCGAATTCCACGTCGCCCACCAGACGGCCATCGGCCTGGCGGTTGATGCCCACGTCGATGACGATGGCGCCGGGTTTGATCCATTCACCCTTGACCAGTCCCGGCTTGCCCACGGCGACGACCACCAGATCGGCCTGGCTGACGTGGTGTTCGAGGGAGCGGGTGAATCTGTGGGTCACGGTGGCGGTGCACCCGGCCAGCAACAGTTCCAGCGCCATGGGCCGACCGACGATGTTGGAGGCGCCGACCACCACCGCATCCAGCCCATAGAGGTCGACGCCGGTGCTGTGCAGCAGGGTCATGATGCCCTTGGGCGTGCAGGGGCGCAGCTGGGGATTGCGCTGTGCCAGACGACCCAGGTTGTAGGGATGGAAGCCGTCGACGTCCTTGTCGGTGCGGATGCGTTCCAGCAGCTGGGTGGCATCCAGGTGCGCGGGCAGCGGCAACTGCAGCAGGATGCCGTCGACGCTGGTGTCGTCGTTGAGCCGGTCGATCAGGGCTTCCAGTTCTGCCTGGGTAGTGCTGGCCGGCAGGTCATGGGCATAGGAGTCGAAACCGACCTCTTCGCAATCCTTGCGCTTGTGCGCCACATAGACGCTCGAGGCGGGATCGGTGCCGACCAGGATGACGGCGAGGCCAGGGGCGCGCAGTCCGGCGCTACGACGTTGAGAGACTCGCTGGGCAATATCCTGGCGCAGGCGGGCGGCAATGGACTTGCCGTCGATCAGTTGGGCGGTCATGGGCGATTTCTGGTGGTGACGGAAAGAGGTCGGCTATTTTCGCATGGACGGGCCCGCTGGCAACAGAGAAGCCTCTGCGGCGGCTAACTCATTCTTCTGCTTAAAAATTTTTTAAAAATTAGTTGACGGGCCGGCGGGAGCTTTATAACATTCGCCCCGCTTGCCGAGCACAGCCCAAGTCACTGACAAGGGCCAGGCAAGAGGCTTCTCACCAAGGAAGTCTCTGCTAGGGCAGCTGCCGTAACAGGCGCCCGTAGCTCAGCTGGATAGAGCATCCGCCTTCTAAGCGGATGGTCGCAGGTTCGAGTCCTGCCGGGCGCGCCATTGGCGGTTCGGCGACGGCAAGCACGTAAGATATGGTGGGCGTAGCTCAGTTGGTAGAGCACAGGATTGTGGCTCCTGGTGTCGTGGGTTCGATTCCCATCGTCCACCCCATATTCAGCGAACGCCAGACCTCGTGTCTGGCGTTCGTCTTTCAAGCGTCTCGCGGACGTGGTGGAATTGGTAGACACACCAGATTTAGGTTCTGGCGCCGCAAGGTGTGAGAGTTCGAGTCTCTCCGTCCGCACCAATCAAGATGCACAGCAGAAGACCGGCCCAGCGCCGGTTTTTTTGTGCCTGGGATTCAGGTGGCGGCCAGCGGGTGTCCAGTGCTGGTACCCGGTCTCAGTGCAGATGCCGCAGCAGCGGCGCACAGAGCGCGACGGCGAACGAGGTGCCGAACACCAGGGTCTTGGTCCACCTCTGCAGGTTGCGCTTGCGATTGCCCGGCGCGGAGGAGACCTCTGCCGTCGCAGGCTGATGATCCGGGCTGTCGAACAGGGTGATCGAGCGGGTCAGTTGGGTGCGCATGATCCGACCTCTTGCCGTCTGCACTAATTGTTATTGGCACTTTCAAGACTAATGCGGCGGGCGGGTAATGCAAGATGCGGGCGGATTCGGGGCGAGTGACGGCTGCGCGGTCGAACACTGACCCGGTCAAGGACGGCCTCGCAGCTGCTGCGGGAGTGACGCGACTGGCGACAAACGGTCAGTTGAAGGTCTCGGCCAGTAGGAACAGGGCGCCGCCGATGGCTCCGCCACTGAGCAGCACCAGGCTGATCAAGGCGCCCCCGACGAAGTGGGCGATGTCGTCACTGATTTCGTATTCCGCTTTCATGCTCGGCTCCAGAGGATGGCTGCCGCTACAGATAGCAGCCGCGCGTTACAGCGCGACGACGGCGGGCGTGCCGGGTTAGCTGGTCGCCCAGTTCAGCCAGAGGGTCTGCTCTTCGCTGAGCTGACCGACCTCGCGCAACGCCCGTTCGAGGTCTTCCCGGACCCGGCGCTTCAGGTCGGCATTGAGATCGACCTGGGCACTCTCCGCCAGACGATCGGCGAGCGAAAGGTCCGCGCTGAGCTGGCGCAACCGGGGGCCGATGAAATCCTTGTGCTGCATGAGCCGCTCCTGTCTCCTGATACCGCCGAGTGTGGCATGCGCCGCCTTTGACTGAACACAGACTGGAAAAATATTGTCTGACTTGATTGGTTAAAAGTCGGACTTTCGGCAGCTCATGTCGTTTTCAGGTCCGAGCTGTCAGCTTTTTCATAGGGAAGAAGAAATCATGAGCGGGACTTCAACTCGCAAGTTGCTGGTGTTGACCGCAGGTTTCGGCCTGCTGGTAGTGGCTGCAGTGGCAACCACCCACCGTAGCGATTCGACCAGCAGTGAGCCAGCCGTGGTGGCCACCACCACGCCCCCGGTAGCGGCCCACGCACCCACCACGGGTACCCATTCGGTCGCGGACGAACACAAGCAGGATCTTGAGAGCTTCCTGGCGCAGGCGAGCCTGGCGCCCTGCGGCACCGTCATGCCGGCGACCGTTACCGATCCCGCCTGCCGTGCCGCCATCGAGGCGCATGCTCGGCGCGCCGGCTATGGCGACGAAGAGGTCGCGGCCTATCTGAATGCCCACCAGAGCCGCTGACCCGGGAATCTAGTGTTATCGGTTATAAGCAAAGACCCTTTCAATATAGGTCGGTCTAACCTGAGTGGTTATCCTGTGCGGCCGCAAGATGAGCCGACAACGGCAATTGGGGCTGTAATGGAAGTAGGGGCGTTGGGCTTCGTGATCGCGGGGCTGGTGGTTGGCTTCATCGTTGGCATGACGGGCGTGGGTGGTGGCTCGCTGATGACCCCCATCCTGCTCTGGTTCGGGATCAACCCCGCGGCAGCGGTAGGCACCGATCTGCTCTATGCCGCCATCACCAAGGCGGGCGGCGTCTTCGTTCACCAGCGCAACCGCAACATCGACTGGACGGTGACCGGCTGGCTGGCCGCCGGCAGCGTACCCACCGCCGCCCTGACGCTACTCGCCCTGGCGCTGCTGCCCGGTGATCAGCACGCGACCAATGCCCTCATCAAGCATGCCCTGGGCATCGTGCTGCTTTTGACGGCCCTGGCCATTCTCTTCAAAAAGCAGATCTTCGCCTTTGCCAGCCGCCATGCCAGCGACAGATTTCACCTGAGTGCCAGGCGGCTCAACGCCCTGACGGTGCTTACCGGCGCAGTGCTGGGCTTCATGGTGACCCTGACTTCCATCGGCGCTGGGGCCCTGGGCACGGTGGCGCTGTTCCTGCTCTATCCGCTGATGGCGACCCGGCGCCTGGTCGGTACCGAGATCGCCCATGCGGTCCCCCTGACGCTGGTGGCGGGACTCGGTCACGCCGGGTTGGGCAATCTGGACTGGCATGTCCTGGGCTTTCTGCTGCTGGGGTCCTTGCCGGGGATTTTCCTGGGCAGCCATCTCTCCG
>Ga0157369_10004687_pt1 | contig 16078 bp, 19 predicted proteins | sample C25metaG_FD_113461 | JGI IMG/M metagenome (GOLD analysis project Ga0157369, IMG submission 113461) | Corn rhizosphere microbial communities from Kellogg Biological Station, Michigan, USA - C2-5 metaG | ecosystem: Host-associated > Plants > Roots > Rhizosphere > Soil | place: USA: Michigan... | reverse complement strand
TGATCCGGATGGCAGTGCGTTAATAAAACGGTATCCACGTCATCAGGGCGGACGCCCAATGCAGCAAGATTTGCCATAAGGTGTCCCGGCGCGCCGGGGCCAGCATCAACCAGCATCACCCGTTCACGGCCGCGAATAAGGTAACAGTTAATATGGATATCACCGGGTTTATCGATTCCGGCACGGTACTGAATAGCGTCCGCATCAGCGTTTTCAATACCTGATAGCAGCTCCAGACTGGCATTTATCGTGCCGTCACTTAGCGCGGTTATCTGAAAATCGCCAACCTGGCGGAACGGAAAAGGATTGATCATCACGACCCCGGGGTCAGTTGCGGGCGAAAAGGTGTTCTGCTTGTGAGCCAAAGCAGCGTATTCGGGCCGTCAGACCAGAGGTGTGTTGGGTGACAACATCCAGTTCTCGCATAAAATTCTCCATCACTTCAGGGGTTCTCAATGTTGTCAGCCGATAAAAGAGCTCGGCGTACACCGGCTGCCCACAGCCCGGTTTTACAACAATAAAAATGATATGCACATTTTCGCGGTCTGCGCCGAGGATGTCACAGCAGAGGGCGCTGCATGCGTCGGTAAAATCGCAGAGATTTTTGAACCGGTCAGCGTGGTTTTCAGAAAAATAAAAAGTCAGATTAGGCATGATGTTATCGCATCCCTTTTTCAGTGCTCTGCAATTGCGGAATAAGGGACTCGTAGAGGTACACTCCGGGCATATCCATGAAGGGCGAAGCAATTTCATAAGGCAGGGCATAGATAACGCGATGTACAGGTGATTTATCCAGCGCCACCGCATCCATTTCAAGTCCGTGATAGCCCAGTTCGGTCTCCAGGACGTCAATTGTCTTAGTGCTGATAAGCAGAATCTCATCGGCAGAGAGCCCTGGGATCAGGCCTTCGCCGGCATACAGGTTACGATGCCAGTCAGTAATGAAGGCCTGCCAGCGGGAGAAATTACCGCCTCCTTTTAAACGGTACTCCTCACTGCTGAGCACCTCCGCATCATTGACGGTGTGAATAGCAAGATAAGCAGGGCAGCCAGATTTGAGAGCACGAAAACGTTGAGAGGTAGTAAAGCCAGTAACAGAGATTAATGCGGGTAACTTTTGTTGGCTGTAAAACGCATTCCAGTCAGCCTCGCTTTCAGCATCGTTATATGAACACTCTACGGTATAGAACATCAGCCCATCTCCACATGAGTTATCAACGCAAGCAAACAGGTTTGCTCAATGATTTTTCATCATGCTACAAGCTGGTTTAATCGCTTAAAATCGATAATATGTCATGTGTCAGTGATATTTAGTCACTAAAGGCAAGAGCAAAGAGCTTTTATATGCGCAGAAAAATACCCAGTAGTGCGTCGCTTCAGGCTTTTGATGCTGCAGCGCGACACGGAAACTTTGCCCGGGCGTCAGAAGAGTTATCCTTAACAGAAGGGGCGATTAGCCGTCAGATTGCGCGCCTGGAAGCGTTGCTGAACTGTAAACTGTTTGACCGTGTGGGAAGCCGGGTAAAACTTAATCCGGTCGGCGCGCGCTACGCGCATCACGTGCGTGAAATCCTTGAGCGCCTTGAAAGAGATACGCAATACATATTGGGCCTGCCACAAGGCAGTCAAAGCCTTGATATCGCCGTCCTGCCGACCTTTGCCAGCCGCTGGCTTATTCCCCGTTTGAACAGCTTCAACGCATTGTTTCCGGCAATAACGTTAAATATTGCCGCCAGAACGGATCCTTTTATTTTGCCTGGCAGTGGTTATGATGCGGTGATTCATTTTGAGCATTCCGCGTGGGCAGGTATGCGTGTGCAATTTCTGTTTCAGGAAAATCTGCTGCCTGTCTGCCATCCTGCTTTGTTAACTGATGATGACGTCAATCAGCAATTAAATAAACTTCCGCGCATTCATCGGCGGCAGAATCCTGATGCATGGCATCGCTATGCGCAGGAGAGTGGAATAGAGCTTGATAACCCGGCGCAGGGGGCGCGGTACGATTTGCATGAAATGGCCATCGCGGCCGTAATGGCGGGGCAGGGAGTCGCATTAGTTCCTCGTATGTATATTGAGAATGAATTAAGTTGCGGCACACTTGTTTCACCGTGGCCTGCATCAGATAGCCTGAGCAAAAGATTCTGTTTAATAAAACCCACGGACACGCATATAAGTGAGCCAGCTCTAAACAGTTTTGAGCGCTGGTTGCTGGCTGAAATGAATACGCACACAAGTAACACAAAAATTTGGTGATGTCAGCTTCCCGCTCAGTTTGGATCTCCGGTCTCAGCGAAGACGTTATGTGAGTACCAGATCAACGATCTAATAATCAACATTTGCTGTGGGACGGCGATTCGCACAGGCAGTGTGGGTATAAAGTCTGTGCTGTTGAACAGATTGTATGCTGGCAATTCCGCCATAATGTTGAGAAAACTCTAAGCATTGTTTCTAACGTCTTTACCCAAAAATTATTGTTATTAAGGCTGGCTTCCTGCCAAAGCGGCCATCGAAATCGCCAGATCGTTAAAGAGCTGAAGAAAATATCTGTCAGTGATTATGATCTCTCAGGAAAACTGTCAGCACATCTTTTGGCGGAGTACCCTTGCACTCAGAAATTAACCAGCCCACCGCCCCGCGATGGTAAGAACCATGAAAGAGCATGTGATTTATCATATCTGCAGCAGTCATTTCTCCTTCACTACCATCGACAAAGCTGAACTTAATTGTTTCTTTTAAATCGGCAGGAGACATCGAACTTACGCGCTGGATATACCAGTTTATACAGTCGTTCATTTTAACTTCAAGTTCATCTGCTGAGGGTGTTTCAGGGGTGTTGAGGGCAGTGTAGCCATGCTTATGCCCCGAAATATTTGCTCTAAAGATCATATCAACCACATAAATATGGTTCATCAGTCTAAGCATCAGATGACGCTTTTCTGCATAGGCAGATTCACTGATGCCTTTAATCACCTTTAGCGTTTCAGCATCAATCCAGCGTTTAAATTTTAAGAGTGTAACCAGCGAAGTGTTGTCCATGAGTTTTTCCGTGATTTGCCTGTTCCGATAGCATATCAATTATGCACGTAATGTAGCCGAGCCTCTGATTCTAAGGCATACGTATAAACAATGCTCGCTCCTCGCAGACGTCAGCCTGACGTCAGTCCGCAGAAATGCTCCATGAGGCTCAGTAGGGGAGCGTCAAAGAACGCTTATGATAAAAGCTTTCCCTCACATACAGTACAATGTGCATGCTTGATGTTAGAACTTCACAGGCAGTGAATCTTGTTAATAAGGAATTCAAACGTGATTGATTTCGCCCGTTTTATTGAGCGCTTTGAACAGCTCAATGCTCAGTTACTTCCTCCTGCTAAAGTCATCGAAAGGCAACTCAATGGATTATATATAAGGGAATATGAGCCAAAAACGATCGTGGATGAGGTTCTCATCGTATATCACGGTGGTGGTGTAAACTCTGATGCTGGTTACGACATTCTTGCAAGACAGTTGAGCTCCGCTCTATCCGTCTATGTTTATCTCATTGATCTCCGTGGGCACGGTCGCTCAACTGGGATCCGAGGGGATGCTTCAAGCCCTGAGCAAATCTGGCAGGATGTTGATGAAGTCATCGATTATGCTCGCGCTTCTTTTAATGATGCCAGGGTTCATTTGCTTGGTCATTCCAGTGGCGGTGGCATGCTGATCAACTACTTTACGCAATATTCTCTATCGCGGAAAGTTGAAAGCCTGATTTTGCTAGCCCCAGCGTTAGGCCCTTTTTCACCCCCGAATCTGAACCGGGATTCTTCCATTACCTTTGCATCGATAAACCGTTGGAGCTTCATAATCAATGCAATGAGTGGAGGTTTTCTTTGTGGTCATTCTACGGGAGTAAGGCTTAAATTTCCCTGTGAGGTGCTCAATTCGAGGCCGGACTTCGTTCAGACTTATAGCGTTAATATGGCTAATGCCCTTACCCCTCGTAATCCAGCAAGGCAACTCAAAGCGATTTCGATTCCACTAACAATCATGCTTGCTGAGCATGACGAACTGTTTGATGTAAGCAGAATGGATGAGTTTTTCAGGAGCTGCGGCAATCCGCATTTAACCAGGCGAATTGTTGAGGGCAGCACACATCTCGAGTGTATTTTTGAGTTAACAGATATCCTGAGAGAACACTTCAGACGGCTGTCTTCAATGACGGATTACAAACATGAGTAGTTATCTTTTAAAGGGCAGAATTGCCTGATCGTCATGAGGCTAACTCATGTTTTTCCTCGTCTCGGATAACTATAATCGTCTCTCCTGACTCCTTGAAATTTTTACATGACAATCTCCTGACGTGCTTCTCATTCTCATCTGACCAGCCCCCATCCAGGGTGACTTTATGTACAGAGGGGCATTTTTATTACAAACCTCATTATGCATCAGCAGTTATGTGCCAGAAATGGACGCTTCACACATCCAGTTTCAAAGATGATCAATATCTGCATGCCTGAAAAATTAATTTAAGAAATCATTCATAAAGACGAAACTTTATTTATTCAATATTAGTAGTTTGGCGTGCTCGATTCATTTTAAACGGAGTCTTAATGCGTCTTTTTCATTTCAGTGATAATTCTGATATTACTATATTTAAACCTCGCCAGTTAAGGGTTCATGTTGATCGACCTGCCGGGCAGGAGTGGTTAAACGGCTCACTGATATGGGCTACGGATGAAGCGCATGAATTACTTTATCTTTTCCCTCGTGAGTGCCCACTTATCATTTACTGGCCACGACCTGACACAAACAGAGTGGACATTGAAAAATGGATGGGCAGTGACTCCCAGGCCACGGCGATTGCTTGTATTGAACATGCATGGCTATCACGTTTTCAAAGCGGGAAAATTTACAGATATGAATTGCCAGTAGATGGCTTTGAACCAACAGGAGAGGTCGGTATGTGGGTATCTCAAAATAATGTTATCCCAACTGACTTGAAAGCGTTTTCCAACCTTGATACTGAACTTGCATTGCGCAATATAACGCTTCGGGTAATGGAAAGGCTAACGCCACTCAAAAGCGTATGGCTGACATCACTTCACGCCAGTGGGATAAGATTGAGAAACGCACAAGACTGGGGCAAGCCTGGCTGGACGCATTCCAGGCCGGGTCGCCAGATTTTTGTATAAACGTGTTACCGACAGGTAAGGCCCTTACATCGGTAATGCCTGATCATCGTTAATAGCAGACGTTAGCCTGACGTCAGTCCGCTTGATACCGTAAGCGGACCGGTAAAATGCTTTGTATCTGAGCCACGCCTTAAGGGCTGGTTGGTGGCTGCGTATTAATTTAAATGACTGAGACCGGAACACTCGTGCTGCTTCAGAACGTTACGAAGTCAGAAAAGCGATTCTTTAATGCTGATTTCGTCCACGCGAAGGATTGAAGACATATCAAAGCCGTCCATGTCAGACATGAACTCCTTGCTGGTCATATATTTCTGATTTAAGGCTTCTATTTCGGCCCCTTCCTGATACGTCACTGTTGCAATGACCTGACATTCTTTCCCCAGATAAACATGATTGACATATATACCAAAGGCCGGAAGAGAGACCATGTGTCGGGGCCAGTGTCTGTGAAAATAAATTTCTGCTGACTGTCTGTCTTTGAGTGTATAGATTCTGACCTGCTTCATGATATCCGTCCCGCTGTGAGAGTTTCATTTAGAGGAAAGCCAAAGCATACCAACTCTGTTACTGAGTAATTAGCAAAAGACTGCATTTAGCCCTTAACCGACATTGTTCCCGCACGTGATGCAAACGCCATTCTTCGTTACATATCGAATGTCACTACTTACTTTCTAACAGACCCAGGCCATAAGACCCGAAACGCCGCTTCTGGCGGTTCGGCGAAGTTAAGCTGTCTGCCAGTTAGCGTAATCAGGCCAACGTCCCGGTATGCCGGAGAGCTTAAGGTGGCGGGAGATCTATTCTGACCGCCGCGGTGTGCCGGAAGAGGCCACCGGTGGCTTAAGCTGCAGGGATATTGTCTGGAGCAAACCAGCCGCCGCTGCCAGACAACTTTATCCGGAAATACTTAGCTGATTTCATCTTTTGCAAAACCAGCCTGTAGTCTTTTCAGTATGACACTCATGCCCCTGCTGACAATCCGATCCTCTCGCATTACTGTCCCCAGAGTTCGATGAAGCGAGGGCGTCACAGAGTAAAGACTCAGACCCTGCCTTTCATCAATATTTGCAACAGACATACGGGGAACGATGCTGTAGCCCAGACCGGAACGTACCATCTTTTTAATGGCCTCAATACTGCCAAGCTCCATCATGGGGCTGACAGTTAGCCCGGCATTATGAAACCATTCGTCGATCAAGGCGCGTGTCCCGCTCCCAGGTTCAAAAACAATCAGCGGCAGTGACAAAAGGGCATCGGGAGACAGCGGTTTCACGCTCTGATCTGGTGCATCCTTTTCCATGATCACAACAAACTCATCAGTGCCCAGCGGGCTTACGCTCAGGCATTTGCCGTTAGCTGGAAGTGTTACAAGCCCAATATCTATACGATTCTCCTCCACGCTCCGGACAATATCGGAAGTATTGCCCGTGCGGACGTCTACTTTTAGCAGAGGATGTGCCTGTCGCAGCTGCTGCAGTACGGGAGGCAGAAGATGAATACAGGCCGTTGCCCCCATGCCGACAGTAACGGTGCCGGTTATGTCGTCTGAGTGCAGAGACACTGACTCAATGGCTGTATTGATTACTGAATCAATTTTTATACAGTGCTCAGAAAAAGTCAGCCCCGCTGGAGTGGGTCTTATTCCCCGGCTGGTTCGCTCAATCAGGCGGACCTGGAGTGTCTGCTCCAGCTGTCTTATCTGCAGGCTGACAGCAGGTTGTGAGAGTCCGAGAGCGTCTGCTGCGCCAGAGAAACTGCCCCGGCTGATGACCATCCTGAAAGTCGTAAGGTGATCCAGGTTCAGGTTTGCCATGTCAAAGTTTTCCTTATACCGCTGATAAGTCCCGCAGTCTGACTGAAATTATTTACCCGGGTTAGTCTTTGTTTCTCAGAAGAAAAAGAGCCTTACCGATGGAAATAACAGAAGCAGATAAAAGACATATTCCTGCTATCCAGCAGATTTATGCTTACCACGTATTACAGGGCACCGCTACTTTTGAAACCGAACCGCCGGATGCAGCTGAAATAGCAGCCCGACTGGAAAAGGTGCGTTCAGCAGGACTGCCCTGGTTTGTGGCGGTTGAGGACGGACAGGTCCGGGGGTATTGCTACCTCTCCTTTTACAGGGAACGTCGCGCCTACCGTTTTACCCTGGAAGATTCCGTCTATATGGATGTCAATTATCAGGGACGAGGCACCGGTAAAATGTTGTTATCCCATGCGATAGCCTGGGCAGAAGCCCGTGGCTTTCGCCAGCTCGTAGCCGTGGTGGGAAATAGCGAAAACAGGGGCTCTCTTGCTCTGCATAGTGCTGCAGGCTTCAGCATCACCGGCACACTCCGGTCGGTAGGATTTAAGCATGGGCGCTGGCTCGATACGGTCATTCTGCAGCGCGCGCTCGGACAGGGCGACGCAACGCTTGCGGAGAGCAATTGATGACAGACGGACATCTGACCGGGCGCAATATTTTCTGCGTTGGTATGGCACAGCTTATCAACTGGGGAATTACGCTCTACATGCCCGGCGTTTTCGGAACCGCCATCATGGCAGAGACGGGCTGGTCTCCGGTGGTGACTTTCTCTGGCCTTACCGTTGCCATGCTGGTTATGGGGCTGGTTTCGCCGCTGACAGGTTATGTCATGGCTCGGACCGGCGGACGATTAATGATGATGGCAGGGACCGTTGCTGAAAGTTTCTGATGCAGCCTGCGGAAATTGATGTTCTGGAGGTATCTGCGTCAATTAAAGTCTGACTTGCGAGGGCTGCAACTGAAGCCTTATTTCAGGAGCGGACATTACTTATGTATAAAATCCAACATAACAGAGCATTTTTATGTTACAGGGACATATCAGCGATATTTTCCAAAGACTAATCGATAACTGGAGAAAAGAAACAGGAGTGCTTTTTACAAGGAAATCTTTCACACAGTAATGATGAGATAAGAACATCTGATTGCATCATGTTATTAGCCGTCTAAAGCCGGAATGATTGATGAAGCGCTTTTGAAAGCAGATCTACAGCTTCGTCCCCATATGATTGGGCGCTTCGTATGAACACGATATTATGGTCAGGAATAGTAGGCATATTCTCAAGAATAACCATATGGCCTGATACCTTTCCCCGATCCATTAAACTTACGGCCAGTCCTGCTTCGACACATGCCTGGACCGCCTTACTTGAATGGCTCTCCAGCACGATGCGCGAACGTCGACCTGAAGCTTTGAGCGAGGCGGTAATAGCCTTACGATAAATACATGGCGCTGCGTAGACAGCCAGAGGCAAGGGGGTTTCAAGCGCCACAGTATTGTTCAGAGGACCTACCCAGACGGGCGTGGTTGACATTAACAACTGCGCATCGGGACTGGTTTTTTCTTTAGGCTGGACGACCACTGCCGCATCCAGTTTTCCTCGATCTATCCACTCTTCAAGCTCGTTACTGGGCCCCATTTTCAACTCCATTACAACGTTCGGCCACGCCGCACTAAATGGAGGAAGTATCTCCCGGATAACCTGAGCAGCATACTCATCAGGCATGCCAAGGATGATTCGCCCGGTGAGATTCGCCCCATGAAGGTCAGCCAGTATCTGATCGTGCGAGCGCAGGAGCTCTGCTGTTGAGCGCAGAAGCTTTTTCCCTAGTGCAGTCAGCATTACGGACTGATTATCGCGTTGCAGTAACTGCCCACCTGCAACGACCTCCAGACGCTGAATGTGAATGCTCACTGCCGCAGGACTCTTATGGAGGAGTTTAGCTGCAGCGCTGAATTTTCCTGTTCGTACGACAGCATGAAAAGTGCGAAGTAGCTCGATAGAAAGCGTTGTGGTCAATGTTTACCTTCTTTAAACCAGTTGTACATATCATTTTGATTTACCAGATTACACCCATCTATTACCTTTTTGGAATGAGCAAAATAAATCAATTTCAAAGAAAAAAGTCGTTAAGCCTTAACTGGCTTTATACCATTCCTTTGCCCCTGCTTGAGGTTGCCTTACTGTTTTCCTGGAGTTCAGGTTTTATCGGCGCACGCTTTTCAATTAATTATGCCCCGGCATTACTGGTCGTGTTCTGGCGCTATGTTTTGTTAACGCTGCTCCTCTTACCCTTCGTGTACCGACCCCTGTTAAAAACACCTCCCAGAGTGCTAATGATAAATGCCGGAATTGGCCTGCTGGCCATGGTCGGATATATGATCGGTGTGACCCAGGGGATTGCATTGGGTGTCCCGGCGGGACTCGCAGCCCTGTGTGCTGATCTGCTTCCGTTGGGAATGGCGCTGGTGGCGACAGCATTTTTGGGGGAACGGTTAGCCACCCAGGTCTGGCTTGGGCTGCTCATAGGACTGCTCGGCGTGATATAGGTGACCCATAATGTGCTCAATTTTGGCAACGCCCCACTCTGGGCTTATGGTTTGCCGGTGGCGGGTATGCTGTCGCTTGCAGTGGCAACGCTTTGGCAGAAACGCAGTAATGATTCACAGTCAATGGATCTCTTGCCCAATCTCTGGCTCCAGTGTTTCGTCGCGGTAATTGCCTTTGCTGTAATTGGAGGCATTAACGGTGGCCTGGCGCCTATCCCCACATTGGGATTCACGCTCAGCGTCTTATGGACGGCGACTCTGCCAACTTTTGGTGGCTACGGTCTCTACTGGATTTGTCTACGCCGGAGCTCAGCAACCCGTGTTACCACCGTGCTTTACCTCAGTCCACCTGTCACTATGATTTGGGCATGGGCTATGTTCAATGAGCCCCTTTCCTGGCAGATGGCTTTCGGTATGGCGGTTTCTTCTGTCGGGATCTGGATGGTCATACGTGGTGAGGCAGCAGATAAAAACCCTCCCTCATAAGCACCCATTTTAATACAATTTGCTAATTATCCGGGAGTCACGCTTTGTGGGATCATGAGAACATGAATCTGTGACCTGCTTTCCAAAGATTTATACATCGCGATATCTGCAATGTCCGATTCTCGCTCATAGCGGACCTCAGCTCAGTTAGCTTGTCCGCTTTGTGCCAGATGCGTATATCTATCAACGGGGAGCAGGTCAATCTTGCTGTTAAAATCAGCAATCACCTCATCCCTATCGATTGCCATTCTCTCCATTGAATATTATCTGGTTTCAGACACGCACCCTATGCCTGTCAGGCATCCCTTTACTGCTGTTCTTCAGCCTGGTGGCGAAAGCGGTTAGCGTTTCCCCATTCGCAAAGAGGTTGTAACGCCTGCGCCAGCGAACGACCAAACTCAGTGATGCTGTATTCAACCTTAGGCGGCACCTCCTGGAAATCATGTCTTACCAGAATGCCGTCCTCCGTTAAATTTTTGAGTTGCTGGATCAGCACTTTTTCACTGATACCTTCAACGAGTCGTTTGAGTTCTCCAAAACGACGCGGACCAAACTGAAGATGGAATAACATAACGGGTTTCCATTTACCGCCAATATAACGAAAGGCCACATCAAGGCCGCAGATCGGCTCCATAACTTTTTCCTTATACATACCTTTAGGTAGGTACTGTTACATAAGAAGGTATAGCGTTACTATCTTTTTTTACTTCGCAATTGGGACAAAAACATGGGCAAACTGACAGGAAAAGTTGTGGTTATTACTGGCGCTAACAGTGGCATCGGACTGGCATCGGCGAAGCGTTTTGCCGCGGAGGGCGCGCAGCTCTTTATGACGGGACGTCGTGCAGCCGAACTCGAACAAGCTGTTCTGGAAGTGGGCCATAATGCGGTGGGGATACCCAGCGACATCTCTAAAATGCAGGATCTTGAGGCATTTTTTCAGGAAGTTCAGCGGCAGGCCGGGCATATTGACGTACTTTTCGCCAACGCTGGCGGCGGAGATTTCGCCGCTTTGGCGGATGTTACTGAAGCGCATTATTACCGAATTTTTGACACCAATGTTAAAGGCACACTTTTTACCGTACAGAAAGCGCTGCCTTTACTGAAAGAGGGAGCTTCAGTCATACTGACCGGTTCTACCAGTGCCACGACCGGCGTGCCGGCATTTAGCGTTTACAGCGCCAGCAAAGCTGCCGTGCGCAATTTTGCACGGGCATGGATCCTTGAGCTGGCACCGAAAAAGATTCGGGTTAATATTCTGGTGCCAGGCGCAACCTCGACTCCAGGCTGGCATGGTCTTTCACCTGACGAGACATTCAACAGTGAAATGATCCGTGCGGTTGAATCCACCACGCCGCTGGGCCGGCTGGCTGACCCCGCAGAAGTGGCCGCTGCGGCACTGTTCCTGGCATCGGATGACAGCAGTTTCGTTAACGGAAGCGAACTGTTTGTTGACGGTGGCTCAGCGCAAATCTAGTGATTATCTACGCTTAATAAGGCTTTACAGAGGTTCGGTTTCTCCGGGCTTCTGTATCTAAAAGAATATCAGACCCTCTGTGGTGCTCAGCTTCTGATACACCTTCTTTTAGCAAGGTCCGTTCTTCGCTCTTAGCAGACGTTCATCTGACTCAGTCCGCTTTGTGCCAGAAGCGGTCGTACAAGCATCAATCCAGTCGTTCCCATGGTTGCGTGATGAAACAGATGACGAATAGTGTTTTTTTTACGTAAGGTAAATGCTGATTCTGCAGCCAGGTAACGGAAGTAAACATGGGAAGATTTCAGGGTAAACGTATACTGATCACGGGCGGCACCAGTGGCATGGGGCTGGCAGGCGCTCAGCGTATTGTTACTGAAGGTGGCCACGTAGCCATTACGGGGCTTAATGACGAAAGGCTGGAATGTGCACGCAGCTTGCTTCCTGTGACATCGCTTATTCTGAAAAGCGATGCTGCAAGCGAAACTGACATCAACGGACTGGGGGAAGCTATCAGCGGCTGGGGTTCACTTGATGGATTATGGCTTAATGCCGGCTATGCAGAGGTAGGCTCTCCGGAATCTGTTACGGCAGATTCTTTCAATCGTATGATGAACGCTAATGTGCGCGGTCCGATGCTACAGCTGGCAGCTCTCTCCAAATCACTTAATTCAGGTGCATCCGTTCTAGTGACATCATCCTCATCTGTATATTAAGGAGCGGCGATGACAAGCCTGTATGCAGCGACGAAAGGTGCCGTTATTGCTATGGTCAAAAGCTGGGCATCTGCGCTGGCTGAACGCGGTATCCGCGTCAACACGTTGGTGCCGGGTCCGATTGAAACCAACTTCAGGCACTTCATGCCGGAACAGTCACGTCAGCAGTTTGAAGATTTTGTGGTAAGCCATGTTCCTTTAGGCCATGCAGGAACAGCAGAAGAGGCCGCTGCAGTTGCACTTTTCCTCCTGTCCGATGACGCATCCTATGTTACCGGCAGCCAGTATGCTGTAGATGGCGGGCTGGTTCATTACTGAAGTTTTTTGAGAGCTTAAATTCATATGCGCATTCCGGATTACCCTTCACAAGATTCTGATAAATGGGCTCAGGTAGATGCCTGGTTTTCTGAAAAGCTAGCCCCTGAAGATTCAGATTTAAAATACACTCTCGCTAATAACTCAGATCAAGGTTTGCCTACGCATGACGTATCCTCTTTGCAGGGAAAAATGCTGGCTATTTTCATGCAAATGTCACGTGCTGTTCGGGTTCTTGAAATAGGAACGCTTGGGGGGTATAGCACCATATGGATGGCCAAAGCTCTCCCACCACATGGAAGCATCACGACAATTGAATTCAACGAGCATCATGCAGAAGTGGCCAGCCAGAACATTAATAAAGCGGGGCTGGCTGAGCGCGTCACGTTGCACAGGGGAGCTGCGCTTGAGGTCTTACCCACGCTTGATGCTCCTTTTGACCTGATTTTTATCGATGCCGATAAAGTGAATAACCCCCACTACCTTGAATGGGCTATCAGACTGTCGAAACCAGGCACTGTTATCGTAGGAGATAACACAGTGCGCGGTGGCAATGTCATTGACTCCACGAGTGAGGATCCTAACGTTTTGGGCCTGCGAAAATTTGTCGGGATGATTTCTGAGGATGAACGCCTTGAAGCGACGGCAGTTCAGACTGTTGGTGAAAAAGGATGGGATGGTTTCGTTATAGCTATCGTTAAAACCCTATGATGGTATTCAGGAAAACGCACTGACCTCAAATGTTCATTCACTGTTTCTGAACGATAAATAAAAACTGTACTGTTTATGGTGTCTAAAAGTTATATACAAAACGTTCGCTTTTCTCTCATAACGAACATTGTTTGTTGCACATGTCCGCTTTGTGCCAGAAGCGGACTCAGAGTAAAGCTATTCATCAAATCGTTATTCGATTCGTTCCACATTTGGATGACGCTCGGTTGAGGCTTCATGAAAAATATCACTTAGCCAGCCAGCAATCTCACCTTCTGTCATATCATCTGGAATAGCGACGTCATAAAGCCAGGAAAACTTCCTTTCCGTCAGGTCAGCACGAAACACCAGCCACCGATCATTCTAACGTTGAACGCCAAGATGTCGCCCAAAAACGTTATATACCAACATATGCAACCTCCGAGCATGCTGATGAATCTCTGAATTAATGGTATATACGTCTGGGCAGGTCAACGAGAAAAACGAAGATATATAAATGGCCTGCGTCCGATTTTCACTCAAAGCGAACATCAATAGAGTTGCATATCATGGAAATAAAGATTCCGGTAGAAGCTCTCATCCTTTCCCAAAGGAGATGCATACTCTCATTCAGCCGTAATCTTTCATAAGAAATAAAGTTTCTGATAAGCGAACCGATAAAAGCTATGCCTGTCGGTATGATTGCCTCTGTCACTGACAGCGTTTGTCCTTTTAGAAGTGGTTCCCGGCTTTGCCTCCCCTGAGCCGGGATTTTTTATTTCTGTCACCAGATCTGCCGGAGAAACGCTGGTTTTAATCAAAAAAAAATTATCAAACTATGAACAGGTAAGTGCATCGATATGCATTCCCTGTAGTCCGACATTTTACACAAGCCGCATACAGCAATGGCCCACAACTGCCTATGAATGACCCTACAAAAAAATAAAAAATTAGCGTTAACCCACATGTAAAGCTCTATTAAATAAACGTTATTTCAGCCAGGAACATTATGAACAACATCAGAATCGGCACGCGGCTTGGCGCTGCGTTTGCCTTCATCCTTCTCCTTTTGGTCATCGTTGCTTTTACCGGATTTACCCGCATTCAATCCCTCGGAGAGACGGCGGATACGCTTGCAGGCAGCCGCTACCAGAAGGCCTCAACTGCAACCAATCTGCGTTACTATTCAACTGACCTTAGCCGGCTGGTCCGTAACGTTGTCCTGGCGGATGCACCTGACCGTAAAGCCGTCTTTAAAAAAGATTATGACAGGGTACATGATAAAATTACCGCTACGGTTGATCAGGTTGACGCTCTGCTGAAGGCACCAAAAAGCCGGGAACTCATTGCGCAAATTAGGAGCACCGGCAGTCAGTATCTTGCTTTTTCTGATGATGTTGTCGCGCTGGGAATGGCAGGTAAGCGGGAAGAGGCCGCGCAACTTCTTCTTGGTCCGCGCTACCAGACCCAGGTTGACTACCTGAAAACTATTGCAGACCTGGTATCTTTTCAGGAACAACAGATGCAAACGGCGCGTATTGCTGCTGAAGATGAACAACATGCGGCCACCATTCTGCTGACCTCACTGAGTGCTATCGCCGTTCTGCTTGCAGCGGCCGCTGCCTGGCTGATCACCCGCAGTATTACCCGTCCGCTGAGCATCACGCTTGCTGCCGCACAACGTATCGCACGCGGAGACCTGAGTCAGGCCGTCCCTGTCAGCGGACGGGATGAAACCGGCATGCTGCTCACCGCAGTTGCTGAGATGCAGGACTCGCTGGCGCAGACGGTCAGCGCAGTACGCCGGAACGCCGAAAGCGTTGCCGCAGCCAGCCTGCAGATTGCGCATGGGAACACAGACCTGTCTCAGCGCACCGAGGAGCAGGCCAGTGCACTGGAGCAGACCGCTGCTACCATGAGCGAGCTCAGCGTCACTGTCAAAAACAATGCCGACAATGCCCGTCAGGCAGCACAGCTTGCCGTTAACGTGAGGGAGGTCGCCCGCCAGGGCAGTGAGGTGACTTCCGACATTTCCGGAACAATGAAATCTATTGGCGAAAGCTCAGGCCGAATTGCCGATATCACGTCAGTGATTGACAGTATTGCTTTCCAGACCAACATACTGGCCCTTAATGCGGCGGTAGAGGCGGCGCGTGCAGGCGAACAGGGACGTGGCTTTGCCGTCGTCGCCGGTGAGGTGCGCACGCTGGCCAGCCGCAGCGCCACGGCCGCCGGTGAAATCCGTCAGCTGATTGAGGCAAACTCGGCAAGCGTAAGTGCAGGCAGTACCCTGGCGAGCCGGTCTGTGACTACGATGGCGGATATAGTGTCATCAGTCGGTCAGTTAAGTGACACCGTTGAGGAAATTACCGCTGCAAGTGCCGAACAGGCCCGCGGTATAGAGCAGGTAGGCATTGCCGTAACCGGGATGGATAGTATGACGCAGCAGAACGCGTCGCTGGTCGAAGAATCGGCGTCAGCCTCACAGAGTCTGCGCGAACAGGCATCACTGCTGCTGCAGTCGGTGTCAGTGTTCACGCTTGCTGCAGTCTCACATCCTGCAGCCACCCGGCATGTAATCGCATCTGTACCAGCCACAGTGAAGAAAGAAGCGCCTGCTGATACAGACGGAAACTGGACTACCTTCTGATATCTGGCTGCGTCCTGCAAAGCGCAGCCTCACTCCTTTTCCGTATTGACTCTTAAGAACGTCCGCTTTGTGCCAGAAGCGGACATTAGTGATCATTGGTCGGCCACTTGCTGAGCAGCAACATGACATGCCCTATATGTCTGTTAGTATCCGCATATTACTAATGTTTCTGGGTAAGACTGACATGTCTCAAATAACCATCCATATTCTGAATGCTC
>Ga0157369_10004686_pt1 | contig 16081 bp, 19 predicted proteins | sample C25metaG_FD_113461 | JGI IMG/M metagenome (GOLD analysis project Ga0157369, IMG submission 113461) | Corn rhizosphere microbial communities from Kellogg Biological Station, Michigan, USA - C2-5 metaG | ecosystem: Host-associated > Plants > Roots > Rhizosphere > Soil | place: USA: Michigan... | reverse complement strand
TCTTCCCAAGACACAGGCCATCTCCTTCGCGATGAGCAATGTGTCTATTAAAATGTGTCCACCATGTCTCCGAACACCTGTCCACCATGTCTCCGGTACATACACTCCCAGAGGGAGAGGGGGCCGACCGAGGTGTCTCAGGTTATACGCCGACCTGAACAATCGAGTCGATTATGGACTCAGCCAAGCTGAATGACCGAGTCGATTATGGATTCAGCCAAGCTGAATGACCGAGTCGATTATGGATTCGATCAAGTCCAGTGTGCTTGATCGGAAGAGTTGATTATGGATTCGGCGCAGCACGGTCAGGTCGGTGGATCTCTCCAATATCCCCCAATCAGTCCCCTCTCCCTCTGGGAGAGGGCTAGGGTGAGGGGCTTCTCAGGCACCCCGCAGATCCCGCATCAACAACCCAAACCGCAAATCCACAACCTCCGGAATCGGCAGATACACCGTGTGCCCATCCCCCGGCGCCACCTCGATCGCCTCACCCTTGAGGCTCTGCAACTCACGCAAATAAAAATGAAAATTGCCCATGGGCGTCATCAATTCCAGATGATCACCCCGTGCAAAGCGATTCTTCACCTTGACCTCGGCCAGCCCCTCACGCCGCTCACCGGTCAACTCGCCAACAAACTGCTGACGCTCCGACACCGAACTTCCATTCTGATAATTCTGATACTCGTCATGCACATGCCGGCGTAGAAAACCTTCGGTGTAGCCGCGCTGGGCCAGTGACTCCAGGTCCGTCATCAGGCTGCGATCAAATTCACGCCCGGCCACCGCATCATCAATTGCCCGGCGATACACCTGGGTGGTGCGCGCGCAATAGAAGTGCGATTTGGTCCGGCCCTCGATCTTCAAGGAATGCACGCCCATGCGCGTGAGACGCTCAACATGCTGCACCGCGCGCAGGTCCTTGGCGTTCATGATGTAGGTGCCGTGCTCGTCCTCGAACGCCGGCATCAACTCGTCGGGACGATTCGCTTCCTGCAACAGAAACACCTGATCGGTGGGCGCGCCAAGGCCTAGGGTCGGCTCGGGCTGGAAGGTCTGGACGATCTCGCCGAGCTGGTTCTCCGTGGCTTGCTGCGCCGAGTATTTCCAGCGACAGGCGTTGGTGCAGGTGCCCTGATTGGCGTCGCGCTTGTTCATGTAGCCCGACAGCAGGCAGCGCCCCGAATAGGCCATGCACAGCGCGCCGTGGACGAACACTTCCAGCTCCATTCCCGGCACCTGTTCGCGGATCTCGCCGATTTCTTCCAGCGACAATTCCCGCGACAGGATGATCCGGCTCACACCCTGCAGTTGCCAGAACTCGACACTCGCCCAGTTCACCGTGTTCGCCTGCACGGAAAGGTGAATCGGCATCTGCGGGAAATGCTGGCGCACCAGCATGATCAGGCCCGGGTCGGACATGATCAGTGCATCCGGCGCCATCTCGATCACCGGCGCCAGATCCTTGAGAAAGGTCTTCAGCTTGGCGTTGTGCGGGGCGATGTTGACCACCACGTAGAAGCGCTTGCCCTGCGCCTGCGCTTCGCGAATGCCCAGTGCCAGATTGGCGTGATCGAATTCGTTGTTGCGCACCCGCAGGCTGTAACGCGGCTGGCCGGCGTAGACCGCATCGGCACCGTAGGCGAAGGCGTAGCGCATGTTTTTCAGGGTGCCGGCGGGAGCGAGCAGTTCGGGGGCGGCGAGGATCGAGGTCATGGCGGTATCGGTCGCAAAAGCGCGGCAGGGTAATGCAGATCCGGACGGGATTTATTGATCTGGATCTATGCCCAGTTGCCGGTTTTATAACTGGCTCGTGCCGATCCGCAACTATGCTCCATGAATAAAGATGGCACTCGTGCGCGCCACGGCTGACTAAGGAGCGGGGCGTGCATGACGCCTGACTGACATGGACCGGACATGAACGAAAAAAGCCTTCAATTCAAATCTCTGACCGTGCTGCTGGTGCTGGTCACGGTGGCCTTTATCTGGATCCTGTTGCCGTTCTACGGTGCAGTGTTCTGGGCGGTGATCCTCGGCATCCTGTTTGCGCCGATGCAACGCAAATTGCAGGCGAAATTCGGCTGGCAACGCAACCTGACCTCGCTGTGCACATTGAGCATCTGTCTGGTCATTGCGATTTTGCCGGTGATCATCGTCAGCGTGTTGCTGGTGCAGGAGGGGGCGACGGTTTACAAGAATATCGAAAGCGGTGAGCTGGACATTGCCGCGTATCTGGCGCAGTTCAAGCACAGCCTGCCGCCATACTTTCAACACCTGCTCGACCGTTTCGGCATGGGCGAACTCAATGGCCTGCGCGAGAAAATCGTCAAATCGGCGATGCAGGGCAGTCAGGTCCTGGCCACTCAAGCGTTCAGTTTTGGTCAGGGTACGTTCGAGTTCGTGGTGAGTTTTTTCATCATGCTGTATCTGCTGTTTTTCTTTCTGCGTGACGGCGCCGAACTGGCGCGCAAGGTGCGCACTGCCGTGCCACTGGAGGAAGGCCACAAGCGGCGCTTGCAGTTGAAGTTCAACCGCGTGGTACGGGCGACGGTGAAGGGCAATCTCGTAGTCGCGGTGACTCAAGGCGCGTTGGGCGGGGCGATTTTCTGGTTTCTCGACATCCCCAGCGCGTTGCTGTGGGCGGTCTTGATGGGGTTCTTGTCGTTGCTGCCAGCAGTGGGCGCGGGGATTGTCTGGGCACCGGTGGCGGTGTATTTCCTGCTCAGCGGGATGATCTGGCAGGGCGTGGTGCTGGGCTTGTTCGGGGTTTTCGTAATCGGTCTGGTGGACAATGTGCTGCGACCGATTCTGGTGGGCAAGGACACCAAAATGCCCGATTACCTGATTCTGATCTCGACCCTTGGCGGTCTGGCAGTGTTCGGCCTCAACGGCTTTGTGATCGGGCCGTTGATCGCGGCGTTGTTCATGTCGAGCTGGGCGTTGTTCGCCGAGACCAAGCCCAAGGTGCAACTGCCTTAGGCGTGGAACGGCTCGCTGACGATTTTTTGTGACAGTGCCTGCGCAGCGGGCAGCGAAGTGAGCGGGCCGCTGATCGCTTCGCCGTCGCGCATCAGATACCAGCAGGCGAGCAAGCCCGATGCTCTGAGCGAAGCGGGAACAGCGCTGCCGATAACGGACATGATTTGAATCTGGGCCATGACGAGTACCTCCATCTAACAATGGAGCTACCTTAGAGATTCGCCGCTTCTACGGACAATCAACGCTTTCGATAGTGGTCATTGACGCCGTTGAGGGCTGGCTCAATCGACCACTTGATCGAGCATGTGCATGACTTCGCGCTCGTTGAGCAAGCCTTTGTGCACGAGGTTTTCCGCGAGCAGTGAAAGGAATTTGGCGCAGCGATGGCCTTCCAGGTGCTTGAGTTCGGTCAGCGCGCTGTACACCTTGCTTGAGGTGCACAGGCCGACGATGCGGTGCGGGTTTTGTGTTGGCATACAGTCGTCCTTGTTGTTATCAACCTGTTGTTTACGGACGGATTCAGATTGCAGCTCCGTCATGACAAAAAAGTGACCGTTTTGTGGAAATCTACATAACGGTCACTCAATCATGCCGACTTTAGCCGGTGAAACTGTCCTCACAGCGACCTTCGCGAGATTTTTTCAGACGTTCGCCGACCAACGGTCATAAAAAAGCCCCGCTATAAAAGCGGGGCTTTGTGTTTCGGTTACCAGCGTGGGCCGCCGTAGTAGCCATGTGGGCGGCCGTAATAACCACGAGGCGGGCCGTAGTAGACGGGGGCCTGTTGAATGTACACCGGTTGCTGCACATACACCGGTGCCGGCTGGTAGTAGACCGGTGGTGGCGGCTGCTGCACGTAGACCGGTTGCGGCTGAACATAAACCGGCTGTTGTTGCACATACACTGGCCGATCCTGGTTGATCAGTGCCGAGCCGATGATGGCCGAGCCGACGATCGCGCCAAACACCGCAGGGCCTTGCCAGCCGTGGCCACCACCGGCTTCTGCCTGACCTGTGACAGCGAGTGCGCCAATCAGCAAGGCCAGAATGGGGAGTTTACGAATCATGATAAGTCCTCGGTTCTTCGACCCGGCGGCAGGGCCTGCACCAGGCCCACAGTTGTCGCGGGGATACTTCTGAGACAGCGAAATTCTGAAAATCAGCACAGCCGCTGGGTAAATTTTGTGTAAGGTCTGTACCGGCTTCTTTACCGGGCCAGGCCAGGGCCAAAAGACACCTTTAAAACAGGCCTCAATGATCGTTCAGAACCCGATAGGCTGGCTAACCCCGTCTATCCGAAAGTGCGTTTGAAGGAGAAGTTTCATGCAGATGAACCCGAACAAAGACACCCAACTGTGCATGTCCCTGTCAGGGCGCCCAGGCAATTTCGGTCTGCGTTTTCATAACCATTTGTATGAACAACTGGGCCTGAATTTCTACTACAAGGCATTCAGCAGTAAGGACCTGACGGGTGCGGTCGGTGGCATTCGCGCTTTGGGCATACGTGGCTGCGGCGTATCGATGCCGTTCAAGGAAGCGTGCATCGCGCTGGTCGATGAGCTGGATGCGTCCGCGGCGGCGATCCAGTCGATCAACACCATCGTCAATACCGACGGCCATCTGAAGGCCTACAACACCGATTACATTGCTGTCGCGCAGTTGCTGGAAACCCATGCGGTGCCCAAGGACTCGACCTTCGCCCTGCGTGGCAGCGGCGGCATGGCCAAAGCGGTGGCCAGTGCCTTGCGTGATGGCGGTTACAAAAACGGTTTGATTGTTGCGCGCAACGAGCGCGCCGGGCGTGCACTGGCGGATTCGCTGGGTTATCGCTGGCAGGCGGAACTGGGCGAGGAGCGTCCACAGATGCTGATCAATGTCACCCCGGTGGGCATGGACGGCGGGCCTGAAGCGGGGCAACTGGCGTTTGAACCGGAGGTGATCAAGGCAGCCGAAACGGTGTTTGATGTGGTGGCGATTCCGTCGGAGACGCCGTTGATCGTGCGTGGTCGGGCCGAAGGTAAAAAGGTCATCACCGGGCTTGAGGTGATTGCGATTCAGGCGCTGGAGCAGTTTGTCTTGTACACCGGCGTGCGCCCGACTGAAGAGCAGTTTGCGGCGGCGGTGGCGTTTGCTCGGAGTTGATTGAGTGTTGTGGTGGCTGGGCGGGCCTCTTCGCGAGCAAGCTCGCTCCCACATTGGAATGCGTTCCCCTGTGGGAGCGAGCTTGCTCGCGAAGGCCGCGACTCGGTTTCAAACTTCGATTGCCTATACTGCCTCCCCAGCAAGCCCAGACTTGCCCACCACAAAAACCGTGACCGAGGCCCCCATGCATCCACCCATCCTCAACCTGCATCAGGTCGAACTCGAACCCCTGCCCGAAGCCCTGGCCCCGGAAGGCGAAACCGCCGGGCGCTATCAGCAGCGCATGGCCCGCGTCGGTCAGCAACTGGGTTCGCAGAAACTCGGTTATCGCCTGTACGCGTTGCCACCGGGCATGCGCGGCAGCCCGTTTCACAGCCATCGGGTCAATGAAGAGATGTTTTATGTGGTGGCCGGGGAGGGTGAGGTGCGTCTCGGTGCCGAGCGCTTTGCAATCCGCGAGGGCGACGTGATCGCTTGCCCGCCGGGTGGGCCGGAAATGGCCCATCAGATCATCAATACCAGTCAGGCCGAACTGCGTTATCTGGCGGTGAGTACCCAGCAACAGCCAGAAATCTGCGAATACCCGGATTCGAACAAATATGCGGTGATGGATAACTTCAAGGTGGATGCCGGGGGCAATGCCTCGGGTTTTGTGGCTGTGGCACGGCTGGCGGATGGTGTGGATTACTGGGATGGCGAGTAATGCGCAGATCTCTGTAGGAGTGAGCCTGCTCGCGATAGCGGTGTGTCATTAACGGTAATTTGACTGACACACCGCTATCGCGAGCAGGCTCACTCCTACATTGGTTTTGTGTGCTTATTCGAGGCGGGCCAGGCGCTCCTCCAGCGCGGCAATCCGCGCCTCGAGCTCTTCGATGCGCTCGACTGACACGCCACTGCTTGCGCCGCGATCCGACGGATTCTGCCGCGCCGCCATGATCGCTTCGATATCCGCCGGATCACCCAGCGCATGGGTATAACGATCTTCGCGCTGCCCGGCCTGGCGCGGAATCAACACCGCCAACCCCCGCGCGATCAAACGCTCAAGCTGATGCACCACTTGCTCGGCATCTTCGAAATCATGCATGCGGCCGCTGCGGGTCAGTAGCTCATTGACGGTTTGCGGGCCGCGCAGAAACATCAAACCGCTGAGAATCACCTGCGCCGGCACCAGCTCCAGCGCCTTGTCGACCTTGTGTTCCCAGCGGTCGGCGCGACTGCCCATCACCAGCCTGGCGAAACCACGACCTTCCAGCGCACGCAAACTCTGCCCGACCTGACCCTGGGTCAGGTTCATCACCGGTTCGCGACTGGTTTTCTGATTGCAGGCCAACACCAGCGCATTGAGGGTCAGTGGATAGGTTTCCGGACTGGTCGCCTGTTTCTCGATCAGCGAACCGAGAATACGGATTTCCGTGGCGTTGAGCCGTGGCTCGTCGAAGGTGGATTCTGTCTCTGTGGTCATCGCGCGTTCCCTCTGCAGTCGAAGGCGCCTAGCCTAATCCTTGCCAAACAAAAGGCAAGCCGTGTGGTCATCAAGCATGGCTATAATCGCCTCCTTGTTCCACCCAGCCACCACACGAGACTGCCATGACCATTTCCCTGTACGCCGCATCCGTCCCGGTTTTTCAACAAATGCTCAACGCTTTGAGCGATGTGCTGAAAAAGGCTGAAGCTCACGCCACCGAGAAAAACATCGACCCGAACGCGTTCCTGCAGGCGCGTCTGTACCCGGACATGTTCCCGCTGACCCGTCAGGTGCAGATCGCCGTCGACTTCGCCAAGGGCGTTTCCTCGCGTCTGGCTGAAGTCGAAGTGCCGAAGTACGACGATACCGAAACCACCTTCGCTGAGCTGCAAGCCCTGATCGCCAAGGTTCTGGCCTACATCGGCGAGATCAAGCCAGAGCAGATCGATGGCAAGGAAGGCATCGAAATCGTTACTCGTCCGGGCACGCCGAAAGAGAAGCGCTTCAGCGGTCAGGCTTACCTGCTGACTTACGGTCTGCCGCAGTTCTTCTTCCACGTCACCACCACCTATGCACTGCTGCGTCATAACGGTGTTGAAGTGGGCAAGCGTGATTACATGGGCGCGTTCTAAAAAGTCAAAGCCCTCACCCTAGCCCTCTCCCAGAGGGAGAGGGGACTGACCGCGTTGTTGGTTCGGGATACGCTGACCTGATCTATCGAGTCGAACTCAGGTTTTGAACAGCACACAAATCAGCTCCCTTTCCCCCTCGCCCCCCTTGGGGGGAGAGGGTTGGGGTGAGGGGGGAAAAGATCTCAGCCACAAAAAAGCCCGCCCGGGTTCACACCTCGGCGGGCTTTTCATTGCAGCAATTGTTACGCAGTGCGCTGGGCTTTTGCTTCTTCCCCCAGGCACGCCGCTGCGGTAAACAACACGTCAGTCGACGAGTTTAGCGCCGTCTCTGCCGAATCCTGCAACACGCCAATAATGAAACCGACCGCCACTACCTGCATGGCAATCTCGCTCGGAATCCCGAACAAGCTGCAAGCCAGCGGAATCAGCAACAGCGAACCACCGGCCACACCTGAAGCACCACACGCACAAATCGCGGCGACAACGCTAAGCAGAATCGCCGTAGGAATATCCACAGCGATACCCAGCGTATGCACGGCCGCCAGTGTCAACACGGTAATGGTGATCGCCGCACCGGCCATATTGATGGTCGCACCCAAAGGGATCGACACCGAATAAGTGTCTTCATGCAAACCCAGACGCTTGCTCAGTTCCAGGTTGACCGGAATGTTCGCCGCCGAGCTGCGGGTGAAGAACGCGGTGATACCGCTTTCACGCAGGCACTTGAGGGTCAGCGGGTACGGGTTGCGACGCAGTTTCCAGAACACGATCAGCGGGTTCATCACCAGCGCCACGAACAGCATGCAACCGAGCAGCACGGCCAGCAGATGCGCGTAACCGATCAGCGCGCCGAAACCGGAGGTGGCCAGCGTCGATGCCACCAGGCCGAAAATACCCAGCGGTGCAAAGCGAATCACCACGCGCACGATCAGGGTCACGCCGTTGGACAGATCGCCCAGCACTTCGCGAGTGGTGTCACCGGCATGGCGGATTGCGATGCCCATGCCGATCGCCCAGGCCAGAATGCCGATGAAGTTGGCCTCGATCAGCGCCTTCACCGGATTGTCCACCACGCTCAGCAACAGACTTTGCAACACTTCACCAATGCCGCCCGGTGCAGTGACCGCAACGTTCTCGGTGGACAGCACCAAGTGCGACGGGAACGCCATGCTGGCGATGACCGCGACTACTGCTGCGGCGAATGTACCCAGTAGATAAAGAAACAGAATCGGGCGGATGTGGGTTTCCTGGCCGTGCTTGTGGTTGGCAATCGAGGCCATGACCAACACGAACACCAGGATGGGTGCCACGGCTTTCAGCGCTGAAACAAACACCTTGCCGATAAACGCAGTGTCTTTCGCCACTTGCGGGGCAAACAACGCCAGGGCGATACCGGCAATCAGGCCGATCAGGATCTGGGCGACGAGGCTCAGGTTCTTCAGGCGCTGCAATAGAGAAGGGGATGAAGCAGTCATAACGGCATCTCTGATTTTTTATAGGGTGCGAGGTGGCGTGAAGGCGGTGGATTTCGTGGGCAGACCACCGTCACGCACCGAAAGGGCTGACGTGAGATCAACGCCAATAAACTGGTCGTTGAACAGGCTGTACGTTTTTCAGGGCGCGGACTTTATCACAGCGTAGGCCATATCCTTCAGGCCTGTGACGATCTGCCACCGGAGTTGTCGGCAAGATAGACAGGTTTGTGCAAGTCAGCCCGGACGCACTCTGTTAAGATTGCGCATCCTTATTTTCAAACTCTGCCAGCGGGCCTCCGGGTCAACGCTGGTGTCGTCGTTTTGCTGGAGTTGCGCATGCTGTTGCCCATTCTTCTGTTGTCCGCCGCCGGTTTCACGGTGCTGACCACGGAGTTCGTCATCGTCGGCCTGTTGCCGGCGATTGCCCGAGACCTCGCCGTCACCATCCCGCAGGCCGGGTTGCTGGTGACTCTGTTCGCCTTCACGGTGGCGATGTTCGGGCCTTTCCTGACCGCGTATTTCGCCCGCTTCGAACGGCGCAAGCTGTTTATCAGCATCCTGATCATGTTTGGTCTGGCCAATACCGTGGCGGCGCTGGCGCCGAACATATGGGTGATGGCGATTGCCCGATTGATCCCGGCACTCGGTCTGCCGGTGTTCTGGGCCTTGGCCAGTGAGACCGCCGTAGACATCGTCGGCCCCGATTTTGCCGGGCGCGCGATTGCCAAGATTGGTTTCGGCATTGTCTGCGCCACAGTGTTTGGCATTCCGGTCGGCACGCTGATTTCTGACGCCTTCGGCTGGCGCAGTGCCTTCGGCATTCTCGCGGTGATCGCCTTTGCCAAAGCCTTACTACTGTTTGTTTATTTGCCGAAAACCAGCCTGCACCAGCATCAGGTCAGCTTCCGCTCGCAATTCAAGATCCTGCGCAGCCCGTTGATGATCGGCCACATTGTGCTGTCGATTCTGGTGTTCAGCGGCATGTTTACCGCTTACACCTATCTGGCCGACATTCTTGAGCGCCTTGCCGGTTTCAACGGCACCGTGGTCGGTTGGTGCCTGATGGCCTTCGGCGCGGTCGGGTTGATCGGCAACTCGCTGGGTGGTCGTGCGGTCGACCGCCATCCACTGGGGGCGTCGGTGCTGTTCTGTGCGTTCATGATTGCCGGCATGGTCTCGCTGGTGCCGAACATTCATTCGCCGCTGGGGCTGGCGGTGGCGATGGGGATCTGGGGTGTCACCCAGGCCGCGTTGTTCCTGGTCAGCCATGTGCGCCTGATGAAAGCCGCGCCAGAAGCGCCGGCCTTTGCCGCCTCGTTGAACATCGCCGGGGCCAATCTGGGGATCGGCCTGGGCGCCATTGTTGGTGGTCGGGTCATCGACAGCGCGGGTCTGGGTTTCCTCGGCTTTGCCGCCGCCGGATTCATCTTGCTGTCGGTGTTCCTCGCCATGGTGCTGATGACGCTCAAGCCGCGCGAGATGTGCGCCGAGGCCTCATAAGGCAGTAAACAGCTCGCGTCGGGCACCTTCGGTAATCGCAACGATGCCGGGGTGCTTGACCTTGCGCTCCACCGAAATGGCATAGAACGACTCGGTCACCGCGTCAGTCTGGCCGATCAGCTCGACGCCGTACTGGCGCTTCACTTCATCGGCAATCACGCTCGGGCCGATAAAAATCCCGCTGCCGGATTGGCCGAACGCCTGCATCAACGCACTGTCATCAAACTCGCCGACGATTTGCGGCTGGATCTGCTGCTCGGCAAACCAGCGCTGCAAGCGGCTGCGCACCACGGTTTCCGGCCCGGGAATCAATAGTGGTGCGCCATGCAGGCTGCGCGGGAAGTCGTGACCGTATCTGGCTGCCAGTTCCGGAGTGGCGAAGAAGCTTATTCCGCATTCGCCGAGTTTCTGGCTGTAGCCCTTGATGTCGAGGTGCGAGGGCATCGGGCTGTCGGAAATCACCAGATCCAGGCGCTGGATGGCCAGATCGGCCAGCAAGCGCTCGAGTTTGTCTTCGCGGCAGGTGATGCGCAGCGGTTCGTTCAATTCCATGGTCGGCGCGATCAGGCGATAAACAATGGATTTTGGCACCACGTCGGCGACTCCTACGCGGAACAGGATCTGCTGTTCGTTGGGTTGTGCGCGCAGCATCAGCTCAAGTTCGCCGCCCAGTTGAAACATTTGCTCGGCGTAGGGCAGGGCTTGGCGCCCGGCTTCGGTCAATTCAAGTTGCCGGCCGACCCGTCTGAATAGCTCGATGCCGTAAGTCTGTTCGAGCAAAGAAATTTGCCCGCTGATGGTCTGCGGGGTCAGGTTCAGTTGCTCGCAGGCACGCACGATGCTGCCGGTCTTGGCTACGACCCAGAAGTAATGCAGTTGTCGGTAATTGAGCATGACGTTCTACAGTTCGTAAAAATCGAAGTATAGCCGCTAAAAATACGAATTTTCCTGAAGTGTTCATCTCCCTAGAATGCCCAGCCATCGACGGCTGGTCTGTGAGCCTGTCTGTTCATTCGAAGGAAACTTTATGAAATACACAATCCCAGCATTGATGTTTACGTCTTTACTGCTTCTGGCCGGTTGCGATCAGGCCGAGAAAAGCGCTCAGCAACTGATGGGCAAGGCTGCCGAAAGCGCCAAGCAAGCGATCGACGACACCCACAAAGCGGCTGAGCAAGCACTCAGCGATGCCACCGGCGGGTTGATCGAGAAGAAAGAAACACCGGAAAAAGATCTGGAAAAATCCGAATCTTCCTCCAAGACCATCTAAAACGTCTTACACAGAGTCAGGACTGACCCATGGAATATCTGTTAGAACTCGCCGCCAGCCCCACCGCCTGGGTTGCTTTGGCCACATTGGTGGTGATGGAAATCGTGCTCGGCATCGATAACCTGATCTTTATCTCGATCCTGACCAACAAATTGCCCAAGCAATACCAGCAGAAGGCGCGCCGCATCGGTATCGGCATGGCGTTGATCCTGCGTCTGGCGCTGTTGAGCACTATCGCCTTCATCGTGCAGTTGACTGCGCCGGTGATCGAGATCCTGGGTCATGCTTTCTCCTGGAAAGACATGATCCTGATCGCCGGTGGTCTGTTCCTGGTCTGGAAAGCCACCACCGAGATCCATCACAGCATGGACCCGGCCCCGGAAGATCCGAAGTCGGCGACCTCCACGGTTACCCTGGGTTTTGCCGCCGCTATCGGCCAGATTCTGATGCTCGATATGGTGTTCTCGATCGACAGCATCATTACTGCGGTCGGCATGACCGAACACTTGCCGATCATGATCATCGCGGTGGTGGTGTCGGTACTGGTGATGTTGTTTGCTGCTGAGCCGCTGGCCAAGTTCATCAACGACAACCCGACAGTGGTGATGCTGGCTCTGGGCTTCCTGATCATGATCGGTATGACCCTGATCGCCGAAGGCTTTGGCGCCCATGTACCGAAAGGTTATGTGTATGCAGCGATGGCGTTCTCGGCAGCGATTGAAGTGCTGAACATGATGTCGCGTCGAGCGAGGCAGAAGAAGCTGGCTGAGCAGGCGTAACTGCTCAAAGTACAAAAACCGCCTGAACTCTTGTAGATCAGGCGGTTTTTTTTGATTCAAGATTTGCAGTGTGGAATAGAACCAGCCCCTCACCCCAGCCCTCTCCCGAGGGAGAGGGAGCCGATCTGCGTGGTTTTTAAACCTGAGTTCGGCTCGATATCTCAGGTCGATGTACTTCTCAATAGCGACTCGGTCAGTCCCCTCTCCCTCTGGGAGAGGGCTAGGCGGGCGGCGTTCCGATGAGGGGCTTTTGCCTTTGCCGTTCAGCCTCAGTGCGCGGCCGCGTGGCGAACCCGGTGCTTCTCGGTTTTCTCAACCGCAGCAGGCTGAACCGGATAATGATGGTGGCGCCGCGAAATCCGCAGCACTCCCCACAACATGGCAGCGGCCACGGCCAGCCATCCGGCAATCAACATCACAATAGTCATGGTCAGGCTCATCAGTGCCTCCTCTTCGCCCTGCATCGGGCGCCCACTTTTTCAATTCGCTCTGTTTCAGTGACAGTCTAGACAATGGGGTGTTTCAGACTATTGACCAAAGGTCGATTGCGACCAATCAGTTTGCTCTATGCAATCCATGTGTCTGCCGCTTAAGGCTATACCGCAGCCGGGCGCGGCCCTATGATCGCAAGCGTTGCCGGAACACGATGACCGGTGTCTGAACAGAGAGTGATGATGGTGCAGGTATTTTCTCGAATTCGTGTGGCGCTGCTGGTGGCGGGTTGTGCGGTCGTGTTGGCCGGATGTGCAGGCACTGTAGCGCCCGAGGTCAAGCATCTGCCGGAGCGGGTTGAACTCAGTGGCACGTTCTATCGCGGCGAAGCCAATCAGAGCGGGCCGCAAGTGCTGGCCAGCCTGTTATCGCAGCAGGGCATCGTGATCACCCCGGGCTTGCTGGAAAAACCCCTGCATCTGCCGGGTGCCGAAGACAAATTGCAGCAGAACCTGCAGAGCCTGGCCCGTGAATACGGCATGGTGGTTTATCCGCTGGACAGCAACCTGCCCGGGCTCTTGACCCAGGTAGCGGCGGGTTATCCGGTGATGGTGCGTTTCAGCGAGGGGTCGGCATTCTGGGCCGAGCCGCGTTACGCGATCCTCTCCGGCTACGATCGCAATAAACAGAAGGTCCTGCTGCGCGCTGGCATGAACCGTCGCGAATTGATGGGTTTCAGTGCCTTTGAGTCGGCACTGGAGAAATCCGGTGGCTGGGCCGTATTGATTCAGAAACCGTCGCAGATTCCTGCTGCCGTCGACCGTCAGCGCTGGCTCAAAGCGGCCGATGAACTGGCCCAGGCCGGTCAGGAAAACGAAGCGGCGCAGGCGCGAAAGGCCCTGGCGGCACACTAATCTTCCGTTCGTCATCTGCCGGGCACGACTGCGCCCGGCAAGCCTCATATCCATAGAGCCCGCGTTCCGCGGGTGAATCAGGAGGCGACATGACAGATCCCCAAGCACCGAAAGGCCCGCACTCGTCCGAGCATGCTTCGGGAGATGATCTGGGGTTTGATCCGGACTCGCCCGACCTCGACGATCCACAAGTTGATCCTGTCGGCCCGGCGAAGGCACCCCTCGATGTTGAACCTGGCGAGGACGCCAAGAAGCCGGCCAAACCCTATGATCCGCTGGCTAATCTGAAACCTTGATGCGAGGTGCGTATGAGTACCGATTCGAGCTTCGACGACCAAAAAACACCGGATAGCGTGCCGACGACCCCAGAGCCGGAGATTGATCCGGTGCTGGATCCGGACAGCCCTATGCGCGATCCAATGGCTAGGCCAAATGTGTTGACGCCCGAACCCTCAAGGGATCCGAGTGCGGGCGATGGCATCCCCGATGACGACAAGATGCCGCTGCCCAATGACTGATTTTCAGGCGAAAAAAAGCCCCGAAGATTCGGGGCTTTTTCTTGTGCGGCAGATTACTTGGACGCTTCAACCACGCCGCTCTGGCGCGATTTGAGGTTTTTCTGCGCCTTGTATTGCTGAGCCACAGCAGGAACGTTGGCACTTCGGCCGGTTTCCACCCAGCTACGGATGCGGCTGGCATCGGCAAAATGGGTGTATTTGCCAAACGCATCGAGAATCACCAGTGCGACCGGACGATTACCCATTCTCGTCACCAGAACCAGGCAATGACCTGCCGGATTGGTGAAACCGGTTTTGGTGATCTTGATGTCCCAGTCGGCTTTATTGACCAAGTGATCGGTATTACGGAAACCCAGGGTGTAATTGGGTTTGCGGAACGACACGGTTTTTTCCTTGGTCGTGGACAGTTCGCTAAGGAGCGGGTACTTGTGCGCGGCCACCAGCAGCTTGCTCAGGTCGCGGGCGGTGGAAACGTTACGCTCCGACAGGCCTGTCGGCTCGACGAAGTGCGTACTGGTCATGCCCAGTGCCTTGGCCTTGGCGTTCATCGCCGCGATAAAGGCCGCGTAACCTCCCGGATAGTGATGCGCGAGGCTGGCGGCGGCGCGGTTCTCCGAAGACATCAAGGCGATCAGCAGCATCTCGCGACGCGGCAGCTCACTCTTGAGTTTGACCCGGGAGAACACGCCGCGCATTTCCGGTGTGTTGCTGATATCGACATTGATCCATTCGTCCATGTTCTGCCGGGCTTCAACCACTACCAATCCAGTCATCAGCTTGCTGACAGAAGCGATCGGCACGATCACGTCAGGGTTGCTGGAGTAGATGACTTTATTGGTCTGCATATCCATGAGCAGGGCGCTGCCGGAGGCGATCTTCAGGCTCGAAGCGTCACGTGGGGCAGCGGTGGTTTCCGCAGCGTTGATCGTTGGCGTGATGAAAGTGCCTGAAACTGCAAAAAACAGGCTCAGAATCGAAAGACGAATTTTCACGCGGGCGAACTCATAAAAGTTGGATATTCCGTTAGTTTGTAACGGGTTATTTCTTCAAAGCGTCGCATTCTAGGAGTATGGCTGAAGATCTGTCGATGGTTGTTTGAGTGACCTGAAAATCTCGTGAAAAGGCCTGTAAAAAGAGGGGTTTCCGGCGAACGGTTACAGTTTTTTCTCAGGCATGAAAAAACCCGCACAAGGCGGGTTTTTCTTATTGCCGAAAATACCGATCAGGCGTGCAGGGTTTCTGCCGCATAAAGAGTGTTTTCCAGCAGGCAGGCGCGGGTCATAGGACCTACGCCGCCCGGTACCGGCGTGATCCAGCCGGCGCGGGGCAGGGCGGTTTCGTAAACAACGTCACCGACCAGTTTGCCGTCGTCCTGACGGTTGATCCCGACATCGATCACGATCGCGCCTTCCTTGATCCACTCGCCTTTGACCAGGCCCGGCTTGCCGGCGGCCACGACCACCAGATCGGCACGGCCGACGTGGCCGGCCAGATCCTTGGTGAAGCGGTGGGTCACGGTCACGGTGCAACCGGCCAGCAGCAATTCCATCGCCATCGGGCGACCGACGATGTTGGAAGCGCCGACAACCACTGCGTCCATGCCATAAAGGTCAGCGCCAGTGCTTTCCAGCAAGGTCATGATGCCTTTAGGCGTGCATGGACGTAGCAGCGGAATGCGCTGGGCCAGGCGACCGACGTTATAAGGATGGAAACCGTCGACGTCTTTGTCCGGGCGGATACGCTCCAGCAGTCTGGAGGCGTCCAGGTGCTCGGGCAGCGGCAGCTGCAGCAGGATGCCGTCGATTGCAGGGTCGTCGTTGAGGCGATCGATCAGATCGGTCAGCGCGTCTTGCGTGGTGTCGGAGGGCAGGTCGTAGGCTTGAGAGAGGAAGCCAACCTCTTCACAGTCTTTACGCTTGTGCGAGACATAAACCTGAGAGGCAGGATCGCTGCCGACCAGGATCACCGCGAGGCCG
>Ga0157369_10004685_pt1 | contig 16081 bp, 15 predicted proteins | sample C25metaG_FD_113461 | JGI IMG/M metagenome (GOLD analysis project Ga0157369, IMG submission 113461) | Corn rhizosphere microbial communities from Kellogg Biological Station, Michigan, USA - C2-5 metaG | ecosystem: Host-associated > Plants > Roots > Rhizosphere > Soil | place: USA: Michigan... | reverse complement strand
GCCCGCGTCCGTGCGTGAGGTCGTGGACGTAGTTCGGGAGCGCCTGGATGAAGCCGTTGACCTCGTCGATCAGCTTCGGGATGAACGTCGCGCCGATCGCGGCGATCACGATGATTGCGATTACATAGGTGATCGCGATCGCGGGGCCACGCTTCAGCCGCCCACGACGCTCGATCCAGCCGACCAGCGGATCGAGCGCGAGCGCGAGGAACAGCGCGATCACGACCCATGACAGGACGTGGCGCGCGATCCAAATCACCTCGAGCGCGACCGCGACCGTGATCACGATCAGAAGCACACGCATGATCGTGCGCGGGCGCAGGTCGACGACGCGTTCGGGCGTCACGGAGGTACAGGATCGCGAGGTGACCGGACGGTGTTAGGTTGCGGGCATGAGCCTGCACGCCGCACCCGTCGTCGAGCATGCGTCGCTGCCGCACGGCGGCACGGTCACGGTGTGGGTCGGAGTCCCCGACGACCCGTACATCGACGACAAAAGCCAGCTGACGACGGTCGACATCCAGCTCCACGAGGGCAACGGCGTCGTCGCGTCGATGGAGACCGTCCTCGACCCCGGCCAGGTCAGCGAGGCCCGGCAGCTCGCGCGCGACGTGAAGGCCGCGATCGAGGCCGGCGAGATCGGCCTGCACGCGCAGGACCTCGAGCGCTTCGCCGACCAGCTCCGCTAGAGCTTCAGCCTCAGCTCGCGCACGATCAGCGGCTCGCCCTCGCGGAGCGGGTTCGCGACGCCGTTGTCGCGGAAGCCGTACTGCTCGTAGAGCGCGCGGGCAGCGTCGTTGCCGTCGACGACTCCCAGAACGGATTCGGTTGCGCCCTGTGCGCGCTGGAAGTCGATGACGGCATCGAGCAGCCGGCGGCCCAGGCCCATGCCGCGGTGCGCCGGGTCGACCCACATCGCGATCACGACCCAGTCCGGCTCGTCGAAGAACGTCCCCGCGAGACCGACTACCGTGCTGCCGCTCCACGCGAGGAACATCGCCTGCTCGTCGCTCTCGGCGGAAAGGCGGGTGCGCTCGATCCACCACGCGTCGTCGCGCGCGACCGACTCCGCGTAGGTGCTGCCGAACGCGTCGGGGGCGTCCAGAAGGGCGGCAAGGCGGATGTCGCGATATTCGCGCCACTCGTCAGTGTTCACGCGTCTGATTTCCACGCCGATACCCTGTCCGAACAAGCGCCCGTGGTGTAGCGGCAACATGACGGCTTTCCACGCCGTAGTCGAGGGTTCGACCCCCTCCGGGCGCTTCTCTATCCGAGGCAGCCGATACGTTTTCCTGATTGAAAACGGTTGAGCAGCATGCAGCGCGCCACCTCCGGACTCACGGAAGGTCGGTAAAGGAGATCGCAGCAACGCTGCAGGTCTCAAGAGCTCGGTAAGTCTGTGGGTTCGCCACGTAGAGCTGACCTCGGAGGCACGCGCCCGGCTTGTATCGCGAATCAGGCTTGGTCCTGTCGTCGCGGGCGAACAAAAGGCCGCCCGAGCGCGCGAGGTGCGCCGGGGCTATCAACTGGAGGGTCGCGAGCGTGCGCGCACAGAGGACGCGAGCTACGCGGCCGGTTGCATGCTCTATTGGGCGGAGGGCGACAAACACCGGAACGCCGTCAGGATCTCCAACTCCGATCCCGAGCTGCTCGTGACGTTCGTCGCCTTCCTTCGACGACACTTCGAAGTCACGTCCGACCGGATAAGCATCGCCTGCAATCTGTTTGCTGACCATTTGGATCGTCAGCACGCGATCGAACAGCACTGGCTCGAGCGTTTGGGCCTGCCTGCAACATCGTTGAGGAAGTCGCAGGTCAACATCTACTCGAAGTACAGCCAGAAGAAGCGCGACGGGAAGCTTCCCTACGGCACTTGCAAGCTCGCCGTGCATTCCACCCAGATCGTGCAAACGATCTACGGCTCGATCCAGGAGTACGGCGGCTTCGAGCGGCCCGAGTGGCTCGACTAGCTACTTGACCGGGATCGACGGCGGCGCGCCGGCGGGGAACAGCGTCGCGAGCATGATCCGCACCGTCTTGGTTCCCGTGTTCGCGGCGCGGTGCACGTCGCTTGGCTGCTCGATCAGCGTGTCGCCCGCGCGCAGCGTGCCGGTGTGGCCGGGCGTGATCCGGAACGCGAGCGCAGGCGAGCCGGCGACTTCGCGGTAGACGGGCACCGTCCCGGCGTACACGTGATAGCGGAGCGTGCCGGCGAGCACGGTCGCGACCTGTGTGCCCGGGTGGTGATGCTTCGGGATGACAGCCCCGGGCGGGATCGTGATGCGCGTCAGTCCGAGCAGCTTGCCGTGCGTCCCATACGCAGGCGCGTCGCCGAGCACGACGCGCACCGGCGCTGGAGGACTGCGAAACGCGGCGACTGCCGATCCGGCGGCCACAGCTGCGACGAGGGCGACGAAGATGATCCGCATCAGTGCATCAAGTGGAACTCGTGCGTCCACGTGTTGTCGTCGAAATGGGTCGACACGCACCAGCCGCGCGCGCCGGCGAACTTGCCCGAGCCTCCGATGATCGGCCGCGTCACGACCGAGCGCGTCGCCACCGTCGGCGCGGTTTGCGCATAACCGGCGACACCGCCGACGACGATCTGGTCGGACGCCCGGCCGATGACGAACACCAGGTCGGACGTGCGCAGCTCCATCCCCGCCGACGGACGGTCGGTGGCGACCGTCGTGAGGGTGCCGGTGAGATAGCCGATCGCCTTCGTCGATTTCGGCTGCGTGAGCGGGATGTAGTACGTGCGCATGTCGCCGACGCTCGGCCCCGGCGCGCCCAGGTCGATGTACTGCGAGTTCTGCGCGGTCACCGCGCCGTGCGCGACGGTGATGACCTGCGTCGACGATGTCTGTGCGACCGCAGGCGTGAAGACCCCGACCGCCGCGAGGACCAGGACAAGGGACGCCAACCGCCGCACAAGAGCAACCATGTCACTTCGCGCGTCTAGCCTCAAGCCGTGCTGCTCGCCCACTCGCCGTACGCGTGGCAGGCGGATGTCGACACCACCGTCGTCATCCCCGCCCTTTCGCTGCTCTACCTGTTCGCCGTCGGACGCTTCGGCGCGTCGCGTGCGCGCATCGCGAGTTACGCGGGTGCGATGGCGCTGCTCGCGGTGGCGTTCTGGACGCCGCTGCATCACCTCGGCCTGCACTACCTGCTGACCGCGCACCTGCTGCAGAACGTGATCCTCGCCGAGTGGGCGCCCCTGCTCGCCGTGCTCGGCGTATCGCGGCCGATGGCCGACTGGCTCGCACGGTCGCGCACCTGGCGCGTGCTCGTGCATCCCGCGTTCGCACTGCCGGTCTGGCTGGTCGACTACTACGCGTGGCACGCCCCGCCGGTGTACGACGCGGCGCTCAACCACCAGTCATGGCTGATCCACATCGAGCACGCGTGCTACTTCGGCACCGGCATCCTCGTCTGGTGGCCGCTGCTGCAGGACGCGCCGCGCCGCCTCGCCTCGGGAGCCCGCACGATGTACGCGTTCGCGGCGTTCGTCCTCGCGTCACCGCTCGGGCTGCTGTTCGCGCTGCTGCCGAAGGCCGCGTACCCGTTTTATGAGCACGTGCACACGCGCGTGTGGGGACTGTCGCCGCTCACCGATCAGGAGATCGCAGGCGTGACGATGGCGAGCGAGCAGGCGATCGTGCTCTTCGTCGTCTTCCTCTACTGGTTCCGCCGCTTCCTCGCGGAGGAAGGCGCTACTTGAGGCAGTTCTGGATCTCGCCGAGCTCGCCGTCGCTCGGGTGCGCGTGCCAGAGCATCACCGCGTTGCCCTGCGTGCGGAGCACGTCGTCGATCCCGACGTTCTTCGCGCGCACCGAGCGGTAGCCGGCGTCGAGACCGCTCGCGTTCTTCGGGTTGCTGCCGAACGACACGGTCACCGAGTTGTCGCGGAACCGGACGTGGAACGCGCCGCCGAGCGCGGTCGACGCGATGAAGTCCGACTTCGGCGGCGGCCCGACGTGCAGATGCTCCCCGACCAGACAGGCGCGGACCTTTGCTTCGCTGTACGTCTTCGGTCCGGGAGGGCCACATGCAGCCGCCAGCAACGCAACCGCGACGCAGATTGTGAGCGCACGCACCACGGTGCGCCAGTGTAGGCAACGGGTCGGTCTGTAAGGTCATCCGCCGTGGACGACCGTCTCACTCGTTACGCGCGCCTCGCCGTCCGCGTCGGCCTGAACCTGCAGCCCGGGCAGACGCTCGTCGTCGTCGCGCTCGTCGAGCACGTGCCTCTCGCGCGGGCGATCGCCGCCGAGGCGTACGACGCCGGCGCGCGTTACGTGGACGTCGTCTATAGCGACCAGCACGTCCGGAAGGCGCACATCGCCGCGGCAAGCGACGAGATGCTCGGCTGGTCGGCGCCGTGGGCGGTGCAGAAGTTCCGCGAGCTCGGCGAGGAGGGCGGCGCGCTCTTGTCCATCTCCGGTAACCCCGAGCCCGAGCTGTTCGCCGGCCTCGACGGAGGCCGCGTTGCGCGGTCGCGCCCGCGCGAGCTGTCCGAGGCGACGCTCGAGCTGACGGACGGCCGCTGCAACTGGACGATCGTCGCCTTCCCCAATGAGGGCTGGGCGCGCACCGTGTTCGGCGAGCCCGACGTCGAGCGGCTGTGGCAAGCCGTCGCGACCGCCGTGCGGCTCGATGCCGACGACCCCGTCGGCGCCTGGAACGAGCACATGGCGCGGCTCGAGCAGCGCGCAGCGCAGCTGAACGAGCGGCGCTTCGACCATCTGCACTACCGCGGTCCGGGCACCGACCTCACGGTCGGGCTGCACGCCGACGGGATCTGGGAAGCCGCGAGCATGGAGTCGAACGGCATCCCGCATGTGCCGAACATGCCGACCGAAGAGGTGTTCACGTGCCCGGACGCGCGGCGCGTCGACGGCATTGTTCGCTCGACGCTGCCGCTGCAGATCCAGGGCACGATCGTGCGCGACCTCGAGATCCGCTTCGAAGGCGGCCGCGCCGTCGACGTCCGAGCGGCGGCGGGCGAGAGCCTCATGCAGACGCACATCAAAACCGACGACGGCGCCGCGCGACTCGGCGAGGTCGCGCTCGTCGACCGCTCGTCCGCCGTCGGGCAAACCGGGCTCGTCTTCTACGACACGCTGTTCGACGAGAACGCGTCATCGCACATCGCGCTCGGCGACGGGTTCCCGGAGCTCGTGCCGCCGGCACGCGAGCTGTCGAACGACGAACGGCATGCGCAGGGCGTCAACCACTCGTCGATCCACACCGACTTCATGATCGGCAGCGACGACCTCGAAGTAAGCGGCGTCAGCGCGGGCGGAGAGGCCGTGCCGATACTGGCGCAGGGAGAATGGCAGCTGCGTTAGCGCCGACGAGCTGCAGCGTGCGCGTCACGCGGAACCCGTGCACGTCCTCGAGACGAAGCGTGAGCGTGTAGTCGAACTCCGGCGCCGCCGCGAAATGCAGCGGCACCGGCACCCAGCCGTCGGAGCCGATCCGTGACGCGACCGCACCGCTCGTCACCCGCCGGCCGTGAAGCGCAACGAGGTAGCGGATGCCGACGCGCGCACCGGTTTTCAGATGCCAGCGCAGCTCGAGCGCCGGCACGCGCAGCAGGAACGAACGGCGCTGCCCGCTGAACGGCACGATCGCGTTGCGCGGGTCGTACAGCTTCGCCTCCTGGTTGAACACGTGCAGCGCAGGCTTGCCGTCGATGCCGCTCTGCCACGGCGTGCCCGGGTGGTTGCGCAGCATCAGCCAGATGAACATCTGCACGCTCGGCTCCTCGGCGGCGATCGCGACGGCGCGCGTGAGGTCGGCCGCCTGGCGCGCAGGTGAGACGTATGTCCCAGGCTCGGCGTACTCAGTCACCCACAACGGCACGTTCTGCCGGTGGAACGCCGACGCGATCTCTGCGTCGAAGCGGCCGAGCTCGAGCATGCCGACGTTCGGCCACGCGCGCGGCGTGTCGGGCGAGGCCGACGGATCGGGCGGATACGGATGGTGCGCCCACGCGTCGAAGCGCAGGTTCGGATCGGCGGCTGCCAGCTGGTCGACGAAGCGCGCCGGGTCGTGCGCGGCCGCCGTCTCGCCGAGCGCGACGATCGCGCCGGGGCTCGCGACCTTGATCGCCGAGTAGCCGGCCTCGGCGAGCGCCGCGTATGCCGTCGCCGGGTCGGGCGCGCTGAGGAACGTCGGTGAGTTCGGCTCGTTCCACACGGAGAAGAAGCGCGCATGCGGCAGCCCCGGGTAGTTGCCGGAGTAGCGCGCCGCGACGACATGCGCGAACGCCGCGAAGTCGGAGACGTCGGCCGGCGGGACGTTCGCACCTGCGCCGCCGTTTGCCCACGCCGGCGTGCCCCACAGCGTCAGCAGCACCTCGATGCCGCGCTGCTGCGCGTGGATCACGAAGTCGTCGAGATCCTTGAAGTTGTACGCCGGGTCGAACGGGTTCAGCCGGTTCGCCGGCCGCCAGCGCGCGATCTGATCCCAGCGCACGACCGTGCGCACAACGGAGACGTGCGCGTGCTTCGCCTCGTTCCAGCCGGAGGTGCGGTCGGGCGCCCAGCGGAACGTCTGGTCGTCGAGCAGCCCGATCCACATCCGCGGCGCAGCGGCAGCCGGCGACACGGCGGCGCCGAGCGCGACGCAGAAAACAGCAGTGATGACGATGAAACGAGACACGCCCCCGGCCCTCGACAGGGGACGACATCACAAGGCAGCGCCAGGAAGCAATGGGCCGAACGGCCCAATCGCGGCGCTCGCCGATTCACTCGGCGAGCGCACCCCAACGCGCTACGAAGGGTCGCGCCGTTGGGAAGAGCCGCGACCGAAGGTCGCGGCGACAGTCCCAACCGCGCAGTAATCGGGGCGGGAGGATTCGAACCTCCGGCCTCTGCTCCCCAAAAGCAGCGCTCTAACCAGGCTGAGCTACGCCCCGCGACTCGCAGATAGGTTCGCAGAATGAGTGAGGCAGCGTTCCCCGTCGTTCCCGCGCGGACCCGCCGGCCGCGGTTGGGCTACGCGATGGCTGCGTTCGCGGCCGTGCTGTGGGGGATCAACGGTGCCGTCTCAAAGGTGATCCTCGCGTCCGGGCTCTCATCCGAGCACCTGGCGCAGCTCCGCTCGCTCGGTGCCGCCGGCGGCCTGTTCCTCGTGCTCGTCGTCATCGCACCGCAGCGGCTGCGCCTCACGCGCCGCGAGCTGCCGTACCTCGTCGTCTTTGGCGTCGCGGGGCTCGCGTTCGTGCAGTGGTTCTACTTCCTCGCGATCCACCGGCTCGCCATCGGCGTCGCGCTGCTGATCGAGTACCTGGCGCCGCTGCTCGTCGCGCTCTGGGCGCGGTTCGTGCAACACGCGCCGGTGCGCCGCCGCATCTGGGTCGCACTGGCGCTCGCACTCGCGGGGCTCGCGCTGATCGTGCAGCTCTTCGGCGGCGGCGCGACGCTCTCGACCGCGGGCGTGCTGTTCGCGCTCGGCGGCGCCGTCGCCTACGCGACGTACGTGCTGCTCGCCGAGCATGCAGTCGGCGGCCGCGATCCTGTCTCGGTCCTCGGCTGGGGCTTTCTGTTCGCGTCGGTCTTCTGGGCGGTGATCAGCCCGTGGTGGACGTTCCCAAGTCACGCGGTCGGCGTCCACGCTCCGCTGGCGTGGCACTTGCCGATCTGGGCGCTCGCCACGTGGATGATCGTCTTCGGGACGATCGTCCCGTTCTTCCTGCTCGTCAGCGCCCTGCGCCACATCTCGGCGACGACCGCCGGGATCGTGGCGATGCTCGAGCCGGTCGCCGGGGCGCTGGTCGCCTGGGCCTGGCTCGGCGAATCGCTGAACGGCGTGCAGCTCGGGGGCGCCGCGATCGTCCTCGCGGCGATCGGACTGGCTCAAACCGCCAGATAAGGGGAGATTTCAGCGATAGAACCCCCCGAAAGGGGGAGGTTTGAAAAGAACATCCTTGTCACTGTTCCGCAGTGCTGAAGTGGCTTCTGATCGCGGTCGTGGTGCTGCTCGTAGCAGCGCCGGCAGCCGGGGCGGCGACGATGACGTCGCCGGAGAACGCCCTCCTGCGCCAGATGAACACCGTTCGCGCGCAGCACGGACTGAAGCCGCTTCGCTTCGACACGCGGCTCGAGCAGGCAGCCCGCTTCCACAGCCGCGAGATGCTTTCCAACGACGTCTTCCAGCACGGCGCGTTCGCGAGCCGCATGGTGCGCTTCCGAATTCAGGGCACGCTCGCCGGCGAGAACCTCGCCTGGGGCAACGGCGCGCTCGGCACGCCGAGCGGCGTCGTCGCTGCTTGGCTTGCAAGCCCGGAGCACCGCGCGAACCTGCTGCGGCCCAGCTTCCGGCGCGTCGGCATCGGTGAGTTGACCGGCTCGTTCCTCGGCCATGGCGGCGTCCGCGTCGTCACGGCCGACTTCGCCGGCTAAGACGACTTCGGCGCGCCCGTCCGGGGGGCGGGCGCGTACGAGGTCTTAATCCTTCTCGAGCAGCGACCGAAGCTCGCCGAGCTTCTCGCGGCGCAGCGCGTCGCGCTCGCCCTTCGCCACACGCTCGAGCAGGTCGCGTACGAGCGGCGCGAGCTCGACCGGATTGAACGGCTTCGTGACGTAGTCGATGCCGCCGAGATCGAGACCGCGCGCGCGGTCGCGCAGCTCGGCCCGCGCCGTGAGGAACACAATCGGGATCTCCGCCGTCCGTTCGTCGTCGAGCAGCTCCTCCGCGACGCGCCAGCCGTCGAGCCCGGGCATCATCACGTCGAGCAGCACGACGTCCGGGATCTCGGCACGCGCCTTCTCGAGCCCGCTCGGCCCGTCCGCGGCCTCCAGCACCTCGATCCCCTCCGCCTCGAGATTCACGCGGCAAAGCAGGCGGATCGGCGCCTCGTCGTCGATGACGAGCACGCGCATCTGAGCGTTATCGGTCACTGCTTCCATTATCCGTGCGCGAGCGGCAGCTCGAAGGTGAACCGCGACCCGCGACCCTCTTCTGAGTCGACCCACATGTGTCCTCCCATCTCCCGGACGAGACCCTGCGCGATGAACAGGCCGAGGCCTGTCCCGCGTGCCTGGCCGTCGCCCGACTTGTAGAACTTCGAGAAGATCCGCTCCCGTTCCACCGGCGGGATGCCGACTCCCTCATCGCTGACCGAAACCACGACCGCGTCGCCGCGACGCCGCGCGGCGACCGTCACCGTGCCCCCAGACGGCGAGTACTTCACCGCGTTGGAGAGCAGCTGTTCGAGCACCTGCCGCAGCTTGTCCGGGTCCGCCTCCGCTGCGAGATCGTCTCCGTCGACTTCAGCGACGAAACGATTGCCGTTGTCGTTCGCGCGCTCCGCGGTCGCGACAACGTCGCGCACGACTGCGCGCACATCGGTCGGCGTGAGCGCGACCGACAGGTCGCCGGTGTCGAGTGCGGCGACGTCGAGCAGCGCGTCGACGATCTCCGTCAGGCGCTCCGACTCGCGCGCGATGTACTCAAGGAATGTGCGCCGCTCTTCGTCGGTGAACGCGATATCGCCGCGGAGCAGCGTCTGCGCGAAGCCGTAGATCGACGTCATCGGCGTGCGCAGCTCGACGGACACAGTCGACACGAAGTCGGACTTCATCTGCTCGACGCCGTGCTCAGCAGAGATGTCACGGAACGCGAAGATGCGGCCCGCGACCGTGCCGCTCGGGTCGCGCATCACCGCCTCCGAGAGCGACAGCCAGACGTCCTTGCCACCGCGCGGGATTGCGACCAGCCGGTTCATGCCGCCGCTCTCGGACTCGAGGTCGCGCTGCAGCACCTGCTGCGGCGTGCGGCCGAGCGCCTCCGACGCCGGCACCCCCGTGATCTCCTCGGCCGCGGCGTTCCACAGCACAACGCGTGCGTCGCGGTCGACGGCGACAACGCCTTCCGCGATGTTCGCCAGGATCGCAACGCTCTGCTCGCGCTCGAGCGCGACGCGGTGGTACAGCTCCGCGTTCGCGAGCGCCACTGATGCGTTCGCAGCTAGCGCGCTCAGCGCCTGCACCTCGTCGTCGCGCCAGCGCCGCGGCTCGCGGCTGTACACCGCGAGCACGCCGCGCAGCGGGTCCTCGAAGCCGCCGAGCAGCGGCACGCCGAGGAACGCCGCGTGCCCCGCGGCAAGCAGCGCGTCCGCGTCGGCAAGCGACGGGTCGCTCGAGACGTCGTCGTGCGCGACTGCCTCACGCGACTGGACGACGTCGCCGCCGACGAAGCCGGTCGCCGGCGAGCGCTCGCCGATGGCGCCTTCAACGCCGTCGCCGACCGCGGCCGTGACGACCAGATGCTCACCTTCGAGCGTCAGCAGCGCAGCCGCGTCCGCACCCAGCAGCCCGGCCGCCTCCTCGACGACAGCGGCGATCACGGCGTCCGGGTCGAGCTCGGTCGCGAGGAGGCTGCCGGTGCGCGCGAGGTGCTGCGACAGCGAGCGCGCAGAGCGCTCCGATTCGAACATGCGCGCGCGGTCGAGCGCGCCGCGCGCCGCGCCGGCCAGATGCTGCGCGAGCTCCAGGTCGTCGTAGGCGAACGAGCGCGGCTCGGCGAAGAACACGGCGACGACCGCGTCCGGGTCGCTGCCGACGCGGATCGCGAGTAGCGACTTGCACGGCGCCGACCGCCACGCCTCGGGGAACCGCTCGTCGGACGCGAGGTCGGCGGCGGCGAGCACCGTCCCCGGCCCGGCTTCCAGCAGCACCTCAGGCGCGCCGAGCGCGGCGAGGGCCTTCGGCAGGTCATGCCCGCCCGCGACGCGCGCGTCGACGAGCACCGCCGCGTAGTCGCCGCCGAGCGCGTCAGTCGCGGCCTGCGCGGCAGCGTCGTAGGTCTCCGACAGGGAGACCGGCTCGCCGAGCAGCGACGCGATGCGGTAGAAGCCGCGCTGCACGCGCGCCTGTCGCGAGCGCTCGGCGAAGCTCTCGGCGTTGCGTAGCGCGAGCGACGCGAGCGACGCGAACGCTTCGAGCAACTCGACGTCCGTCGCCAGCAGCTCGCGCGACGGATCCTTGATGCCGACGCCGAGCACCCCCCACGTCTCGCCCGAGCGCGTCATCGGCGCGACGAGCGCGCCCGTGAACTCCGCGTATGCCGGGTGCGGCACGCTCGACGCGATCGCCTCGTAGTGATCGCCGACGACCGGCGCGCCTGTGCGCAACGCCTCGCCGGCGAGACCTCGGTTCGAAGGGAACTCGAAGCCGACAAGCGCCGGCTCGAGTCCGTGCACGGCCGCGCAGCGAAGAACGCCGCGGTCGGCGTCGAGCAGGTAGCAGTCGGCGGCGTCCGCCTCGAGCAGCTTCGTCACCTCGGCGACGAGCCGCTGCAGCACAATCTCGACGTCGAGCTCGCTCGTCACGACCTGCGCGGCGTCGAGCAGCGCGCGCTGCTGCGCGAGCCGCCGGCGGTTCTCGTCGATCAGCCCCGCCGTGTGCAGCGCCGAGCGCACCTCGCGCTCGACGGTGTCGACGAGGAACTGCTCGATCTGCGAGAGCCCGCCGCGCTCCACGCGCGCCGAGCCGTCCGGCTCGAACGAGACATCGTCGACGCCGGCCTTCTGCAGCTCCTCGAGACCGACGCGGATCACGGCCTCGGGCGTCGTCTCGCCGTGCACGTGCCGTGTCATCTCGGCGACGACGCGCTCACGCTGCAGCGCGCTCGCGAGCGCCGACGCCGCGCGCAGCCGCTCGAGTGCGATCCCCGCCTCGGCGGCGACGGCCTGCAGCAGCGTCAGCTCGTCGGGCGTGAACGCGCGCTTCTCGGTCGTCGTCGCAAGCACGAGCACGCCGACGACCCGTTCCTCAGCGATCATCGGGATCCATGCCCCGCTGTGCGCGCCGACCGCGGTTGCGAGCCGGCTCGAGACGAGCGACGAGCCAGCGACATCGAACACCGTCACCGGCGCTGCGTCGAACACCGCGCTCGCGATGCCGGACGGCTCGTTGCGCAGATCCATGCGAACCGCCTGCCACCACTCCGCCGCCTCGCCGTCGCGCTCGGCGTAGATGCCGATCCCCTCGGCATCGTCCTGCGACACCACCGCGACCGCGACGAACCCGACATCCATCAGCTCGGCAACGCGGCGCACGAGCGGCCGGCAGACGTCGACCGGCTCGCGCGCCCGCGCGAGCGCCGGCGAGATCTCGGTCAGGATGCCGAGCTCGCGGTCGAGCGTCGACACCCGCAGCTGAACTTCCTGCACGCGGCCGGCGCCGCCGACCACGATCGTCCGCTCGCGCCAGCGGGCGATCAGCAACGCCGCCGGGATGATCGCCAGCACCGAAGCAGCGAGCGACGGCCAGATGTGCCCGCCGACCGGCCGCCGGTCGTAGAGGACGCTCGCGCCGATGATCCCCGCCGCCCCCGCGACGCCCGGGAAGACCAGCGCGGTGGCCCAGTCCAGCGGGTGCGAGCGCGCGCGGTCGCCCCACAGCGGCGGCAGCACCGCGCCGGCGACTGCCGCGTAGGCCGCAGCGACGACCAGCAGCGGGACGGCGTTGAAGATGACGGCTTGCGTTCCTTGGCTCACTGGGCCTGCGAATGCTACGCCGTACCGGTTGAAAAGATGGGCCTAGCGGCCTATTTCCCACGACCCAGGTCGAAGATACCGTCAGCCGCACTGGGCGATGCGAACCGCGGCGCGCGTCCCTCGGGAAGTCCGACGCGGTAAGCAATCACGAGAGGCCCGCTGCGACGACCCCCCGAGCAGCGGGCTTCTTCGTTTCTAGGGCTACCATCGTCGGCGCATGGTGCGGAAGCTTCTACTGGCTTCGCCCCGCGGGTATTGCGCCGGGGTCGAGCGGGCGGTTGAGACGGTCGAGCGGGCGCTCGAGCTGTACGGCACCCCCGTGTACGTCCGCAAGCAGATCGTCCACAACCTGCACGTCGTCCGCGAGCTCGAGGAGCGCGGCGCGATCTTCGTCGAGGAGGAGACCGAGGTCCCGGAAGGGTCGACGGTCGTCTTCTCCGCGCACGGCGTCGCACCGAAGGTGCACGAGAACGCGGCGCGGCTGCAGCTGAACACGATCGATGCAACGTGCCCGCTCGTCACCAAGGTGCACGTGCAGGCGCGCCGGTACGCCGCGAGCGGTTACACCGTCGTCCTGATCGGCCACGCCGGGCACGAGGAAGTCGTCGGCACGATGGGCGAAGCGCCGGACTCGATCGTGCTCGTCGAGAGCGCCGGCGACGTCGCGCGGCTCGAGTTCCCGCCGGACGCGAAGCTCGCGTACATCACGCAGACGACGCTCTCGGTCGACGAGACGCAGGACGTCATCGCGGCGCTGCGCGAGCGGTTCCCGTCGATCTATGCGCCGAAGAAGGAAGACATCTGTTACGCAACGTCGAACCGGCAGTGGGCGGTCAAGGAGATGCTCAACGAGATCGACCTGCTGCTCGTCATCGGCTCGCGCAACTCGTCGAACTCGAACCGGCTCGTCGAGGTCGCGCGCGCGAACGGCGTCGAGTCGTACCTGATCGACGACGAGTCGGAGATTGACGAGGCGTGGCTCGAAGGACACGAGGTGTGCGGCATCACGGCGGGCGCATCCGCACCGGAGAAGCTCGTCACCCGCGTCTGCGACTGGTTCCGCGTGCGCGGCGTCGAAGACATCGAGCCGTACCGGCTGGTCAGCGAGGACGTGGAGTTCCGGCTGCCGGTCGAGCTGCGCCGCGAGCTCGCGCTCGCCGCGGAACAAGCCTAAGCCTAAGCCTGCGTCGGCGGCGGCGCAGACGCCGCATCCGTCGGGCACTTGTCGGCGCGGTAGTCGCGGAAGCGCCACGACGGAAGGATCCACTTCCAGTGGCCGTGCTCGGCGACGAGGTGCACGGTGTGCGTGAGCACGTTGCCCGCGCCGGGGAACACCATCCGCACGCGCACAGCTTTGCTCTTCAGGAACTTGCCGTCGCCGAGGCCGACGGACTCGTCGCTCGTGCCGACGGCTTTCATAGACGTCGGCGCGGCGAGCACCGGGGAGCGCGACTCGCACGAGACGTACTCGTCGAGCGGCGCGACCTTCTGGTCGACGGAGTGCAGGTCCTGCCAGGCGCGCGTATAGCTGTTGCCGGTGATCAGCCTGACGACGCCGACCGCGAACACGCCGGGGTCGTCCTTCGGCGCAGCGCTACCGCTGCCGCACCCGGCGAGGAGCAACGCGCCGGCTACGGCGAGCAGCGGGAGTCTCACGCTCATGCCTTCTCGATTCGCAGCTCGCCGGATTGCAGTTCGGTGGCAAGGGTCTCTTCCTGAATCCATTTGCCGTAGGCATCGATCAGGTCGTCGTCCGGAATCCACAGGTGGATCCGATCAGTGACGGCGAGTCCCGAATCCTTTCGTAGAACGTTAATCTCGTGGACGCGGTCGTACAGGCGTCCCTCGCGCAGCAACTCGTCGTCAAGCGTCGTGTCGAGGGCGACGGTCACGCCGTCACCGCTCGCCACGGCCCAGCCTTCGCGGCCGACGCGCTCGACGAGCACCTCGTCCGGCTCGAGCACGTGCCCGTCGACCTGAAAGCGGCCGCCCTCGAGCTCAGTGAACTGGCCGGCGGCGAGCGCGTCGCGGACTTCGCGCAGCTGCGCGCCGAGCCTCGGCCCGAGCTTCGGCAGGTTTGGCTTCACACGCAGCTCGAGCGGGTCTTCGGAAGCAACGACGGACTTCACGCGCAGCTCATCGAGGAACTCGTCCACGTGTGATGCCGACAGCGTCGCGCCGTCGACGATCGCCGCCCGAAGCGGCTGACGGAGCTTCAATCCCGACGTCGCGCGGGCTTGCCGACCGAGGTCGACCACGCGTCGAACCTGGTCGATCTCGGCGAGCAGCTTCGCGTCGGGTTCGCCCGCCTCGGGCCAGCCGGCGAGGTGCACCGACTCCGGGCCGTCCTGCACGAGGTTTCGCCAGACGTAGTCGGCGAGCATCGGCATTACCGGCGCGATCACGCGCAGCGACTGCACGAGCGCGAACCACAGCGTGCGGAACGCAGCTTCGTCGTACTCGTAGAAGCGTCTGCGCGAGCGGCGGATGTACCAGTTCGAGACGTCGTCGACGAACGCGTCGAACGCGCGCGTGACCTCCATCGAGAGCAGCGCGTCGTAGCCCGCCTCTGCGTCGCGGACGAGCTGCTTCGTACGCTCGACGAGCCAGCGGTCGAGCGGACGCAGATCGCCATCGGGCTCCAGCTGCGCCCACGACGGCTCGAAGCCCTCGATGTTCGCGTAGTCGATGAAGAACTTCGCCGAGTTCCAGAAGGTGAGCAGCCGGCGCTTGATCTCGTGCGCGGGGCCGTAGCCGAACAGCAGGTCCTGGTTCGGCGGCTGCGCGGCGTACTGCCAGCGCATCACGTCCGCGCCCATCTGCGCGAACGCATCTTCCGCCTCGACCATGTTCCCCCACGAGCCGTGCATCTCGCGGCCGCCCTCGTCGAACAGCTTCTCGTAGCCGAGGATGCGCTTGAACGGCGCGCGCCCGACGAGCACGACCGACATGAAGAGCTGCGAGTAGAACCACAGCCGGATCTGCTCGCGCATCTCCGACACGAGATCGGCTGGGAACCACTGCTCCCAGTACGCGTGGTCGGGGAGATCTGCGCGCGTGAGCCCCTTGGCGGCGCCGGTCGCGTAGCCCTCCTCGATCCATTCGGGGTTCTCCCAGCCGAGCGTCGAGAACGGGACGATGCCGGCGTCGAGCCAGACGTCTCCGACCTCGGGGATGCGCTCGACGCGCTCGCCGCATTCTTCGCAGCGGATCGGCACACGGTCGATCCACGGACGGCGCAGCTCCTCGAGCTGGTCCATCCCTTCGAGCGCACGCTCGGCCAGCTCCGCCTTCGAGCCGATCACGTTCAGGTGGCCGCACGCGCACGGGTAGAACGGCAGCGGCAGCCCGTAGTAGCGGCGGCGCGAGATGTTCCAGTCGCCCATGTTGCGCAGCCAGTCGTCCATGCGCTTGCCCATGTACTCGGGCACCCAGACGACCTTCGCGTTCTCGTCGAGCAGCGTCGGGCGGACCTCCTCGACCGAGATGAACCAGTCGTCGGAGAGGCGGAAGATGAGCGGCGTGTCGCAGCGCCAGCAGTGCGGGTACGCGTGCGTGTACTGCTCG
>Ga0157369_10004684_pt1 | contig 16081 bp, 13 predicted proteins | sample C25metaG_FD_113461 | JGI IMG/M metagenome (GOLD analysis project Ga0157369, IMG submission 113461) | Corn rhizosphere microbial communities from Kellogg Biological Station, Michigan, USA - C2-5 metaG | ecosystem: Host-associated > Plants > Roots > Rhizosphere > Soil | place: USA: Michigan... | reverse complement strand
ATCGTTGCCGGGCGCGGTGATGGTGCCGTAGCCGTTCGTGCCGGCATTGTTGTTGCGGCCTTCGTTGCCCGCGGAAACGACCACGAAAATGCCGGCGTTCCACGCGCGTTCAACGGCCTGGCAGAGCGGGTCATCCACGTAGCTCTCGTAGACGCCGCGCCCCATGGAGAGGTTGATCACGCGGATGTTGTACGTGTCCTTGAGCTGGATTGCGGTGTCGATCGCGGCGATGACATCGCTGTCCTGGCCGGAGCCATCGGGGCCAAGGACGCGGAGGTTGACGATGTTGGCGCCGGGAGCGACACCCTTAAAGGTGTAGCTGTAGGCGGGGCCCGTGGAGTCCGCGCCAGAGCCGGCAATGATGCCGGCGACGTGGGTGCCGTGGCCGTACTGATCGCTGCCATCGCCGCCCGGAGCAAAGAAGTCCTGGCTGTATACGATGCGCGACGCCGTAAGGTCGTCGACGGCGCTGACGCCGCTGTCAATTACGGCGACAGCAATGCCGGATCCGTCGAGGCCGTTGGCCCAGGCCATCGCCGTGTTCATCGTTTCGTTGTGGTAGTCGAGCTGCGCCGGCTGGCCGAACACACTCGTACTTCTAATCCGGTGATCGATGGACACGTGGACTACGTTCGCATCGTTGTTGAGGTTGGCCAGCGCGGCAGCGCCCACACCACGATACGACGCAAACCGGTTCAGCCTGCGGAATTGACGTCCTCTCGTTCCGCCGTATCTGAGCACCCTGCTTTCTGAGGCGGTGCTGGGCGTTGCGGCGTACTGAATGATGAGGTCAACCCTGTCGCTCGATTTGAGTTTCTGCAACTCGCGGGAGAGCTTATTGCGGTTGGGTCCGGCCAAGGCCATGCCGGCGCACATCAGCAGCGCACTTGCGACCAGAATCGATCTGCCCCACATCGCGCTGCGGGGTCGTTTGGGTTTGTTCATCGGTTCTCCTTCGGTTGCGCCCACAGTACGGGCATGAAAGTTCCAGCTGGATGCAGACGGGGTCCCCGGTCGAGCGGTCAGAGAGAGTAGCGGGAATCGGGTTTGCACGATCATGGTTTTCCTCCGCCGGTGCTTCAAGCGCTCCCAAGGAGAGTGCGGGCCGGCAGATCAGGGGTGAGAGGCCTGATGAGAGGCTTCTCATGCACTGCGTCGGTCATCGGCCCACGGTTAGAAAACCTTTAGATTCCGAAGTAACTTGTATGCGGGCGGCCGGTGCGGGTCTGGGGCAGACGGATTCTAACGCGCGTCGTGGCGAGGCCGATGAACCGTTCAGCAGCGTGCCGTCCTGTGGGCTGCCGCATTTGCGGCGCAGCGGGACGGAGTACCGGAGGGAAGCGGAGTGGCGCGAGATTCCATGCCAATGCGAGCCAGGTTCTTCATCGTGCTTGTGATTTCGGTCGGAGTTTCGGGCATCGTCTACGCCCTGTTCCACTGGCAGTCGCACGATCTGCTGAAGTTCATCTGCTACCTGATCATCGCGGTGCTTGGATCGACGATGAAGGTGAAGCTTCCGGGCATGGATAGCACGATGTCCGTGCACTTCCTCTTTATTCTGCTGGGCGTGCTGGAGCTCTCGCTCGGGGAGACCCTGGTGATCGGCTGCGCGGCCGCGGTCACGCAGTGCCTGTGGAAGCAGAAGCCAGATCTGGTAAAGCTCGCGTTCAACATTCTGGGAACCACGTCCATTGCCATCGTTGCCACGTACACGGCCTATCACGGACTGGCCGGTTACCTGAATAACAGCATGCCTCTGCTGCTGGTGGTGGCGGCGTGTGCGTGCTTCACGGCCAACACGGTGCCCATCGCCATCATCATCGCGCTGACCGAAGGGCGGCCTCTGCGCGGCATCTGGAGCGAAACGTATTTCTGGTCGCTTCCGTTCTACCTGGTGGGCGCGGCGGTCGTGGGGCTGGTGAGTTTTTCCGATCGGTTCATTGGCTGGCAAGGCGCCCTGCTGGTCCTGCCGATCATGTATTGGATCTATCGCTCCTATCACCTCTACCTTGGGCGTCTCGAGGACGAGAAGCGCCGGGTGGAAATCGAAGAGATGCACGTGCGTGCGGAGAAGCGGCACGTGGAAGAAGTATGTGCGCTTCACCTGCGGACCATTGAGGGCCTGGCGCTGGCGATCGACGCAAAGGATCATACGACGCACGCCCATCTGCACCGGGTGCGCACGTACGCGGTGGAGATTGCGCGTGACCTGGACCTAACCGAAGCGGAAATGGATGCGCTGCGCGCGGCGGCGTTGCTGCACGATATCGGTAAGCTGGCGGTGCCGGATCACATCATCAACAAGCCCGGCCGTCTGACCAAGGAAGAGTTCGAGAAGATGAAGATCCACCCCATTGTGGGTGCGGAGATCCTGGAGAAAGTTGCATTTCCATATCCGGTGGCACCCATCGTCCGCGCGCATCACGAGCGGTGGAATGGCGAGGGGTACCCGGATGGACTGAAGGGTGAGCAAATCCCGATTGGCGCGCGGATTCTGGCGGCGGTGGATTGCCTCGATGCGCTGGCGTCGGACCGCCAATACCGCAAGGCGTTGCCGCTCGAAAAAGCGATGCAGGAGGTCGCCGACGAGTCGGACAAATCGTTCGACCCGCGCGTGGTAGAGGTGCTGCAGCGCCGGTACATGCAACTCGAAGAGATGGCCTGCGAGGGGATCGATGCGCCGGAAGCCGGGCAGCTCTCGTACATGCAGATTGTGCAGCGCGGGGAGAAGCCGGGAGCCGGGTTTGCCCTGGATGGAGCGCGACGCGGAAATCAATCGGACTTCCTGATTTCGATTGCCTCGGCGCGTCAGGAGGCCCACACCCTCTTCGAACTGAGCCAGGACCTGGGTAACTCGCTGAGCCTGGATGAGACGCTGTCGCTCGTGGCCATGCGGCTGCGCAAGCTGGTGCCGTATGACTCGTTTGTGGCCTTTATCCGCAAGGGCGAATTGCTGATGCCGGAATTCGTGACGGGGGATCACTTCCGCCTGCTGTCTTCGCTGCAGATCCCGGTAGGCACAGGGCTCTGTGGGTGGGTGGCGCAAAATGCGCGGCCGATCGTGAACGGGAACCCCGCGGTCGAGACGGGCTTTGTGCACGATCCGCAGGATCCGTCGGAGCCGCGGTCGGCCCTGGTCGTCCCGCTCGAAGGCGTGACGGGTCTCGTGGGCGTGCTGGCGCTCTACCAGACGGCGGCTGACGCGTTCACCAGCGATCATCTGCGGATCTTGCAGGTGGTGACCTCGCGCGTGGCGCTGTTCGTGGAAAACGCCCTCAAGTTCCGCGAGGCGGAAAGCTCCGCGACCATCGATTACCTGACCGGCATCGCCAATGCACGCGCGCTGTCGTTACATCTGGAACAGGAACTGGCGCGTTGCAGCCGCGAGGCGTCGACGATGGCGGTGATTGTCTGCGACCTGGACGGGTTCAAGCAGATCAACGATTGCTATGGGCACCTCGCGGGAGACAAGGTATTGAAGCAGTTTGCGGCGGCGCTGACGGCCTCGTGCCGTGAGTATGATTACCCGGCTCGAATGGGCGGCGACGAGTTCGTGATCGTGGCGCCGAATATGACGCCGGAGGCGGTGAGCGATCGCGCGCTCCTGATCAGCAACCTGGCGCAAAAGGCGGGCAGGGACATTTGCGGCGCAGGTTTCCTGTCGCTGAGTTTAGGCGCGGCGTTTTATCCCACGGACGGAACCGACGCCGAACAACTGCTGGCCGAGGCGGATCGCGCGATGTATGGAGCGAAGCAGCGGCACTATGAGCGGATGGGGCCCAACGCGCCCTGGAATTGTCGACGGTGAGCTGATGAGCACGATGCGCCGCCTGGCTCAACACGGATTACGCACGCTGTCCGTGCTGGCGGCCGGCAGCCTGTTGGCGGCGATTCTGGTACGCACGGCGCCCGGATTCGGAACCAACGAACTGGATCTCGATAGCCGATTGAACGCCGAGAGCCACCGCGCACTGCATGGCGCGCAAGGAACAGAAGGCGGGTTCCTGCGCTTCTATATCGAGTGGTGCGGGCGCGTGCTGCACGGCGATCTCGGCACGTCGGTTGCGTTGAACGAGCCGGTGCGCCAGTTGCTGGTCGAGCGTATTCCGGAGACGGCTAAGACGCTGGTGACGGGGTTGACGTTGGCCTGGACGCTTGGGCTCGGACTCGCCTTGCTCTCATCCGTGCCGGGAATGCGTTGCCTGGGATGGGCCGCGTGGTTTGCGGCCAGCGTGCTGCTCTGCGTTCCCGCGGCGGTACTGGCCATAGGGTTTGTGCTCACGGGTGCGCCGGGGAGACTCGCCGTCGGGCTCATCGTATTCCCGAAAGTGTTTGAGTTTACGCGCAACCTGCTGGCCCGTAGCGCTGCCATGCCGCACGTACTGGCGGCGCGCGCGCGGGGAGTGAGCGAACCGCGTGTTCTGTTTCACCACGTGCTGCCGGTGACCGCAGGGCAGATCTTCGCGCTGGCCGGCGTATCGGTCTGCATGGCGCTGGCGGCCTGCATTCCGGTCGAGGTCCTTTGCGATCTGCCCGGTATCGGTCAACTTGCGTGGAAGGCCGCGCTGGGACGCGATCTGCCTCTGCTGGTGATGCTCACCGTGCTGGTCACAACTGCCACGCTGGCGGCGAACACCGCCGCGGAGACGCTGTCGAGGACCATGCGAGGAGGCGAGGCACGATGAAAATTCGAATCATCGCACTCGTGTTCCTGGCCGTGTTGGCGCTCGGTTGCGCGCTCGCCGGATGGATCGCGCCCGAAGGATATGCGGAACAGCTTCGCAACGAGCCCGATGCGGCCTGTTCGCGCGCGCACCTGCTGGGCACCGACGATCTGGGCCGCGACCGCTTCGCGCGGGTGTTGTACGGCACGCGAGTCTCGCTCTTACTCGCTCCGGCTGCGGCGCTGCTGGCTACGGCGCTGGCGGGTTTGATTGGCGGTGCCGCGGGCTTCTTTGGCGGAAAGCTGGAAGCCTGCGTCATGGCCGCGACCGACCTGGTGCTGGCGATGCCATGGTTCTTCCTGCTGATCACGGTGCGCGCGCTGCTCCCTTTAAATGTGTCGCCTGCGGTTTCGGTAAGCATCACGTTTGCGCTGCTCGGGTGCCTGGGATGGGCGGGGGCGGCCCGCGTCGTGTGCGCCGATGCACGCGCACTCTGCCGGTCAGATCTGGCGCTCCTGGCCCGGGCGCAGGGAGCAAGCGGAGTCCGCCTGTTGTGGCGGCACATTCTTCCCAACCTGAAACCCGCGCTCTATGCGCAGTTCTGGATTTCCATTCCGGTATTCATTTTGACGGAGGCGAATCTCGGCATGCTCGGGCTCGGCGTGGCGGAGCCGCTGCCGTCCTGGGGCAGCCTGCTGCGTGAGTTGGGGAGCTGCTCGACGGGAATTACCCAACCGGCGATCCTCGCCCCGTTGGTCCTGGTCATTTTGACGGTGAGCAGCTTTCAGATTGCTGTTCGCAAAGAGGAGATACACACATGAAAATCCGTTCCCTGATCTGCGCATTCGTGCTTTTGTGTTTGACGCCTCTCGGATGGGCGCAGCCGGGCAGCCAGCTTCGCTTCTGCCTCGGTTCGCAGCCGCGCACCCTGAATCCCCTGCTGGTGGCCGATGACGCGTCCGACACCGTGCGCTACCTGACCGGCGGCGTGCTGATGCGGCTCAATCGCAAGACGCAGCAATTGGAACCGGAGCTCGCGACCTCGTGGAAAGTGGGTGCGGCCGGACGGAGCGTCACATTCACGCTGCGCGAAAATGTGCGATTCTCCGATGGCACGCCGTTCTCGACAGAAGATGTGGCCTACACTTTGCAGCGCCTCATGGATCCGGCGCTGCACTCTCCGGAAGGCGACGCGTTCCGCACAGGAGAAGGAAAGCTCCAGACGCAGATCACCGGCCGCAACCGGATCATGCTCACCTTTCCTGCGGCAGTGGTTGGGCTCGACAAGCTCTTCGACCAGGTCGCCATCGTTTCGGCACATTCGCCGCTCAAAGAAATGGCGGTGCTGGGCGCGTATTACGTGGCCGAGAACAAGGCCGGAGCCTACCTGCTGCTCAAGCGCAATCCGAACTACTGGAAGCACGATGCGGCGGGACGGCAGTTGCCGTACATCGACTCGGTGCGGCTAGACATTCAGCAGAATCACGACATCGAATTGCTGCGCCTGACGCGCGGAGAAATCGAGCTGATCAACGCACTCGATGCGGAGAGCTACGAAAAACTGCGCGCCAAGGCGCCGCAGATGGCAGTGGACGCCGGCATCGGCCTCGACAGCGAGCAGGTGTGGTTCAACCAGGTGGCGGCGGCGCCGATTGAGGGATACAAGAAGACCTGGTTTGTGTCGACGCGCTTCCGCCAGGCGATTTCGCGGGCAATCAACCGAGGCGATATAGCGCGGGTAGTCTATCGCGGGCACGCGCGGCCTGCGGTGAGCTGGGTTTCGCCTGCGAACAAGGTCTGGTTCAACCAGAAATTGCAGCCGCATGCATTCGACGCGCAGGGTGCATTGGCCTTGCTGCGGCAGGACGGATTCCAACTGCAGAACGGCACGCTGCGTGACCGGCAGGGGCACGCGGTAGAGTTTTCCGTCATCACCAACGCGGGAAACAAGAGTCGCGAGAAAATCGCGGCGATGATGCAGCAGGATCTGCAGAGCATCGGCATTCGGCTCAATGTGGTCACGCTGGATTTTCCCTCGCTCATCGAGCGCATTACGCGCACCTTCAACTACGAGGCGTGTCTGCTCGGGCTGGTGAATGACGATCTGGATCCGAACTCCCAGATGAACGTCTGGCTCAGCTCGGCAGACAATCACCAGTGGAATCCCGCGCAGAAGGCCCCCGCCACCGCCTGGGAAGGCGAGATCGACAAGCTCATGCGCCTGCAGGCCTCGACTGCCGACTTCAAAAAGCGCAAGCAGGCAGTCGACCGCGTGCAGCAGATCGTGTGGGAACAGGAGCCCTTCATCTACCTGGTCAACAAGGAGGCGCTGGCGGGAGTGTCGCCGAGCCTGCACAACGCGGCACCCGTGGCGCTGCGTCCGCAGGTGTACTGGAACATCGACCGGCTGACTCTTGGCACGCAGGTGGCGGATAAGCGATGACCGGCGAAGCACTCCTGTCCGTCGACATCAAGGCCGCGTACGCAGGCGGCTCGAGCGTACTGCGCCGCGTGGCTCTGGAGGTGCGGCGCGGCGAGGTGCTCGGCCTTGTGGGGCGAAGCGGCTGCGGCAAAAGCACACTGGCGCTCGCCATTCTGCGGCTGCTCCATCTCAAGGGCGGATGCGCCGAGGGATCGATCGCTTTCAACGGGCGCGACCTCATTCGGATGCGCGAGCGCGAACTGCGCGCAATGCGGGGAAGGGAAATCGCGCTGGTGCTGCAGAGCCCCATCGCCGCGCTCAATCCCGCCCTGCGCATCGGCACGCAAATGGCAGAGGCGTGGCGCGTGCATCGGCGCAGTTCCACGCGGGAGGAGTGCACCGCCGCAATTCGCGACAGCCTGGGGCGGGTGAGCCTTCCCACAGACGCCGCATTTCTGCGAAAGTATCCGGCGGAGCTGAGCGTGGGTCAGGCACAGCGGGTTCTCATCGGCATGGCGGTACTGCACCGGCCGCCGCTGCTGATTGCCGATGAGCCCACAAGCGCCCTCGACATGATCACCCAAGCCGAGATTCTGGAGCTGTTTGCGGACCTGAACCGCAACCTGTGCATGAGCATTCTCTACATCTCGCACGATCTGCTTTCCGTCGCGGCAATCAGTGACCGGGTCGCAGTCATGGAGCAGGGCGAAATCGTAGAGTGCCAACCGACAGCGGAGCTGTTCACTAACCCCGCGCACCCGTATACGCGCAAGCTGATTGGCTCACTGCCCGTGGCGCCGCAGTTCCGCGCGGCGGCGAACTTTTGAAAAGCTTGGGGCCGGATCCCGGCCCCAGGCTATTTTGCCGGCTGGATATGAATGCCGCACTCCTCCTTGCGGCCTCCCCAGCGGCCCGAGCGCGGATCGTTGGGATCGATGGGAAGCGTGGTGCACGGTTCGCAGCCAATCGAAGTGAACCCGCGCTCGTACAGCGGGTGCAGCGGAATTTCAAGCTGCTCGCAGGCGTAATAAACGTCGCGCGTGGTCCAGTCCGTGAGCGGCGCGAGCTTGAGAATCTGCTTTCCGCTCGGCAATGTGAACATCGAGCGCTGTTCCAGGTCGGCGCGGCTGCGCGACTGATCCCGGCGAAGGCCGCTGATCCACACACGGTAATCCGCCATGGCTTTGAAGAGCGGTTCCACCTTGCGCATCCTGCAGCAGAGGTCAGGGGATGAGTTGTAGAGCAATCCGTGCTGCTTTTCCTGCTCGGCAACTGTTTTTTCAGGCAGCAGGTTGATCAGGTTGATGCCCCACTCGCGCACAAGGCGATCGCGGTACTCGTAGGTTTCGCTGAAATGATACCCGGTATCGATGAAAAGGACTGGAATGTAGGGGTCGATCTCAATGGCAAGGCGGGTCAGCAGCACGCCTTCCGCCTGAAAGCTGCACGTGAGCGCGACGTCGCCGGCGCCGGTGAGCTCGTCGGTGAGGAAGGCGCGCACATCGTCGATGCGCGGATTAAGTTCCCTCAGAATCTCAGCAGTAGCCATGAAAGCTTTGCCTTTCCGGGGTGACAAAGGTCCCCGTGGAATTCAGCAGGAGCGCGGTGCGGCCTGAAACGGTCGCGGTTTGCGCTGAGCGAAACGGCTGGATGCGCTACTTGCGATTCGCCGGCAAGCCGGAAATCGCCAAATCAGCGCGAGGAATAAAGGGGAAAAGCGCCGGAGCGATGGTTAGCGGCAACAACAACAACACGACTCGGACCCCATGGCGAGCTTCTGCGGGCGCAGGGCAGCCTTGAGCGCGGGAGCGCTGGGGGAACGATGGATTTCCGTGTTGTGTTTGGTTACCGGCATTCAGACCTCGCTTGGCTTGGGGGTGTGCTGAGTGCCGGACCATGAAATGAGACACATACCCGGCTTGTCAGCTACGGGTGCGTCTGCTTTGATCAGGTTTTGCGGGGAGATCAGAGACTAACGTGTACACCCGTCGAAATTGTTCGACAGGCGACAACAGAAGCGGCATTGGGTAGCGCGAAACATCTGTTCGGTTATCGTAACAAATATTCGCTGGAAGTACAATACGGACCGCTAGGACTTCATTTTGAGAAAGACGCCCGCGGCAACGAAGGCGAGGAGGACGAGAAGCAAGAATGCGTCCCACACCCAGAATAAGCCTTCATTGAACGGTTCCGTTTCGGAGTCGATGGTATTGTTCTCTTGGGGATTTTCCGGATTGTAACGAAGCGAGAATCTGTCACCCTTTTCCACTCTTACTGGCGAAACACTGAATCCGTCGTATTCTTTGCCATTCGCCGTGTATTTGAACGCGACGGCCCATGCGCCGACGGTCGGCGTCATCGCCGGGTATTTTTCTCCTGCCCAGAGACGGACGGTGCGGGAGGCATGGCATGAGACGACCTCCGCCTCGGCTTCACTCCACCCGCGTTGCGTGAAGCGACCGATAGCATCCTTCCGCCACGTCTCGAAGGCACGAATCCGCTTTCGCCGCCAATCAAGGAATCTTTCGAGGCGAGGTTTGCGAATCGGTTGGTATTCGTTTATCGAACGGCGGCTCATCGAGAGTAGTTGTGTGACGGCTTAAGTGAGATCAACCCTATCAGAGGACAGGAGCTTTCGAAATGATTCCCAGGTTACTCTCCGAATCAAGTCAACGCTCGAGAGATTGCGATTCTTATTGCGATTCTTGAAGTTCCGCCAGGATTCTCTGCACGGCTTCATCCCGCGCCTTTTCGCACTGCTCCGACAAATCCATCGAGATCGGCTGCCGCGGATCGATGCTGATGGCATAGAGGACCACGTCGCGCCCGCCGCCCTGGATGTAGAACGCATCCAGCAGGTCCTTGATGCCGATATCGTGCGCCGTGAGCGTAGGCGGATAGTCGGTGGCGAATTTCGGCGTGGTGCGGGTGACGGTGCCATACGGATTCTCGTCGGCCGTGGCGTCGATCAGAATAATGCGGTCGGCCTGTTGCAGTGGCTCAAGCAGAATGAACCCTCCTGTGCCGCCGTCGAGACATTCCACGCCTTGAGGCAGAGTGTGCTGCGCCAGCGCCCGAACCGCGTGCACGCCGACGCCTTCGTCGCCCATGATCACATTGCCAAGTCCCAGTACGAGTGTTTTCTTCTCAGTGCCCACCAAGCTCTTATACCTTTCCCTCAGGCGAAAAGAAAGGGAGTAGAAATGATTCCTACTCCCTGTCTGCAGCCAATACAGCAATTGTCTTCGGGCGCGCTATTCGCTCTTGTCGCGCTCGAATTTCCATCCGCCTACGATCGAGGAGATTGTGCCGCGACCCTCGATGTAGTCGTGGTAAAACGACAGGTACACGTGGACAATGATGAACCCAACGAAGAACCACATCAGAGTGTGGTGCAGGTGGCGCACGCTCATTTCGCCGCCCAGCAACGGGACGATCCACGTGAACATGCGCGGGAGGAACGAGTGGCTCATCCTGGAGTAGAGCGCGAACCCCGTGATGGCTTGCGCGCAGAACGCCAGGAACGTCAGAAAGTAAATGAACGCCGCAAGTGAGTTGTGCCCGGTGGAGATTTCCCCGTGCAACTTCACCTGCAGAACGTCTGTCTTCACCACATCCACAATCTCCTTCCGCTGCTTTTTCGTCAGCGGGAAGAAGTTATTCCACTTCGCGTACCTGTTGCCGACAAATCCCCAGTAAATGCGCGCCAGAAAGTTGAACGCGTAGATATACGCGCTCGCAAAGTGTATGAAACGTATCCAGCCGAACCAGTACTGCTGATAGGCCTCCACCGCCGCGAACGCGCGAATCGGGGCGCCGATCAGGTACCCGGTGATGATCAGCAGGGTGAGAGTGATTGCGTTGATCCAGTGATAGGCGCGCACGGGCAGCTCCCACACATAGACCCGGCGATAGTCGGTCGGGTGGCTACCCCAGCCGTTGTGCCACCCGTTGCGGAATTTCCCTTTGACGGAAGACGGTATCGTGCTCATAGTCTCACTCGAAGGACACTTGGTGAAGGTGCCGGCCCTGCGGATCGTAGAGATGGACGGCGCAGGCGAGGCACGGGTCAAAGGAGTGGACGGTGCGCAGGATCTCGACCGGCTGTTTCAGGTCCGCTACCGGCGTGCCGATGAGCGACTCCTCAAATGCCGAGCGCTGCTGTTTCGCATCGCGCGGCGAGCCGTTCCATGTCGTGGGCACCACGAGCTGGTAGTTATCGATCTTGCCGTTCTTGATCTTGATCCAGTGGGCGAGAGCGCCGCGCGGAGCCTCGCTCAGGCCGACGCCTTCGCACTCCTCCGGCCAGGTCTTCGGATCCCAGCGCGAGTTGTTGAACGTGGAAACCTCGCGGGTCTTCACGCGCTCAGTGAGTTCGCTGTTGAACTCCTTGAGCCATGCCATGGTAAGCGCCGCATCGATGCCGCGTGCTGCCGTCCGGCCAAGCGTGGAGAACACCGCGCCCACCGGTACGTTCAGCTTGCCCAGCACCATGTTGACGAGTTCCTTGACGTCGGTTTTGCCGGACGCAAGACCGACCACCACACGCGCCAGCGGGCCCACTTCCATCGCATTGTCTTTCCAGCGCGGAGTTTTCAGGAACGAGTACTTGTCGTAGCCGGCCAGCGTTTCAAACGGAGGCTGCGGCCCGGTGTACTTGATCTTGGTTTCGCCGGCCCAGGGGTGCACGCCCTGCGCATCGCCTTCCTCATAGCTGTACCAGGAGTGCGCGATGTACTCCTTGATCTCCTGCGTGTCCTTCGCGTTGACCGGGTACACGCGGCTGAGGTCGCGGCCGACAACCACGCCCCGCGGAAACTTGAACGACTCGGGATTGTTATAGCCCCGGGTCGGGAAGTCGCCGTAGCTGAGGTAGTTCTTGAGCCCGCCGCCGTAGCTTGCCCAATCCTTATAGAAGGATGCAACGGCAAGCAGGTCGGGAATGTACACCTCGCTGACGAACTCGTCGGCCTGCGAGATCAGGCGCGAGACCAGGTTGAGCCGCTCGCTGTTGATCGCCGCCACTTCGTCCGTATCGATGGAAACCGGGACGCCGCCCACCAGGTAATTCGGATGCGGATTCTTGCCTCCGAACACCGCATGGATCTTGACGATCTCCTTCTGCCACTCGAGCGCGTCAAGGTAGTGCGCGACCGCAATCAGGTTGACTTCAGGCGGCAGCTTGTAAGCAGGATGGCCCCAGTAGCCGTTGGCGAAGATGCCCAGGCCGCTGGCGGCGAACGCCTTGATCTTGTCCTGCACCGCCGAGAAATACGCCGGCGTGTTCTTGTCCCACTTCGAGAAGGACTGCGCGATTTCCGCGGCCTTCTTCGGGTCTGCCTTGAGCGCGTTCACGATGTCGACCCAGTCGAGCGCGTGCAGGTGGTAGAAGTGGATGACGTGGTCCTGCACATACTGCGTGGCCGCCATAATATTGCGGATTAGCTCGGCGGTGGGCGGAACAGAGATGCCCAGCGCGTCTTCCACGGCGCGGACGCTGGCCAGCGCATGCACCGTCGTGCACACGCCGCACACGCGTTCGGTAATGGCCCAGGCATCGCGCGGGTCGCGGCCGATGAGAATCTTCTCCAGGCCCCGCACCATGGTGCCTGCACTGTAGGCGTCAGTGATGACGCCGTTCTCGACCACCGCCTCAATGCGCAGGTGGCCTTCAATTCGCGTTACGGGATCAACGACAATTCGTGCCATGGTTCCTCACGATTCCTTCTGCTCTTCGGCATGTACTTCCGCAATGACTTTGTGCTTGCGGATGTTGGTGACGACGGCGTGGGCGGCAACTCCGGCGAGAGTGGTAAGCCCGACCGCGGTGCCAATGGTGTCGGCCGTGCTCTCGATGCCGAAGCCGGGGAACGACGCCAGGTGCTGATAGAACGGGCCGTTATCCCAGAAGCCGGGCTCGCTGCAGCCAATGCACGGATGGCCCGATTTCACAGGCGAACTGGTGCCTTCGTTCCATCCCACCACCGAGCAGGCGTTGTAAGTCACCGGGCCGCGGCAGCCAACCTTGTAGAGGCAATAGCCTTTCTTCGCGTTCTCGTCGTCAAACGACTCGACGAAAAGCCCCGCATCGTAGTTCGGGCGCCGATAGCAGGTGTCGTGCACGCGCCGCCCATAGAACTCCTTGGGACGCCCCAGCGAGTCGAGTTCGGGAATCTGCCCGAGCACCAGCAGGTGCGAAACAACCGCCATCATCACGTCGGCGATTGGCGGGCAACCCGGCACATTGATCACCGGCTTGTTGATCAGCTTGCTGATCGCATGCGCGCCGGTCGGGTTCGGCTTGGCGGCCTGCACGCCTCCAAACGATGCGCACGCGCCCCACGCCACCACCGCGGCAGCATCGGCGGCCGCTTCCTGCAGAATGGATTCCGCCGTCTTGCCGCGCACCATGCAGTAGACGCCGTTGTCTTTGGTCGGCACCGCGCCTTCGACAAGCAGGATGTACTTGCCCTTCTGATCGCGCATGGTGTCCGTGAGGCTCTTCTCGGCCTGAAAACCAGAGGGCGCCATCAAAGTCTCAGAGTAGTTAAGGTTGACGATGTCGAGCAGGGCGTCGGCCACAATGGGGTGCGACGCGCGGATGAACGACTCGCTGCAGCCGGTACATTCCTGGAAATGAAGCCAGATAACGGCGGGCTTCTCCTTCTTTTCGAAGGCCGAAACTACCTGCGACACGCCCGAGCCCTCAATGCCCATTACGGTCGCGGCCATGCCGCAGAACTGCAGAAACTGGCGGCGGTTGTAGCCCTTCTCCTGCATGGATTGCCAAACGGTTTTGCCCATGACCACCTCACTTGCTGTTCCGTCTGGCGAGATGGTCATGTGATAAAACGCACATCCCGCCATTGACAGAAGCGACGGTACGCGATTTAAAACACGTCAGACTGTGCGCGGCATCACAGTTGATTGGTCACGGGAGTACGACTAACTTGGTCCTTGTTATGATGAGCATCACTTTGTCTCAACCGTGACGGTAATGGCTTGCGAGCAAGCCGTATTCCACCGCTCAGACCCCCTAACTTGCGATCCAACCGGTAAGTCCAAATGAGTGTTATCGCGGGCGGTCGGCTATTTGCCGAGCATGCTAGTCTGCCGCCATGCTGAACGCTCAGAACTCGTCACGCATGACCAATGACATCGAACGCAACTCCTGCCAGACGACAATGAAGATCCTCGCCGAACAGACTGGCGGCAAGGCGTTCATGAACGGCAACGGGCTGGCGAAGGTCATCCGGCAGGTCTCGGAGACCAGCGGAGATTTCTACTCGCTCTCGTATACGCCGGCGAACCGCAAGATGGATGGGACCTGCCGGCCCATCGAGGTGCGAGTAGCCGGCAATTACAAGCTGTTACCGGCGTCTTCGACCAGCAGTCGCGTCGCGTCGGCGCCACGGAAATTCCGCTCGCCGCCGTGCCGCCGGTGCAGGCGGCGCCCAGTCCCATGCCGCAAGATAGACTCCCGCGGGTTCAGCTTTCCTTCTTGTAGAGCATGTCGCGCATGGTCTTGCGGCGCTCTGCATTCATCTCGGGGTTGCTGGTGCGGTAATCGCCCGCGGATGGCTTCTCGGTATCTTCTTCGGGCTCGCTGCAGGCGGGGCAACGATTGGCGAAGCCGGGCTTGCCGGGGCGCAGCTCAAATTCTTCACCACAATTGACGCAGGTCTTGATCGGAAATGGCATGGCAGTAGTCCTGTAACTGTTCCATATTAATGTCAGGCTTTCGGGATTTCGAGCGCATTGGTCAGGCTGCTGACCGCTTCAACGTGATGACTGCGGCACCACGTTTCGAGTCCTTTGGCCAGTCTCTCGGTTGCCCGCGGATCGGCATAACTTGCGGTGCCGGCCTGGATTGCGGTAGCGCCCGCAAGCAGGAACTCGACCGCGTCCTCAGGGGTGACGATGCCGCCCATGCCGAGGATGGGGATTTTGATCGCGCGGGCGGTCTCGTACACCATGCGCAAGGCGATCGGCTTGATCGCGGGACCGGACAGGCCGCCGGTAATGTTGGTCAGCCGCGGCTGGCGCGTTTCCGAGTCGATCGACATGGCGAGGAAGGTGTTGACCAGGCTGACGGCATCGGCGCCGGCCCCTTCCGCGATTTTGGCCATCTGCCCGATCGAGGTCACGTTGGGCGAGAGCTTCACGATGAGCGGGCGCGCGCAGACGGATTTGACGCGGCCGACAAGGTATTCGAGCGACCCGGCATCGGAGCCGAATGCCATGCCGCCGGCGTGCACGTTGGGGCAGGAGACGTTGAGCTCATACGCCGCGATGCCTTCGGCCTGGTTTAAGCGTTCAATCACTGCGACATAATCGGCAACGGTGTAGCCGAAGACGTTGACGATGACTTTGGCGGCAGGGTAGCGCTTCAAATGGGAGAGTTTGTTGGCGATAAAATCTTCCACGCCCACGTTCTGCAGGCCGATGGCGTTCAGCATGCCCGCCGCGGTCTGAATGAGCCGTGGAGCGCGGTTGCCCTGCATCGGTTCGAGCGAGATGCCCTTGGTGACAAATCCGCCGATGCGCTCGAGATGGACGATTTCTTCGAATTCGATTCCGTAGCCGAAGGTGCCGCTGGCGGCGATCACCGGGTTGGCCAGGGTCAGGCCAGCCACCTTCACTGTCATGTCAGGTTTCACAGCTTTTAGTTTATTGCGTTCCGCAGAGGCCATCAGCGGGGCAGGGCGCCAGGGCAATCGCATGAAGGTTCTTGTGCCTGAAAGCGGTTCTCATTCCACCGCGCCGTAGGCGCAAAATCTCGGCGGCTCGCATCCCACCGCGCCGTAGGCGCAAGCTTTGTTAGCCCCGCGTTTCAACGTGGGGAAAGCTAGCCGAACACGGGTCCGAAGCTCCGTAGATTCTCTGTTGAAAGGCAAGCGTTTTTTCGGGGGTGAGCTCGGATTTTCGAGGCATGGGGGTCTATCCCTCCGATGTTTTTTGGGGCGAGCAGGTCAGGGCCTGTCCGCCCCGTGGT
>Ga0157369_10004683_pt1 | contig 16083 bp, 16 predicted proteins | sample C25metaG_FD_113461 | JGI IMG/M metagenome (GOLD analysis project Ga0157369, IMG submission 113461) | Corn rhizosphere microbial communities from Kellogg Biological Station, Michigan, USA - C2-5 metaG | ecosystem: Host-associated > Plants > Roots > Rhizosphere > Soil | place: USA: Michigan... | reverse complement strand
GGTGATCTCCGACGGCGCGCCGGTCGATGATTCGACGCTCTCGGTCAATCCCGGCAATTACCTCGAGCGCCATCTGCGCGAAGTGATCGCCGAGATCGAGCGCAACTCGCCGGTGAAGCTCGTCGCGATCGGCATCGGCCACGATGTGACGCGCTACTACCGCCGCGCCGTCACCATCGTCGATGCCGAGCAGCTTGGCGGCGCGATGCTCGACAAACTCGCCGAGCTCTTCGACGAAGACGACACGCCCGCATCGCCACTCCGCCGCAGCGCATAATTAAGCATCTTCGCTCGGAAGAATCGTCGTTAACGCCGCGCGTTAACGATAGATAATGCTTCGCGCGATGGCAGCACTTAGATAAAATCCAAGCATTCGCTGCTGATTAACGAAATCTCGCTACCGACATAGTGCCGCGCCGAATTCTCGGCCGCGCGAAAGGAACCTTATGTCCGTCGCTTACGCCGAACCGACCACGCCCGCCAACACCTCGACCGCCACGACGGCCGCCGTCGATCGCCCGCATGGTATGCAGGCGCGCGAGGTCGCGATCCTCTGCCGCATCGCGCGCGAGGAGAAATGCAAGACGATCCTCGAAGTCGGCATGGCCAATGGCTCGAGCACGGTCGCGCTCTTGAAGACGCTCGCGGACAATGGCGGCGGCAACGTCGTCTCGATCGATCCCTTCCAGAACAAGGGCGAGAACGGCATCGATTACGGCATCGGCGGGCAGGGCGTGCGGAACGTCGCCGCCGCCGGCTTCACCCAGATGCATCGCCTGATGGAGGAATACGACTACATCGCGCTGCCGCAGCTCGTCGCCGAGAAGGCGCAGTTCGATATGGTGTTCATCGACGGCTATCATTCCTTCGACTACACCTTTCTCGATTTCTTCTACGCCGATCTGTTGCTCAAGGAAGGCGGGATATGCGCCTTCCACGATACCGGCTGGCCGACCGTCTATAAGGTCACCGACTTCCTGATGAAGAACAAAGCCTATACGCCGCTCGGCCCGCGCCCGTCGCGCTACCTCTCGAGCGTCGCGATGCGCGGCCTGCGCCGCGGCTTCCACATGGTCACCGGCCGCGATGCCGAGATGCGCGAGCGCCGTATGTCCTGGGGCAGTGTCGCCGCTTTCCGCAAGCTGCGCTCGACCATCTGCCCCGAGACCAAGCTGGTGTCGTTCTGAGCGGCTGAGGCGCGGCGCCATGCTCTTTCGCCTGCGACGCGCCAGCCAGGTTTGGCGAGCGCGTCCCGATTTTGCCCGCATCTTGAAGACGCGGCCGCTGAGCGGCAGCGATGACGGTGCCATCGTCTTCTCGCAGCTTCAGCACAAGGACGTGCTGGCCTATCTCGTCGCCGCGAAATCCTTCGCGCTTTCGACCGGCTATGGCCGTTTCATCCTGCTCGATGACGGCTCGCTCACGGCCGAGGACCGCGCGCTGCTGCGCCAGCATCTGCCGCGTATGGAATTCCGCACCATGAGCGAGGTGCATTACGGCAATCTGCCGGTCGGCGGCACCTGGGAGCGGCTGATCACGATCTGCGATCTCGCCGAGCACGATTTCGTCATCCAGCTCGATGCCGACACCGTGACCTGTGAGCCGCTCGATGAGGTGAAAGCCTGCGTCGCGCGCGGCCATTCCTTCGCCTTGATGGCCGGCCACACCGCTGAGATGCTACCGGTGGCGCGGATCGCCGAGCTCGCCCCGGTTCACCGCGACCATCACATCCAGATCGTCGCCGAAGGAAAGCTCGGTGAGCTCGATCCGGCGATTGTGACGCGTTATGGCTGCGGCTGCTCTGGCTTTGCCGGCTTCGCGCCCGATCCGCAGCGCCGGGCCGCGCTCGAGCGCTTCTCGGCGCGGATGGAAGAGCTGCTCGGTCCGCGTTGGCGCGAATGGGGTACCGAGCAGGTCTCGTCGAATTTCCTCGTCGCACGCGATCCCTACGGAATCCTACTGCCCTATCGCCGCTATCGCAATTTCGGCGGCGAGGCGCTCACCGATGCGGCGGTGTTCGTGCATTTCTTCGGCACGTTTCGCTACGACGAGGGCACCTATCGGCGCATGGCGCGCGAGCTTGCCGCACGCCTCAACGCGCAGGTGCAAACGCCCTCCATCCCGCGACTCGCAGCGGAATAGATCGAGTTCTGCTCCGGAAAAAAGTTAGTGCAGCGGCGAGTCGAAGCGGAAGCTTCTATTCGGAGCGATCGTGCTCTAGCCCGTCGCCGCTCTTTTCGGTCTTCGCCAGCACCTGGCTGAGATCGCGCCAGCCATAGGCCACGGCTTCGACCGGCTGGCCGCCGACCGGGATCTTGCGATGCATGATCATCTGGCCGCCAAGCCGCTCATAGAAGAAGCGGCCGGGATTGGCGCGCACCACCCAGACCAGTGCGGTCGCGTGGCCGGTATTCACTAGGCGCTGGAACAGCGACAGCAGCAATTGGCGGCCAAAACCCGCGCCTTGGCGATCGGGCGCGACGTAGAGCGTGTAGACTTCGCCGGCGAAGCGGATGGTGCTGTCGCGCTGAGTGCCGCAATTGCCGAAACCGACGATCTGGCCGTCGCTTTGCGCCACGACGACGTCTTCCGGACGGTGCCGCAGAAAGCTCGCCCAAGAACCGGTCTGCCGGCGCTCTGACATATTGAGAAGTACGCGATCAGGCAGCATGCCCGCGTAGGTCGAACGCCAAGTTTCGACCTCGATCCGAGCGATCGCCCTCGCATCTTCCAGCCGTGCCGGCCGCACCGAGTCCATTCCGGGGCCTCCCGCATTAACCAAAACATCATAGACCGGCGGCGCGCGCTTGCGAGAATTTTTTGTCTTCTCTGTGGCGAAATTTCGCGTGTGCGGTGGCGGTGTTCCGTTTTTGAGCGCTTTAGCCGTACACGCGCTCAAGCTTGGCAGAGCACATCCGGTTTGGTTATGGTGCGCTATGCGATTCCTGCCCCTCCTTGCGGCGCCGCTCATGGCGCTCGCGCCGCACACCGTTAACGCCGCCGCGCCCAAACCGCACGCTGCTGCACAGAAGGCGAAGCCGGCCCAGGCCGAAGCCGCGCCGAAATCACTCGGCACCGCGAAGAATTGGAGCGCGTTCAGCGCCGGCAGCGGCAAGAGCTTGGTCTGCTACCTTGTCGGCAAGCCGGTGAAGACCCTGCCCGAGCATGTGAACCGCGGCCGAATCGCGGCGAATGTCACACATCGCCCGGGCGAGAACACATTCAACACCGTGAATTTCCAGCTCGGCTACGAGGCGAAAGCCAGCTCGAGCGCCGAGTTGACAATCGACGGCAAGAAGTATGAGCTGTTCACCGCTAAGCAGGGCGCCTGGGCGGCCGATGCCGAGACCGACAAGACGGTCACCCTCGCGCTCGCCAAAGGCAAGCAGGCGGTGATCAAGGCCGTCTCCGAACACAACAAAGCCTCGACTGACACTTATTCGCTCGACGGTTTCGGGCAGGCGCTGGCGCTGATCGACAAGGCGTGCAACGTCAAGCGTTGAGGATATGAGCGAGCAGGCGAAGAAGAATCTCGTCGGCCTCTCGCGCGACGAGCTGGCGGCTGAATTGGCGACGCTTGGCGCCGCGCCGTTCCGCGCGCGTCAGCTCTGGCACTGGATCTATCACCGCGGCACCTCCGATTTCGCGCTGATGACGACGCTGGCGAAGGAGTTCCGCGCCCAACTCGCCGAGCGCTATCGAATTGCGCGGCCGGTCGAATCGCGGGCGCAGCTCTCGAATGACGGCACGCGCAAATGGCTGCTGAAATTCGCCGACGGCCAGGAAGCCGAATGCGTGCACATCCCGGAAGAGGATCGCGGCACGCTCTGCGTCTCGTCGCAGGTCGGCTGTACGTTGACCTGTAAATTCTGTCATACCGGCACGCAGCGCCTGGTGCGCAATCTCGAAAGCGCGGAGATTGTCGGCCAGGTCATGCTGGCGCGCGACGCGCTCGGCGAATGGCCCTCGCCCCCGGACGACCGCCAGATCACGAATATCGTGCTCATGGGCATGGGCGAGCCGCTCTACAATTATGACAACGTCGCCAAAGCCGTGAAGATCATCATGGACGGCGAGGGGCTGTCGGTTTCGAAGCGCAAGATCACGCTCTCGACCGCCGGCGTGGTGCCGATGATCGAACGCTGCGGCGCCGAGCTCGGCGTCAATCTCGCGATCTCGCTCCATGCGGTGACCGACGAGTTGCGCGACGTGCTGGTGCCGATCAACAAGAAATATCCGATCGAGGAATTGATCGCCGCCTGCCGCGCCTATCCGGGGCTCAGCAATGCGCGGCGCATCACCTTCGAATATGTGATGCTGAAAGGCGTCAACGACTCGCCGGCGGAGGCGCGCGCGTTGGTGAAGCTGCTGGAAGGCATTCCGGCGAAGGTCAATCTCATTCCGTTCAACGCCTGGCCCGGCGCGCCTTTCGAATGCTCGAGCGACGAAGCGATCGAGGCTTTTGCCGATATCGTCAACGCGGCGGGCTATGCCTCGCCGGTCCGCACGCCGCGCGGCCGCGACATCCTTGCCGCTTGCGGCCAGCTCAAATCCGAGAGCATCCGGCTGAAGAAAAGCGAGCGCGATAAGGCGCCAGCGCTCGGTTGACGCCAAAACGCGCCTGAGGAAGCGGCGCGCTGCGACAGCCTTCACTGGTCGGGCTGTCAGATTACCATCGTGCTCGATCGGTTCTTCCGCACGGCGATAGGTCCATGCTCCGCAAGCTTCGGTCATTCGGCGGAAAGACGCTCCAGAACATTCTCCGCCCGTTCGATCTGGAAATCGGCCACATATCGGAACGTGCCCAACGCCTCGACGCGCATCGGAGAGCCGAAGCGGTATCGTTGTTGCAGTTGCGCAACGCCGATGCCGAGCTCCAAGCGGCGCGGTTGCAGCTGGCGCGGCAGAAACCACGCAGCGCAGCCGCCCAGAACTATATCGACCGCCAGTCGCTCATTCTGCTGCCGAGGCTGTTCGCCTGCCTCGCGCCTGAGGAGCGCTTCGTCATCATCGATGGCGGCGCGCGCGAAATGGAGCTGGATTTTCGCTGGCGGCCCTTTCCGCGCGAGCGCCTGCGATTCTTCGGTTTCGAAGCCGATGCCGGCGAAGCGGCCCGCCTCACCGGCTTGCTGAAGGCCTCCGGCCTCGATTGCCGGCTTTATCCCGCCGCGCTTGGCGGAACCTCCGGCAAGGCGGTTTTCGCGCACAACAAGGCAAGCGGCGGCAGTTTGCTATTGCCGCAAAATCGCACCGTCACGGATCGATGGAAATTCGAGAATCCGCATCAGGTCAGTTTTGCGCGCGAGATGTTCTTTCCGACCCACAGCGAGGAAATCACCGTCACCACCTTCGCGGATTGGGCGCGCGAGACAGGCACCGCGGAAGTCGATTTCATCAAGCTCAACGTGCAAGGCGCCGAGCTCGACATCCTCAAAGCTGGCGGCAAGGCACTCGACACCGCACTGGGGCTTCTCGTCGAGGTGGCCTTCGTCGAATCCTATCTTGGCCGGCCGATGTTCTCGGATATCGATCCGTTTCTGCGCGGCGCGGGCTTCACCTTTTTTGATTTGCTCGCACATCATTATATCGGTCGCGGCGATGCGCCCATCGCCATGCAGCAACTGACGATCGTCGAGCCGGCGCTCAGCAAGCAGGTATCCGCCGGCGGCCAGCTTATCGAAGGTCACGCGCTCTATCTCCGCGACCCGATCGCCGATAGCCGGCTGCCGCTGGCGCCGAGCCGCGTTCTCAAGCTCGCCGCGCTGGCCGAGGCTTTCGGTCAGGTCGAATATGCTTTCGAGCTTCTCTCCTGGCTCGGCACGCGCGACGACGTCAGGGCGACCGAATGGGTGTCGGTGCTCGACCGAGTCCTTCGCGAAGCCGCGATGGAATACGAAACCTATCGCCCATAAGGTAGACGCGCCGAATCGAATTCCACGTCACGCGATGCTTTCGATCGGCGGTGGTCCGCTCAAGCCCGCAGCCGATTTTCTGCCGATCGACGCATCGAAATTGCTCAAGGCTTACGCGTTCTTCGATTTCATCAAGCTGCAGAGTTAACGACTACTCGACGCGTCCCCGCTGCGGAAGCGGCGCGACGCCGGCCATCGTTTGAATCGGCGCGACGAGTGGTCGCTCCCGAGGCGGCTTTTGCAGCGCCACGAAAACCAGATCGAAAACAAAGCAGAGATTGAACTGCTCCGACGGAAACGCTGTGTCGGCGGGGAGATGCGGCGCTAGCGCGCCCAGTGCGTTCCGTGTCTCAGTGGAGAGCAGATTGCGATGGAATTGCAGGACGGTCTTGGTCATGAACGCGCCTGTATCCCGCATATCTTCCATTTGGATCGGTAGCGCGTCGAAGGAAAAGCCGCCGATCCCGTTCTCGGCTATTTGCTTTTCGCGCACGAACATATTGTCGACATAGCTGAAATCGACCAGTTCGTAGTCGTTGGCGCGGGCGAATTCGACGAACAGGTTGGGATTGGGCGTGTAGAAGCCGTGATTGGGGAAAGCAAAGGCCGGCACACAATGCAAGGCGAGGCCGCCCGGCTTTAGCGCGCGGTGCATGAACTCGAACACGCGGGCGATGTCATAGACATGCTCGGCGGTTCCGAAATCGGTCACGACATCGAAGCGCGGGACCTCGATCGCGGGGTGATTGAAGTCGACGGTGTAATCAGCGCGATCGTCATCGAGATCCGCGGACTTATATTCCTCGATGCCGTAGAGCCGGTAGAAGTCGCCCTGACAATCACGGCGCGGTGCGGCGCCATCGGAGATCGCTGCGATCGCGCCGGCTGGATCGCGACCGAGATGCCGCGCTATCGCCTCTTCGAGATAAAGGCGCGACGTCTGGATGTCCTGCGGCCCCAAATCGAGCAAGGCGCGGCGACCGCTGAAGGCGCCTTTTTGCAGCAACCGAAACAACCATTCGGTATGTACGCAGCCGATTGCCACCGATGGAGCTTTCCAGAACGAGAAATGTCGCCGGGACTGTAAGCCTTTTGCCGCATCGCGTCATTGTTCGGTATAAGCACCGTCGCGCCGTTGGTTGAAAGCTAAGGACGAGCGGAATGGGAGGAGCAGGCATGCCTAGAACGATTCGCCGGGTCGTTACCGGCCATGATGCGCGCGGCAAGGCGGTGGTGATCTCGGACGGGCCGTCGCCTTTCATCCACGTCAATCCGCGCGACGCGAACAATGTTTCGACCGATATCTGGCGGACGAGCGAAACGCCGGCGCCGATTGCATCGCATCCAGCGGAGCCGACGCTCGGGCCGCGCCGGCAAATGCCGCAAAAGCGCGGCACCGTCGTCCGTATCAATCAGGTACCGCCCGAGAACGAGCAGACCGGCGCCATGACGCCCGAAGATTCACGCCGTGCCTTCGCCGCGCTCGGCAACGAGCCGGCGGCGCTCTGGGGCAAGGGCGGGCGGCATCCGCTGATGCATCGCACCGAAACGATCGATTACGCGATCATCCTCGAAGGCGAGATCACGATGGTGCTCGATGAAGAGGACGTGGTGTTGAAAGCAGGCGATGTCGTCGTGCAATGCGGCACGGCGCATGCCTGGAGCAACCGCTCCAACGCGCCATGCACCATCGCCTTCGTGCTGATCGACGGCGAATTCGAGCCGGAGCTGAACGAGAAGTTCGAGAGATAAACCCTCACCCTCCCGCCGCCATGCGGCAGGCCCCTCCCTCTCCCGCAAGCGGGCGAGGGGCTGCTTATGGCCCCTCTCCCATGAAATGGGAGAGGGAGGGGCCCGGCGCGAAGCGACGGGAGGGTGAGGGTGCTTACGCCAGCTTCAGCTGCTTCTTCAGATGCGCCGTCGGCTTCATGAAGAAGACGAGCATCGTGCAGCCATTGGGCGCGGTCGGTGCGTGGCGGCTGCCTTTGGCGCGGATCACGAAATTGCCAGCGGTGCATTCGCCCTCGTGATCGAGCAGCGAGCCTTCGAGCACGAAAGTCTGCTCCAGATCCTCATGCATATGCGCGGGAATGCCGGCGCCGGGCTCGAGCTTGGTCAGGAGCGTCAGCATCTCGGTGTTCTTGTCGTAATAGATCACTTTCATCTTGTTGCCCGGGCCGCTGTCGATCCACGGCACGGATTCAAGATTGACGAAGCGCGAAGCGAGCTCGCCCGGATTGGAGAAGCGCGAAGCGAGCTCGCCCGGATTGGAGAAGAAACCCTCGGCCATGATGCCCTCCCTTGGCTTATGGCGATGGCGGGAAGCCTAGGCCGCCCGCCGCGTCCGGTCCATTGTCCTTATTTGAGGCGCGCCGCGGCCTCGCGGACGAGGCTGAGATCGGCATATTTCTTGATGTCGATCTTGTTCTTCTGCATGCCCATCTCATGCTGCAGATCGAGGGTATGCTGCAGCGAGTTGAGATTGGGTTCGGAATTGGGGTCGCGATAATTGTCTTCCTTGGTGAACAGCCGCTGCAGCTGCGCCGGCGGCTGCTTGGTCATCGCCGAGGCGAGCTCGATAGCGGCCTCGTGATTCTTCGGATCGGTGAACCAGCGCACGGTGCGGATCACATCCTCGAGAAAATCCACAATCACTGCGCGGTTCGCGTCGATATAGGGTTTGCGCGCCGCCAGAGACAGGAGCTGCGTCGGTCCCATCGCATCGGTCTCGGTGAAGAACATGCGGCTCGCCGTGCGCAGCTCGGGATCGAAGGCGAAAGGCGGTGCGATCGCAACCATCGCCGCTTTGCCCTGGATCAGAAGGTTCTTCATGTTGGCGAATTGTGCCTCGATAAGGTTGTAGTCGCGCTTATCCTCGAGGCCGTGGCGGCGCAGCATGACCCGCGCCTGCATGTCGACGGCGCTGCCGAGGGTGAGCACCGCGATGGCTTTGCCCTTGAGATCCGGGAAATCCTTGATCGGTCCGTCCTTCAGCACGAGAAAACCGCTGCCGTTGTCGTGCCCGTTGATGCCGTTCTGGATCTCGTCGGCGATGATGCGCAGATCGGTCAGATGCGCATTCTCGATCGCCGAGCCGATCGCGGCATAGGACATGTCGATGATATCGACCTGATGGCTGGCGAAGGGCGTCAACTCGACCGCGGTCGAGACGAAATGCATCGGCTCGAATTTATAGGTCTTATCGCGATGCACTGAGGCATCGGGCTTCATCATCAGCAACGCGGCGGTCGAGCCGGGCGCGATCACCCAGCCGAGGCGGATCGTCGGCAGATCGGCGGCGCTCGCCGGCAAGCTCGCCAAGAGAGGGCACGCAGCAAAGAGCGCGGCCACCACCGCCAGAATCTGAATCGCCTTCACGCCAACCTCCCCAGGCTTTGTTCTACCGCGCAGGATGAGCAAGCCCGAGCGGGATTGCCAGGGAAAAGAAGCGGCACTCTTTCTAAAGCGAGGTTGTCGGATCGATACGATCCGACACAGAGTCTCACTTCATGGCAGAAAACGCGGCCGGCCCCAGCAACTGGCTGCTGATGTTCTCGACAGCTGGCCATCCTTCTCCGTCTTGGCGACCACCGCACCCTATCAGGATGCTCACAGCGTCAGTGCACACCATGTCACCGAATCTCCGCGACTCTTAATCGCGAGCCTCGTGATGTTTCCGAGCGGCAACGCCGAGAAATTCTGATTCGGATATTTCGTTTCTCGTTTAGCCGCTATCCGCCTGCACGGCACCACCGGCTTTGAGGATCGGCGTCCAACGCGCCACTTCCTGCGCGACATATTCCCCGAGCCAGGCCGACGTGCGCGCCTCGCCTTCTGGCAGCACGCCGCCCAGGTCGAGCAGACGCTTTCTGGTGCCCGGATCGTCCAATGCTTTGACGAGAGCGGCATTGAGTTTTTCGACCACCGGCTTCGGCGTGTTCTTCGGCGCAAAGACTGCGTTCCAAGCACTGACCTGATAGTCCGGCAAGCCAGCTTCCTTGGTCGTCGGCACCTCGGGCAGCGCAGGCGAGCGTTCCGGCGTGGCGATAGCATAGGCGCGAATGTTGCCGGCCTGGATCTGCGGCACCAGGTTGACGATCTGGTCGCAGGCGTAGTCGACCTTGCCGGCAATCATGTCGTTGATGACCGGCCCGGTGCCCGTATAGGGCACGCGCGTCGGCTTTACGCCGATCATCACGTTGAACATGGTGCAGGTGGTGAAGGACACCGAGCCGACACCGGCATGGGCTTCATTGGCCTTGTCCTGCTGGGTCTTCAGCACGGCGATGAATTCCTTCAAGTCCTTGGCGGGATAATCCTTGCGCGCGACGATCAGGATCGGCGTGCCGGCGGCCATGCCGACCGGTTCGAAATCCTTGGTCGGATCGTAACGCAGCTTCGGATACAGCGCGGGCGCTGCGCCATGGGTACCCATGTGCCCCATCATGATCGTGTAGCCGTTGGGCGCTGCCTGGGCGCCGCGTGTGATGCCGGTCGTGCCGCCGGCTCCTGTCACGTTCTCGATGACGATCTGCTGGGCGAGGGTTTTCGACATATTCTCGCCGACGATGCGGGCGGTGACGTCGGTCGGACCGCCGGCAGCGAAAGGTACGATCATGGTGATCGGACGCGTCGGGTAATTTTGCGCCCGAGCGGTGGATGTAGCGGCCGTCGCCGCAGTCAGAGTAGCAGTTGCGACGGCGACGACTGCGAGAGCCTGTTTCATGGTAGCCTCCTTGTCCGGTTTCTGGGTCGTTTCTTATGGAATGCTTCCGTTCCCGGTCATGAGCCGAAACGGATCGTCGACGCTCGATGTTCCTTATTCTTGGAACGCTTCTTCACGGCCTTTGCGCACCGTCGGAATGATCGCCACCACGATGACGAGTACGGCCAGCAGCAGCAGGCCGGCAGACACCGGACTGGTGACGAAGGTGCCGAAATCGCCGCGCGATAAGATCAAAGCCTGACGCAGCTTTTCTTCCATCAACTTGCCGAGCACGAAACCGAGCAGCAGCGGCGCCGGTTCGAAGCCGAATCTGTAGAAAGCGTAGCCAGCGAAGCCGAAGAACGCGGTCAACAGCACGTCGCTCGGATCGTTGTTGATCGAATAGATGCCGATGCAGCAGAACAACAAGATCGCCGGGAACATCAAGCGATAGGGTACCTTGAGCAGCCGCACCCAAAGGCCGATCAGCGGCAGATTGATGATCAGCAACATCAGATTGCCGAGCCACATGCTGGCGATCATGCCCCAGAACAGGCCCGGAGTTTTGGTCATCACCTGCGGGCCGGGAATGATGCCGTGGATCGTCATCGCGCCGACCATCAGCGCCATGACGGCGTTGGGCGGAATGCCGAGGGTGAGCAACGGGATGAAGGCCGTCTGCGCGCCGGCATTGTTGGCCGATTCGGGACCTGCGACACCTTCGATGGCGCCATTGCCGAAACGCCGGGGCGTCCTGGAGATTTTCTTTTCCAGTGTGTAGGACGCGAAGGGGCCGAGCACCGCGCCATTGCCGGGCAAGATCCCAAGCGCACCGCCGAGCAAAGTGCCGCGCACCACAGGAAGCGCGGCCTGCTTGAAATCCGCCTTCGACGGCAAGAGTTTACCAATCTTGGCCTGCACCACGTCGCGCGTTTCCGGATTGTCGAGATTGCGCAGGATTTCCGCGAAGCCGAACAGGCCCATAGCGAGTACGGCGAAGTCGATGCCGTCCATCAAATCGACCATGCCGAGCGTCAAGCGCTCATCGCCGGTCTGCAAATCGGTGCCGACGGTGGCGAGCAGCAGACCGATGAAGATGACCGCGCCCGCTCTCAGAATCGATCCGCGCGCGAGCACGACCGCGAAAGCGAGGCCGAGAACCATCAGCGAGAAATATTCCGCCGGGCCGAAGACCAGCGCCAAGCGCGTCAGCGGCACGCCGAGCGCCGCGATCACCAACGTCGCCACGGTTCCGGCGAAGAACGAGCCGATCGCGGCGATGCCGAGCGCGATGCCGGCCCGGCCGTTGCGTGCCATCTGATGGCCATCGAGCGTGGTGACGACCGAGGTCGCCTCGCCCGGAATATTGACAAGGATGGCTGTGGTCGACCCGCCATACTGCGCGCCGTAATAGATGCCGGCCAGCATGATCAGCGCGCCGATCGGATCGACTTGGAATGTCAGAGGCAGCAGGATGGCGATGGTGGCGATCGGTCCGACGCCGGGCAAAATGCCGACCAGCGTGCCGATCAAGCAACCCGCGAAGCAAAGCGCGATGTTCTGCAGCGACAACGCTGTGCTGAAACCGAGTTCGAGATTACCGATGAATGAGTCCATCTCGCGCCCCTAATAGCCCAGCAGCCACGGTGCGACGGGAATCGGCAGGCTCAGCAGCACCTTGAACAGCAGCCAGCAGAACGTCGTCATGACGGCGGCGAACAGGATCGATTCGACGAAGCGCGAATCGCGTGCGGCGAGGCTGCCGATGATGACCGCGGCGGGACCGGCGACGAACAATCCCAACGGTCGGATGGCGAGACCGAACACGATGGCGGCGCCGAGAATGAACAAGGGGCCGCGGATACTCCAGTGTTCGAGGGAGGCGCCGTCTTTGAGAAAAGATAGGATCACCAGGGCCCCGCCGCAGAGACCGCAGGCCGTCGCCAGCGCACGCGGCATCATGCCGGGGCCAAGCGCTCGCATGGTCCCGACCGTCAAATCGTCGGTCTGCCAAAAAACGAACGATGCGAGAGCGATCAGGAAAAGACCCGCGGCGATCTCTTGCGGTGCGCGGATCCGGATCATCGGACCACACCGTGCCGATCGATTTGGACGGACTGCTCCCAACAAGTCGTTCGCATCGCCCACCCCGCATTGCTCGGGTAGGTGCTTTTTCCACGAGGATTGTATGACTGCGCTAGACGATTGCACGCGAAAACGCATCCGCCATTTGTCTTCTAGGGATGCTCCTCGGACAGGACATCGGCTGAGCGAACTTCCGGGAAGCGCCACAAGCAGAAGTGGCGATGGAGGCGAAGATTTTGCGGTGGGGCGGTCTGCGTGAAGCCGACTATGGAAGCGCTACTGCACGCACCAGGGGCCGCTCCGCCGATTAAATGACGATGGCGATATTCGCGATTGCAAATCTGCTCAATCGGTCGACGCTAATTCGCCCGATTGATCAAGCCTCTTGAATCTGACAGGCAAGCCAGTCAGGGCGTGTTTATGAGTTCACGCCCAAGCTGGCGACGGACGATGGCGATCACGCCCCCGCCCACACGCCGCGCGTGTCGACGACAACGCGCGCCAGCAGCTCGGCCTTCGGGATGCGCTTGAATTCCTTGTGGTCGACCAGCAGCACGACGATATCGGCCTTGGTGATGCCTTCGTCGAGGTCGGCAAGACAGAGGTTGGCAATGGTCGCAAGCTCGGCCGGGAGCTCATCGATATTGGGCTCGACCGCCAGGATCGTGAAACCGGTCGTGGCCAGCTCCTTGACGATGTGGACCGATGGGCTTTCGCGCAGATCGTCGATATCGGCCTTGTAGGAAAGGCCGAGGCAGGCGATCACCGGCGCGCGGAAGCGCTCGGCTGCGTGCCGCACGCGCTCGACGACATGCTCGGTCTTGTGCTCGTTGATCTCGCGCGCGGCCCGGATCAGCTTCGCTTCTTCCGGCGCGGAATGGACGATGAACCAGGGATCGACAGCGATGCAGTGACCGCCGACGCCAGGGCCGGGCTGCAGCACGTTGACGCGCGGATGGCAATTGGCGAGGCGGATCAGCTCCCACACATCGACGCCGAGCTTCTCACAGACCAGCGACAGCTCGTTGGCAAAGGCGATATTCACATCGCGATAGGAATTCTCCGACAGCTTGGTGAGCTCGGCGGTGCGCGCATTGGTCAGATGCAGCTCGCCTTCGACGAACATCGAATAGAGCGAGGCGGCACGTTCGGCGCAGCGGCGGGTGATGCCGCCGATGATGCGGTCATTGGCGACAAGCTCGATCAGCACGCGGCCGGGCAAAATGCGCTCTGGGCTGTGCGCGATCATGATCTCGGCTTCCTCGCCGTGCTCGTGCGGGAATTTGAGATCGGGGCGCAGCTCGGCCATCCAGCGCGAGATGCTCTCGCTCGTCCCAACGGGTGAGGTCGATTCCAGCACGACCAGATCGCCGGTTTTCAACACCGGTGCGATGGCGCGCGCGGCGGCTTCGCAATAGCTGACATCGGGGACGTAGCCGTCTTTGAACGGCGTCGGCACGGCGATGATGAAAGCATCGGCGGGCTCTGGCGCGGTGGTCGCACGCAGCTTGCCGGCCGCGACCGCGCCGCGGACGACGATGTCGAGACCTGGCTCGATGATATGAATGCCGCCCTCATTGATCTTCGCGACGACGCTGGGGGTGACGTCGACGCCGATCACCTCGATGCCGCGCGCCGCCATGATCGCGGCCATCGGCAGTCCAACATAGCCGAGGCCGAGAACGGAGACGCGGGTGAACGCGGGAGTCTTGGCGGTGGTGATAGTTTTTTTCACAGGACGAGTTCCTCGAGCGATTCGAACATCGGATGGGTGACGATACGGGTGGAGCGCGGCAGGCGTGCCGTGTAATGCGCGGCGATGCGTTCGGCGGCGTGGCCGTCGCCGTAAGGATTGATCGCCTGGCTCATGCCGCGGTAGGCGTCTTCGTGATCGAGCAGCCAGGATGCTTCTTCGACGATCGTCGCCGGATCGGTGCCGACGAGCCGGACCGTGCCAGCGGCGACCGCTTCCGGCCGCTCGGTCACTTCGCGCATGACGAGGACGGGCTTGCCGAGTGAGGGCGCTTCTTCCTGGAAGCCGCCGGAGTCGGTCAGGATGATATGCGCCTCACGCATCAGATAGACGAAGGGCAGATAATCCTGCGGCAGGATGAGGCGGATATTCGGGCGATTGGCGAGGATGCGCCGCACCGGCTCCTGCACATTGGGGTTGAGATGCACCGGATAGACGATCTGCACATCGCTGCGCTCGGCGAGTGTCGCGAGCGCCTGGCAGATCTTCTCGAAGCCCTCGCCGAAATTCTCGCGGCGATGACCGGTGACGAGGATCAGCTTCTTGCCGGGATGAAGGAAGGGGAATTCGCTCGCGATCTTGGCGGTGAGACGCGGCGATTTCTTCAGCCGCTCGCCCATCATCAGCAGCGCGTCGATGACGGTGTTGCCGGTGACGTGGATCGCGCGGTCGTCCTTGCCTTCATGCAAAAGGGCAGCGCGCGCGGTCTCGGTCGGCGCGAAATAGGCAGCGGCAATGTCGTCGATGAGACGGCGATTCATCTCCTCGGGATAAGGCGCATAGATATCGCCGGTACGTAGACCCGCTTCGACATGGCCGACCGGCACCTTGGCGTAGTAGCCGGCGAGCGCCGCGGCGAAAGCGGTCGAGGTGTCGCCATGGACGAGAAGATGATCGGGGTGGAAGTCGCCGATCACCTTGGCAATGCCTTCGAGCACCGTGGTGGTGATATGCGCGAGACCTTGATTGGCGCCCATCACGTTGAGATCGTAATGCGGATGGATCTCGAAGAGATCGAGCACCGAATCGAGCATTGCGCGATGCTGGCCGGTGACGCAGACCCGTGCATCGACGCCTTTGGCGCGGGCGAGCTTGCGGACCAGCGGCGCCATCTTGATCGCCTCGGGCCGCGTGCCGAAGACCGAGAGGATCTTCATGCGACTTCTCCGCGGCGAGTCGTGGAAGCCGCGACTGGGGCCGTCGCGGCGATCGGCCGGCCGAGCGCGCGGCTGTAAGCGGCGAGGTACCCCTGAGCCGAGCGGTCCCAACTGCGCTCGCGCTCGACGAAGTCGCGTGCCGCGCGGCCAAGCGTCGTCCATTGCGGGCGGCGCGTGATCGCGGCATCGAGGGCGCGGGCGAGGGCCTTCGCGTCATCGGCCGGGAAGAGCAGACCGTTCTCGCCCTGGCGGACGAGTTCGCGATGACCGCCGACATCCGACGCGAGGACGATGCCGCCGCGCGCCATGGCTTCGAGCGGCTTTAGCGGCGTCACCGTGTCGGTCAACCGCATCGCGCGGCGCGGGTAAACAAAAAGATCGGTGAGATCGTAGTAATCGCCGATCTTCTGATGCGGCACGCGGCCGAGGAAGGTCACGCAATCCTCGATGCCGAGGCGCAGTGTCTGCCAT
>Ga0157369_10004682_pt1 | contig 16085 bp, 16 predicted proteins | sample C25metaG_FD_113461 | JGI IMG/M metagenome (GOLD analysis project Ga0157369, IMG submission 113461) | Corn rhizosphere microbial communities from Kellogg Biological Station, Michigan, USA - C2-5 metaG | ecosystem: Host-associated > Plants > Roots > Rhizosphere > Soil | place: USA: Michigan... | reverse complement strand
CTAAAGCTGTTGCAAGCCGTGGAACGTGCCGGAACGGCGCTGGCCGTGCCCCTTCAGGAAAGCTTCGAATCGCAACGTGTTCAACAGCGATAGGCCTTCATCGAGCACGGCGGTGAGATTAGGTCCAGTTTTCTCCAGTGCACAGGCTCGATAACGAGCAATAACGGCAGCTATTTCGTCGCGCCGCCTGCAGCAGATTCGTTTGCTCGATCCTTATTTTGTCCATCCCATTCTGATATGGATCACGTCGGAGTTCGGTTGGTCCACCGCCTGCGGGATATAGAAGCGAGAGCCGTCACGCGACACGGCTAGGAAGTTCAGATCCCCGTAAGTTGTAGCGGGCAGACGGACAGGGAATAGGGGTGAGGGCGTGCTTGCGCGGAACGCTTCTCCCGAACCTGTTACTGGAACCGACCAGATGTAATTCCGGCCCTGGTGTTCATCCACATAAACGATTTCCCGCCCATCCCTGCGCCACACGGGATAATTGCCGCGGCTGGTCACTTGTTTCCGTAGCCCCGGTCCTGGATACGGCTGAACGTAGATGCCGTTCTCCGCAACCGTATACATAATCGAGCGTCCGTCCGGCGAGAATCGAGCGTGCGAGATCGTCTCACCTGACTGGACCAAGGATTTCGGTTCTTTCTCCGTGCCATCCAGCCGAAACGAAAAGACAGCAGTATCCAGAGCGCCTCGGCTGAACAGCACCGCGTTACCGTCCGGAGAGATGTCTTCCAGGCGACCGAGCCCTGGGGGCTTCGCCAGCTCCCGAACTGGGCCTTCCCCGGTCACAGGACGTTCTACCACCCGCTGGTTTTCGCCGCCAAACGGGACCGTGTCGAAAAATGTAGATCCGTCTTGCGACCAACGCGTCTCCCGATCCCCCTGCTTTACCGGTTGCTGCCCGGGCTGGCCGGGTTCCAACAGCCAGGCGGTATTATCAGACCCCACCAGCAAGCGCGTCTCGTCAGGCGAAAGCTTGAGCGTTTGAGCGACGGTCGGAGAACCCGCGGTGCTGATCTGCTTACCTCGCCGGTCAAAGATGGTCACCAGCGACAAGCCAGCCGTCCCGGGACGCCAGGCAACCACGCCGTTACGGGAAACAGAAAAATGTGCAATTCCGAACGAGGGTGAGGATGCCACGTGCTGCTGGACCAACTCGGGTTCGCCCTCCAGCTTCCTGGCGGTGCGGTTCAAGTTTTGAGCGTAGAGGTTATCATTCCTAACAAAAAGGATGCGTCCTCCGCCCGCCGGTGTATAGCGGGCAGTCGTTGCGTTCTTCATTAGGAGAACCGGATCGGTCGCACGTCCGTCCCGCAGCGTGGCGAGGTAGATTTCATGCTCATCGATCCCTCCTGCCAATGCCGTTGCGAGGAATAAAAAATCCTCGCTTCCCGCCAGGAACTCCGGAAAGAAAAGGTTAGTGTCTTGCAGGCCCGTTACTTCGATCCGCTTGGCCACGCCGCCCGTTGCCGCGACCGTATACAGGGCTGAACTCCTCCCGGCGGCGGCAAAGATGATGGTGCCATTGTTGCTCCAACTCCCGCCCACTACAGTGGCGGCATTGCTCGCCACTATTTCCGGCGCGCCGTCGGGCACTCGCATCTTCTTCAGGCTTTTCCCGTCCGAGAACGCGAACGACCGTGAGTCCGGCGACCAGAAGCCCGGGTTTTGAAACGCGCCGGTACGCACGAGTTCCGGCGTCAGGTTGTTCAACGGGCGTAATTGGACGTCATTGCCCTCTTTTCCATAGAAGATCACGGCGGAGCCGTCGGGCGAGATCTCGGGCGTTGCAAACAAGTCGCCGACAGGCACGAGGGCTCCTGCAGCCGGCGCGATCGTGAGCGCCAAGTCCGGCGCCGGGGCGCCACTGGCCTCTGGTCTGGTCCTTATCCACCCCAGGATCGCTGCAACACCCAGAATCGCCGCCGCGGCCCATCCAATCCATGTGGGGAGGACCTTCGCGGGCCGCGGGATTTCCATGGCGCTCTCCGGATCCGCCAGATACTTCGCGATGGCCACCCTCGCCTCACCGATATCGCGCAGGCGTGCCTTGGGGTCCCGATCCAGACACCGGCGAACCAGATTTTTGATGGGCGCAGGCGCCGTCAACTTATCGAAGTCCACCGGCGCTCGCAGTACGTCGGCCAATGTGTGCGCGATGGTGTCGCCGCCGAAGAGACGCCGGCCGCTGAGCATTTCCCACAGCACGACACCGTAAGACCAGATGTCGGCGCGGCGATCAACCGGAGTGCCAGCGGCCTGCTCCGGACTCATGTACGCGGCTGTGCCCAGGATGACCGCGGCTTGGGTCATGTTCATGGTGAGCGTGGGGGAGTTAAAGGGATCGACGGAAGCAGAGGGCGCACTTTGAACCATGGCCGCCAGCCCGAAATCGAGCACCTTGACCAACCCATCGGGCGTGATCATCACGTTGCCGGGCTTCAGATCCCTATGGACCACGCCTCTCTCGTGCGCAGTCTCCAGGGCTTCGGCGATCTGCCGGGCCACTTTGAGTGCCTCTTCGACAGGCATGGGCACGCGCTTGATGCGGGCGCTGAGCGTTTCTCCTGGGACCATCTCCATCACCAGCGCGCGCTGGCCATTAGATTCCACTAGGCCATGAATGATAGCGATATTGGGGTGACTGAGAGACGCCAGCAGCTCGGCCTCGCGCTGGAAGCGAGCCATGCGCTCCGGATCATGTGCCACGGCCGCAAGAAGCACTTTCAGAGCAACTTCGCGTTTGAGAACAGTGTCCCTGGCGCGGTATACCTCACCCATGCCGCCCGCACCGAGAGGCGCTAGGATTTCATAGGAGCCCAAACGAGTTCCCGGAGATAGGGGCATGTTCGTTGAACAATCTTATCCCACCGGACCTGCACGTAGCCTGATATCACTTAATATCGGAAGCTGGTAGAAGCGGGCCTGTTCAAATTGCGGAAGAGCCACGCGTGTGGCAAGTCCCGTCTATTTTGGTGCGGATTCGACGCTGTTGGGAGATGCCATGCAAGAGAAGAAATATTGCGCGTCTCACTCTTGCGGACCGGCGAGCCATCGTTAGGATTCTGCGAGACGGCGTGCCGGATTACTTTCGGCCCTAAAGTGAGAGTCTCTATTCGTAGCGGAGCGCGATGGCAGGATCGACCCGAGTCGCCCGCCGTGCAGGTATCCATACCGCAAGCAGCGCGACCGCGCTCAAAACCAGTGGCACGGTCACGAAAACCAGAGGGTCCCATGCCTTTACCCCAAAGAGAAAACCTTCGAGCAGCCGCGCAAAACCGAATGACGCTGCAAGCCCGACAACGACTCCAAACAGAGCCAAACGCATACCCTGCAAGACAACCATGTTGCGGACTTCCCTCTGTTCAGCCCCGAGGGCCATGCGGATTCCCATTTCTTGCGTTCTCTGTTGGATGGAATACGCCATTAACCCATAGATGCCAATAGAGGCAAGAAGAAGGGCTGCGCCTCCAAAACTCGTCATGAGCACAGAGTTCAGCCGCGCCCGAAGTGTCGATTGGATTGCCACTTCGTCCATCGACCTAACTCGCGTCACGGGTAGTCCGGTTCCCTTGCGGAGCTCCTCTTGAATTGCCGGAACGAGCGTATGGGGATCGACTTTCGCGTGCACAATCCACGCAATCGGCAACAGCCTGAAGTTGAGGGCGTTAATGCCGTCAGGCAACTGGGCGATGGGAACATACATGGCGGGCCTTGGAATGGCTTCCAGTCGGGAGTCGCGAATATCGCCCACGATCCCCACGATCTGCCGCGGAGAATCCGCGTCGTACTCGGGGCGCACCCCCTTGCCGATGATCAAGCGGTCGTTCAGTGGATCTCCTTTCGGCCAGAAGCGGCGAGCCATGGCCTCATTAATAATCACTACGCCCGGGGCGCCCGCAGCGTCGCTTTCGTTGAAAGCGCGGCCACGCCGAAGGGGAATATGAAACGCATCGAAGTATTCAGGTGAGATGAAGGTCCAGCCAGCGAAGCCATGAAATGGCCCATCCAAAGGGCGGCCCGTAACGATAAAGGAAAGTTGCCAGACGGTCTCCAACGGCACGCAACACGAGGAAGCGACAGACTCGACGCCTGAAATCGAATGGACGGATCGCACGCCTTCACGAACCAAGTCGCTGGCTTCAGACGTTTTCTCAAAGCGCGTTCCCGAGAGAGACATTTGCATGACCAGGGTGTTGCGGGAATCAAAGCCGGGATTCACGGCCCGTAGGGCGATTGACGTGCGAATCAGAAGTGCCGCACCGATCAGGAGAACCAGCGCCAGCGCAAATTCCAACGTTACAAGGACGGCACGCATCTTGCTCTGTCGCAAGCCCGATCCGGACCGCCCGCTAGTCTTTTTGAGCGTAGCGCTTAAATCGGTGTATGACGCCTGGAAAGCGGGGATCAGACCAAACACCACGCCTGTGCCCAAAGAGAGGATCATTGTGAAGGCGATAACGCGCCAATCGGGTGTAACCACAGACCCGTTCGCACCGATTCGCGGGATGTTTCCGAAATTTGAAACGACGAAGAATGGAACGCCGCCCGAGTAGAAAGCCAAAAGAAGACGTATTCCGATGGAGCCGATTACGAGACCGAAGGCCCCGCCCACTACAGAGAGCAGAACGCTTTCAGTGAGCAACTGACGCAGGATACGACGGCGCCCGGCTCCGAGCGCGGCACGAATCGTTATCTCACGTTTTCGGCCAACGGCTCGAACCAACAACAGATTGGCGACATTCGCACAGGCGATCAGTAATACAAGGGTCACCGCGCCTTGCAGAATCAGGAGCGAGGATCGTATGTTGCCGGTCATGGCCTCCTGCAATGGGCGAACAGTGAATCCGGCCTGTGCCCCAAGCTGACTTGGGAACTCACGTTGGTACTGGCGCGCCAAGACATCCAACTGGGCTTTTGCCGTATCGATCGAAACACCCGATCGGAGGCGACCGTTCACTTGGCAGTAGCAGCCGCCTTCAGTGCTCTCTGGGTCGATTTCAAACGGAATCCAAATATCTGGCTGTTGATCGAACTGCTCGCTATCGAATCCTGATCCAAGAATGCCGATCACCTCATAGGAAGCTCCGCTTAGTAGAACCTGTTTCCCTATAATTTGTGGATCACCATTAAAACGCTTCGCCCACAAAGCGTGGCTCAGAACCGTAAATCTACCTGTTGTGCCAGCTTCCTCCTCAGAAGTGAAGGTTCGTCCTAGAGCAACGGGTGCGTTGAAAAGACGAAAGAAGCTGGCTGTAACGCGAGCTACCGCGAATTGTTCGGGATTTTGGTCCCCGGTGAGATTCATCAGTTCCATCCGGCCCGCAGATACGTCTTCAAACAAGTTTGTCTGGCGCCGCCACCAGTCCACTACACGGGCTGGACCGCCGTCCCCCATCGTGTCCTTATAGGTCATGAAAAAGCGCACCGCGCGTTCTGCACCGGGGAGACTTAAAGGTTTCAGTAACACCGCGTTTGCGAGCGAGAACACGGCTGTATTCACACCGATTCCCAGCGCCAGAGCTGCGACTGCGGCAAACGTAAAGCCTGGGGTCGCACGGAACATGCGCAGTGAATGCTTTAGATCTTTGAGGAGGCTTCCCATGAAACTACTCGTCCAGTGTAGACCTTGTCTGCGGCTCCTAAATCGGAGGCGTTCGTGAGGCGAACGCGGTCTGGCGCGGAGTCGGCATAATTACTTATGATCAACCGCTCTCAAAGAATCCCGTTATGCAACATTATCGTTAGACATTCGCGGTAGCATAGCGAGGGATCATCGGCCGCTTGGTCTGATCGATTTGGATCATGCAACCACCGAGTCTGCCGGCGGGCTTTACCGTAATCCCAGGGAGTGGTCATGCGCGTTCTTGAATTGAAGATTCCGCCGCCCGCCGTGGCCTTGGTGACCGCAGTACTGATGTGGCTAGCGTCGCGCTCCTCACCGGTCCTTGCTTTCTTCTTTCACGTGACTAATCTACTTGCCGTTGGTCTCGCCGCCATCGGACTCATGGTCGCGATTTCAGGCGTCGTAACATTCCGCCGGGCCCGAACTACACTCAATCCGACCAAGCCCGAAGCCTCTTCTTCGTTAGTATGCTGGGGGATCTACAAGATTACCCGCAACCCGATGTACCTAGGTCTTCTGTTGGTCTTGACCGCTTGGGCAATCTTCTTATCTAATTGGCTTGCCTTCCTGTTTCTTCCTGTATTCGTCGTCTATATCAACCGTTTCCAGATTGTACCGGAAGAACGGGCGCTCACCTCCCTATTTGCGCGCGAGTTCGTCGCTTACCAGTCGCGCGTGCGGCGATGGATATAAGGACGCGAGAAGTTTGCGGCGCGGCCAACGACGATTGGATTCCGTGAATCGACAGAGCCCGGTTGTAGGAAGTCGAAATGTCGCAGTTCACCAAAGCTAGCCCTGAGACGCTACAAGCGCTTGATCGAGGTCCCACAGGATATCTTCGATGTCTTCCAGGCCAATCGATAGTCGGATCAGGTCTTCCGTCACGCCGGCGGCCTCTTGTTGCTCGCGTGACATTTGTTGATGTGTCGTCGAGGATGGGTGAATCACGAGACTGCGTGCATCGCCGACATTCGCCAGATGACTGAAGATCTTGAGACTGTCGATAAACTTCTTGCCAGCGTTGAAGCCGCCTTTTATGCCGAACGAGAAAACCGCGCCACCGCCCTTCGGCGTGTATTTCTGCGCCAACTTGAAATATGGGCTGGAGGGCAGCGACGGATACTTGATCCAACTCACAAGAGCGTGGTTCTGCAGGTGGTGCGCGACAGCTAAAGCGTTCGATAAATGGCGATCCATACGCAGGCCAAGCGTCTCAATTCCTTGAATGAACTGAAACGCGTTGAAAGGGCTCAGGCAGGGACCGAGGTCGCGCAGCCCTTCCACGCGGCAGCGAATGATGAAAGCAATGGCCCCAAAGACCGCGCTGAAGTTCATGCCGTGATAGGCCGGCGAAGGAGTATTGATTTGCGGGTGGCTGCTCTTTGACCAGTCGAACTTTCCCCCGTCGACGATAGCCCCTCCGATCGAGGTGCCGTGTCCGCCCATGAACTTGGTCAGGGAGTGGACTACGATGTCGGCACCATAGTCGATCGGCCGGCAAACATAGGTGTCGCAAATGTGTTGTCAATTACCAGCGGAATGTTGGCCGCGTGGGCTATCTTAGCCACAGCTTCGATATCGAGCACATTACCGCGCGGGTTGCTGATCGTTTCCCCAAAGAGGAGCTTGGTGTTTGGCCTGATCGCCCTATGGAAGTTTTCCGGGTCGTCTGGCTCTACGAAGGTCACGTCGTAGCCGAACTTACGAAAGCTGACGTCAAACTGCGTGTAGGTCCCCCGTATAAAGTGCTGGCAGCCACCAAGTGATCGCCCGCCTCCATCAAACTCGAAATCGCAATCAGCTGGGCGGATTGACCGCTCGCTACAGCCAGACCCGCCACGCCGTTTTCGAGCGATGCGACGCGCTGCTCAAGGACGTCATTGGTCGGATTCATGATGCGCGTATAGATATTGCCGAATTGCTGCAACCCGAACAAAGCTGCCGCATGCTCGGAGTTGTCGAACACAAAGGACGTGGTTTGGTAGATGGGCACCGCACGCGCCTTTGTCGTTGGCTCGGGAGTATAACCTGTGTGAAGAGCACGGGTATTGAAGCCTAGGGAACGGCTGGTTTGCTCAGAGTCTGCCATGGGGTGATTCTATCGCGCCCCGCGCCGTCATTCCGGTTTCATGACCAAGTACGAGTGCTGAAAACGGACTCTGAAGGCGCCCGATAATTATCATTATCGGTAGGCACGTGCTTGATCAGGGGGGCACGTGCTTGCGATCAACATCAACGGGAACGTCCCTCCGTGACGCTCGGAAATCCGTGTCAAGGCCGGCGGAGCAACTTGAGCGTGGCTGCCTTGGGGCCGTCGCCCGAGATCGTTTGCTACCGAGACAGAGCGGAGCCAGTCCAGTTGACAATTGTTGATGATCTAGGTATAGTCATCGATGAGCTAGGCATCATCGCAAATGCCCAAACCATCCGATCTTCTTCAAGGAACCCTGGACCTGCTCATCCTAAAGACCCTCGCGCGCGGGCCTATCCACGGCTGGGGAATCTCTAAACGTATTTTTGAACTGTCCGGAGACGTACTTTCCGTACAACAAGGCTCCCTCTATCCGGCCCTTCACAGGCTCGAACAGCAGGGCTGGATTGACGCCGAATGGAAAGAAACGCACCTTGGTCGGAATGCCAAGTTCTATGCGCTCACGCGCGAGGGGAAGCAGCAACTCGACCGCGAGCTAGAGAGTTGGACCAGACTTTCCTCGGCGGTCGGACTCTTATTGAAAAAAGCGTAAACAAGGAGGCCTGTGACTCTCCTACGAAGGTTCCGAATCATCCGGCGTCGCATCGAATCGCTCTGGCAAAAAAACAGGCTCGACCGCCAATTGGCCACCGAACTCACGTTCCACCTCGAACAACTCGTGCAGGAGAATATCGCCGAAGGCATGTCTCCGGAAGAAGCACGGCATGCCGCACGGAGAACGCTGGGCAACATCCCTCTGTTGCAGGAACAATGCCGCGATCAGCGCCGCGTCACCTGGGGACACGACCTCGTTCAGGATCTTCGCTACGCCGTTCGCCAGCTCGCGAAAGGACGCAGCGTCACCCTCGCCCTGGTACTGACCATCGCCTTAGGGATCGGTGTCAACACCGGCATCTTCGGCATGGTGAATGGCTTCCTGCGCCCTCTGCCGGTGCCGGCGCCGGAGCAGATCGTCGTGCTCGCAGCGGAATCCAAGGATGACCCCACAGGTGTGCTGTTCCGCTTCTCCTATCCTGCGCTTCAAGATCTACGCAAGCAAGCGGATGTTTTCAGCGATCTTTTCGGATTCGACTCTCAAGTCGGGGGATTCAGCACAGGCGGGAAGAGCACCCAGATGCTCTACCTCGCGGTCACTGGCAACTACTTCTCGGCTCTCGGCGTTACTCCTGCCATCGGCCGACTTTTTGTTCCCGGCGAAGGGGAAAACCCCGGCGCCGATCTCACCCTCGTGCTCGGATATGCGTTCTGGCAAGGGAAGCTCGGCGGCGACACGGGTATCGTCGGCAAACAGATTCGCTTGGACGGCAGAACGGCAACGGTCATCGGCGTAACCTCGAAAGACTTCCATGGCACCTTCTCGAGCGCGGACATGCAGGGCTACTTGCCGCTGCGCGCCTTGGTCCGGGACGATGTCCCCAGCGTGAGCCAGATCTTCACCAGCCGCCACGTAAAGCGCCTGACCGTGCTGGCCCGCTTGAAGCCCGGCGTGAGCTTGTCGCTTGCAAGGACGGCGATGAATATGGTGGCAAGTCGCATAGAACGGGACCATCCTGAGACTGACAAGGGCATCGGCGTCCGTGTTATCCCCGAACCGTTGGCTCGTCCGCAACCGGTGCGGTGGGTGGCGGACTTACTGCCTCGCGTCGGATTCTTTCTCGCTCTGTTAACGTCTCTAGTTTTGCTGCTTGCTTGCATGAATGTGGCGAACATCCTGCTGGTGCGTGCCACTGTCCGCCAGCGCGAGTTAGCCATCCGTGCCGCGTTGGGATCGGGGCGGGGACGTCTGATTCGCCAAATGTTGACGGAAAGCGTGCTTCTAGCATTGCTGGGGGGCGCGGCCGGCCTGGTCTTAGGCGAGGCTGCGGCGAATACATTCGCGGGTTCTATAGACCTCGCCACTGATTTGCCGTTCCTTCTGGATTTCAGCTTCGACTGGCGCGTCTTCGCTTACGCTGCCGCCTGTGCGCTACTCACCGGCATCGTGATCGGAGTTTTGCCCGCTCTACGAGCCTCTCGAACCGAAGCCTGCGCCGCGCTGCATGACGGGAGCCGAAGCAACTCTGGTGGACCCAAGCGTCAGCGCGTGCAAAGTTTTCTGGTAGTGGGTCAAGTGGCGGGATCGCTGGTGCTCCTGATCGCGGCGAGCCTGTTCGTTCGCAGCCTCAAGAACGCCCAAAGGATGGACCTCGGCTTTACCCCCGATCATGTGTTGAATGCGAGATTGAATCCGCAATGGGCCGGCTACACTCGCGAGCGCACTAATACGTTCTACCGCGAACTGGAGCGACGTGTGAAGTCTTGGCCCGAAGTCGAGTCCGCCAGTCTGGCGTTTAGTTCACCCATGGGTTATATGGACAACGCCCAGCCCGTCTACGTCGAAGGACGCGCATTCAAAGCCGGTGAACAACCCCCGGTGATCGCGTACAATTCCGTGGACACCGGCTACTTCGAAACCATGCGGATCCCTATCCTGCGCGGCCGGGCGTTTCGGGAATCGGACTCCGAAACCGCGCCACGCGCAGCCGTCATCAATCAGACCATGGCCTCTACTTTCTGGCACAACCAGAATGCCCTCGGGAAGCGCTTCCGCACGCAGTCTCAAGACTCGCCTCTTTGGGAAGTGGTGGGAATTGCACGCGACAGCAAGTACTTGCTAATTTTCGAAGAACCCTTGCCGTACTTTTATGTTCCCCTCTCCCAGGATTTTCAGCCGGCGCGAGTCTTACAGATTCGGGCTTCGGTGCGGCCCGAATCCCTGGCCACGCGTCTTGAAAAGGAAGTCCAAACCCTCGATCCTAACGTACCCGTATCCGATCTCCAGACCCTCAGGCGATCTCTAGCCGGTCTTGATGGCTTCCTGATGTTCCGTATCGGCGCGATCCAGGCCAGCGCTCTGGGTATCGTTGGCTTGGTGCTGGCACTGATTGGCGTGTACGGCGTTGTATCCTACGGAGCTACGCAACGGACTCGTGAGATCGGAATTCGCATCGCTCTTGGCGCTACGCCTGGAGCCGTCCGCACGCTCATGATGCGCCGGGGGGCGGGACTGGTAGTAGGCGGCATTTTGCTGGGTTGGATGGGAGCTGCCGGGCTCATGCGCGTACTGTTACGCTTCCTGGTGATGGTCTCTCCCAACGATCCCGTCGCCTTTTTCGTCGTTCCCGGCGTTCTGGCCCTGGTCGCCTTGTGGGCCTGCTACATCCCAGCGCGTCGCGCAACGCGGGTCGATCCAATGGAGACTTTATGGCACGAATGAGTTATGGATTTTATCCGCGAACCATCGTCACTCTCGCACATCTTGCGTATTAGCCGGAGAATTGAAATGGCTGTTGGACTAGGCCATCTTCACAGTCGCTTCATTCAGACGCTCAGACAGCCCTCCTTCGAAAATGCGGAGGCAGAAGAAACATGAGTAGCAACAGCAGCACGCCCAGAGTCCAGTACATGGCGTCCAAAAACCAGCCCGGGATGGCTGTGGCGAAGAAGTACGTCGAACACACCACTGACCTTATTTGGCTGGACCGCTGAGTTCGCAGGTCCGTAACGCAATCTGCTTTCGAGCACATTCAGTGCGCACGGAAAGCGAAACACATCTTCAGCCAAAATGAGGAGCACTGCCAATAGATGCCCCAATTCTGAACCACGGATTGTAGATCCATCTCCGGCCCTGGCGCGCCCCCACCAAGATTCCAAAGGTCCACCGACTACGATTAGAAAATAAGCGACGTGCGACGCAGCGACAAGATTCGCCAGGGCCTCCATGCCGATTGGGGCCCGCCGGTCAGTTCTCGCTGGGCATCCGTTCCATGTTGTCGATGATCATGATCTGCGTCTCGTACTTGCGTGGCTCTAATTGCAGACCGAGTTCTTCGCGAAATGCGGTGATGGTCAAGTTGGCGAGGTCCTGCGGACCGCCCTGATCTGCGTATGCCTTGGTATTGATGATGAAGTCGTAGGTGCCGTCCAGACCGGTTTCATCGCGAACAGGGCGGCGCAAGACCGCCGAGAGAAGGCCAGCCAGGCGCCCTAAGGTCACGTTGCTGCCCGTGAAGACGCCAGCGTTCATCGCGAGATTATTGCTGCCGCCCTCCGAGACTTTCAGCTTATGTCCCTTCTTTCCGACCACCATGGCGAGACCCGAGACCTCCCGCGTCTCGCTATGGCTGGTCATCTTGAACCGCTCCGCGAGCAGCGGGCGCACCATCTGCCACAATTGCGCGTCCGTGGCCGGCTTGGTTGACTTGCCCACCAGATCAACCCTCACGTCATTGAGCCAGGCTGGCCCCTCGAGTCCTTGCGGTCCAATTCCGTAGGCGCGCTGGATGATCTCTCGCAGCGCCGTATTGCGCGCGGTCAACGTGTTGGGCGTCGTGCGCTGCTGACCGAGATTGAACGGGATGCCGGGGATCGGCCCCTCACTTAGGCGCACAGTGGCGACTTCAAAAGCGACCAGGGGCTGCGCACGAAGATCGGAAACAGTAATCATAGCCAGCGAAATGAACAGAACGAGTACGCACCGTGACATTGAAGCTCTCCTTTCTTTGCGACACCCCGAACATCGACAAGTATGCCTCGACCATCGACAACTGTCAAGGACGCATGCATCCGACACAGTCGTGCGTGCTTACGCGAGGGCTTCGCTGTTTTATTGACCGTGGCTGCTCACCAGGAACGCGGAAACCGTCCTAACAGGTGACGAGATCGGTGTGGGCGAATCCCTTGGAGTAATCGAGCACGGAGATCACCGTCGGGGTCACGCGGAATATGCGGACATCCTTTGGACTCGGCATCGGCAATGGTATGGAGTCCTGCTGCGGATACTTCAGCATGAGCAAGCCTAAGGCCTTCGCCGCTTCGGTTGAATCGACCACTGCTTGCGCGTGCGCCGCCATGGACAGTCCGGTAATCTCCATCACTTGCGGCGTGTCGTGATCGATCGTCAGCGACACCCGATTATCTCGGGCTAGATTTCTCGCCTTCTGGCTATCCGGGCCGCAGAGGAAGTAAATCGTGAGGCCTTCGTTCGCATAGCCCACGGTCGTCGCCTGCGGCCAGCCGTCTGGCCTTAGCGTGGCAATCGTCATGATCCGGTGCTGATCCAAAAGCGTTAGGATCTTCCGTCTGATGTCTTCGTCCATCGTCACCTCCACGATGCTAGGTCACCACGATCCAGCCGCCAGACTTGTGGCTGATGAAGAAGGAAACGCGCAATTGAGAAGGAGTCCCCCACCCAGCGACGGACAAGTACTGCTGGCACCCCCATTCTATCGCCGCGTTGAGCGCAGAAGAACCCGGAATGAGGACTATAGCGTGATCAAAATTGTCAAGGTCCATGTTCCTTCCAGCGGCAACTTGCGGTCACAATTAACTCGATGCGTATGATGCTTCGTGTGGTGAGAATCGCGAGCCTTCTAGCCCTGGGCACCCAAACTGGGTGCCCAGTTGATCCAACGGTGTGTGCATGAAAACCCTCACACCGATATCCCTTTTTGGCTTCCTTGCTGCGAACTTCGCATTGCGCCGCTACCCGCCCGTCGAAATGGGAACAATGATGATTCTCCTTGCTGCTGCTCTTATCATGGGGATATTGTCTCTCCGCGAGGGCTTACGGAAAGACAGAAGCATCACTGCGGCATACCTAGTGGCTTCTCTGCTGCCTTGGATGATGGCTGGCTCGTTCTTCGCGAATGGGGCACTCGACCCTTCACAGGAAATCCGTCACCAGACGGTCGTCGTTGAAAGGACGTACGGATCTAGATGGGTGCCGGACGGACTGGTCGTGCGATCTTGGCGTTTTGGCCGGACGAAAGAGTCGCTCTATGTGGGCCATTTCGAGCCGTTGCCCCATGCAGGCGACTACGTTACGGTCGGTGTAAAGTCTGGCACCTTCGGAGTACCTTGGGTCAGCAGTATCGCCCGCTCCCGCTAGCGAGGGGCCTTAGTCTTTGGGGCCGGACTTCACCCAGCCCGATTCCGCATGTTGCATCATTGCCAAGGCGAAGTTGACATAGGGCCGCATCGCGTGTGCAGATACTTCAAGGGAACCCAGTTGTCTAGATCATCACGGCGGATCCGGAAGTTATCCTGCCGAGTCCAGCGCCAAATCGGAATCAAGGGAGTGGCCCATTATGTACTATTATCGGAAGGCTTTCACGGGAGGGTGGAGATAGCGTCCGGATGCGCCGTCATTCAGGAGTTGACCGCGAGCGGATGGCAGCATGGGTCACTTGTAGGGGATGTCGACGTTGCGTCTTCCCATAACGAGACTTATGGCCCGCTTCGATCAGCTTCCACTTGTCCGGTTTAAAGGTTAATCGTTACTTGAGCCAGCACGAGTGCGACTCTCTTTGGCATGCGTCCGCGCACGGTCCTTTGCTGTCCGCTCCCAAGGTGCTATTGGCCCTTCCACCGCCTTGAATGTTGAATTGACCTTGACGGGTTCGCGTTTACTGACCAGTTGCAGTCGCTTGGGGTCACGGTGACGAAGTTTCTGTTTGAGATGCGCGAGTTCGTATGCAAGCTGTCCCGTGGTGACCGGGATCGTGACCCTTCCGCGGGGCATCCCGATTTTCGAGATGTCGAAATCGTAGCCGCGTTGTTTGGCTTCGTCGGCCACAGTCCAAAGATAGTTTGCGATGGCGCGGGTGGGATTGCGGGATTGTCGAAATCGATCGAGTTGTGGGTGGTGGCGGTAGCCCCTGGTTGTTCCGGCCAGAACCTTTTGGGCGAGGAGTGCCTCGCGCCACAAGGCAACAAGTCCTGCTCGGTCTAATAACGAAGGACGAAGGGACCATAGTCGCATCCGGGATCACGCGTTCTTTGGTTGGCGGGTGAGGAGTGCCTGAACCTGCTGTGCCCGATAATCGAATATCTGCTCTAGGTCTCGCGCCACCTGAAGGCGATGGACCAGCCGGCCAAGCAATCCGAACGGAAGAGCATACTCGACGGTATCCGCGATCTGAGTGCCGCACCCAACCTCTGAAAACCGATGTGTGTGGCGCCAAAGCCTGTACGGGCCCTTGGCCTGAACATCAATGAATTCGAAAGGTGGATTCCAGCGTTCTATTTCCGTCAACCAACGAATCGGAATCCCCCGGACGCGCAGCGCATAGGCGATGGTCGCTCCCGGCTTCATCACAATAGGCGGCGGAGTGAGAGTCCGGAAGCGCATCCATGGCGGAGTGAGGTGTTCCAGATTCTCCGCGCGGGAGAAGAAATCGAAGACCGTGGACAAGGGGTGCGGCACCCACAATTCCCGATGGAGTGTGTAAGGACCCATGGCTCAGTCCGCGGAAAGAAGCCTCGACACCTCCGATGAGAGCGCACTGTAACGCTGCTCGTCGAGACCTCCCGCAGTGCGCCAGGCGACGCTGCCGCGCTGATCGATCAATACGAGATACGCCGCCGTCGGGTCGTTGAAGCCTACCCTCTGCTTCCACGCATCCGTGCCGCCGTAGACGGTGATCACATTCTCGTGATCCGCTTTGGGCGTACCCCGTCTCATGCCGCCATCGATGAACCACTTTCCCATCCTCGCCATGCCGCCGATCATGGGGATCTCGAAAAATGTAACACCTGGTTTGGTTCCGAAGTCCTGACGAAACCGCTTCGCCCAGGCTTCCACCTGAAAGCGTGAGTCGTAAGTGAAGCCGAGCATCAACAACGCCACGCGTCCGGATGCAGCTTGCGGAAGAACCGCGGATCGGCCGCTCAAAAATTCTCCCTTAAGCGGCGGGAACTGGTCCCCCACAGCTAGTTCGGCAACGGGTGCACCGGCGGACGCCGTTAGGGGTACCCCGAGTATCGCTAGAATCCACATGGTCATCGAATCACTTCCGTTTCTCTCAACTTCACCGGTTTAATATGGTTTTCCGGGTGGAGTGCCGCAGCGGCGATGCGCCGCAACATTCCCCGGAACATTATTTCGTGGATGGGAGTAAGCAGATACCAGTACAGGATCCCGAACAAACCGCGCGGCTCGAATTCGGCCAGCTGCGTAATCACGGTCGAAGAGCCATCGGGCTCGGCGCGGAACTCCAGCCAGGCCCTTCCCGGAACCTTCATCTCGGCGAATAATCGAAGCCGCCGGCCGGGTTCGAACGCTTCCACGCGCCAGAAATCCAAGGTGCTTCCGGGAAAAGGAGTCTCGGGATCAGGCCGGCCTCTTCGCATGCCAACGCCGCCCATCATAAGATCGACCAGGCCGCGAATCCTCCACAGTGTATTGCCGAAGTACCATCCGGT
>Ga0157369_10004681_pt1 | contig 16087 bp, 14 predicted proteins | sample C25metaG_FD_113461 | JGI IMG/M metagenome (GOLD analysis project Ga0157369, IMG submission 113461) | Corn rhizosphere microbial communities from Kellogg Biological Station, Michigan, USA - C2-5 metaG | ecosystem: Host-associated > Plants > Roots > Rhizosphere > Soil | place: USA: Michigan... | reverse complement strand
GGAGGTCGAGCTGGGCGCGCTCGAGCCGCTGCGCGACTTCTGCTTCACGACGGACGGCGTGCGCGGCCACCTCACCGTTGCAGCGAAGGGCATCCCGGGCGACGTCTACGTGTACGGCCAGGGCGAGAACATCTCGATGCGCGACTGGAGCGCGAAGATCCTCGAGATCGGTTCGGCCAACGGCTTCTGGGGCGACGACCGTCACGTCGTGACGAACGACCAGCGCCTGCGTCCGGGCGCAACCGACGTGATGGCGCTGCGCGTCGGCTACGAGAAGCTCAACTCGGAGACCGGCTGGGCGCCGAAGGTTTCCTGGAACGAAGGCATCCTGCGCACTATTCGCTGGTACGCCGAAAACCGTGAGCGCTGGCTCGGGCGCGTGGACTGGCTCGCGCCGGACCGCGCCGCCGCAAAGTGACGCGCGTCCTCGTCACCGGGGGCGGGGGCTTCCTCGGTTCGCACCTCGTCGATCGGCTCGACAACGCCGGCTACGACGTGATCGTCGCCCGCAAGAGCGACTACGACCTGACGCGCTGGGACGACGCGGAGCGGCTGTTCGCCGACACGCAACCTGAGCTCGTGTTCCACCTCGCCGCCGAGGTCGGCGGCATCGGCGCGAACAGGATGAACCCCGGCCGCTACTGGTACGCGAATCTGATGATGGGCGCACACGTGCTCGAGCTGTCGCGCCTGCACGACGTGCGGAAGGTGGTCACGCTCGGGACGATCTGTGAGTACCCGAAATTCACGCCGGTGCCGTTTCACGAGACCGACCTCTGGAACGGCTACCCCGAGGAGACGAACGCGCCGTACGGCGTTGCGAAGAAGGCGGTGCTGGTCGGCGCGCAGGCATACCGGCAGCAGTACGGCACGAATGCGATCCATCTGCTGCCCGTCAATCTCTATGGGCCGCGCGACAACTTCGACGAGCAGACCGCCCATGTGATTCCGGACCTGATCCGCAAGATGCACGAGAGCCCCGAGCGGATCGTGCTCTGGGGTGACGGAACGCCGACCCGCGAGTTTCTCTACGTCGAGGATTGCGCTGAAGGGCTCGTCCTCGGCGCTGAACGCTACGACGGCCCCGAGCCCGTGAATCTCGGGACCGCGAACGAGATCACGATTCGCGACCTCGCAGAGCTGATCGCCGAGCTGACCGGCTTCGGCGGCGAGATCGAGTGGGACCGGGCGATGCCGAACGGCCAACCGCGGCGCAGCCTCGACACGTCGCGTGCGAAGGAGTTGTTCGGCTTCGAAGCGCGCACGCCGTTCCGCGAAGGGCTTGCTCGGACGATCGAGTGGTATCGCGAGAATGTGGCCGCGCATGCATCGCATTAGGAGTGTCGGCGCGCGCGTCGCCGCGCTCCCGGTCATTCCCGTGCTCGCTGTCCTGGTTGCGCTGCAGCTGACGCAGGCGTTCTGGTTCGCGTTTCACACGCCTCACAACGGCTGGATCTGGTACTCCGGCGGCGACGCGACGGAGTACTGGACGGAGCAGTGGGCGATTGCGCACGGGATCATCCCCCAGGCGACCGTCGGGTTCGGGCTGCCGGTCTATTACGCCTGGGTGCCGCTCGTCACCGGGACGACGCTGATGTCAGGCGCCGCGGTGATCGCGCTGTTTCAGGCGATCGTCCTCGTCCCGACTGCGCTGATCCTTTGCTGGCTCGTCGCCGACCGCCTCTTCGGGCGCGTCTACGCGTGGGCTGTCGCGGCGCTCTGGGTGGCAGGGCCGCTGCTTCTGTTGCACGGCTTTGTCCCGCGGTACCACCCGGTGTTCGACCAACTCTTTCTCGTGCCGCACTGGTTCGGGTTCACGAACATGGCCGACCTTCCCGCGCTCGTCGCGGTGCTCGCAACGGCGTGGCTGACGCTTCGCTGGTTCGACACCGGGTCTCCGACCGATGCCGTGTTCGGCGGTCTCTGCGCCGGGCTTGCAATCGGAATCAAGCCGGCGAATGGATTCATCTTCCCGGCGTTGCTTGTCCTGCTCGTCGCGTCACGCCGACCACGGCAAGTGGCGCTGTGGTTAGCAGCCGTGGCGCCGGCGCTCCTCACGCTCTTCCTCTGGAAGTACCGGGGACTCGGGATCGTCCCGCTGACGACCTCGTCGTACGAGCAACTGCATGTTGCGGCCGCACCGACGCTCGCAGTCACTCCCTCGAAGTACGTGCAGTTCAACTGGCATCACTTCAGCCAGGAGCTCGTCGACCTCCGCGAGGTGTTCTGGAGCTTGCGCTTCATCGAGTTCCTTGTCATCGCCGGCGCGTTCGGCGTCCTGCGCAAGCGGCCGGTGCGCGGGCTCTTCGTCGTCGTGTGGTTCGCGAGCTACGGCATCTTGAAGGGTTCGAGCATCAGGTCCGACTTCAACTCCGGAAACTGGTTCCGCCTCACCGAGCCTGGACTGCCTGCCTTCATCATGCTGGTCGTCGGCGTCGTCTTCTGCCTGCCGGTGCTCGGCCGGACCGTGCGCTCCACAGGCGCAGCCGTAGCCGACCGGCTCGACTTCGACCGCCGAGCCGTTGGGATAGCCGCAGTCCCCCTCGCGCTCGTCCCGCTCGCAGTGATGTTGGTCGCACAACCCGCTTCGTCGATGCGGCTCGCACGCGACAACGGGAATGTGAACGAAGCGCCGCTCACCGACGCGTTCCACCTGCGCGCCGCCAAGGTCGGCAGGACGGTGCGCCTGACCTGGGACAAGCCGTCGTCGGGGAGGACAGTGCCGGTCTTCGAGATCTACCGCGATTCCACGGGTGACGGATGCGAGCGTCCGGACCGTGGCTCAGTGGAATGTCTACTCGACCAGGAGATCACGTACATCGGCCCGGTACGGGGAACCTCGTTCGTTGACAGCAAGCCCGGGAGCGGACCGATTGCGTATCGAGTTGGGATGCTCGCGTCCTACAACGACATTTTGGGTGGCGACTTGATGCTGCTCAGTCAGGCGACTCGTGTTCCGTGAATTTCGACTCGAGCAGCGCGAGCCGCTGCGCGAGGATCACGTTCTGGTCGGAGAGGCGCGAGATCACGGTCGAGTAGTGGAGCAGCACGACGATGACGAATAGCAGGCCGACCGCGAACAGCACCGCCGGCGGATAACCGCGCACACCGAACCAGCCGGCGATCGTGTTCAGACCGCCACGCCACGCAGAGAGAACCACCAGCACCGTCCCGGTGACGAGCCACAAGAGCGCGTAGCGCTCGCGCAGCCGGCGCGAACGGATCAGCTCGAACACCACGAGCACCAGCACGAGTGACGCGGCGGTTGCCGCGAGCGAAACCTTCAGCGGCGTCTGCGCTGCGAGCATCATCCCGGCACCACGCTTCGGCGAAAGAGCCCGACGAAGAGCGCAAGCAGCACCTTCGCCATGTAGTAGATCGAGCGAAGCGCGGTGATCGACGAGCGGCCGTGCTCGCGTTCGCGCATGCGAACCGGGACTTCCTGCAGGCGCAGACGATGACGGATCGTCATGACCATTCCTTCAACTTCCGGGTAATCGTGCGGATAGTCGGCGGCAAACAATGCCAGTGCTTTGCGGTTGAGCGCCTGGAACCCCGACGTCGTGTCGGTGACGCGCTGCCTGGCGATCGACGAGACGACGAACGCCAGCAGGCGGATGCCGAGCTTCCGCGACAAAGACGGCTTGTACGTCTCGTCGCCGACGAACCGAGAGCCGACGACGATGTCGGCGTCGCCGGCAAGCACGGGGCCGAGGACCTTCGGCAGCTCGGTCGGGTCGTGCTGGCCGTCGCCGTCGAGGCGAACTGCGACGTCGTAACCGTTCTCCGACGCATAGCGAAAGCCGGTCTGCACCGCGCCGCCGATGCCGAGGTTGAAAGGGAGCCGCACGACGTGCGCGCCATGTGCGGCTGCGACCTCGGCGGTGCGATCGACCGAGCCATCCGCGACGACCACGACGTCGAGCCCCGGGTCGAACGCGCGCAGCTCGTCGATGACGCCGCCGATAGCGCCTTCCTCGTTGTAGGCAGGGACGATCGCGATGCGCCGAGGCTCAGCCGACACGTGCTTCCTCGCGGAGACCGAGTAGCGAGACGATCTGGCGCGCGCGATGGCGGTAGGTGTGCTCGTCGAGCACCCGCTCGCGTGCACGACGACCGAGCTCGGCCGCCTGCGCGGGATCGGCGAGCAGGTCGCGGTAGGCAGCGACCGCTTCGTCCGCGCTCTCGACGACGAGCAGCTCCGACCCGGGCTCGAACCACCGCTCGACGCCGTCGTACGGATTCGACACGATCGCCGCGCCCGCCGACGCGAGCTCGAACGGCCGACACGACGACGACGCGTACACGGTTGCGTGCGGCCGCCGAGTGATGCAGAGGTTGATGCGCGCCGACGAGATCGCGCGTGAGAACGCGTTGAACGGGACGTCGCCGATCGTCCGCGCCCGGCCCGCGTCGAATTGGAAGTCGCGGCCGCCGAGTGCGAAGTCCACCTCGGGCAGTGTGCGCGACGGTGCGGCGACCATCGCCTCCATCGACTCGCGCCGGAACTTGTCGCCGTAGCCGTAGAAGAAGACGTCCATCGTCTTCTCGACGTCCAGCGGCGCGAAGAACTCGGGATCGGCAGCCCAGAACACTGCCTCTGCGCGACGCGCGCCCAGCTCGCGCAGGCGGTCGAGCCCGCCCGCGGAGTTCGAGAGCACCAAGTCGTACTCGGACGGGTCGGCGTCGTGGTACCAGTTGAAGCCGGTGTCCATGCCGCCGAACTCGGGCAGGCTCATCGGCACGTCGCCGTCGTAGAACACCACCGGAATACCGAAGCGCTCGCGCAGCTTCGTGGGGATGCCGCGAAGATGCGACATCGGGACCGTGAAGACGACCACCGCGTCGGGGCGCTCGCGCTCGCAAAGACGCTCGAGGTGGCGCTCCCAGCGCGGCGTCACCCAGCGCCAGATGACCTCGCGTGTCATACGGTCGCCGAAGCCGTCCTCCGGATTGTCCTCGGCGCGTCGCAGCAGCGAATCGCCCTTCACCTTCGCCACGACGTCGCGCGCGCGGGCGAACGACTCCCCTTCGAGGAACGTCGGGTTGGCCGCCGTTCGCCACCAGGGCGACTCGACCGGACGGCCGCGATACGGCGTGACGACGAGGTCGACCCCCTCTTCGTAGAGGCCCTTCCAGATCTGCCACCAGGCCGGCGTGCAGCCGTAGCGGAAGTCCAGGTCGATCGCGGAGGCGACGGCCAGGATCTTCATCCGGCGCAGTTTCTCAAAGACGTGTTAGCCATTTTCGCGGGCCAGCCAGTAGGTGTCGGCCTGTCCGATTTGCGTGCAGGAGGGCTCGCAGGCAGTGAAGCGGCCGAATTCGAGCGCGCCCTTCGGGGGATGACCGCCGTCGGGAAGGATCGAGATGCGCGACCGAGGCACGCCGTGCGTCGCCGCGTACCAAAGAGCCTGGGTCTGCGCATACACGTCGTCGTGATTGACGTAGAGGTTCCCGCTCGCGCCGAAGCCACGCGCGAGCAACGGCGGGACGTGCGCCTCGAAAAGGACTTCGCGTCCGTGGTAGTTGAAGTAGTAGTTGTGCCGCCACTGCCAGAACTGCGCTGCAGTCACTGCGACGAGTGCGGCGGCGAACGCGAGCACGGGCCAGTCACGCGAGCGGCGACGCACGAGATCGAGCGCGGGGATTCCGAGCGCGATCAGCAGCAGCGGCATCGGCAGCAAGCGCAGCGAGTAGTACCGCTCGCCGGTGATCGCGCCGGGAAGCGGGCTGAGCACCAAGGCAGCGACGACGAACCACCAGAAGCGGTCGGCGCGGTCGCGCCGCAAGATCACGATCGCGCCGACGAGAGCAAGCACCACGGTCGCGATGTAGAGCTGCGCCGCGCCGTGCGTGTGGATGTACGGCGTCGGGTCGCCGCTCGTGACCCAGTGCGCGAGATTCGCGTCGGTGGCGTAGTTCTTGAAGAAGTCGCCGACGATCGTCACGGGCGACATGCCGTGACGGACATATGTCGTCGAGTTGAAACGCGCGTTCAGCGCACCCGTGTGCACGAGCGAGTAGACGAGGATCGGGATGAGCGTCACGGCGTACACCGCCCACGTCTCGAACACCCACCGCCGCCTGCTGCGGTCGTTGATCACGAAGACGAGCAGACAAAGAGCAAGGAGCGGCGCGACGAGCCGGCCCGCCGCGTACGAGTAGGTCACCGCGCCCAAGGCAAGACCGACCGGCACAGCGCGCCGTCTCGCAGAGCGTGAGGAGCGATGCGCCCAGTCGACCGCGAGCAACACCAGCACGAACGTGAGCGGCTCGATGATCGTCTCGTAGGCGGTGCGCCCAAGCTCGTACAGCCAGGGCGTCAGCGCACCGGCCACGACGGTGCCACAGACGACGAACAGGCTGCGCGTCCGCCGCCAGGCGAGCAGGCCGAGCAGCAGAATTGCGACGAACACGAGCACCGACGCCGTCTCGAGCGCGACGTGGCGACTCGGCCCGGTGACGCGGAAGACCGCGGCGAGCGCATACGGGAAGAGCGGGCTCTTGTAATCGCCGAACGACTTGACGTAGAGCGGCAGGAAGCCGCCCCATTGGTCGTGCAGATTCTGCGAGAGCGTGTATGCGTTGTACGAGACCGACGCCTCGTCGCGGATGAACCCCGGCGACGGCGGCGGGCCGATGACCAGGAACCACAGCGCCGCGCCGGCCAGGACCGCGGCAGCGACCGCGACCGGCGCTCGGCGGCTCAGTACGCGCCCTTGCGCCCGAAGACCGCGAGCGGGGTCTTCACGAGAATCGTGATGTCCAGCCAGATCGACCAGTTCTCGAGGTAATAGAAGTCGAGCCGGACGAGATCGTCGAAGCTGAGGTCGGAGCGCCCGGCGACCTGCCAGAGGCCCGTCATACCCGGCAGCACGTTGTAGCGCCGGCGATGCCACGGCTCGAGGCGCTCGTAGTCGCGCAGCGGCAGCGGCCGCGGGCCGACGAGCGACATCTCACCGCGCAGCACGTTGAGGACGTTCGGCACCTCGTCCAACGAGTAGCGGCGGAGCAGCTGCCCGGCGCGCGTCACGCGCGGGTCTTCGCGGATCTTGAACAGCGCGCCGCTCGCTTCGTTCTGGTCCTCAAGCGCCTCTTGGTGCTCTATCGCGCCGGCGATCATCGTGCGGAACTTGAACATGCGGAACTGCCCTTCGCCGAGGCCGACGCGCGGGTCGGCGTACAACACAGGACCGCGCGAAGTGAGCTTGATCAGCAACGCGATCGTGAGCCAGAGCGGCAGGCCGACGACCACGATCAAGGTGGCGACAAGCAGGTCGAACGTCCGCTTCGTCGCCCAGTCCGCGCCGGCGAACGACGGCGGCCGCAGCTCGAAGAGCGGGACACCCTGCCCCGGAACATACTCGCCACGCTCGACCAGCAGCTCGGTCGTGCGCGGAGCGACCCGAACGGAGACTCCTCGCCGGTGCGCGGCCTCCGCGATTTGCAAAAGCCGTTCTTCCGAGAGGTCGAAGTCGCCGACGATCAACTCGTCGAGGTCGTAGCGCTGCAGCGCAGTCTCGACGCTCACATCGGGGTCGACATCGTCCACGAACTCGTAGTCGATGCCGCTGCGGCTTGCGCCGAGCATCTGACGTAGATGACTGCGCTGCTCGGTACCGCCGACGAGCACGACTCTACGCCGCACTCCCATCGCGCGCATCAACGAGCCGGTGAATGCTTCGTAGCTCCCGCGGAAGACGCTGATCAGCAACGCGACAAACACCGCGCCGACGATGTAGAGGCCGAACGTCTCGAAGTGCTGGCCGGTGCCGATCGCGAACGCAAGCGAGAGCGCAGCAACGAGCAGCACGCTCGGCACCACGCGGCCGGAGCCCTCGCGCAACTCTCGCGGCGCGTACAACCCTGCCTGCCAGAAGACGAGGACGAGCAGCAGGATGAGGAACGCCAGCCAGCTCGACTCGTGATCCCAGAGCAGCCCCCAGAGCACCGGCTTCGGGTCGAAGATCTCCGCGCGCAGCGCGAGCGCGAGATAGAGACCGAGGACGAGGCCGCCGACGTCGAGCGCGACGAGCGCCAGGATGCTGATGACGCGTCGCGCGAGCGACTTGAGCGGGAGACGGGAGAAGAGATACGGCGTCGACGCGCGGACGTCCTCCGTCACCGGGCGTTCGAGGCTTCTCGTCACGGGGCGATCGTAACCCCGCTCCAGGCCACTTCCGGCGCATCCCCGGCCAGCCGCGCCAGCTCGTCGATTCCGAGCGGCATCCGGCGCAACCGCAGCAGCCTGAGCAGGAGCCCGAGCGCTGCGGCCCGCTTCGGGTCGACGAGCTCCCAATCGTGGAAGTGGAGGTGCACGAGGCCGCCGAGCCGGGCGAAGCCGCGCGCGAGCATGCCGAGCGAGTGCGTCGCCGGCAGTTCGAGCAACGTCCCACCGCGGACGACGACCCGCCGCGGCCCGTCGAGCTGCAGGCGCTTTGCGCCGGGCGCGAGGTAGGACTGCAGGAAGGTCGTCGCCGTGCAGTCGACATAGCCGAGCTCGGAGAGCGTGGCCGCGAGCGGCTCGTCGAGATACCAACCGCCGCCACAGAAAAAACGCGGGCTCAACCCACGCTCGCGCAGCCACGTAACCTGCTCCCGCACGACCGCGGTTGCATCGACGCCCTGCGGCCTTGCCTGCTCGACGCCGCCCCAATGCGTGTGGTGCCCGAGCGGGGCGAGGCCCGCGGCGCGGCGCGCACGCTCGAGCCAAACCGTTTCGTCCTCGCCTACGCTCGCATCCGGCGGCCGCAGGAACGGCGTGACGACGAAGCCGCCGGGACGCGACACGAGCAGCTTCTCGAACGCGGCCCAGACCCGGTCGTCGAGGGGTCGCTCGACATGGCAGGAGACGACCGCGTAGCGTGAAAGGCTCTGCACGTGCGCATCTTCGCAGTGAGCACCAAAACCGCCGTCATGCTGGTGGTCGCGACGGCCGCGTTGCCGCGCCTCGTCGTGATGCTGGTCGAGCGCGGCAACATCCTCACCGCCTATACGGAGAAGAGCGACAACTTCGCCAGCACGTTCGTGTCGAGCGGCACCTTCGGCTTCATTCCAGGGATTCCGTCGGCGAGCACCCAGCCCCTGTACGGCTGGTTTCTCATCCCGCTGTACTGGATCTTCGGCCGGCATTGGCTCGTCGTCGGGCTCGCGCAGACCGCGGTCGCGACCGCGACGGCGCTGCTCGTCTACGCGATCGGCCGCAAGGTCGCGCCGCGACTCGCGTGGCCCGCCGCCGTCGTCTCGACGCTGCACCCGTACCTGATCTGGCACGACGTGCACGTCAACCGCGAGATCGTCGACCAGCTCGTGCTCGCAGCGCTCGTGCTCGCCATCATTGTCGCCATCGAGCGACGTTCGCTACCGCTCGTGGTGCTCGTCGGTGCTCTCAGCGGCCTCGCGATTCTCGGCAACGGCCGGCTGACGGCATTGCCACTCGTCGTTGCCGCATACGTCGCGTGGCGGCTTCCTGCGCAACGCCTCCTGGCGATCGTCGCGATCCTCGTCGCAGCGGTCGTCGTCGTCTCGCCGTGGGTCATTCGAAACAAGGTGCAAGTCGGTTGCTTTGCGATCACGACCGACGGGCGCGCGCTGTGGAAGGCGAACAACGTGAACACGTACGGCGTGCTCGCGCGCGGCGGGTGGATCGACGACGTGCCGCAGGCCGGCCTGCCGCCGACGGCGCAGGACGCATACGAGCACTGGCTGCAAACCGGCGAGATCGAACCTGTCAACGAGTGCGCGCAGATGCGCGACTTCGAGCACAAGACGTTCGTCTTCTGGAAGAAGCATCCCGGCGAGAAGGCGAAGCTGATGGCGCAGTCGACCGCGCTGCTCTGGGATCCGCGCTCGCACGAGACGCAGGGACGGTCGGGCAAGGGGACGTGGCGCGACACCGCACGCCGCGTCGTCGAGCCCCTCTGGGCGATCCCGGTCTACATCCTTGCGATCGCCGGCGTGTTCCTCGCCTGGCGCGCGTTCGCGGTGCTCGCGCTACTGCTGCTCGCCTACAACACCGCCGCCGCCGCGCTCTTCGCGGGGACGACGCGCTACCGCGTGCCGTTCGATTTCTTGCTCGTGCTGCTCGGCGCGGCCGCAGTCGAGCGGCTCTGGAGCACGCGGCGATACACCGACTCGACGCCGTCCACCGCCGCCGCCGCCGAGAACTGACCGACCGCGCGGGCTCGGGCGGCGGCGCCGTACGACGCGACGCGGTCCGGGTCGCGCACGAGCGCGACGATCGCCGCGGCAAGCGCTTCCTCGTCGTCCGGCGGGACGACGGCGCCCGTCACGCCGTCGGCGACGATCTCGGGGAGCCCGCCCACATCGGAGACGATCGCGGCCCGTCCGCGCTCGGCGGCTTCGAGCGCGACCATCCCAAACCCCTCGCCGCGCGAAGGCACGACGACGACGGCCGCGCGCTCGAGCACCGGCGCAGCCGGGGCCACGTGACCGAGGAACGTCACGCCGCCCGGCGCGGCAGCGCGCAGTTCCGCGTCGAGCGGCCCTGAGCCTGCGATCTCCAGCGTCAGGCCCGGCACCTCGGCGCGGGCCGAGGCGAACGCGCGAAGCAACATGTCGAAGCCTTTGATCGGGATCAGCCGGCCGACGGCGGCGAGCCGCGGCTCACGCGGAGGCGGCGGAGGCTCCGGCCCCGCCTCGATGCCGTAATGCACGACCGTGAACGCGTCGGCACCGAAACCCTCGGTGTCGCTCAGATAGCCGGCGAGCCCGGCCGAGATCGCGATCTGCGCATGCGCGAGGCGCGCAACGGTTCGATCAGCGAGCGCAAGCGCGCGACTAGAACGAAAGTCGTTGAAGCCGTGCTTGGTGCTCACGCGAGCCGGCACCCGCGCGAGTGCAGCGGCGGGCAGGCCGTGCACGTCGGCGTGCACGAGATGCGTGTGCACGACGTCTGCGCGCCGGCGAGCGAGCCGGGCGAACACGGAGGGGTCGACATCCGCGCGCATGCGCATCGCCTCCGTCGGCACGTCGCGCCCGCGCATGGCCGCGACGAAGTCGCGCGCGCCCTGCTCGCCCTGGTGGAGCACGATCATCTCTGCGTCCCAGCCGCGTTCGCGCAGCAGCGGCAGCAGCGACAGCAGGTGCGCCTCCGAGCCGGAGATGCCCGACACCTTCTGGATGTGCAGCACGCGCGTCATCGGCCGAGAGCGAGGATCGCGTCCGCCCAGCTCGCCGCCGAATGGCTGCGCTCGACACGCGCGCGCAGCTCGTGACCGAGGGCGGCACGGTCGGTCCGAGCGGCGAAGGCGGCGATCCTCTCGGCGATGCCGGCGGCGTCTCCGCGTGTGAAGAGCAGCTCGGGCGGAAGCAGTCCCGCGAAGCCGGGGTTCGACGCAAGCACGGGGACGCAGCTTGCGCACGCCTCGAACACCGACTTGTCGAGCGATCCCTCGGCGGCGGCGTTCACGAGCAGGTCGGCGCGCGCGAAAACCTGCGGCAGCTCCGAGTGCGGAACGGGCTCCTCGACCGTGACTCCGTGGCCGGCAAGCTCGGCGAGCCGTGCGCGGTAGGCACGCTCCTCTTCGGTCTCCGACGGACCGCGAATCTCGAGCTGAATCGCAAGCCCCGTCGCCTGCGCGCGACGCACGCCGTCGATCACCGCCTCGAGCCCCTTCGCGGGCGACGTTCGACCGAGCGCGAGGAGATGCAGCGTTCCTGGATCGGGACGGCACGGGAGCTCGGAGACATCGATGCCATGGCCGATCGCGCGCACCTTGCGCGACGGGAACGGGAACGACGACGGATCGACCGTCGCGACCGCCGTCGACACGCGTTCCGCAGCACGCAGTGTCGCGCTCGAGCGCCAATGCGTGAACCAGAGGACGACCGGGGTGCCGAGCGGGCGGCACACCGGCGCAGCGAGCACAGCGTAGATCGGGCTCATGTGCGCGATCACGATGCTCGGCCGCGGCCACAGCTCGCGCACGAGCGCCGACTCGAAGCGCGCGCCGCGAAGCGCCTGGGACGATCCGCCGAACTCGTGCACGCGGCAGTTCGCGGGCAACACACCGGGCGCCGCGTGCAGCGCAAGCACCACCACCTCGTCCACACGGCCGGCGAGCGCACGCACGAGCCCGGTCGCCGCGCCGAGGTTCGGATGCGCTGGGTCGATCTGCTGTGTCACGAAGACAGCCTTCGTCATGCACACGCCCGCTCGACGAGGTCGGCGACCCGCCGCGCGTATTCCTCGGGCGGGGTCAACAAACCTTCCGCAGACGGCCTCGCCCGAGCGGCGAGGCGTTCCGCGAGCACGCGGTCGGAGGCAAGGCGAACAAGAGCGTCGGCAAGCGCGTCGGCATCACCCGGCGGCACGAGCAATCCATTCACCTCGTCTGTGACGGCGTCGGGAATCCCGCCGGCGCGGCTACCGACGACCGGGCGGCCGCGCGCAAGCGACTCGATCGCGACGCGCGGCAGCCCCTCCGAGAACGACGGAAGGACGAGCGCCCACGAGCGGTCGAGCAGTTCCGCCACTTCGGCCGGCTCGAGCCGCCGGTGCCACACGGTCTGTGCCGGAATGTCGTGGCGGAGCTGCTCGACCACCGCGGTCCGTCGCCCGTCGCTGACCAGCTCGAGCGTCACTCCGGGGAGACGCGGTGCGGCACGGCGCCAGGCTTCGGCCAGGCCGTCGATGTTCTTGTAGCGCTCGGCGACGCCGACGAACGCGAGCCGTGCCTCCGTTGGCAGTGGCTGGACGTCGCCCGCGACGAATGCGCCGATCTCGGTGTACGTGTGGAAGATGGCCAGCGGCTCGACACCGAGGCGGCGCACGAGCGTCGCCGTGAAGTCGGACACCGTGCGCACGGCGTCCGCGTGCCGCACCGCGTACGCGGCGGCGCGGTCAGCGATCGGCGCAAGCCATGCGCGCGCCGAGCCTCCGTAGAGGCGCGTCGCCGTGTGCCAGTCGCCGTGGATCTCGACGATCACCTTCGCGCGAGATCGCGCGAGCCGGCGGCCGGCCAATGCCGCGAGGCCTTCGTACGGGCTCTGCGCGATGATGGCGTCCGGCCGGAAGCTGCGCAGCTCACGCGCGATCAGCAACGGCAGGCGAAGGTAGAAGAGCGGGCCGTCGATCGCACGCGGGCCGATTCTCGGTGCGAGCGCAAAGCGTTCAGGCGCAGCGCCCGGGCTCGCAGCGGACCCGAGCACGCGGTAGTCGAGCACCTCGCCGACCGCGGCGAACTTCCGCGCGTGCGTCACGTCGAGCGGGTTGCGGTAGCGCGTGCGGCCCGCGAAGAGGACGCGGCGCATCAGCGCGCCGCCGTCAGCAGGAGATCGACTAGATGCCCGTACACGGCGTCGCGACTGTACTCGGCGACGGACGAAGCAGCGTTTGCGCGCAGGCGGTCGAGCAGCCCCGACTCGGAGAAGAGCCGGGCGATCGCGCCGGCCAGCGCGGCCGGGTCATCGACGAGCAGCCCGTTCTCCCCGTCGCGCACGACTTCTCTGACGCCGCCGACCGCCGTCGCGACCACAGGCGTGCCTGCCGCGAGCGATTCGACGATGCCGTGCGGGAAGTTCTCCCACTTCGACGAGAGCAGCGACGCGTCACCCGCGCGGAAGAGATCGAGCACGTCGCGTCGCGGCAGCGGCCCGAGGAAGCGGGCGTGACCGAGCGCTTCGAGACGCGCGCGCTCGGGCCCGTCTCCGGCGACGAGCAGCGGCAGGCCCGCGGTTCGCGCGGCCTCGATGCCGACCTCGAGCGCCTTCGCCTCGACGAGCCGCCCCGCGAAGACGAGTGTCGGCCCGGTCATGCCGAAGCGCGAGCCCAGCGCGTCACGCGCGGGCATGGTCGAGATGGCCGGCGCAGGGTTCGGCAGCACGGTCGCGTGCTTCGCTCCCCAACCCTGCGCGAGCTCTTGCAGGAACGGCCTCGGGACCACGACGTGCGCGGCCCGGCCGACGATCGCGTCGCGCACGATGCGCAGAGGCACCGTCGCCGGCGAGCGCTCGTTCTGGAACCCCGCGAGCGTCGACGTCGTCAGGCCGCGCCGCAACGCGCGTTCGAACGCGGGATCGCCTGCGACCTTGAGGACGTACGGCGTCCGCGCGAGGAGTGCGCCGGCGCCCGCGCGGCCGATCATGCCCGTCGAGTAGACGACGTCCGCGCGTCGGGCAAGCGCGGCGATACGCGCCACCGCACGTCCATGGCGCAGCGGCGACGCGCGCGGGATCCAGTCGACCGGGTACGCCTCGGGTGCGGGCGCCCGGTCGGCGCTGACGAGAACGCGGGGCTCGTGCCCGTGCTCGGCAAGAAACGCGGCGACCTCCGGCGCGTGGCTCGCAGGGCCGCCGACGTCGGGCGGCCAGATGCCGGAAACGACGAGAACCCTCATACGACCTCGGCGGGGGCGACGTTCGCCAGGGCGTCGCGGAGCCGGAAGAGCAGCCACGCCCAGACGACGCAAAAGACGGCGGTCGACACGAGCATCGCCAACGCACCGCCGGTCGCCCCCCAGTAGTGCCCGAACACGACGAGCAACGGGACGAAGACGACCACCTCGACGAGATGAGAGGTCACGCGCAGATTCGGCCGTCCGAGTGCGACGGGCAGTGTCTTCGAGAAGCCGGAGATCAACTGCAGCGCGCCGACGAAGAGAATGATCCGTCCCGCAGTAGTCGCGTGATGCCGGAAGTCCGACGTGTACGCCACCTGCATCGCCCACGGCATCAGGAACCAGCCGATGGGCACGACCACGCACATGAGCAACGTCGACAACACGATGTAACGCACGAGCAAACGACGTACGCGGTCGCGATGGCCGCGCTCGTAATCCGCCGTCTGCTCCGCGAGCAGCACGAGCCGGGCCGGCGAGCTGAGTGCGGCAAACGCGGTGAGCGGCGCCTGCGCGTTGCGGAAGTACGCAGCCTGCCGCAGCGGTGCGATCGCGCCGATCAACCACGTGCCGAGCAGGCCGCGCCCCGAGGTCAGGCTCGTCGCCGCGCTCGAGCTGATCACGAAGCGCCGCAGGTCGGCGGCATCGGCTCCGAGCGGCGTGCTCTCGTGAATCGGGAAGGAGCGCCACGACGCCCACCCGGTCGCGGTGATCGCGAGCGACGACACGATCTGGCCGGCGAGCAGCCCGAGCATCGCGCCGGTGACGCCGTGCGTCGCGCCGATCGCCGTCCCGGCGAGGCGGGCGCCCATCCCCACCGTGTAGAACCACGCGCGCACGTGCAGCTTGTCGCGCAGGATCAGCGCACAGCCTGCGATCGTCTCCGTCGCCTGCGCCAGCGGGACGAACGCGCCGACGACGAGCGGCACGGCGAGGGACGAGCCCCAGATCGCGTGCGCGAACGGCGCCAGGGCTGCGATCACGACCAGCGCGAAGACGCCGCCGACGAGCTTGAACGACAGCGCGATCTCGAAGAGCCGGCGCAGCCGCCCCCAGTCCTCGGCGGTCACGTAGCGGAAGCCGTACTTGATCAGCGCCTCGTCGACGGTGAGGTCGAGCAGCATCTGGAAGAAGGCGACCACCGAAAACGCCACTGCGAACTCGGCGTATGCGTCCCGGCCGAGGATCTTCGTCGCGGCGATCGTCGTGCCGACGCCCAGAACTGTCGCCGCGTAGACACCCACGGCCGTGGTCGACCGCCGGCGCAGTGCGCGAGAAGCCATCGCGGGCGACGATTATAGTCGCGAGCGTTGAACACTCTGCGCAAATTGACGGGTGACGCGTCACTCGCAGCGCTCGTGTTCGCGGGCGCCGTGCCCTTCATCTTCTTACATCCTCATTACCAACCGCACGTCGCGGCCGGGCGCGTCGACGCGGACCTCTCCGACCTTGCGATCCTCGCGGCGGTGCTTGCGGGAGCGTGGGATGTGCGGGCGCGCGGGACCGCACCGCTGCGTTCCGGGAGAACGATCTGGCCGGCACTGTCCGCGTTCCTCGTCTTGCTTCTGTTGAGTCTCGGCTGGGCGCGCTACTCCGACCATCACTACACCGTCGGCAACCATCTGGTCAGCGCACTGAAGTTCGTGGAGTACGCGCTGCTCGCGCCGGCCGCAGCACTCGTTCTGCGGCGCGCCGCCGACCGCAAGATCTTCTTCTGGGCGGTGGCG
>Ga0157369_10004677_pt1 | contig 16089 bp, 15 predicted proteins | sample C25metaG_FD_113461 | JGI IMG/M metagenome (GOLD analysis project Ga0157369, IMG submission 113461) | Corn rhizosphere microbial communities from Kellogg Biological Station, Michigan, USA - C2-5 metaG | ecosystem: Host-associated > Plants > Roots > Rhizosphere > Soil | place: USA: Michigan... | reverse complement strand
CTCGACGCCTACGAAGCCGCACTCAAGGCGCGCCCGACGGCGGATCACCGCTTCCGTGTGGAGCACGCCCAGATCCTCAATCACGACGACATCCCGCGCTTCGCGCAGCTTGGCGTGATCCCGAGCATGCAGGCGGTCCACCAGACGAGCGACATGTACTGGGCGGGGAGCCGACTCGGGCTCGGCCGGCTGCTCGGCGCGTACGCATGGCGGTCGCTGCTCAACACCGGCGTCGTCATTCCGAATGGCAGCGACTTCCCGGTCGAGGCGGTGAACCCGCTCCTGTCCTTCCACTCCGCCGTGTCGCGCCAGGACGCCGACAACTGGCCGACCGGCGGCTGGATGCCGGAGCAGCGCATGACGCGCGACGAGGCGCTGAAGTCCATGACCATCTGGCCGGCGTACGCCGCGTTCCAGGAGCAGCTCATGGGCTCTATCACGCCGGGCAAGCTCGCCGATTTCGTCATCCTCGATCGCGACATCATGACCGTGCCGGAGCAGGACATCCTCGGCACGTCGGTGATGGCGACCTATATTGGAGGCAAGGCCGTCTACGAGCGGCCGGCCGGAAAGTAGTCGACGTACGCCACACCGCGGGTGCGCATGGTCCAGACGTCCGAATCCAAGCTCGAGCCGCACGCTGGTGAAGCGTCGCCCCGGTATCCGTGGCTCACCGCCGACGTGCAGGCGAAGCTGCGCGCGATCCTGCTCGGGATCGCGCTGTTCGTCGGGCTCGTCGTGTGGGTGTGGCACTCACTCGGCGCCGGCTCGCCGGAGCCGTCGGCGTTCGTGCGCAAGCTGCGCATCGTCGGCATCATGACGTGGCTCTACGCGCTCGTGCAGATCGTGGACATGCGGTTCTGGCACAGTCGCATCGCCGAACGTCGACGCGTCTCGATGGGCATCCCCGAGCGCGTGATCGCGTGGCTGTTCGGCCAGATGCTCGCCTGGTACGGGATTCTGTACTACGCGTTCACCGAAGACGCGCGGTGGTTCGTGGCGGGGGTGGGGATGCTGGTGGTGACGTTCGTGGTGTTTCCCGTACGGAGGGACTAGCGCGCCACTCCACGGCCGAGGCTGCAGTTGGAGCGCACTGTCTTCTGAAGACAGTGCGCTCTTGTTGTTCTGTCACCTCAACGTGCACTGGCAGGCGCTGCCTCACGACTGTCAGACTCACGAGAACAACCCGAACAGCAGCAGCACCAGCACGATCGCCGTGAGCACCACGTACAGCCGGTCGCGCTGAATCAGGAAGGCGCCGAGGGTGAGGGCCACGCGCGCCACCGGCGTGGCGATGAGCAGCACGAGGCCGAGCTGCACCATGCCACGCGGGTCGAGCGTGAAGGCGCCATGCGCCGCCGCCGAGACACTGCGCAGCGTGGACGACTCGCCACGGAAGACGCCGAAGTTCATGACGTCTCCGCCGTGGGTGGCGACGAGCATGCCCGCGCCGGCGAGCACGACGATGGTGGCGATCAGCACGCCGAGCTGCAGCAGCCGCCCCACCAGTTGCTCCACTTCGTGATCGCTCCAGCGCGTGGATCGGTCGCGCGGCGCCGGTGGAGAGCTCGGTGACGGCGCGCTCATATGCCCCCCGTGAGTCCCTTGTAGAGCATCTCCACCGCGAGGATCGCCACCACGGCGGTGAACAGTTTTCTCAACCACGCCGTGCGTGCCCGCGCCAGCACGCGCGCGCCGAGCAGCGCACCGGCGAGCACGCCGAGCATCACCGGGAACGCGATCTCCGGCTCGATGTATCCGCGGTGCAGATACACACCGGCGCTCGCCGCCGCAGTGACTCCGATCATGAAGTTGCTCGTCGTCGTCGACACCTTGAATGGCAGCTTCATCGCACGGTCCATCGCGAGCACCTTCACCACACCCGACCCGATGCCGAGGAGCGCGGACAGGATGCCCGCCGCGAACATCGTCACGAAGCCCACTGGTACGCCCTGCACCACGTAGGACTGGTCGCCGGACGGCGTGGGATAGCTGCCGTTGAGCCGCATCGTCACCGCCCACGGATGCGGCGTGGCGGCGAGATGCTCCTCCTTCGCCTGCCCGGAGCGCCACGCCGTGTACAGCAGCACGACGGCAAACAGCACGGCCAGCGCGCTCGTCGGCACGACGGTGGCGAGAGCGGCGCCGGCGAGTGCGCCGATCGTCGTCGCCACCTCGAGGAAGATGCCGATGCGGACGTTGGTGTAGCCCTCACGCACGTACGCCGAGGCGGCGCCGGATGACGTCGCGATGACGGATACCAGCGAGGCTCCGATAGCGTAGCGAAGGTCGACGTGAAAGAGAAGAGTCAGCATCGGTACCACCACGATGCCGCCCCCGAGTCCGGTGAGCGCCCCCAGCAGGCCGGCCCCGAAGGAGCCGATGGCCACCAGGAGAGCCATGGTCGCCAGCGTCACTGGCTATGGTCGTTCAGATTGCACGGATGTGACATGTGGTGCATGGTGGCGTCTGTTCGTCGGGGACGCAACTGTATGGCGTCAACCATGCGTCGCCGGCGGTGCCGCGCTCTTCCTCTGCGCCGACGAGCCCGATAGCTTGGCAATTCCAACCTACACCATCGTCCGATGCTCAGTCCGTCCGCTGTTTCCTTCCTGAAGCGCCTCCTCGATGCGCCCGCGCCGTCGGGCTTCGAGACCGTGGCCGCCCGAGCCTGGCGCGCCGAGGCGGAAACCTTTGCGGACAAGGTGTCGGCGGACGTGGCGGGGAACAGCATCGCCGAAGTGAACCCCGGCGGCTCGCCGACGATCATGCTCGACGGACACATCGACGAGATCGGCGTGATCGTTCAGTACATCGACGACGATGGCTACGTCTACATCGGTCCCATCGGTGGCTGGGATCCACAGGTCCTCGTCGGGCAGCGCATCCGCTTCCTCGGCACGGGCGGCGACGTGATCGGCGTGGTGGGCAAGAAGCCCATCCACCTCATGAAGTCGGAAGACCGTGAGCACGCGAGCAAGTTCACCGACCTGTGGGTGGACATCGGTGCGGCGAAGAAGGCGGAGGCGGAAAGCCGGCTCAGCATCGGCGATCCAGGCGTGATCGACTCCCGCAGCCACGACTTCCCGAACGATCGCATCGTATCCCGCTCCATCGACGACCGCATTGGCGCGTTCATCGTGCTCGAGGCGCTGCGTCGTTACGCCGAGAAGCCGGGCGCGGCGCGGGTCGTGGCCGCGGCGACGACGCAGGAGGAGATCGCCTGGCACGGTGGCGGCGCGCTGGTGTGCGCGCACTGCGTGAACCCGCAGGTCGCCATCGTCGTCGACGTCACCTTCGCCACCGATCATCCGAACGTGGAGAAGAAGGAGATCGGCGAGCACAGGATGGGCGGCGGCCCCATCATCAGCCGCGGCGCGCTGATCTCACCAGTCGTTCACAACACCCTGCGCGACACGGCGAAGAAGCTCAACATGCCATACGCCGTGCACGCCGTCGGGCGCGACACCTCCACCAACGCCGACGCGATCCACATCGCGCGCGAGGGAGTGGCCACGGGGCTCGTGTCCATCCCGAACCGCTACATGCACTCGCCGAACGAGATGGTGGACCTGAAGGACGTCGACGCCGCGGCGACGCTGATCGCCGAGTTCTGCCGGCAGGTCACTCCGCAGACGGATCTGACGGCGAGATAGGCCGAAGGTCGGAGGTCGGGACGCAGCGAAATCAGAACGCCGAGCGGTCGCGCCTGTCCTGACGCTCGGAGACGCCCGCTTCCTGACCTCCCGAGCTCGCCGCTCCCCCGCTGTTCGCCTTCACCTTCTCCTCCAGCGCCCCCACCGCCGCCTCCTGGACGTCGCGCTCGCGATCCGACTGGAGAGCGACGAGCGCATCGAGCGCGGTGGGCGTACCCGCCGCGGCGAGCCCCTGGATGGCGGCGATGCGCAGCGGGAGGGATTTCTTGCGGAAGAGTCCGCGCTCGGGTTGCGCGGCAGCGATCAGCTTCTCCACCACATCCGGCGTGGCGAACCTGCCGAGTGCCAGGTAGAACGCCGCCTTGACCTCGTCGTCCTTCTCGGCGTCCAGGGCGCGCATGAGTGGCGCAGCCGACGCATCGGCGCGACGCTCCGCGAGGATGGCGGCCGCCTGAATCCGGATCTGCGGCGCGCCGTCGCGCAGCGCCTGCTCGATGGCCGGCATCGAGCGCGCCGTGCCGAGCCGCATCAACGCGATCGTCGCCGCGTGACGCACGCGCTCGTCGTCATGATGAAGCAGCTCTCCCAGTGGCTGCTCCGCCTGCGGAGACCCGAGCTCGCCGAGGAGCGCCGCGGCGTTGCGAGCCACGTACCAGCGCGGATCGCCGAGCATGTGCAGAAGCGTCGGGACGCCGGCGCGCAGCTCGAGGAGTGCGTCGAAGTAGATGCGCCGCTCGCTTCGCTCCTCGGCGCCGACCAGCTGCTCGATGAGCGCGTCGGCCCCGTCTTCGCCGGTGCGCGTGAGCACGGCGAGCTGCTGCTCGCGCTTCCCCGGCGCGCGCACGAGTCCCTCTGCGACAGCGCGGAGCACGGCACTGCGGGAGAGCCGGCGTACGGTGAGCATGAACGCGCGTCGTGCATCCGCGTCGTGCACCTGACGCTCGCGTGCGACCACCCGGTGGAAGATCTCGCTCGCCAGCGCGTAGTCGCGCTCGCGCACCGCCTGCTCGGCCGTGCGCACCAATTCATCGAGCAGACGCGTGAGCAGGGTCGGGCCCGTGGCGGCGTCGAACGCGTCGAGCAGTGCCGCCGGCGTTCCCGCCGCCGGCCGCGCCACGGCGAACTGTTCGAACAGCCCGTCGGCCGCCGGCAGCATGGGCGCGACTACAGGCCTTGGCGTGGGTGCAGATGGAGGCGTAGGCGCCGGCGCAGCCGGTAGCGAAGGCGCCGGCGCAGCCACTGGCGAAGCCGTCGCGGCAGCCGGCGGCGCGACGGGTGTCGGCATTGACGGCGTGGCGCTGACGAAGTGCACGGCAGGGCCGCTCGCCGCATTCGGCACGTCGGCCAGCTGACGCGCCGCACCGAGCAGATCGGAAGCTGCGGCGTTCGCGTCGATTTCGATGGCGCGTATGCCTGTTGCCGTCATCCGCTCGCGCAGTTCGGCCACCCCGGGAAGCAGCGCCGGCACCGGCTGGTCGTTTGCCGCGATGGTGCCCTGGCGCATCTCCAGCCGCACCGCACCGGAGCGCGAGACCGTAACGAGCGCGCGCAACGTCACCTTCTGCTCGCCGACGTTCGTCGGCTCGCGCAGCGCGAGCCACACGAGGCGAACGAAGAGTCGGGCGAAGGTTGCCGATTGGTCCATGATGGCGGGCGCGGAAAGCACGATCTCGCGGGTTCTCCCAAGGTAGACGAATCCGGAGGGCACTCGCCACTCCGCGCCAGCGAGCGCCGTCGACTCCGGTTAGGATTCCGTTGTCCCTTCCCGCCCTCCCATGCGCCGCGCCGTTCTCACCACTCGCTCTCGCGCGCCACTCTACGGCGCGCTACTGCTCCTCATTACGGTTGCCTGTCACAACACGGCACCCGTCGTCACCAGCACGCCGGCCACGCCGGACGCGCATCGCATGCAGCGCGACATCGTCTATCTCGCCGCCGACCAGCTCGAGGGGCGCGGCACCGGCACGGCGGGGAACGACAGCGCCGCCGCGTATATCGCTCGACGGGATGCGGCACTCCACCTGCGCCCGCTCCTTCGGGACACCAGCCGCAGCGAATGCCGGCGCGCCGCGACGCCGGAGTCGTGCGGCACGTACCTGCAGCGCTTCATCGCGCGTGGTCCGGAGCTCGCGCATTCCGGGCATCCCGATGGCGTGGCGACGCAGAACGTCGTCGCGCTCGTGCCGGGCCGCGATCCCGCGCTCGCGGGCCAATACGTGGTGATCGGCGCACACTTCGATCACCTCGGACGCTCGACGATCGGGGCGATGGATCCGGAAGCAGGTGACGCCATTCGCAACGGCGCGGACGACAACGCGTCGGGGACCGCCGCCGTCCTCGAGCTGGCGCGCCTGCTCGCCGCGCATCCGACGCGGCGGTCGGTCGTCATCGCCAACTTCAGCGGGGAGGAGCTCGGCCTGCTCGGCTCGCAGTGGTTCGTTGAGCATTCTCCCGTTCCGCTCGACAGCGTGGACGCGATGATCAACTTCGACATGGTGGGGCGACTGAAGAACGATCGACTGATCGTGTACGGGGTGAACACTGCGGCCGAGATGCCGGCCATCGTGCGCGGCGCGAACGTCGCCCCGCTGTTCGACCTGAAGGCGGTGGGCGACGGTTATGGACCGTCGGACCAGAGCTCGTTCTACGCGAAGGGAGTCCCGGTGCTGCACTTCTTCACCGACCTCCACGAGGATTACCACCGCGCCACCGACGACGCTTGGAAGATCGATTCGATCGGTGCGGCACGAGTGGTAGCAATGGCCGAGCGTGTGGTGCGTGACATCGCCGACCGCGATGCGCGGCTCACCCCGGTGCGCGTCGCCGCTCCGGCGCCGATGACGAGCGGCAGCAGCAGCCAGGGCTCGAACGTGTACCTCGGGTCGATTCCCGACATGAGCGGCGGCGACGACGCCGGCCTGCGTCTCAGCGGCGTGCGCGCCGGCAGCCCGGCGGACTTCGGTGGCCTGCAGGCTGGCGACGTGATCGTGGAGTTCGGCGGCAAGCCGGTGAAGGATCTCTACTCCTATTCGGGTGCGCTGTACGCCCACAAACCGGGCGACGCGGTGGAGGTCGTGTACCTGCGGGGCGGACAGCGGCACACCACCACCGTCACGCTCGGCACGCGCGGGCAGTGACGGTGCGGTAGCGCGCCGATGACGCTCACACTCTGGTCGCCGGCGCGCTACGCACTGCCGCTGCCGGAAGGGCATCGCTTTCCGGCAGAGAAGTACGCCATGCTGCGCGACCGCATCATCGCCGACGGTGTAGTGCCGGCTGATCGCGTGCACGATCCCGATGCGGCGAGCGACGACCTGCTGCGACTCGTGCACACGGCGGAGTACGTGGAGCGCATGACGCGCGGGAGGCTCGGCGCAAGCGAGGAGCGCCGCCTCGGCTTTCCGTGGTCCCCGCAGCTCGTGGAGCGCTCGCGCCGCACGGTGGGGGGAACGATCGCCGCGGCGCGGCATGCGCTGGCGCACGGCGTGGCGATGAACCTCGCCGGCGGCACGCACCACGCCTTTCCCGATCATGGCGAGGGATTCTGCGTCTTCAATGACGTGGCGATCGCCATCCGGCTGCTGCAGCGCGACGGGCTCGTTCGTCGCGCCGCGGTGATCGATCTCGACGTGCATCAGGGCAACGGCACCCATGCCGCGTTCACCGGCGACACATCGGTGTACACCTTCAGCATGCACGGTGCGCACAACTATCCGTTCCGCCCGCTGCCCGAACCCGGCGCTGTCGCCTCGGGAGAGTCGCGCTGGGGCTACGCGGTGCGCGTCCCGGGCACGCTCGACGTCGAGCTTCCTGACGGCACGGGAGATACCGAGTACCTGGCGCAGCTCGAGAACGCCTTGCCGCGCGTGCTGCACGACGCGCAACCCGACATCGTGTTCTACCTGGCTGGCGCCGATCCGCACGAGGGCGACCGGCTCGGGCGCATGAAGCTCACCTTCGCCGGTCTCGAGCGGCGCGACGCGCTGGTGCTCGAGGCCTGCCGGGAGGTAGGGCTGCCGGTGGTGGCGGCGATCGCGGGCGGATATGGGCGCTCGATCGCGGACACGGTCGCGATCCACGTCGCCACGGCCCGGATCGCCAGCGCGATCGGTTGACCGCGGGAGGGGGGGACTAACGGCGGCGACCGGGATGTCGTAGCGTCTTCCACCCTCTTCGCCGGCGCCGGGCTGGCGCCGGCAGCTCGCCCCTTTCAGTCCCAGGAGCAACTGCTATGCGACGCCGCGTGCTGTTGTGCTTCGTGCTCGCTATTGCGAGCGGCTGTCGGGGTGGAGACGCCGTGCGGCCGAACGTCGACCCCTCCGCTCCGCCCTCCCGTTCCATCTCCGACGGCAATCACTGCGAGATTACCGGGACGTCGTGTACGCAGGGAAATCCGGATTTCTTCTTCCTGCCACCGATGGTGAGCAACCCCAGCTCGAGCCCGAACTGGTCGCCGGGAGCGTTCAACCCGAACCTGAAGGCGAACGTCGAGATCTGCTCGCTCGATGTGACGACGGTGAACGGCGTCGCGACGGCAACCTGTCGGGCGACCGTCCTCACGCCCACCGCCGCGGTCGTGAACCTCACCGACGAATCGTATCAGCTGAACTGGAAGGTGCCGTCGGACACCACGACCTTCTATCGCGTGACGGTGAAAGTCGGAGACACCAAGCTCGGTTGGGCTGACCTCGAAACGTCGAGCAACGCCTCGCAGCTCAAGAACGTGAGCACGAACGATTACGTGGCGCTCAGCGACGGCCGCACGCTGCCGATCAAGTTCCGCATCGAGAGCTTTGCCCTGTGTGCGACACCGGGCGTTGGTCCCTGCGCGTCGGCAACCGTGGACCTCACGGCGGGCGGCACTGTTTCCACCGTGCTTCCAACCTTCACCGCACCCGCCGGGGTGACGATCCCCGCCCAGACGTCCGGAACCACCGACGGGTCGACCAGCACGACGATCACCGTCGCCGCCTGCGACGACCTCAATCCTCGCGCAACCGACCTGCCGACGTTCGGCAAGTGCGTTCGCGTGACGGCCAATCCGGCCTTGTCATCGCAGGGGCTCACTGTCGCCGCCACGGTCTTCATCTGCGACGTGAGCGACCTGACGGTCACCCAGGGAGTCGGCGGCCAGGTGCTCGACCATGATCAGGCGGACCGCATCACCCTGCACCGACTCGATCCCGGCCCGGACGGCGGCCAGATCGTGACGGCACTTCCGCACGCGTCGGCGTGCGGCGGGCCGACCGCATCGAGAGACGACGGCAGCTTCCGCGGGCTGTTCGCTGCGCTTCGCCATGGCAGCATGCACGAAGTGATGCGCCAGGTGGCGTCCCTCGTCTCGCCGAAGCCGCTCTATGCGGCGCGCTTCATCGACCTCGGCGGCGGTGGCTCGACGGCCTTCTTCAGCGACTTCCAGTTCGCCCTGCCCGCCAGCATGGCCGTCGTGCCTCAGACCGATGATCAGAGCGCAAGCTTCGGCGCGATGGTGCCGCTCTTCCCGACCGTGAAGGTCACCGACGTGAACGGCTTCCCCGTTCGTGGCGCGACGGTGCGATTCGACAGCAAGAATGGATCGGTAACCCGGGCGACGGTCGTCACGGACGAAGCGGGCATTGCACAGGTCGGGTGGACACTGGGGTACTCCGCGAGCAACACGCTCGCCGCATCGGGACGAGGGCTCGCAGGCACCGACGTGAACGGCCCACGCGGTTCGTCGAGCTCGACGGCCGATCATCTCGTGGATCCGTTCCAGCCCATCCAGTCGAAGTTCGATGCGGACCTGAGCGTCGGACCGCCTGGCGAAGTGCTCGTGCAGACCGGTACCGTCACCTTCTCGGCGACTGGCCTTTTCGCCAGCGGCTTCGAGTCTGCCGACGCCAGCTGGCTCGACGACGCGACGCGCGGCTTCTGGCATGCGAGCACGCTCACCGGCCTGACGAACACCGCCTACCCGACGCTCGTCAGTGGGGCGAGCGGCGACAATTCACCGGGTGCGCTGCCGGCGCCGTTCGCCGGCACGAGCGCACTCTGGTTCGGAAACGAGTCGGGCGACTCGCACGGCAACTACGCCGGTGCCCTCGCGGACAACACCCAGGCCGGCGGCACGAGCGCCGAGGCGCACTCGGGCGTCGCGATGTCGCCCGTATTCACCGTGCCGAATACCTCGAATGGCGTGCAGCTCACGTTCCAGAGCTGGTTCGAGATCGAGAGCGTGAACCCGAGCAACTTCGATCTCATGGAAGTCTCCATCCACGACCTCGATGCCAACAGCTCGGCGATCCTGGTGCATCTCAATCCCACCACGGATCCCGGCGGCAGCGCGATGACGCCACTCACCTCCGGCGGGTTCAACCAGCCGCCTGTCTGGGTGCCCATCGCACGCGATCTCTCGGCGTATCGAGGTCATCGCGTCCAGTTGACGTTCAGCTTCGACACGCGCGACGTACTCTACAACGGCTTCCGCGGATGGATCGTGGACAACGTCGCGCTGCAACTGCTGTCCACTCCGGCCACCGCAGTGCTGATCCCGCTTTCACACGCAGACGTCATCGGCACCAACAGCCCGCCACCAGCGCGCACCTGGCATCCATAGCTTTGCCTGCTGCTATCTGCTCACCATTGCGGGCCCGGTCGTCGACCGGGTCCGCATTGTGTTGTCGCGCGGCGCGCAGCGACGGGATGTACGCACGGACACCAGCGTGGCCCCTTCCGCCCCGTGCGCCCATCGGCCACACTCCGCCGATGCCACCCATTCCCCCGCCTCGCGCCGACGGGTTCACCACCACCACCCCCGTTCCGCTCTACTGGGCCGAGTACGGCGATCCCGACGCGCCACCGGTGCTGGTGCTCCACGGCGGGCCCGGCGCGAGCCACGACTATCTGCTGCCGCAGATGCTCGCGCTCGCCGAGCATCACCGCGTGGTCTTCTACGACCAGCGCGGGGGCGGCCGTTCGCGGCACGACGACGACCGCGCGCCGATCGGCTGGCAGGAGCAGGTGGCCGATGTCGCACGCGTCGCGACGGAGCTCGGCGTGTCGCCACTGCGGCTGGTCGGCTACTCGTGGGGCGGCCTGCTCGCGATGCTCTACGCCATCGAGGCGAGCGCCGGACGCGAGACGCCAGCACCGAACCGCATCGCGCTCATCGACCCGGCACCGGTGGACCGTGCGCTGCGCGAGGAGTTCGAGCGCGAGTTCGCGCGCCGGCAGTCGGGGCCTCTCGTCACCGCACTGCGCGAGGAGCTCAACGCGTCGGGGCTGCGCGAACGCGACCCGGAGGCGTATCGCCATCGCGTATTCGAGCTGAGCGTCGCCGGCTACTTCGCCGATCCGCGGCGCGCGCGCGACCTCACCCCGTTTCGCGTCACCGGCCGCGTACAGCAGTCCATCTGGGCGTCGCTTGGCGATTACGATTTGCTACCGGGCCTGCATCAGCTTCATCTTCCCGCCTTCGTCGTCCATGGACGACAGGACCCGATCCCTCTCGCGTCCTCCCAGGCAGTGGCGCGTGCCCTGGAGACGGCCTGCGTCGTCCTGGAGGATTGCGGGCATGTACCGTACGTGGAGCAGCCTGCCGGCCTCTTTCCGCCCCTGCTGGAATTCCTCGGGGGCGGCATGACTCACGCTCCCTCCGACTCGTGACCGACCGTGGCTGACGAGACCGTCCAACCGCACATCGCAACGCTCGACTACGACGGGCGGCGCTACAACGTGTCGTGCCGCATTGCCTTCGACGGCATCGAGTACGTGGGCCGGCTGTGGTTCGCGGACGAGACCTGGGACGACGGCGGCCTCCCCGATCGGGGCGCCCTGCCAGGCCGCTCCCGCGACGAGGTGCTCGCCCTCGCGCGACGCCTGACGCCGCAGGAGCTCATGCTCCGCTACCGCCGCGCGCTCGCCGAGAAGCGCCGCTTCACCGGCCTCCGCCGCTCCACGGACGACATCCTCGGCAAGATCCGCTACCTGAACCAGGTTGCGATCTCGATGCGGGCGGGACTGCTGGACACGGAGGGCGCCGCGGCGGAGATCGACCTCACGGAGCGCCAGCTGCACGAGATCATCGAGAAGCTGAAGCTGCACGCGGGGGTGGAGGGGTGATGCAGGTACGGCAACTACGAGTACTGAGTACTGACGTACTCAAGTACCGAGACCCATGAACCTGGCTCCGCCAATGTGCCGACACGCTGTCTCGGCGCATCGGCCAGCCGTACCTGGAGCGCGACGGGACATTCTTGGGGCCTGTATGTCGGTCTGAGTACGAAGTACGTCAGTACGCCGTACTCGCCGTTGCAGTATTTTTTCACCATGGACCCCCGCACCGCCGCCCATCATCTCAACGAGCTGGCCGCGTATCTCCAGCTGCGCGGAGAGGATCGGTTCCGTAGTCGGGCGTATGAGCGCGCTGCGCGTGCGGTCGCCACGCTCGACACCGACGACCTAGGCGCGCTCGATCGCGAGGGGAAGCTCGCCGACGTGCCCGGTGTCGGGCCAGCCGTGCTCTCCGTGCTGCGCGAGCTGATTGCCACCGGCGAATCGCGGTATCTCGAGCGCGTGCGCGCCGACGTGCCGCCGGGATTGCTCGAGCTGCTGCGCGTCCCCGGACTCGCCACCCAGAAGATCCACCTGCTGCACGAGGAGCTCGGCGTCGATTCCGTGGCATCGCTGGAGGCAGCGGCCATGGACGGACGGCTGGCGAAGCTCAGGGGATTCGGACCAAAGACGGCCCAGCGCATCCTCAAGGGGATCGGCTTCATGCGCGCCGGGGGTAATCGCTCGCTGCACCACCGCGGCGTGGCGCAGGCGCGCGCGCTCCTCGCTGCCGTGCGCGCGCATCCGGAGATCGGACGAGCCGAGCTCGCGGGCTCCGTGCGCCGGCATGGCGAGACAATCGGCGATGCCGATGTCGTTGCCGTCTGTCGTGATCCGGGCGCCGTCGCCGCATCGTTCGCCAATGCACCGGGCGTGCAGTCCGTGACGGACGCGGATACCGCGTCGCCTCGGCTCACCTACGTCGACGGTGCGCGGCTCGACCTGCACTGCGTGAGCGATGCCGACTACGCTGTCGCCCTGTGGCGCGCTACCGGATCGGAGTCCCACGTGCGCGAGGTGAGTGAGCGGCTCTCCGAGCGCGGCTACTCGCTCTATGGCAACACCGTGCGCGATGCACGCGGCGTCCCCGTCGCCATCTCCGACGAGGAGCAGCTCTACCAGCTCGCCGGACTCGCCTTTATCCCGCCCGAAATGCGCGAGGGGTACGGTGAGATCCCGCGTGCGGAGGCGGGCGCCATCCCCCGGCTGCTCCAGCTCGACGACATTCGCGGCGCCATTCATTGCCACTCCACCTGGTCCGACGGCAAGGCAACGATTGCCGAGATGGCGCGCGCGTCGCGTGAGCGTGGGTGGAGCTACCTCGGCATCACCGATCACTCGCAGGCGGCGTTCTACGCGGGCGGGCTCAAGCCCGAGCGCGTGCTCGCGCAGCACGAGGAGATCGACGCATTGAACGCCGCATCGCCGGACTTCCGCATCCTCAAGGGAGTGGAGTGCGACATTCTTGCTGATGGCGCGCTCGATTACGACGAAGCGCTGCTCGACCGGTTCGACTTCGTCGTCGCCTCCGTGCATTCGCGATTTTCCATGGATCTCACCACGATGACCGACCGCGTGCTCCGTGCCCTCGACGATCCGCACCTCACCGTACTCGGTCATCCCACCGGACGGCTGCTGCTGTCGCGCGACGCGTATGCGATCGACATGCACGCCGTGATCGAGAAGGCCGGCGAGGTGGGCGCGGCGGTGGAGATCAATGCCGATCCGCATCGGCTCGATCTCGACTGGCGGTTGATTCCCGAGGCGCGAGCGCACGGGGTGATTCTGGAGATCGGGCCCGACGCGCACTCCACGACGGGGCTCGACAACATGACGTTCGGCGTCGGCCTCGCTCGGAAGGGCGGCGTGGAGGCGGAGCACGTGCTCAATGCGTGGCCGGTGGACCGGGTGCTGGCGTTCGCGCGTGCCCGGCGCGCGAGGGCGCACTGATGGCGGCCAGGAAGAAGGTCGCGCCGAAGAAGGCGGCATCGAAGAAGACAGCGACCGGAAGGCCCGGCGCGAAGTCGCCAGCGCGGAAGAAGGTGCCGCGCCCGCGCGGCAAGGCCGCACTCGGCGCACACGCGTCCACGCTCCTGGCACGGTTGCTCGAACGCTATCCCGATGCCCACTGCGCACTCGACTTCCGCAATCCGTTCGAGCTGTTGTGCGCCACGATTCTTTCGGCGCAGTGCACCGACAAGCGCGTGAACCTGGTGACGCCGTCGTTGTTCGCGCGCTACCCGAACGCTGCTGCGCTTGCCGAGGCGAATCCGGAGGAGCTGGAGGAGCTCATTCGCAGCACCGGCTTCTTCCGCAGCAAAGCGAAGAGCCTCATCGGCATGGCCCAGGCGCTGTTCGAACGTCATGGCGGCGAGGTACCGGACGTCATGGAGGCCCTCGTCGTGCTCCCCGGCGTCGGCCGCAAGACGGCGAACGTGGTGCTCGGCGACGCGTTCGACCGGCGCGAGGGCATCGTCGTCGACACCCACGTCACCCGGCTCGGCAATCGGCTCGGGCTCACCAGCGAGTCAGACGCCGTGAAGATCGAGCAGGCGCTGCTCCCGCTGTTTCCGCGTGAACAGTGGACAAAGATCTCGCACCTGCTGATCGATCACGGCCGTCAGGTGTGCGACGCGAGGAAGCCACGGTGTGGAGAGTGCATCCTGGCTGACCTCTGCCCCTCCTCACTCGTCTGAAGGGTGTCCTCACACCCCTTCCATGAACGACCATTTCCGGCGCGCGCCGTCGCGCCTGCTCGCTCTCTCGCTGGCTGCGCTTTCGCTGGCCGCCTGCTCCTCGAACCCCGATCCGGAGCTCGTCCCCGACCAGCCGGCGCGCATCGCGTCGGGCGAGGCGCCGGTGCGCCGCGGCGACTGCGTCGAGGCGCGGCGACGCGTGGCGGAGAAGTCCAACGCCTACGTGGACCGCCTGCCCAGCCCGAAGCGCATGGTGCCATCGCCGCTGCCGGTGAAGACGATGCCGGCCGCCGTGCGCGCGGCGAAGTACAACGCCGTGAAGATCTCGGTGCTGGTGGACACGCTCGGCCGCGCCGACATGAAGACGTTCACCGTGGTCACGAGCACACACCCCTGGCTCGCGCAGAGCGTGAAGAGTGCGGTGGCCAAGTGGCAGTTCACCCCGGCGGAGCTCGCCGGCTGCCGCGTAGCGCGCACCTTCGAGTGGAGTGCCACGTCGGGACGCAGGAGCTGAACGCTCCGGCCGCGCGGTAGCCCGCCGAGCGAGGGCCCGACTATACTTATCGGGTCACTCGCTCGGAGACTGCGTTGAAGACCGCTACGTTCGACACCAACCGCGGCACGATCACCGCGGAGCTGTACGAGAAGGATGCGCCGAAGACGGTGGAAAATTTCGAGAAGCTCGCCAACTCGGGTTTCTACGACGGCGTGAAGTTCCATCGCGTCATCCCTGACTTCGTCGTCCAGGGCGGCGACCCGTATTCGCGCGACCTGCCCGACGGCGATCCGCGCATCGGCACCGGCGGCCCCGGCTGGAAGATCAAGTGCGAGACGGCGGGCAACCCGCGCAAACACGAAGTCGGTGCACTGTCCATGGCCCACGCCGGCAAGGATACCGGCGGCAGCCAGTTCTTCATGGTGCTCGACGAGGGCAACACGCGGCACCTCAACGGCGTGCACACCGTGTTCGGCAAGATCACCGGCGGGCTCGACGTGATGAAGCAGATCAAGAAGAACGACGTCATGACGAAGGTGCGCGTCTCCTGACGCGCCCTACTCCTTTACCTCACAACGTGACATGACCGCTCCCGAACCTGGTGACAAGTCCGCCGGATTCACCGGCCTGATCCTCGGCGCAATCGCCGTGTTCCTCGTGCTGTTCGCCATCGTACGGCTGACGAATGCGAAGTACGCCGGCGAGCACGCCGAGACGCCGGCAGCGGCGGTTACTCAATAACGGCAGCGGCGAGTACTGCGTACTCACGTACTTCGTACCTGGACCGACGTACCAGCCCCACGAAGGCTCCGTAGCGATCCCGGTACGGCTGGCCGATGCGCCGAGACGATGTGTCGGCACATTGTTGGGGTCCGGCTCCATCGGTCTTGGTACTCGAGTACGTAGGTACCCGGTACTCGCAGTTGACCTCAGCGCGACAGCGCCCTCACGTACCTCTCGGGGTTCTTCAGGAACTCCCGCATCAGCACCACGTGATCCAGCTCGTCGAACGGCACCTCCTGCACCGGCGTCGAGTCGAAGCTGTAGATCCGCGCTCCCGGGAAGGCGAGCAGCATCGGTGAGTGCGTGGCAATGATGAATTGCGCCTGCTGCGCCACCATCTCCTGCATCATCACCAGCAGTGCGAGCT
>Ga0157369_10004676_pt1 | contig 16090 bp, 13 predicted proteins | sample C25metaG_FD_113461 | JGI IMG/M metagenome (GOLD analysis project Ga0157369, IMG submission 113461) | Corn rhizosphere microbial communities from Kellogg Biological Station, Michigan, USA - C2-5 metaG | ecosystem: Host-associated > Plants > Roots > Rhizosphere > Soil | place: USA: Michigan... | reverse complement strand
GTTGTTGATGGGATAGGAGACGTGCCAGTCCCAGCGCGTGTATCCGTCGCCCAGATCGGTCTTCGAGACGAAGTGTCCGTTGGAAACGTCGGTGAGGCCGTTGGGGACGGCGACGCTGATGTCCATGGACTGGACCTCGTCGCGCCACTGGTCCTTGTCGGGCCACCACATGCTCGCGCCGGACTCCTCGTCTGCGGTATTGATCCAGGTACGGCCCACGGAGTCTTTCTTGAACGTGAAGGCGCCGAAGCGACCGGTTTCCGTGGGGTGGCCGGAGTAGAAGAACTCGATGGTGACGATTTCGCCGACAGGCAGGGTGCGGGGGAAGTCGACGAAGACGGCGCCGGTGTCGCGTTGATATTTGAGTGGTGTGCCGTGCCAGAGAATCTTGTCGATAGCGAGCGCTTCATTGAGATCGAGTTGGATGCGCGAGCCGGCTTTGAGCATGCGGAAGCGGATGGTGTTGCGGCCTGAGATGGTCTTCTGTTCGGCATCGACGCGAATGTCGAGATGGTAGTAGAGCAGGTCATTATTGGCGCGGAAGGGGCCATACGCTCCGCGCAGCATGTCGAAGCGCGTGGGCAGCGAGGGCGCAGCGTCAACCGGGCGTATGTGGGGCTTTGGCTTTTCCGCTGGCACGGCCTGGGCCGGTGTGGCCGTCTGCTGCGCGGGCAGAACAGCGGCAGAAACGGCGCAGCAAGCAGCGGCAAGCGAGAGCAGGGGAAGAGCGGATCGAAATCGCATGCCGCAATGGTAATTCGACGGCCGAGTCTCTCGGGCGGCGTGATCGGCTCGCTACTGCGGTGCGGGCATGCCCTGCCCCAGGGTGATGGTTCCAATATGTTGGGAGTTTTCGTCGATCACAATCACGCGAACGGAATTCCCTTGTGGAATTTTCGGCAAGCTCTCTTCCACCGGAATGCCCTCTTTGATGGCCTGCTGATACGTCGCCGGCTTGAGCGCCAGACCGAGGCGCTTGCCTCTCACGGAGGCGTGCAGGCCGGAGTCGTCGCGCACCACGAGAAAGACATCGAGTTTGTCCATCCAGCGGTCACCCTGTTGTACGAGCGCCAGATCTGAACCAGCAATGTTCAGCCGGACCGCAGGGCGGTTTCCGTTGGAGGCGGGTCCGCTTGCGGGCAGGGCGATGAGTCCGAGTTCGTTGAGATCTTGCGGGCGCCAGACGGCGTCGCGAAAGCGGTCTCTCATGGTGGCGGGCTCTTTGGCGTAGACATAGCCCGTGCGAAAGCGCAGAGTCACGCCACGACGATCGGTTTTGACCGTGAGCACGTGATATTTGCCGTCGGCTGGAGTATCCGGCGTGAAGCTCAGCAGCCAGGCCGCGCGGCCGTCGGCGACGATGGTATCGAGTTCATGGGCAATATCGCCGGCGCGGCGAAGCGCGCGGCCGCCGGTGGCCGCCGCCAGATCGCGGAACGCGCCCTGTATGGGGTGTGTGTCCTCCTGCATTCTGGCGGTATCGCGGCCGTTGCTGTTGCCCGATGCCGCGTTTCCCGCTGCGGCGGTGGATGGGTCGCGGCTCGTCTTGCCGATGACAGTCACGTTGCGGTTACCGATATCCGCGCCGATCCCCCCGACCTCAAGCTGCGACACATCGAGCGGATAGATGCTCACGTGGGCCTCATTGAGAGTTTCGCGAGCGCGCATCGCCGGGCCGTCGAGGAAAGTATTGCCGGTGTCTTCGCGGCCAACGGCCTGCGCGCTCCAGTCGGCGAACACGTTGTCGCTCGAGATCCACACCAGTGTCTTGTGTCCAGGAATTACGGCGAGATGGCGGCCGACGCCGACCAGCAGGTGGAGCACGAAATCCTCGGGCCGGTTACCCAGCGGCCGCAACTCGGCATCGGGAGGAAGAATCGTCAATCCCGAGGCCATCATCTGGCCGTTGCCTGCCGTATACATTTCTGGATCGTTACCGCCCTGCCCATTGCCGTTCACGTACGCGAGGTCAGAAACGCTGTGCACCCAATCGAACTGCTGACGGTTGCGCCGCTCCTCATCCTGCGCGCGGGCCAGATCCTGTGCACTGGGCATCCATGCGGCAAGGGTTGAGGCAAGACGCGCATGATCCTCGGTAGGTTCGAGCACCACCTGGAATCCGTGACTTCCGAGGATATAAAGCCCGACGTGCTCACCGGCCGGCAGGCTCTTAAGGAAGCGCAGCATCTCGCCGCGGGCGTAGGTGAAGTCGCTGAAGGCCAAATTCGCCGCATCGATCATAAGCACTGTCGAGTTGGCCGAGGTCTCTCCGAACGTTGCGACGGAGGCTGTCGCGGTGCGGTTGGTGAACACCGGTTCCCCGTTTTGGGCGCCCTGCCCTAGGGTCGGCGAGCCGAGGAGCGCGCCATCGCCGGCGTGGCTCACGTACTTGACTTGCTGCGGACGCCCGTTGTCGAAGATCTGCAAATCTTCGGGCTTAAGATCGGTGACGGGACGACCTTTCTTGTCGAAGGCAACCACAGCCACGTCGACCAGGCGCGAGGTGGAATGCAGAGTAAAACTTGAATCCTGCGATTGCGGGCTCGCAGCGAGGTCCGCAAACGATGCATTGGCGGACTCGCTGATCTCAGGAGCAGGTTTGTCACGCGGAGCGGCGATGGCCGCAGAAGGTTCGTTGCCGGCAACACCTGCCGCGGTGGCGGTGGCCGGCGGTGGCGCGACATTCGCGGATGCGGCCACCTCGCCCTTTGCCGTCGCGGGCTGCTCTGACATTGCGGTGGTTTGCTCCGGTGTTGAACTGCTTTCAGGACGCGCGCTCCCAGGAGAAGGCGGTTCGACCTCCGCGAGCATACGAGTGTCGCCCCGAAAGATGTGGTAATCGACGAAGCGCACGTCGTTGAGCGAGTTCTTCAAGGGCTGGATCTGGTTGGCAAGCGCATAGTGATATCGCTGATTGACCTGCACGGTCTGCGCCAGAGAACGTGAGACGCTGTGCACCGGGCAAATGTAGGTGCGCCCGCCGATTTCGACGGGCCCGTATTCAACCAGGATGTCTGCTTTCGTCACCGGATCATCGCCCTTCAGATCGGCTTGGAGCAGAAGCCGGCGAATGTCGCCTGTGGCGGGATCGACCGCGATTTCACCGTGATAAGCAGCAGATTTCTTGAACGGATATACGGTGGCGGCAACAGTGGCAGCCTGCTTGGCCACGCAGCAGAAGTTCACTTCGTAGTGCGATTTCTCCCGAGTCACCGCGTAGCTGAAGACGGCGCGCGGGCCATCGGGCTCCCGTTCCCAGCGGGCGAAAGCGAGATTGCTCCGCGCGGCGTCGAGGAGAACCGTGCTGAGTATCGGCCCGAAGACGCCCCATGTGGTCAAGCCTTCAGGTGCCGGGCTCTTCACGCGTTGCCGCGCGGTTTCGCGCCCATTGTCGTAAACCACATCCGTGTTCTCGGCGCCGACGGCGTGCAGCGGCTCGTAAGGGATGAACCCGCCTTCCGCCTCCTGTACCAATGGAGTGTCCTCGTAGCGGGTGGTGGCGCGCGTAGCCACGAAGTTGGGCAATTGTGGAATCGTCTTCGCGACGTAGCCGACAACCAGTCCCATGATCCGCTTCTGCTCAGCCAGATCGGGAACGGGAGTGGACGGAAGCTCCGCAGCCGGAGGTGGGAGAAACGCCGATTGATCCGCGAGCGCCAGCAACGCCTGTTGGCTCTTGTCGCCAGGAAGTCTGTTTTTCAACTGGGCAAAATGCGCGGCGCTCAAGCGCTCAGTCAGTTGCAAATCGGCGATCAGGTATGCCGCTTCGGCGTCGGGCTTGGCGCGCAGCACGGTCAATTGCTGATCGAGTTGCGCAACCGTGATGGAATGTGCGGCAAGGGCCGGCGAGGAAGCAACGACAAGAAGAAGAAGAAAGGTTGCGGGCGTACGCATTGCATCCCCCTCAAATGTGCGGGGAGAAACCTCAGAGAATCAGGCTGCTCCTTGGAATTGGAACGGGAGAATGGTATCGCGGTTAGGCGAACTCGAGCAGATCGGGGCACTGAACAGGCTGCTTCAGGGCTGCCGATCCTCGGCCGGAAGCCCTTGACGTGCTTCTTCGGCGTGCGCCGCCAGGAACACCCGGACGCGGTCCACGCGCCGGTCGGTGGAGGCAAGCACCTCGAGGCGCAATCCTGATTGCTTCAGAACGACCATTTCACCGGGGAGCGGAATGCGCCCTTCGACCTCGCTGACGAGGCCGCCGACTGTCGCAGCCTCGTATTCCTCGGGCGGCTCAAATTCGTCGCCGAAGAGAGTGCCGAGCTGATCTACGGCGAAGCTGCCCGGCACTACCCACGCGCCGCTCTGTTCGCGCTGCGGAGTCTCCAGGGATACCTCAGTCTCGTGCTCGTCGGAAATTTCGCCCACGATCTGCTCCAGCAGGTCCTCAATGGTGACCAGGCCCGCCACGCCGCCATATTCATCGATGACAATGCGCATGTGCTGCTTTTCGCGTTGCATCTCGCGCAGCAGCTCGTGGCCCTTCTTGGTCTCCGGGACAAAGGCAGCCGGCCGCTGGATGCTGGCGACTGTGCGCGTCCGCGCGTCGATATCCGTGATCTGCAGCAGATCGTGCGAGAAGGCGATGCCGGTCACGTTGTCGAAGGTGCCAGAGTATACCGGCACGCGCGAGTAGTTGTGCTGCTTCAGTTGTGAAAGGAATTCCTCAAGGGTGGTGGTGCTGGAGACCGCAAACACCTGCGGTCGCGGGGTCATGACCTCCTTCACCAACTTGTCGCCGAACTCGACCGCGGAGCGGACCAGGTCGCGGTCGGCTTCTTCTAGGATGCCTTCCTCTTCGCCTGCTTCGAGCAGTGCCTCCACGTCGACCGCATTCTCTTCTTCGGCGCTGGCGGGCTGCTCAGCCAGCGCTGCCACGGAGAAGAGAAATCGGATCACCACGGTAATGGGAGTGACGCTCCACAGCAGAAGCCGAATGGGCCACATAAGGCGCACAGCCCAGCGCCCTTCCGTTCGCTCAAAGAGCAGCCACGGAATGACTTGATTACAGAAGACAATGACGAGCACGACGCCGAGAACGGCTTGCGTGATTTCGCCGGCGTTGGAACGTGCCGCTCCCATTTGGCGATCGAACAGGACGGCGCCGAACTGGAAGGCGATGCCGCAAAGGGCAAGCTGCTGGATGACCAGGGCTGAGATAGCCGCATGCTCGCGGCTTAGACCGAGGTGCGGCTCGACGCGCTCTTCCCACGCATCCAGGTTCTCCTGCACAGTCCGGGCAAGAATCTTTCCGAACTCGGCGTAGATGCGGCTGATGTAGGCGACGAGGATCTCAATGGCCGCGAGGATGGCGATGATGGCGATGGCGGTCCAGGTCATGCCACGCTCCCTCGTCTCGCTTTCGGCTTTCCAAAACCGCCGTCATCCTGAGCGGAGCCGCGCGCGCGTTTTGCGTGCCGCGCAGTAGAAGCACCTGCATTGCCACGTCGTCCCGAAGCACCACGAACCTTCCGCGACCCAGCTTTGCGATTCTTTTCTGTCGCAAGGGCGGGAGGCATCGAGCCCTTCCCCGCCCGTTCAATCAGTCCCGAAGGCAAAGCCAGTTTCTCCCGCAGCTTCTGCTCTCGGCGGGCCATTCGGCCGGCATCGGTTTCGTGGTCGTATCCGGCGAGGTGGAGGAGGCCGTGGAGAATGAGCACCTTAATTTCGATGCCGAGAGAGTGGCCCTGCTCGCGGGCCTGCCTGCGGGCGGTGTCGACGCTGATGGCGAGGTCGCCGGCCACTTCGCCGCGGGAGATCTTGGCGGCGGGGTAGGAGAGCACGTCGGTGGGCTTGTTCTTGCGGCGAAAGTCGCGATTGAGCGTTTTGACCTTGGTGTCGGTGGTGAGCAGGACGCTGATCGCACCCTTGAGTCGGACGGCGGTCTGGGCTTCGCGCAGGAAGGCGTTCAAGGTGCGGACGGAGGGCAGGTGCGCGTCGCGGTCGGTTTTGCGGATTTCAGGCGAGGAAAGGGCGTTTCGTGTGGCGGGGCGTCGGTCGGGGTCCAAGTCTGGGTCGATTAGGATCATCGTGCGCGGGGCCGTCCACTGCTGCGGACGGCCCCAAATCATTTCCTATTTTAAGCGAACCATCTGTTTACTGCGGCTTGGCCGGGTGCTGAGGGGTACGGCTTTCGCGTTGTGAGGGCTGCACCTGCATCTCCTCGCCCATGCTGAGCGGGAGTTCCTGCTGCTGGGGTTTGCCTGCCTCGTAGGCGCGGACGATGCGCTGCACCAGCGCGTGGCGGACGACGTCAGAGTCCTCGAAGTGGCAGAAACTGATGCCCTCGACGCCTTCGAGCACATTGATCGCGTCTACCAGACCCGATTTGCGTGGGTTGGGCAGGTCGATCTGCGTGATGTCGCCCGTGATCACCGCCTTGGAATTGTTGCCCATGCGGGTGAGGAACATCTTCATCTGCTCGACGGTGGTGTTCTGCGCCTCGTCCATGATGATGAAGGCATCGTTGAGCGTGCGGCCGCGCATGAAGGCGAGTGGCGCCACTTCGATAACGTTCTTTTCGAGCATCTTGTCGACGCGCTCGGGCTCAAGCAGGTCATAGAGAGCATCGTAGAGCGGACGGAGGTACGGATCGACTTTCTCCTGGAGCGAGCCGGGTAGGAAGCCGAGTTTTTCGCCGGCTTCGACGGCCGGGCGGACGAGCACGATACGGCTCACCTTTTTCGCGTTCATGGCGCTGACGGCCATGGCGACGGCGAGGTAGGTTTTGCCGGTGCCGGCCGGGCCGACGCCGAAGACCATATCGTTCTGCTCGATGGCATCGACATACTTCCGCTGGTTGACGGAGCGGGGCTGGACGGTGCGCTTCACGCCCGCCGAGCGCGCTTTTCCGCTGTCGGCAATGGACTTAAGCGTGGTGGAGGGGTCGGCAACCACCAGCTTAAGCATGCCGTTCAGCTCGCCGTTATGCGGGTGAATGCCCTGTCGCCGCAGGGCCTCGAAATCCTGAAAAACGCCCCGGACGCGCGTCACGCCGGATTCCGGCCCTTCCACGTGTACGGCGTCGGAGCGAAGATCGATCCTGACGCCAAGCGAATCTTCCATCAATCTGAGGTTTTCATCGCGGGTCCCGAACAGGGGCTCGAGGTTGGGCGTGATCTCCAGAGCGATTTTCAAAGTGTTGGAATTCCCTCCCACGGGTTGTTGTCAAGGTAAACGTTGCACAGCCGTTGTCCGTTCCCTCTGGTTCCCTGTGCCGGCCCCGGAGAGGCGAACAAAACAGCCATAGGTTTGGATGCGGCAGGGTGGTCACACGCTCCAGGGGAGGCGGACCATATCCGGCACGCCCCCCGCGGAGGCACTGCGATTTGACTGTTTTTATTCGGATTGCGCTGGCGGCGGCCCCGGTCAGAGTTGCTGCCCCGGTGCGCCTGGCGTGTGCGCGAATTGGAATACGCGACCAAGTAGAGTTATCTGCGGATGAGAGTATCCCCGAAGCGTATTGCAGTCAACCCGGGATTTCATGAAATTTCAGGTTTGCACCCGGAATTTACGGGTACTGTTCTGGTTCCTCGACAGCGGCCGCTGGGAAGACCGAGCCTGAGGGCGTGAGATGGCCTGGAGCACTGGCTCGCTATCATCGTAGATATGGCAGCAAGTTCCTCCGTTCCCAGCAAGCCCGCGGGTGACAGCGACCGCGCCGGTCTGTTTGATCACGCGCTGCGCGCGGCGCTCGAGTACCTGAACACCGTGGATAAGCGGTCGGTGGCGCCCGGACCGGAGCAGATTGCCGCGCTGGACAAGCTCTGCGGGCCGGTGCCGGAAGAGTCCACCGACGCCGATGCGGTGCTGTCGCTGCTTGAGGCCATCGCGTCGCCGGCAACAATCGCCAACGGCGGCGGCCGTTATTTCGGATTCGTGAACGGCGGGAGCGTGCCCGCCGCCATGGCGGCGGCGTGGATGGTGGCCGCATGGGACCAGAACGCCGCAATGCACATGCAGTCACCGGCGGCGGTGGCGCTGGAAGAGACGGCTCTCGAGTGGGTGCGGACGCTGCTGGGCTTGCCGGAAGGAACGGGCGGAGCCGTGGTGACGGGCGCGACGATGGCGAACTTCTGCGGCCTGGCGGCGGCGCGGCATGCTCTGCTGGAGCGCGCCGGGTGGGATGTGGAGAACGACGGCCTGTTTGGCGCTCCGGAGATCACCGTGGTGGTGGGCGAGGAGGCACACTCGTCGGTGATCAAGGCGCTGGGGATGCTGGGCCTGGGGCGCAGGCGCGTGCTTCGCGTGCCGGTCGACGGCCAGGGCCGGATGCGTGCTGATGCCCTGCCCCACCTGGACAGCCGGACAATTCTCTGCCTGCAGGCGGGGAATGTGAATACGGGCGCGTTCGATCCCGCGGCAGCGATTTGCCCGGAGGCACGGGCGGCGGGAGCGTGGATCCACGTGGATGGGGCGTTCGGATTGTGGGCGGCAACATCGTCGCCGTATGCGCACCTGACGCGCGGGTATGAGCTGGCCGACTCCTGGGCGACCGACGCGCACAAGTGGCCGAACGTGGGATATGACTGCGGCATTGCGCTGCTGCGCGACCCGGGCGCGCTGCGCGGGGCCATGGAGGTGAGCGCGGCGTATCTGCACCAGGGAGAAGAGGTTCGCGAGCCTTCGCACTACAATCCCGAGTTGTCGCGGCGGGCGCGGGGCGTGGAGCTGTGGGCAGGGCTCAAGTCGCTGGGCCGGGCGGGAATGGCCGGGATTGTGGAGCGGACGAGCCGGCATGCGCGGCGCTTTGCCGAGGGGTTGCGCGCGGCGGGGTACCGCGTGCTGAATGACGTGGTGATCAACCAGGTGCTAGTGGATTTCGGGTCGGCGGAGAAGACGCTGGCCACCGTGGCGGCGGTGCAGGAAGAGGGGACGTGCTGGTGCGGGTCGACGGTGTGGCAGGGGAAGACGGCGATGCGGATCAGCGTGTCATCGTGGGTTACTACGGATGAGGATGTGGAGCGGAGTCTGGCGGCGATGGTGAAAGCGGCGAAGAGGTAAGCAGTACCCCACTCGCTCCATTGACATGTGCAGCACATGCAAATATGCTCTCCGCATGGCGCGCATGATCCAGGTTCGCAATGTTCCAGAGGTTCTTCATCGCAGTTTGAAGGCCAGGGCCGCCAATGCGGGCATGTCGCTTTCCGATTACCTTCTCGGAGAACTCCGCGAGATCGCAGAGCGTCCCACACTTGCCGAGTTCCGCGAGCGCCTGCATGCGCGCAGACCGGTTCAGGCGGTGATCGATGCCGCCGTTCTGCTGCGCGAAGAACGCGCCGCGCGATGATCGTGCTCGATGCCTCGGCCGCCGTCGAATGGCTGCTGCAAACCACGGCCGGGCATCGCATCGAGCAACGCATCTTTTCCCACGCGGTCACGCTTCACACCGTCCATTTGCTCGATGTGGAATTCGCTCAGGTCATGCGCCGCCTGGTGCGGGAAGGCACAGTGGCTCCGGGGAGGGCCCAGCAAGCAATCGAGGACCTGGCAGCACTCCGCATCTCGCGTTATGCTCCAGTGCTACTTCTTCCCCGCATTTGGCGGCTCCGACAGAATCTGAGCGCCTACGATGCTGCGTATATTGCGCTTGCCGAAGAACTGCAGGCCCCTTTGATCACCCGCGACCGCCGCATTGCGGGAGCTCCCGGCCATACCGCCGCAGTCGAGGTCTTTTGATTTAGCCGCTTTTCAGCACATGTCCTTTGCCAGCTCCCAACCCGTCACCCGTGAATCGAGCGAATCTCTGATCGGCTCGGTTGCGCATACCACAGCGGATTTGCGTGCAGGAATGTTTGGGCCGGGGTCGATGAGTTGGAGAGTGAATCGGGAGGCGGCGCTGTTTCTGGGAGCGGGGCGGGCTGCGCTGCTGCAGCTGGCGCATCCGTGGGTGGCGACGGCGCTCGAACAGCACTCGACGGTGATGGACCGGCCCATCGCGCGGTTTCATTCGACGTTTCGGATTGTCTTCACCATGATCTTCGGCACGGCAGAGCAGGCTGCCACGGCGGCGCGGCATTTGTATGGCGTGCACACGCACATCGAGGGCGAGATGGCGGAGGATGTGGGCCGATGGGAGCGGGGATCGCACTACCAGGCCAACGAGACCGCCGCGCTGCGCTGGGTGTTTGCCACGTTGATCGAGTCGGCCGTGCTGGCGTGGGACTCCGTGCTTCCGCCGCTTGCAGCCGCGGAGCTTGAGGCGTATTACGACGATAGCCGCAGGCTTGCCGGTCTGTTCGGGCTGAGGGGTGAGAGCCTGCCGGAGGATTGGAAGAACTTTCTAACCTACTGTCGCGCAATGGAACAGTCGGATGAGCTCGGCGTGTCGGACGCGGCGCGGGACATGGGGCAGAATCTGCTGCGCGGGGCGAACTCGTGGATCAAGCCGCCGCACTGGTATCGGGCACTGACGGCGGAGTGGCTGCCGGAGCGGTTTCGCGGCAATTTTGGGCTGAGATTCGGGGCGGACGAGGTGCGGATTGTGGCAAAGACGCGAGCGCGGCTGCCGCTGTGGTACGGCCGTCTGCCGGCGAGCGTTCGATTTGTGGGCCCGTGGCATGAGGCGAAAGATCGGCTCGCGGGACGGCGCGCCGGGGTCGTCGCCCGCTTGAGCAACCGGTTCTGGATCGGGCAGCGGTCGATGCCATTCAGCGACTGATTTGGAACGCGATTCCATTGCTGTGTCCCGGTGCGGACGTGCAGAATAACGGCATGCGATCCCTGCGCTCCGCTTCCCTGCTGGTTGTTGCCGTTCTCCTGGTTATTCCTTCGCTGCGTGCTCTCGAAAAGCAGCCCGCGAGCATGTATCACGCGAGGCGAGAGGCGTTGGCGACTGAGTTGCACGGCGGAGTGGCCGTGTTCTTCGCGGGTGCGGAGCCGCTGCTCGATTTCGATCCTTACCGGCAGGACAGCGACTTCTATTACCTGACGGGATGGGACGAGCCGGGAGCGGCGCTGCTGGTGGTGGCGGCGTCCGATCCGGCGTCGCCGACCGCGGGGCCGCTCGATCCGCAAGGGCCGCGCGCGTATACCGAGATCCTGTTCCTGCCCACGCGCAACCTGCGGATGGAGAAGTACACCGGGGTGAAGCTTGACGCGAACGCGGCGGGAGCTGCACAGAAAGCAGGTGTGGACAAGGTGATGCAGATGACGGAGCTGCCGCGCGTGCTCAGCGATATGGTTGCCGCCGATCGCCGCCTCAACACGCGCATCTGGGCTGAGGCGCATGAGGAGCGGGCCTCGGCGCTGGCGCAGATGACCGCAGCGACCCTGGGTGAGGGTACCGCGCCGACGCTGCACGATGTGGCCGAGTTGACGACTCCGCTGCGCCAGGTGAAGGACGCGGGTGAGATCGCGCTGCTGCGCAAGGCGAGTGACGCGTCGATTGCCGCGCAGCGGGTGATGATGCGCGCCGTGCGGCCCGGCGTGACGGAACGCGCCGTGGCCGGAAAGATGTATGCGGCGTGGCTGGAACACGGGTGCGAACGGGCTTCGTATGCGCCGATCGTGGGGTCCGGGCCCAACTCGACCACGCTGCACTATGCTGCCAATGACCGCACCATTGAGGATGGAGACGTGGTGGTGGTGGATGCCGCGTGCGAGTATTCGATGTATGCGTCGGACATTACGCGCACGGTGCCGGCGAGCGGCCATTTCACCGCGCGCCAGCGAGAGATTTACGACGTCGTTCTGGGTGCGCAGCGAGCCGCTGCTGCCTCTTTCGTTGCCAGTAAGTCAAAGATCAATGACCGCGACCGCAAAGATCCCGACTCACTGGATACGGTGGCGTACAACTACATCAATACGCACGGCAAGAGCCTGGATGGAAAGCCGCTGGGTCAGTATTGGCTGCACGGGCTGGGGCACATGGTCGGCATCGACGTGCACGACCCGGCGAGCTACCCCGATGTGCTCAAGCCGGGCATGGTGTTTACGATCGAGCCAGGCGTCTACATTCCCGAGGAGAAGATCGGGGTGCGGATCGAGGATGTGTTCGTAGTAGGGCAGGATGGGAAGCTGATCGACTTGACTGCCGATTTGCCGCACACGGCGGATGAGGTGGAAGCGGCCATGAAAACAGGCATTGGGCATTAGGCATTGGGGAGCAGGCAGTGGCACAAGACCAAGTGGTGCAGATTACCGGCGTATTTCGCGAGCAGTTGCTCGCTTGCCTGGAAGAGTGCGCCCAAGGCCGGCGTGGGCTCTTCGCGGAGTACGAGCACCTGGGCGACTCATCCGCATGGCCTGAAGCGAGCCGCCTGCGCGAGTTGGCCGCTGCGCTGCAGAGCATTCTGGCACAGGACGAGGAACGCGAATCGCTGGTAGATGAGTTCCTCGACCTGTGCACGATCCATGGCGAGAGCGATCCCGGCGAGCCGCGGCTGGCCCGGGAGTTTCTGCGCCGCATCGATCGCGGCGAGGTGGGCACGCCCACGCAAAAGGAGACGCCATGGCGGTGATCCTGCGCGATGTATGGGCCCTTCTGGCGGGCTTTGTCGTGATCATGACGCTGGTTTACGCGTTCACGCTTTTGCTGGCCAGGGTGGCACCCGGGTTCGTCGGGCCGTCGGGACGTCCACAGCCGCGGCATATGCTGACGAGCCTGGGCTTCTCTTTCATCTCGGCCCTGGCCGGCGGATATGTCACGGCATGGGTGGCTGCGGACGATCCTTTACCCAAGGTGCTGATGCTGGCGATTGTAGTGCTGGTGGTATCGGCGATCAGCGTGCTGGACGCACGCGGCCGGAAGCCTGTCGGGCCTCAGCTCGCGAGTGCGGTGCTGGGGGCGGCAGGGGTCGTGGTCGGCGGATTCATTCGATTGCGGTTGCTGGGTCTCGTCTGACGAGCGTGGCGCGTGAAAACAAAAGACTAGCGTCTGGGCACGAAGACGAGGGAGGAGATCCCTTGCGATCTTAAAACGGCTTGCTCCCGGATTTCTCCGGGAGCAAGGATAACCGCGGCAAGGTGGCTGGAAGACGGTTGCAACTGCGATCACCGCGCGGCGTGACAAGTGGCCGCGCGACCCGTCGTCAAGGCAGCCCGGTTAGAACCGCAGGCCGAAGGTGATGGGGATGAGCTTGGTGCCCGCTCCAATGGTCGTATTCCCCAGGCCATTGGCCGACTGGTTGATGACCGCCGGCGAATTCACGTCCAGGTATCGAGCCTCGGCAAAGATAGCCATTTTTCCGTCGCCATACATGCCGGCGAAACGATGACTGACGCCGCCACCGATGTTCCATCCGCCCTGGTTGGACGAGAAGTGGCCTGCAGTCTGCGTGGTATAGCCGGGGCCGCAGTAGAAGTAGTAGCAATATGTTGTGAGAGTCTGCACGGTGAAGTTGGTCACCTTGCGGTAGAACCCACCGCCGCCGGTTACGTAGACGCTGGTGTTGTGGTGCGGCATCAGGTCAATGACGGGCTCGAGCCCGAGGGACCAGAGATGGACGTTTCCGCCGTCGGATCCGGCCTGCTGGACGATGGCCTTCGGCAAACCGGAACGGATGAACTGATACTCGACGAGAAGACTGACGCCGTGTCCCATGTGGAGGCCGCCGCCCACGTTCACGTTATATCCAGTGCTGATGTAGTTGCTGCTATTGCTCGTCGGCGGATCGAATCCTCCGCCGAACTCGAGAGCAAGTTTGCCCTTCCAGTCTGAGCTCTTGCTGGACTTGTTGTCGTACTGTCCCGCCGACGAGGATGCCGGCTTCGGTGATGCAGGCAGCGCATCGGCCGGCTCGGCAAGGAAGGTGTATTCGGTGGAGCTGGAGTCGGCCGCCGAAGGCGCCGGAGCCGAGACATCGGGCGACGCAGAAGCATCGTGAGCGGTCGTAATTTGAGCGTTTGCAACGCCAAATGAAAGAAGCGCTGCGGTTACAACCATGGCCAGGCGGCCTGAATGGCACAACCCACATGCAGATGACATATTCCAGACCTCGAAGATTTGAAGTAACAGTGCGTGCTGCATCCCCGGTATGGCTTTGCGCGCGACCGAACCGCAGCGGGGAGAGATGAGCAAACATGGGGATTATAGCGCTCCCCAGTTCGCCAACCCTATTAGACACAATTCGGACCATTGGGTTGCGCTCGATCAGGGAAATACCGATTGGGGAGCAGCCAGCCAAGCCGGCGCCGCCGCTCCCCACAGGGCGCTGGCGCCTTCTGAGGCCGGGGAAGTTGGGGTCCATCACACCTCACCGGTTATGCATCTGACTTAAGAAAGGGCAGTGTTCTGTCCGGATGGGGGCCTCAGTGTCAGAAAAATCCGAGAGTTTGCGCGTTCTTGTCGTGGACGACGACATCCGGGTCGCCGACAGCATGGCGCGAATTCTCGCCGCCAGCGGGCACGAAGCCACCCCCGCGTACAGCGCGGAAGCCGCCATCAAAATGGCCGCGCGCATCAGCCCGCATGCCGTGATTTCGGACATCGTGATGGGCCCCGTGAGTGGCATCGAGCTGGCCAACCACATGCGCGAACATTTCCCCAACTGCAAGGTTCTGCTGATCTCGGGGCACGCCTCGGCTTCGGATTTCGGGCAGAAGATCTTGTCTCGCTCGTCTTGCCTGCAATTTGCGCCGAAGCCCGTGGAGCCTAACCGGATTCTGGAGTTTGTCGCGTCGTGCCGGACGACTCGCCAGGCGCTGGAGTCGACTACCGACTCGTAACATCCGGGTTGCCGGATTCTGGCCGCCCAGTGTGACCTCCGTCACTGCCGGATTCCTCCTCCGGCGCAACACTGGAATTGCTTGTGTGACCAGGAACACCGGATTCCGTCAAATGGAAACTGGGTCCCTGCTCGGAGGACAATCGCAAATGAGCAAACTGGAATCCCGCGCCGCGCGTGCCGGCCTCATCTTTGCCGCCTGCGTTATGGCGTTTCTGCTGCTCGCGACTTTGGCCGGGTCGGCAGCTCCGACGTTCTAGTCAGTGCGATGCCGACTCCACGGCCCGGGTGGTTGATCGATCGACGAACCCCGGTTTGGCGCAGGGTGACAGATATTAGCGGCGCACCGTGGGTTGTGGCAGGACGGCTTCAGGGGCGATCTGGCTTACCTCTGCCATAGTCAGGAAGCCTCCTTGCATATTGCCGGATGCCTTGAAATCCGGTTGCAATAGAACCCAGACCTTTTCGCTGCGGGAGACTGGCGCTCCGGTGAGCACGACGTATGTCTCACCCTCGATCTGAAACGAAATGCGATTGAGTTGCGCGTCTGCCTGCACAGCCCCTTTCATTGGCCCGGCGGAGATCAGCAGCCGGCCGACAGTTGGGTAATAAATCACTACAGCTTGCGATGGTGCCTGGGTCCAGGTGGAGGCTCCTTCCATATCGCCGATCACGTGCTTATCTTTCACCAATAGCGGGGAGATGATGCGCACCTGGTCGGGGCCGGGGTCGAGGTGATTCTGATCCTTCTCAAATATGACCGGAACGTGATCAGTCCATTCGCCGGTAATCGCCACGGTGCCGAGCGATTCCACGTCGACTTTCAAAGCCTGTCCAACCTCAAACGAATACTGAACCTGCGGCAGGTTATCCACGACGGAATCACCCATGTGGTTGGCTTCGGGAGTGCCGATTGGGTAGGCCTTCGACTGGACTCCCAACTGGATCCTGTCTCCATCCCTTGATTGCACGCGAAACATCAAGCCAACCGAGTCTCCGCCGATTCGACCGAACATGCCGCACGGATAATCTTTCTTCGTCGTGTCAATGAAGCACTGATGGGAAACCCCGTCGGGTCCGGTGAACTTCAGCATGAGCACGCTGCCGCTGGAGTGGGCGCCGACTTTGACGAATGTGAGAGACGAGGCGAGAGCCACAACGGCGATAACGAGCAGGGCAAATGCGAGTTTGGGGATTCGCATGGTTTCCAATCCTTTCTTCCAAAGCGATCGGTTTGTGCGACGTTTCTCGATCGGCAGAGCCGGGAGGCTCGAGCCCCTGTCGAGGCTGGCGACGCGGCGCAGCTCGGCGCCCATACCGATGTAGTCGTGGAGGCGGGCCTGGCAGGCTGTGCACGTGCCGATGTGCTGGGCGAATGCAGATGGAATGGTTTCGCCGTCGGCCAGGGCCGAGACGTATTC
>Ga0157369_10004674_pt1 | contig 16095 bp, 15 predicted proteins | sample C25metaG_FD_113461 | JGI IMG/M metagenome (GOLD analysis project Ga0157369, IMG submission 113461) | Corn rhizosphere microbial communities from Kellogg Biological Station, Michigan, USA - C2-5 metaG | ecosystem: Host-associated > Plants > Roots > Rhizosphere > Soil | place: USA: Michigan... | reverse complement strand
CAGGCCGATGCGCTGCGGCTGCTCAACGAATGGGGCGGCCGGCCGCTGCCGCTGAATGCGAGTTGCTGGTTCGAATACGCAGGGGCGGGCGCGCTGTACCTGCGGCTGCGCGGCGCCGTCGCCGCCGTGGAGGCCGCATGCGCGCATCTGGGCGGCGAGCGCAAGGACGACCTGCGCGCGGCCGCCGACTGGCAGTCGCTGCGCGACCAGCAGCTGCCGTGGTTCTCCGCCGACGAAGGCGGCGATGCGCTGTGGCGCCTCAGCGTGCCGCAGACAGCGCCCGTGCTGGCGCTCGACGGCGCCGCCGCGCCGCTCATCGAATGGCACGGCGGCCAGCGCTGGTACAAGGCGCCGCCCGGGCAGGCCGCGCGCATCCGCGAGATCGCACGCGCGGCGGGCGGCCATGCCACGCTGTTCCGCCTGCCCGCCGCTGCCGTGCAAAGCCACGAGCCGCGTTTCGACAGCATGAGCGCGCCCATCGAACGCATCCAGCGCGCGCTGATGCGCGAGTTCGATCCGCACGGCCTCTTTCATCGCGGCCGCCTGCTCGCGTCCTCCTGAGCACGACAAGAACAACCATGCAAACCGAACTCGCCCCCGAATTCCGTGGCACCGACGAGGGCCGCGAGGCCGAAGCCATCCTGCGCAAATGCGTGCACTGCGGCTTCTGCACCGCCACCTGCCCGACCTACCAGCTGCTCGGCGACGAGCTCGACGGACCGCGCGGGCGCATCTACCTCATCAAGCAGGTGCTCGAAGGCAAGGCGCCGACGCGCAGCACGCAGCTGCACCTCGACCGCTGCCTCACCTGCCGCAACTGCGAGAGCACCTGCCCGAGCGGCGTGCAGTACGGCCACCTCGTCGACATCGGCCGCAAGATCGTCGACGAGAAAGTGCCGCGCCCCGCGGGCGAATCGGCGAAGCGCTGGCTGTTGAAGGAAGGCCTGCCGTCGCCGCTCTTCGGCCCCGCGATGAAGCTCGGCCAGGCGGTGCGCGGCCTGCTGCCCGAGGCGCTGAAGGCCAAGGTGCCCGCGAAGCAGGAACCCGGTGCCTGGCCCACTGCCACGCATGCGCGCAAGGTGCTCATGCTCGCGGGCTGCGTTCAGCCGTCGATGATGCCGAACATCAACGGCGCCACCGCGCGCGTGCTCGGCGCGGCCGGCATCCAGGCGCTGATTGCGCCCGAAGCCGGCTGCTGCGGCGCGGTGAAGTTCCACCTGAACGACCAGGATGGCGGCAAGGCGCAGATGCGCGCCAACATCGACGCCTGGTGGCCCTTCGTGGAGCGCAACGAGGTCGAGGCCATCGTCATGAACGCATCGGGCTGCGGCGTCACCGTGCGCGAGTACGGCCACATCCTCCAGCACGACACCGCCTACGCGCTGAAGGCGGCGCGCATCAGCGAACTTACGCGCGACCTGAGCGAGCTGCTGCCCGACCTCGTGCCCGCGCTCAAGGCCCGCGTGAAGGCGCCTGCGGGCGTGGTGGCCTATCACCCGCCCTGCACGCTGCAGCACGGCCAGAAGCTGCGCGGCGGCGTCGAGACGCAGCTGCGCGCGCTGGGCTTCGACATGCGCGTGGCCATGAACGAATCGCACCTGTGCTGCGGCTCGGCCGGCACTTACTCGGTGCTGCAGCCCGAGCTGGCCTACCCGCTGCGCGACCGCAAGCTCGGGCACCTGAAGCAGCTGCAGCCGAGCGTCATCGCCTCGGCCAACATCGGCTGCATCACGCACCTGCAAAGCGGCAGCGGCGACACGCCGGTGCGGCACTGGATCGAGCTGCTGGACGCCGCGCTGTACGCGGCCTGATCGCACAGCAGGGGAGGGCGCGGTCCGACTCGCGCGAAGGCGCGTGGCGGCGCATCATGGCGGCACCGATTTCGCAAGGAGCCAGTGCCATGTCCCATGTTTCCGCCCCCCTCGTTTCTTCTTCCAGGCTGCTGCGGCGCGCGCTGCTCGCGGGCATCTGCGCAGCCGGCGCCGTGGCGGCGCAGGCACAGGGCGCCATGCCGGCGTGGCAGGGTGCCGGCTCGGCACGCTATGTGTGCGGCGGCATCGGCTCGGACGAATCGCAGGCGATGCGCGCGGCCATGAAGGAGCATCCGCTGGCGCTGCTGTTCGCGCGTGCCGACGGCGCCTACCTGGCGAATGTGGACGTCACGATCAAGGGCGGCGACGCCAGCAACGCCGCGGCGCTGGCGTTCCGCGCCAACGGCCCGGTCTGCCTGGTCGACGTGCCCGCCGGGCGCTATGTCATCGATGCGTCCACGGCCGGTGGCGCCGCGAAGTCCCAGACGGTGACGGTGGGCAGCGGCGGCTCCAAGACCGCCGATTTCCGCTTCTGACGGCTTGCGGCGGGGTCAGCCCGCCGCCGCCAATGCCGCTTCCACGTCGCGCGTGAGCGAAGCCGGCGTGTCCAGCGGCGCATAGCGCTTGAGCACGGTGCCGTCGCGCCCGACCAGGAACTTCGTGAAGTTCCACTTGATGGCGGTGCTGCCCAGCAGGCCCGGCTTTTCCTTGGTGAGCCACTGGTACAGCGGCGCGGCATTGCTGCCGTTGACGTCGATCTTCTCCATCATCGGAAAGCTCACGCCGTAGTTCCTGGTGCAGAAGGCGCCGATTTCCTCGTTGGTGCCCGGGTCCTGCGAGCCGAACTGGTTCGACGGGAAACCCAGCACCGTGAGCCCCTGGTCCGCGTATTTTTCGTGCAGCGCCTCGAGGCCGGCGAACTGCGGCGTGAAGCCGCATTTGCTGGCCGTGTTCACGATCAGCAGCACCTTGCCCTTGAAGGCGGAGAGCTTCACCGGCTTGCCGTCGATCTGGTTGGCCTCGAAGTCGTAGATGCTGGTCATGCGGGTTTTTCCTCAGGTGGGAGCGGGAGCGCGATCATCGCGCGGCACGGGCGTTCGCGCAAACGCCGACCAGAGGGCGCCCAGCACGATCAGCGCGCCGCCCATCAGGATGCGCGCGTCCAGCGTGGCCGCGCCCAGCGCCACCGACGAGACGCTCGCGAACAGCACTTCCGACAGCATGATCACCGAGGTGGCGCTGGCCGCCAGCCGCGACGCGCCGTATTGCAGGCACACGTTGGCGACGATGAAGCCCGTGCCCAGCAGCGCGGCCCAGCCGAGCCAGCCGGGCGACGCCAGCATCGGCGAATCGATGGCGCCGAAGGCCGTGCCCGCCAGTGCCGCGACGCCTGCCACCGCGGAGCAGCCGCAGAACATGGCAAGCGCGCGCGATTCGCCCGGCGCCGCGCGCAGGCGGCGCAGCACGATGTTGGTCACCGCGAAGCTGAAGCCGGCGCCCACGCCCAGCCAGTCGGGCAGGCTCGACGGCACCGGCCAGTCGGTGCCCGGCGCCTTCAGCACCACCACCACGCCGGTGAGCGCCAGCGCCACCCGCGCCAGCGCGCCGCCGGTGGGCCGCTCGCCCAGCAGCAGCCAGCCCAGCAGCACGCTCCACAGCGGCATCAGGTAGAACAGCAACACCACGCGTACCACGTCGCCCTGCGTCACCGCCCAGTTGAAGCCCACGTTGGTGAGCCCGGCCGCCAGCCCCAGCAGCACCAGCCCCGGAAAAGCCGCGAAACCCCGCCAGGCGTGGCGCCGCACGAGGCCCATCACGACCGCGATCGCCAGGTAGATCAGGCAGGTGGTCCACAGCGGATGCAGCCCATGGCCGGCCATCTGGCGGAACGGAAACCAGGCAACGCCCCAGACGAAGGCATTGAACATCAGTGCGAGGGCGGGCATGACGGCGCGTATTTCTCAGGAACACCGCGGAACCGGCTTTGCCGGGCCGCCGGTGTTGCCCCCGGCGAGGGGGTAGGCGAAGCGACACGAAGTGCGCGCAGCCTGGGGGAGTTCAATGATGCTTGTCGCTGCGGGCGATGGCCAGCAGGTGCTCGACTTCCTCGGGGTACTTCTTCAGGTTGTTCTCGTGCCAGCGCTTGATGATCCACATGCAGCCGGCCACCACGAGGCCGAATGCGCTGATCGCTCCGTAGGCCGACAGGCCCAGGCCGGTGCACACGCTGTAGAAGGCGCCCAGCAGCAGGATGCAGGCCTGCTCGTTGAAGTTCTGCACCGCGATGGAGCGGCCCGCGCCCATCAGGTTGTGGCCGCGGTGCTGCAGCAGCGCGTTCATCGGCACCACCAGGAAGCCGCCGAGGCCGCCCAGCATGATGAGGAACGGCACCGCCAGCCAGACGTTGCCGATGAAGTTCATCGCGATCACCATCAGCCCCATCGCGATGCCCATGGGGATCACGCGGGTGGCCATGTCCAGCCGCATGCGCATCGACGCCACGATGGCGCCCACGGCGGTGCCGATGGTCACCACGCCGGTCAGCGCCGAGGCCTGGGTGGTGTTGTAGTCCAGCGCCAGCGCGGCCCAGGCCAGCACGATGTACTTGAGGTTGCCGCCCGCGCCCCAGAAGAGCGTGGTGGTGGCCAGCGAGATCTGGCCGAGGCGGTCGCGCCAGAGGCGGGCGTTGCAGTGCCAGAAGTCGGGCAGCAGCGCGGCGATGTTGCGCGCCAGGCCGTGCTCGGGGTTGGAGCGCAGCGGGCGCATCTCGACACCGGTGTGCGGAATGCGCGTGTTGAACCACGCGGCCAGTGCGTAGACGAAGATCAGCACCGTGATCGCCGCCTCGGCCGGCGAGTTGATCCCGGTGTCGATGAACGGGAAGTCGAAGGCCAGCAGCTTGCTGGACACCGCATGGCCCACCAGCGCGCCGCCGAGCACGATGCCCAGCAGGATCGAGGCGATGGTCAGGCCCTCGATCCAGCCGTTGGCCTTGACCAGCTGGGAGGCCGGCAGCAGCTCGGTCAGGATGCCGTACTTGGCCGGCGAATACGCCGCCGCGCCCAGCCCGACGATGGAGTAGGACAGCAGCGGGTGCGAGCCGAACAGCATCATCAGGCAGCCGAGCACCTTGATCGCATTGCTGATGAACATGACCTTGCCCTTGGGCAAGGCGTCGGCGAAGGCGCCCACCAGCGGGGCGAGCACCACGTAGAAGACCGCGAAGATCGGTACCAGTGCGGCCCGCTGCCATTCGGGTGCGCCCGAAGTCCGCATCAGGTCGACCGCAACAACGAAGAGCGCTTGGTCGGCCAGCGACGAAAAGAACTGGGCCGACATGATCGTGTAGAAACCGCGCTTCATCGATGGGCTGGCTGGCCAGAGGGTCTGCTGGCGGTAGTGAAAAAGTGTCGCGTCCGAGGCGAATGGGCGGTTATAGCACGGGGGTGCGGCGCGCAATTGCGCATCCCCACGGTGTTCGACCCCATTCCCGAAGGTGCTAAAACGTGGTCTGCATTTTCTCCGACTTGCCAGAGCCCCCATGCCGCGCCCCATTCTCGCCACCGTCCACACCGACGCGCTGCGTCACAACCTCGAGCGCGCACGCCGCTCGGCCCTCGAAGCCCGGGTATGGGCCGTCGTCAAGGCCAATGCCTATGGCCATGGCATAGAGCGGGTCTATGAAGGCCTGCGCGGGGCCGACGGCTTCGCGATGCTCGACCTGGCGGAGGCCGAACGCGTGCGCGCGCTCGGCTGGCGCGGCCCGGTGCTGCTGCTCGAAGGCGTGTTCGACGCGCGCGACCTGGAGCTGTGCTCGCGCCTGGACCTGTGGCACGCGGTGCACTGCGACGAGCAGATCGACATGCTCGCCGCCCACAAGACCCTGAAGCCGCAGCGCGTGTTCCTGAAGATGAATTCGGGCATGAACCGCCTGGGCTTCACGCCCGAGCGCTTCGGCTCCGCCTGGACCCGCCTCAACGCGCTCACCCAGGTCGACGAGATTTCGCTCATGACGCACTTCAGCGACGCCGACGGCCCGCGCGGCATCGCCCACCAGCTCGAGGTGTTCGAGCATTTCACGCGCGACCTGCCGGGCGAGCGCTCCATCGCCAACAGCGCGGCCACGCTGCGCCACGCCAGGCTGACGCGCGGCGACTGGGTGCGCCCCGGCATCGTGCTGTACGGCAGCGCCCCCGACTACCCCGAACACGACGCCGCGCACTGGCAGCTGCAGCCGACCATGACGCTGTCGACCCAGCTCATCGGGGTGCAGACGCTGAAGGCCGGCGACACCATCGGCTACGGCTCCAGCTTCACCGCCGAGGGGCCGCTCACCATCGGCGTCGCGGCGGTCGGCTATGCCGACGGCTATCCGCGCCACTGCACCACCGGCACGCCGGTGCTGGTGAACGGCGTGCGCACCCGCATGGTCGGGCGCGTGAGCATGGACATGATCACCGTCGACCTCACGCCGGTGCCCGAAGCCGGGTTCGGCAGCGAGGTCACGCTGTGGGGCAACTCGGCGAAGACCGGCGCGGTGCTGCCCATCGACGAAGTCGCGCGGGCCGCCGGCACCGTCGGCTACGAACTCATGTGCGCCGTGGCCCAGCGCGTGCCCTTCGCCGCCGCCACCGAAGGCGAATGAAGGTTCTTTCCAACTGGCGCTCCGTGCGCCTTTGGGAAACGCAGGTCGAACGCGACCTGCACCGCAACTACAGCCTGCGCACGCACGGCATCCTGATCGGCAGCTTCACGCTGCTGCTCATGTGGTGCGTGTCGGCGCTGCAGATGCACCTGCTGCACGTCGATTCGCTGGCGGTGCGCTACTTCCTCACGCTGGGCATCGGATACCTCGGCTACCTGCTGGTGCTGCGCTGGTGGGCGAAGCGGCTGGTCGAGGGGCGGACGCTGGATGTCGACCTCGATGCGCCCGATGTCGAGTTCGGCGGCGGACGCGGCGGCGGCAGCGGCAGCGGTTCGCACGGCCACGTGAACCTGGGGGACGGAGGAGGAGGAGGAGGTGTTGGTGGCGGGGACGGCGGCCTTTCCGACATGGCCGGCGGCGCGCTCGAAGTCGCTGGCAGTGCCGACGAGGGCGCGATCATCGTCGTGCCGATCGTCGCGGTCTTCCTGATCTGCGTGGCCGTGGTGCTCGGCGCGGGGTCGCTGGTGCTGCTGTACTTCAGCTGGGACGCGCTGCTGGCGGTGGCGATTGAGATCGCGTTCTCCTACGTGTCGGCGCGCGCCGCAGTGCGCGTGGCGCGCGAAGGCTGGCTCATGGCCGCCGTGCGGCTGACGTGGAAGCCGCTGCTGGGCGCGGTGATCTGCGCGGTCGCGCTCGGCGCGCTGCTCGACCGCTTCATGCCGCAGGTCAACTCGCTGCCCGAGGCGGTTCGCGTCCTGACGAAGACGCACTGAGCGCGCCCAGCAGGTGCTCGGTCAGCACCCGGCACTTGGGCGCCATGAAGCGGTCGGGCGGGTGCAGGATGTAGGCGTGCCCGCGATAGTTGCCCTGGAACTCCCAATCGGCCAGCACCCGCACCACGCGGCCGTCGTCCAGTGCCGGCCGCGCGATGAACGCCGGCAGGCAGGCCACGCCCAGCCCCGCGAGCGCGCCGTCGAGCCGCACCTCGCTGTGGTTCGACACATAGCGCCCGCGCACCACCACCTCGGCCTCTTCGTCGCCCTGCCTGAAGCGCCAGTGGTTGTCGCGCTCGTGCTCGCCCAGCGACAGGCAGCTGTGCGCCGGCAGATCGAGCGGGTGCGCGATGGCGCCATGCCGCGCCAGATAGGCCGGCGCCGCGCACAGGATGTGCTCGACCGCCATCAGCCGGCGTGCCACCAGCCCCTCGGGCGGCTCGGTGGTCAGCCGCACCACCAGGTCCACGCCCTCGCGGATCGGATCGACGTCGCGGTCGGCCACCACGAGCTGCACGTCGACCTCGGGGTAGCGCCCGAGAAAGTCGAGGATGTGCGGATGCAGCACGCGCCGCGCGAAGGCCTTCGGCGCGCTGATGCGCACCAGCCCGCCCGGCGTCTTCGAAAAGCGCTGCGCGATGTCCATCGTGCCCTGCGCCGCCAGCACCAGTTCTCGGCAGCGCGCGAAGGCTTCGGCGCCAGGCTCGGTCAGCCTCAGCTGGCGCGTGGTGCGCTGCAGCAGCTGCACGCCGATTTCCTTTTCGAGCCGCTTCACCTGCCGGCTCGCGGCCGAGGGCGTCATGCCCAGCAGGTCGGCCGCCGCGGAGAAGCTGCCCAGCTCGGCGACCCGCAGGAAGGTCACCATCTCGGGCAGCACTTTGAGAAATGAATTCGTTCCCACGACGCAATAGTCCTGTTCCGGCCGATGGCTGTGCGGCCCGGTTGATGCCCGGAACAATTCCCCCTGGGTTGTTCATCGACGGCGGGCCGACAGTATGGATTCAAAGACGCGGGCGGGCTTCGGGGCAGGCATCGGCTCGGCCGAAATCATGCTGCTGCTCGTGGCGGCCGTTTGGGGCGGCAGCTACGCGGTGGCCAAGCAGGCGACGCAGCAGTTGCCGGTGCTGGAGTTCATCGCGCTGCGCTTTGGGCTGACTTTCGTGGTGCTGCTGCCGGCGCTCGGGCCGCTGTTCGGGGCGCAATGGCGCCAGGGCCTGGCGGTGGGCGGGCTGCTCGGCGCCAACCTGCTGGCGATCTTCGTGTGCGAGACCTTCGGCGTGTCGCTGACCAGCGCGAGCAACGCGGCCTTCCTCGTCAGCCTGTGCGTGGCGATCACGCCCTTCGTCGAATGGTGGCTGCTGGGCCGGCGGCCGGCGCGGCGCGTGTTCTGGGCGGCGGGCCTGTCGGCGCTCGGCGCGGCGATGCTGTCGGCTACTTCGCCCGCCGACCTGTCGCTCGGCTGGGGCGACGGGCTCATGGTGGCCGCGGCCTTCCTGCGCGCGCTGATGGTGTGCCTGACGCGCCGGCTGGCCGGCCGCCACGCGCTGCCGGCGCTGACGCTCACGGCGGTGCAGGCCGGCGTGATGGCGCTCGGCGCGGCGGCGATTGCGCTGGTCGCCTCGCCGGCCAACGGCGCGTGGCACATGCCGCCGGCCACCGCGTCTTTCTGGTGGGGCATGGCGTACCTGGTGCTGCTGTGCACCGTGTTCGCATTCTTCGCGCAGAACCATGCGGCTTCGCGCTCCAGCCCGAGCCGGGTGTCGCTGCTGATGGGCAGCGAGCCGGTGTTCGGCGCGCTGATCGCGGTGCACGGGTTCGGCGAGCGCATCGGTCCGTGGGGATGGGCCGGGGGCTTGCTGATCGTGGCGGCGGCATGGTGGGTGACGCTGCCCGGGTCCGATCGCCGTTGATTCAGGCCGCTTCTCTTCTCGGCCGCCAGGCGATGATGCCCTCCGTGCGCGCCCGCACTTCCGGCGTGGCGAGGCAGCTGGCAACGGCTTCGTAGCCGGCGGCACCAGGGTACGGCGCGACGAGCGTCGGCGGGCTGTGGTTGGCGGGGCAGAGGATGATCGATTCGTCGTCGCCCACCGCGGCCAGGTCGAGGATCACGCAGGAGCGCGTGAGCATGAAGAGCGGCCTGCCGCCTGGGCCGCGCCGGCGCAGGTGCGCGATGAGCGCCTGCTGGGTCGCAGGGTCCAGCCCCTGTTCCACCAGATCGACCACCAGCGCCGAGGGTCCTTCTGCCGCCAGCCCGGCCAGCAGGGCGACCAGCGCGTCGGAGGCCGTGGCGCCGTCCTCCACCAGCCACGCCAGTGCTTCGGCGACAGCCGGTGCGAGCGCCGCGCCGGGGCTCGCCGTCCGGTCCAGCCCGAGGAACGTGGCGCCCGGAATGGTCTCGGCCAGACGCATCGCCAGCCGTGTCTTGCCGCTGCCCAACGGGCCGACGATGTAGTTCAGCGGCCGTATGCCGCGCAGCTCGAAGCGCTCCCCGCCCCAGGGCCACGGCAGGTCGAAGGCGATGCAAAGCCCCTCGGCCGGCTTCAGCAGGCGTGCCAGCTCGCCGGCTGCCGGCGCCTGCCCGCGCGCGAGGCCGGCACGCAGGCCGCGCACTTTCTCTATGGTGTCGCCGAGCTGGCGAACGCGCCCCTCGAGCATCGCCTGGTGCGCCGCCAGCGCCGGCTCCAGCCCCGCGGCGTCGCCTTGCAGCACGCGCGCCACCTGCGCAAGGCTCAGGCCGAGCTTGCGCAGCGCGGCGATCTCCGCGCCCCGGGCCATTTCGCCGGGTCCGTAGGAGCGCCAGCCGGCCTCGGTGCGGGCCGGCGTCAACAGCCCGCGCTGCTCGTACAGGCGCAGCGCCTTGGCGGAGACACCGAGCAGCCGGGCGGCCTCGGCAGGGTTCAGGAATCGGGCGGCTGGAGAATTCACGAGATCACCTCTTGGCTTGGAACGGACAGCGCCTTTATCGAGGCGGCCGCAGGGGCCGGGTCAAGCGATCTTGCGACGGGGGCCCGGATCGGCTCAGTACAGGCCGAGCTGCCGCGTCCTCAGGCGCGCCAGCCCCAGCAGCGCGTCGGTGAACGGCGTCGCCACGCCGGTCAGTTCACCCAGCTCGCGAACCACGGTCACCAGCGCGTCCAGTTCCACCGAGCGGCCGGCTTCCACGTCCTGCAGCATCGACGTCTTGAACGCGCCGAGCTTCATGGTGACGGCGTGCCGGTCTTCCGGGCTCTGCGTGATCTCGATGCCGATGCGGCGGCCGATTTCCTTGGCCTCCAGCATCACCGCCGAGATGAAGCCGCGCACATAGTCGTCGCCCATGATGAGGTCGGTGGTGCAGCCCGTCAGTGCGCTGATCGGGTTCACCGTCATGTTGCCCCACAGCTTGAACCACACGTCCTTCTGGATCTGCGGCGACAGCGTGGTGTCGATGCCCGCGGCGCTGAGCAGCTCCACCAGCTTCCGCACGCGCGGCGTGGCCTCGCCCGATGGCTCGCCCACGATCAGCCCGTTGCCGAAGTGATGCCGCACCACGCCCGGCCCGTCGAGCGAGCAGCTCGCGTGCACCACGCAGCCGATCACGTTGCGCGACGGAATGGCCTTGGCGATGGCGCCTTCGGGGTCGACCGCCGCGAGCCGGTGGCCGGTGATCTCGCCGCCGAAGCCGCCTTCGAGGAACCACCACGGCACGCCGTTCATCGCCACCAGCACGATGGTGTCGGCGCCGATCAGCGGCCCGATGCGCTCGGCCACGCCGGCCAGTGCTGGCGCCTTCACGGCGATGACCACCAGGTCCTGCACGCCGAGTTCGGCCGGGTCGGCCACCGCGTTGACGGGCACGCGCGTGCGCACCTCTCCACCCGTGCTGCCGCGCATCAGCGACAGGCCGTCGCGCCGCAGCGCCTCGAGCGTCGCGCCGCGCGCCACCACGTTCAGCCGCTGGCCCGCCTGCGCCAGGCCGGCGCCGATCCATCCGCCGATGGCACCGGCGCCGTAGATGCAAATCTTCATGGGAAAGCTCGCCTCAGTTCAGTTGCGGTACGAAGGGTCGATGCGGTCCACCTGGCGCACGAGCGCATTGAACACATCCTGCCCGGCGCCGTGCTCGGGGCTGAACTGCAGCGCGTCGCGCGTGCAGCGCTGCGCGATCTCCTCGCTCACCGGAATGGCCGCGCCCATCGAGAAGGTGGCCATCTGGATCTCGCAGGCGCGCTGCAGCGTCCACAAAATCGCGAAGGTCTGCGGCAGCGTCTGCCCCCAGGCCAGCAGGCCGTGGTTGCGCAGGATCACCGCGTTGCGGTCGCCGATGCTCCTGAGCAGGCGCGGGCCTTCGTCGGCATGGATGGTGATGCCCTCGAAGTCGTGGTACGCCACCATGCCGTGCAGCTGGGCGGTATAGAAGTTGGTCTGCTGCAGCCCGCCCTGCAGGCAGGCCACGGCCACGCCGGCGGTGGTGTGCGTGTGCATCACGCAGTGCGCGCCGGGCAGGCCGTCGTGGATGGCCGCGTGCACCGTGAAGCCGGCCGGATTCACCGGGTAAGACGAACCGTCGAGCACCCTGCCCCGCAGGTCGATCTTCACCAGGTTGCTGGCCGTGACCTCGCTGTAGTGCAGGCCGAAGGGGTTGATGAGGAACTGCTTCTCGCCGCCCGTCACGCTGTCGGGCAGCCGCACCGTGATGTGGTTGTAGATCATCTCGACCCAGCCCAGCATCGCGAACACGCGGTAGCAGGCCGCGAGCTCCTCGCGCGCGGCGCGCTCGTCGGGGTGGATCGAGGGATGGACCAGCGCCGAGGCGGCCGGGGTGGCGAGAGTGTTCATGGCAGTTCCTTTTAAATGGCTTGCTCGTTGTGCTTTCCGAGGCTTTCGCGGGGAACACCGCGGAACCGGCTTTGCCGGGCCGCTGGTGTTGCCCCTTGAGGGGGATTCGGCTACACGAAGTGAGCAAGAAACGGGGTGGTCCTATCCCTCCGCTGTAAAGCCGACGTCCTTCACGATCGGGCCCCACTTGGCGGTGTCCTTCTTCAACAGTTCCGTCAGCTCGGCGGGCGTGGAAGACATCGCTTCCAGGCCGAAGGTGCCGAGGCCGTCGATCACGTCCTTCTGCGCGAGCGCGTTCTTCATCGCCGTGTTCAGCTTCGCCACCAGCTCGGGCGAGGCCTTGGCCGGCAGGAAGAAGGCGAACCACTCGCTGTGCGCCATGTCCTTCAGGCCCTGTTCGCCGAAGGTGGGCACGTCGGGCACGAAGCGGCTGCGCTTGGCGCCCGACACGCCCAGGATGCGCACCTTGCCGGTGGGCAGGTGCTGCGTGATGTCGCCGATGGGCCCCGACACCGCGGAGATGTTGCTGCCCAGCAGGTCGAGCATGGCCGGCTGCGTGCCGCGGTAGGCCGCATGCTTGAGCTCGACGCCGCCCTTCTTGCCCAGCAGCGCGCCGATGAAGTGCGGCGTGGAGCCGGATGCCGGCGAGCCGTAGTTGGCGCCGGCCGGGTTGGCCTTGGCCCAGGCCAGGAACTCCGGCACGGTCTTCACGCTGGCCGGCACGGCCGGGCCCACGGCGAAGCCGAAGTCGAACACGCAGGCCAGGCTCACCGGCGTGATGTCGGTCACCGGGTCGTACGGCAGCTTCTTGTAGATGTGCGGGTAGATCGTGAGGATCGAGGTCGGCGTCTGCAGGATGGTGCTGCCGTCGGCCGGGCGGCCCTTCACGTAGCCCACGGCGATCTGGCCGCCCGCGCCGGTGCGGTTCTCGACCACGGCGGTCTTCGCGTACTCGGGGCTGAGCTTGGTCGCCAGGCGCCGGCAGGTGGTGTCCGACGTGCCGCCGGCCGCGAAGCCGGTGACGATGGTCGCGGTCTCTATGTGTGTCGTCGCCTGCGCGAAGACGTTCTGGCCAAGGCTGGCCATCAGGGCGGATGCACTGGAGGTCTGCAGGATCTGGCGGCGCGTGAAGCTCATGGTGTCTCTCTCCGGACGTTGGTTATGGAGGGTCGGTCAGGACTCGTCGCGCAGCCAGGTGACCGCGCCCGAGTGGGTCACGGCGCCCTGATGGGCAGGACGCACGGTGAGTGCGTATTTTTCCAGTACGCCGCCTCGCGCGACCCCCGCGTTTACCTCACGTCCGGCGAGCCGGTCGGCGATTTCCTGCGCGCCCAGTTCGACCGAGATCGAGCGTGCCTCGGCCCGCGCGTCGATGGCGATCACGTCGCCGTCGCGCAGCGCCGCGATCGGCCCGCCGTCCGCCGCCTCGGGCCCCGCGTAGCCGATGCACAGCCCACGCGTGGCGCCCGAGAAGCGCCCGTCGGTCAGCAGCGCCACCTTGTCGCCCATGCCCTGGCCGTAGAGCAGGGCGGTGATGCCCAGCATCTCGCGCATGCCGGGGCTGCCCCTGGGGCCTTCGTTGCGGATCACGATCACGTCGCCGGCCTCGTACAGGCGGTTCTGCACGGCGGTCTGGGCTTCTTCTTCCGAATTGAAGACGCGCGCCGGGCCGCGGAACACCAGGCCCTTCAGCCCCGCCGTCTTGAGCAGCGCGCCGTCGGGGCAGAGGTTGCCCTTGAGCACCGCCAGCCCGCCGTCGCGCGTGATCGGGTTGCCGGCCTCGCGCACCACGCGGCCGTCGGGCGCCAGGGCGCCGGCCAGTTCCTCGGCGATCGTGCGGCCGGTGAAGGTGAGCACGTCGCCGTGCAGGAAGCCCTGCTCCAGCAGCGTGCGCAGGATGACGCCCGCGCCGCCGATGTAGAACACGTCGCGCGCCAGGTACTGGCCGCCCGGGCGCAGGTCGGCGATGAGCGGCGTGCGGGCGAAGATCTCGGCCACGTCGTCGAGGTGGAACTTGATGCCGGCCTCATGCGCGATCGCCGGCAGGTGCAGCGCGGCATTGGTCGAGCCGCCCGTGGCCGACACCACCGCGCAGGCGTTCTCCAGCGCCTTGCGCGTGACGATGTCGCGCGGCAGCGGGCTGTCGCCCATCACCGCCTTCATGAGGTTCTTCGCGGCGCGGCGCATCAGCGGCGCGCGTTCGCTGAACACCGCCGGCACCATGCTCGAGCCGATGGGCGCCAGGCCCAGCGCCTCCGACACCATGCCCATGGTGTTGGCCGTGAACTGCCCGGCGCAGGCGCCGGCCGTGGGCAGGCAGGCGCGGCTCATGGCGTCGAGCTCGTCGTGCGTGGCGGTGCCGGCCAGCACCTTGCCGATGGTCTCGTAGGTGTCGACCACGTTCAGGTCGCGCCCGTCCGGTCCGGGCATCTGCCCCGGCAGCGCGGAGCCGCCGTGCACGAACACGCTCGGCACGTTGCAGCGGACCATGCCCATCATCAGCCCCGGCAGGTTCTTGTCGCACGCGCCGATGGCGAAGATGCCGTCCCACTGGTGGCCGCGCGTGGAGGCTTCCACGCTGTCGGCGATCAGCTCGCGCGAGACCAGCGAGAAGCGCATGCCCGAGTGCGCCATCGTCAGCCCGTCGCTGATCGACACTACCGGGCATTCGTGCGGCGTGCCGCCGCCGGCGTAGATGCCGGTCTTGGCGTGCTGCGCCTGCTCGCGCAGGTTGAGGTTGCACGGGCTCATCTCGCCGCCGGTGTGGAACACGCCGATGTGCGGGCGCGCGATGTCCTCGTCGTCCTGGCCCAGCGCATGCAGGAAGCTGCGCGTGGTCGCACGGATCGTGCCCTCGCGGATGGTGGCGGAGCGAAAGCGCTTGGTCGGGTCGGTGGGCGTGGTCATCGGCTGGCGTGGGGGCTGGCTGGGTTGTCGTCGGGGGGGCGTCAGAACATGCCGTTCTTGTTCGCGGCGGTCTCGGGTACGGGCTGCACCACGTCCCAGTGCTCGACGATCTTGCCGTTCTCCAGCTTGAAGATGTCGACGATGGCACTGCCGCGCGTGCCGGGCTCGCGCACCGCGTTCACATGCAGGATCACGTAGTCGCCGTCGACGAAGCTGCGCTTGATGTCGCTGTGCGATTTAGGAAATTTCTCGCGCAGGAAGGCGACGAACTTGCGGAACCCCTCGGGGCCGTCGGCCGCGGTGGGGTTGTGCTGCACGTAGCGGTTGCCCACGTACTGCAGCGCCGCGTCGGCGTCCTTCTGGTTCAGGCCCTTCTCGTAGAAGGCGAGCACGGCCTGGCGGTTGGCTTCCTGCTGGGCGGTGGGGCCTGGCTTGCCGGCGCCCATCGGGGCGCAGGCGGCGAGGAACAGGGTGGCTGCCGCGGCCACGGCCGCCAAGGTCATGCGTTGCATCGAGGGTGCTCCTGTGCGTGAGGGAAATCAGTAGCCGTTGGGCGAGGCCGCGCCCGGCGCGGTCTTGTACTTGGCCAGCAGCTGCTTCGCCGCAGCCGCCAGCACGATGGTGTCCACGCCCACCGCCACGAACAGCGCGCCGGCCGCGAGCCACTTGCGCGCCTGCTCCTCGGTTGTCGACAGGATGCCCGGCGCCTTGCCGGCCTTGAGGATGCGCGCGATGGCGTCGGCGATCACGGCCTGCACCTCGGGGTGGTTGGGCTGGCCCACGAAGCCCATCGAGGCCGACAGGTCGGCCGGGCCGATGAACACGCCATCCACGCCCGGCGTGGCCGCGATGGCGTCGAGGTTCTTCATCGCCTCCACCGTCTCGGCCTGCACCAGCAGGCAGGTCTGTGCGTTGGCCTCGTGCAGGTAGTCGGGGTAGGCCTGCCAGCGCGAGGCGCGGGCCAGCGCGCTGCCCATGCCGCGGATGCCCTCGGGCGGATAGCGCATGCCCTGCACCAGCCGCGCCGCCTGCTCGACCGTGTCGACCATCGGCACCAGCAGCGTCTGCGCGCCGATGTCGAGGTACTGCTTGATCAGCGTGGTGTCGCCCACCGGAATGCGCACGACGGGGTGCGAGCGCT
>Ga0157369_10004669_pt1 | contig 16101 bp, 17 predicted proteins | sample C25metaG_FD_113461 | JGI IMG/M metagenome (GOLD analysis project Ga0157369, IMG submission 113461) | Corn rhizosphere microbial communities from Kellogg Biological Station, Michigan, USA - C2-5 metaG | ecosystem: Host-associated > Plants > Roots > Rhizosphere > Soil | place: USA: Michigan... | reverse complement strand
GTCGTATTTTTCCCATAAGCAGTATTAGTAATCATTATAGCACCATTTTCATTTAGAACAGAGCCATTTTCTGGTATACTGGCTGAAGATATAACAGATAGGAGTAAGAATGAAACTTTCCGAAGAGCTGCAATGGCGTGGCTTCGTCAACCAAACAACGTTTAGTGATCTTTCCGAGCTTGATGGCGCTCCTATCTCATTCTATTTTGGCGTAGATCCGAGTGCAGACAGCATGACAATTGGCAACCTTGCTGCAGCTATGATGGTTCGTCACTTTATTGACCATGGACATGACGCCTTCTTGCTTGTCGGTGGTGCCACGGGCATGATCGGCGATCCTGACGGTAAAGCTGACGAGCGTAATTTAAAGACGCTTGATGAAATTGCAAAAAATAAGGCCGGGATTGCAGTCCAGTATAAACAGGTCTTTGCAGGAAAAAACTTTACGCTAGTAGATAACTACGACTGGTTTAGCGGCATTGGTTACCTTGACTTCCTTCGTAATGTTGGCAAGCACGTTCCAATGAGTACGATGCTTGGACGTGACTTTGTTCAGTCTCGCTTAGGTGAGGATGGCTCAGGTATTAGTTACGCTGAGTTTAGCTACTCGCTTATTCAGGGTTATGACTTCGTCCATTTATACAAAGACCACGGTGTTACCCTGCAGCTGTGCGGTGCGGATCAATGGGGTAATTCGATTGCCGGTGTTGATTTAATTCGACGTATGGAAGGCGGCGTGGCTCATGTCTACTCGACACCACTAGTTATAAATAAAGCTACGGGCAAGAAGTTTGGTAAGTCAGAAGGCGGTGCGATTTGGCTTGACGCAAAAAAGACAAGTGTATACAAATTCTACCAGTTCTGGCTAAATGTTGACGACGAAGGTGTGACCGATTACGCAAAGGTGTACACATTGCTTTCTAAAGAGGAAATTGAGATATTGGCTGAGCAGCAGGCACAAAATCCAAGTGCCCGACCAGCACAACGCGCTCTCGCACGCGAAGTCACGACACTTGTTCATGGTAAGGATCGCTGCGAAAGTGTTGAACGCGTAACTGATGTGTTATTCGGAGCTCGAGCATTTAGTGATCTTAACCAGCAAGACATTGCAACGTTGGCAGAAGAAATTCCTACTGTTTCGGTAGGAAAAACGGTAATTGAGAGCTTAGTCGAGGCTCAACTCGCTGCGAGCAATGGGGAGGCTCGTCGACTAATCGCCGGCGGCGCAGTATCAGTAAATGGCGAGAAGATTACTGAGGATCAGAGTCTGTCTACTTCGTCACTTATTAAAAAAGGAAAGAACTCCTTTCTACTTGTTAAGTAGTGTGAGATTGTCATGATAGTACGTAAAGGGTGGGCGAAAAATGAAATAGGTTTTACGATTGTAGAACTATTGATTGTTATTGTCGTTATCGGTATCTTGGCGGCAATCACGATAGTGTCGTATAACGGGATTCAGGACCGAGCCCGCACTGCTCAAGTAAATGCTGACTTAGCAAACCTTGATAAAGCAACTCGCGCTGCGCGCCTTCTATCGAATGGCGCACTTCGCTACGTGACTTTATCGGCGGCAACTGGCGCTTCGTGTTGGGGGAAACCAGACGGAACTGATCTCGCCGCTTTGCCAAAGAGTGACGGCTGTTGGGTGAACTATCTTTCGGCCTTAGATAGGATTAGTACGGTATCAGGGGTGAATGTTCGTAATCTGGTCGATCCATGGGGGCGGCCGTATTATATTGATGAGAATGAAGAGGAGCCTGCAGGGTCGTGTCGAAATGACGACATGGGTATTTACGCGCGACCATTTACAACTGGCCAAACGATGAGTAAGCTCCTTAGTACGCGGTATTGTTAAATATTGCCAGTGACATCACCTTGTGCGTGAAGATGATAAAATGAAACTATGTTACTAACGACCTCACTACAGAAAGTAAAAGGGGTTGGCCCGAAGACTGCCGAACAACTTGCTGCAGCAGGGTTGTTTACCGTCGCTGATTTAATAGATTTCTTACCTCGCAAACATGAGGATTTCTCAGAGGTTGTTAGTATTTCGGATGTACATCCAGGTAAAATGACTATCAAAGCACGCTGCGAAAAGATTGAAACGAGACCAGTGCGACGGGGACTGCGTATTACAAAAGCGACTCTTGCTGATGATACAGGGAAGCTACAAGCAGTCTGGTTTAATCAACCCTATCGAACGACGCAGCTCGCCAAAACAGACGAAGAGTTTTTCTTTTCTGGCGAATTTGAATTTAATTACAATAAATATCAGCTCTCGAATCCAAGTGCAGAAAAGGTAACGGAGATGCCCGTCAATACGGATCGTCTACTGCCGGTGTATCGGGCAATACGTGGATTAAAAAGTCAGGTTGTCCGTAAAATTCTGACAGAACTACGCCCATTAATGACAATGCTGGCCGAGACACTCCCGGCGGATGTTGTGACGGCTGAAAAGCTCGTCTCGCGCTCAGCTGCGGTACTTGGGATGCATTTTCCTAAAACACCCGAAGAGGTGAGATTGGCGAAAGAGCGTCTCGCTTTCGAAGAGCTATTTCAGTTACTCCTAGCAAGTCAGTTTAACCGCCAAGATAATGCACGTCTTGAAGGTTGGCATATTCCATTTGATCAAAAGGTTGTCGGTGAATTTGTGCAACAGCTGCCATTTGCGCTCACGGATGCTCAGCGCCGAGCTGCATGGGAGATTATTCAAGACTTTGAAAAGCAGACCCCAATGAACCGACTCCTCCAGGGGGATGTCGGTGCCGGCAAGACGGTGGTCGCTGGGCTTGCAGCCCGGCAGGCGGCAGCGTCTGGATTCCAAACGGCACTTATGGCGCCCACAGAAATACTAGCGTCACAACATGCCGATACGCTTAGTCGATTACTAGAACCGTTTGGTGTTCGTGTTGGCTTGCTTACAGGAAGTGTCAAGGGTGTCGCCCGAAAAACACTATACGAGCAAATTACCAACGGTGGCGTCGATGTTGTTATTGGAACGCATGCGCTCATCCAAGAGACGGTTCAGTTTCATCGGCTTGGCTTTGTAGTTATTGATGAACAACACCGGTTTGGTGTTAAGCAGCGTCAAGAGTTGTTGACCAAATCTGAGCACATGCCCCATCTGCTTGCTATGACCGCTACGCCAATTCCACGCAGTCTCGCCTTAACGGTCTATGGTGAATTAGATGTCAGTATCCTAAACGAGCTACCGAAAGGACGAAAGCCAATTGAAACGAAGCTATGGTCGCCAAATAGCCAGGCGCAACTATATGCTAACGTAGATACGGAAATTGCCAAGGGAAGACAGGGCTATGTAATCTGTAGTCTGATTGATGATAATCCGGATAACGAAATAAAAAGTGTACAGGCGGAATACGTCAAGTTGCAGAATTCAATATTTAAGCACCGCAAGATTGGGTTGCTGCACGGTAAAATGCGGCCAGAAGAAAAAGATGAGGTAATGACGCGCTTTGCTAACGGTGAGCTGGATATACTTGTCAGTACCACGGTAGTCGAGGTGGGGGTCGACGTGCCGAATGCGACGGTGATGATTATTGAAAATGCTGATAGATTTGGGTTGAGTCAGCTCCATCAGTTAAGGGGTCGGGTGGGACGTTCATCGCATCAAAGTTACTGCTACTTGGTGATGAGTGATAGTAGTAAGCCATCTCAACGCCTGAAAGAGATTGAGCGATCTAATGACGGCTTCTACCTTGCAGAAGTTGACTTGAAGTTACGTGGGCCAGGTGAGATATATGGTCGGTCACAGCATGGTGCTTTGAACTTACAAATCGCGACACTGTCAGATACGAAGCTTATTGCCAGAGCGCAAAAGCAGGCGAAAGCATTCGTAGCATCACAGGTGGATCTGCTACAATATAAAGAACTAGCTTCGCAAGTTGAACAATATCAGCGACTAACCACATTGAATTAATCATATATGTATTCTGGAACAACATTTCGTACAAAATCTGGCTTGGTGATGGGTGTTCATCAAAAAATTGATCGTGTCGCACATCGGCATATTAAAAAACACGTTCCAAAGTCATTACATTTTCCTACAACACAAGAGGTACTGCATTTTGAAGGTCTAAACGGACCTGACGGTATCAAGCGAAAGAGTCCGGCAAAAGATGAACCGTGGCATTATATTGACCCTAAAAATCCTGCAGACACTGCACTTATTGCAATGATTATGGACCACATCCATAACATGGGTGCGGCTCTTCGTGAGGGAAATACTGTCAGAGCATCTTTTGAAGCGGCATGGATGGCGCATGCAATCACGGATGGGTTAACGCCGGCGCATCATTATCCACTCGAAGCAAAGTTGGAAGAACTTCGCGGGGGACAGGGGATTGAGACGCGTATAACAACAAAAGATAAGCTTGTGTTGCCAGGAAAAACCCGTCGCCATCAGCTCAAAAACAACTGGGAATACTGGGGTGTAAAGGGGGTTATGACAACTCACCTCGGCTTTGAGTTAGGTGTAGCGACAACAATTGCCGGCTTAAAGATGGAAGATACATCGCCAAGCGAGGCGCAATTTGCTGCTGTGCGTTCTGATGGGTTTGAAGAGGTGTTTAAGTCGATTCTGAAAACCGTTGATGGACTTCATATGTATGATGAATTTAGCCGTCTTGGATGGACACGTCACTTAGCTAATCAAACAAAGAAAGCGCTTGTTCCGGAGATTATTAAGGCAGTTACACTTGCCTGGTATCAGGCAATTATTCTGGCGGAACAAAAGTAATATGAACATTCGTATTATCGGCGGTCGATATGGGGGCCAACAAATTGAAGCGCCTAAAAATCGACGAACACACCCAATGAGTGAACGCATACGGAATGCACTCTTTAATAGCCTGGCGGGAGAAATAGCTGACGCAGAGGTATTAGATGTATTTGCGGGGACGGGCGCAATCGGCCTTGAAGCGCTTAGTCGCGGCGCGAAATCGGTGACCTTTGTTGATAGGGATCGAACGGCGCAGCGCTACTTAACGCGCAACGTCGCCAAAGTCGGCGTCGAGGAGCAGGCCACTATTATTCGAACTACGGTCTCAAGCTGGTTTGGAACGAAAAACCCTCAATTATTTGACATTATTTTTGCGGATCCACCCTATTACGACGTGCAGTTTTCCACAGTCGAAAAAATTTTCGATCTATTAAAGCCCGGCGGCATTATGGTATTATCACATCCAGGTAGAGGTGAGGTACCGACCAAAACAGGAGTTGTTGTGGTGGACAATCGTAGTTATGGAAATGCATATCTCACCTTCTACCGCCGTGATAGCTAAGACCGATAAGGTCTTTTTTATTTGCCTAGTATAGTAATCCAATATAAAAGCAGCCCCAAGATTTCTCTTGGGGTGCGGTCATAACGTAGGACTGTTATGTCGTTACTATAGCAGCCATTCGGTATTTGTGCAACTACTCCGTCGCGCTAAATTCGTCTGTTAGTTTGATGATGGAGCGGATATGTTCCTCATTAGTAATATTATATTCTCGCATCAGCTCGTGAAGCTTATTATGGCGATTTGGTTGATTACTTCGACCCGTCATGTAGTAGGCGGTCTCAACAATATCCCTGGCTACGAGCGTTACGTTGTCGAGGTACTGTAAGGCGTCTGTGTCTTTAGCAGCCAATTCAAGGTCGGGAACATTAAATAATTCGATTATCGCCTCATACAGAAGTGCGACAGGTGTTGTGTCGGACTCTTCTTCTGTTTTTATAGCTTCGATGATAATACCTATATCTTCGGCATTATTTTCGTCCAGAGCTTTCCCGTAGAGCACTTCGTCGATTACTGGAAACCATCGCGCAGTGTCAAAGTCTTTTGCGATAAAAGTAGCCATAAGCTCTTTTTTGAGTACTGAATTTGTCATATCAGCGACGTCGCCAAGCTGCTCGCTTATGGCAATCGCTATGCGAGTTATGATTTCAGCTTCCTTGTCCCATAACATGCGCGTCGTCATCTCAATTTCTTGATTGTAGCGATCGGTGTCATCGCCGTACTGGCGAGGGTCGGTTATTGCGAGCAGGGAGTCTCGCAGCGCGTCGTACTGTTTAGTATAAAGACCCTCGTCGCGTCCAATTAAGGTTGTAATGCCTAACTTCTCTATTGCTGACCATAACTTGTCTGTAATGATGGCTTGAGTTTGATCTAGATCTCGTGATTCTGCTTCTCGTTGTGCTTCTGCGTCAAAAAACTGAAGTAATTCGTCGTTAAAAGATTCTTGTGCAGCCATAGTGATATGGATTATGAACTCTTTATTGTATTTGTCAATAATTTTGTTTGTTTCTAAGTATACTATCCAAATTAAATAGCAGGCCAGCCGACCTGCTATTTAATTTGGTACGCGAGAAAGGACTTGAACCTTCACGCCCGAAGGCACTAGCTCCTAAGGCTAGCGTGTCTACCAATTCCACCACTCGCGCAAATTGGTACTAAATTACTATAGCAAAAGATTTGCTAAAGATAAAGGGTGAGATGAGAGAAAAGTTTTCGTCATAGAAGGGTTGTATTTTCTACGCAAGATTTATCCTGCTTGTGCTATGATAGTAACAAATGAGAGAGGCTACCCGACAATGAGCAAAGTTGCTGAATACCTACAAGAACATATCCTCGGAGAAGTATCGACAAACCCCGCTGTACTAAAGGCGTTAAGTACCGACGCCAGTGTCTTAGAGATTACCCCTGAAATGGCGGTCTACCCACGTGTAACTAATGATATTCGTAAGGTGGCTCGATTCGTCTATCAGCTTGCCGAAAAGGGACATGTCATGCCGTTAACAGCTCGGGGGAACGGTACAGATGAAACGGGTGCGGCTTTAGGAAAAGGCATCTCACTTATTCTACCTGCGCACATGAACCAGATCCTGGAATTTGACAGCAAACAAAAGCTTATTCGCTTGCAACCTGGGGCGAACGCGAAGTCGGTGAATGATGCGTTGTCGCTTCATGGTATGTCTATCCCGTCTCTCCCGGTATCAGCAGCATATAGCACAATCGGTGGTGCGGTCTTGAATAATGCCAGTGGACCCTTGTCTGGTCGTTACGGGGATATGGGCGAGTGGGTGCATCAGTTGGAGGTAGTACTTGCAAATGGCGACGTCCTACAGACGGAGCGTATCAGCAAGCGTGACTTAAACAAAAAAAAGGGTATGCAAACCTTTGAGGGGGAAATTTATCGTAGTCTCGACAACCTCATTGAAGATAACCGTCAGCTCATCGAGCAAAAACTTGTGAGCGATATTCGTGATAATGTTGGCTATTCAGCTATCGCAAAAGTGAAGCAAAGAGATGGATCATTTGACTTGACCCCGCTCATCGTTGGAAGTCAGGGAACGCTTGGTGTCGTTTCTGAACTAATACTAAAGGCGCAGTTCACTAGTACACAGCAAACAGCAGTTTTTATCACGTTTGCAAATAAAGAAGCTGCGAGAGACGCTCTTGATAGCTTAGCGGAGCTAAGTCCGGCTGTTCTCGAATACTTTGACGGTGTACTGTTTACTGAAGCTGAGAAGCAAGGACGAACTTACTCATTTTACAATGCTGCATCCGGTACCTTTGATGCCGGCATATTGGTTGGATTTGATGATTTTAGCGATCGCGCACGTCAGCACAAAGTGAAAAAGCTGAAAAAGATGTTGATAAATATTGATGCTCAAATCACCGTTGAGGATGGTCAAGAAGCAACTGCTTTATTTGCCGCACGCGAGGTGACGGCTTATCTTCTATCTCCTGCGGGGAAGGATGTTTCAGCCCCTCCACTATTTGATGGAGCCTACGTGCCAAGTGCCCGTTTCGAAGATTTCCAAATTGCGGTTACTACGCTAGCGGAAAAGCATCATGTAACATTACCGCTCCACGTGCGTGCGCTTGACGGGACGGTCTATACTCGCCCAATCCTTCAATTACAGAAGGTTGGCGACAAGCAGAAGATATTTAAACTGCTTGATGAATACACGGCAATCGTGGAACGTCATGGCGGCCATCTTATTGCCGAAGCTGGTGAGGGGCGAGTCAAAGCACGCTTTGCGTATAAGGATCTAGACGATGATGTTCTGGAGCTATTCGCCGCAGTGAAAGAAATCTTTGACCCAAATGCAATCTTGAATCCAGGTGTGAAGCAAACGACCGAGCTGCGACAGCTTGTCTCCGAGCTTCGCGCGGGCTATGATACCGCAGCCTTTGCTGATCATGTTCTCCATAGCTAAAGAGCTTGTAAAACCCTCATGGGCTCGCTATGATAACAAGGTATAAATGCGCGCGAGTGGCGGAATGGTAGACGCGCTAGCTTCAGGTGCTAGTGTCCCTCGGGACGTGGAGGTTCAAGTCCTCTCTCGCGTACCACAGAAATAGATGGATTATCATATCCATCTATTTCTTTTTTAAGAAATATTTAGTTTCATTCGTTATACTAGAAAGTATCCGAGCTATTCCCCCACAGGAAGGTGACATGATGTCACGTGAGCAGAATGAGCCTGTCGAAGATATCGAGACGGCAGAAGTAACCTTGCAATCTGATGCAACTGAACCGACGAGCATAACAGGTGAGGTGATAAAAAGCGATGATGGCGACCTTGTAGTTAAGTTTCCCGCTAGCCAGTTCGCTGGACGGCCTGAGCTTCTAAAGATGTTGTCGCAGGGTGAACTGCCCGTCACGGTATGGGCGCAGCTCGTCGATACGGCAACCGGACAACTGGTGCAAAGAGGGCAGACGCTCTCGGCTTGGGTTCGAGTCAAAAGGAGTGACGGTAAGTTTATGACAAAAACTGCAGTGTTCGGACTGGGGATAGTCGCAGCCGTTACCCTGACTCGACGCGCCGCACATCACTATAAGTCCCGCTAAGATGACGCGTTCGAGCCGGTTGAAGCTCCGCGGATCTCCGCGGGGCTTCTCCATTTGATATACTAATGACTATGAATACACCCGCTGTTGTCGGTGTGGGTCCACATCCGCACCCCCATCCGACAGATCCTTGTTTTGATCCTGATCTCCTCACGTATGGTGATAGGCGTAATGTTGAAGACAAATATCGCTACTGGACGGTTGAGGCGATTAAGGCTGATCTTGATCGTAGTCGCGTCGATCTACATGTTGCAATTGAGAATTGGCAGCATGATATGAACATTGGAACCATTGTTCGCAACGCCAACGCTTTTAATGTCGCCGCAGTTCACATAATCGGCCGTCGTCATTGGAATCGCCGGGGAGCGATGGTGACGGATCGTTATCTAACTATTGTGCACCATCCAACAGTTGAGGATTTTGTCACAGCTATGCGGCAAGATAGCCGACGAATTATCGCTGTCGATAACCTAAAAGGGGCGACAACGGTAACTGCGACGCCTCTGCCGCCACATGCTGTATTAGTATTTGGGGGTGAAGGGCCAGGGTTGAGTGATGAGATGGTGGCGCACAGCGAGCAGTTGGTGATGATTGAGCAATTCGGCAGCACGCGATCAATTAATGTCGGTGTGGCGGCTGGCATCGTAATGTATGCTTGGATGCAGCAAAACTTTTTGACATAACAAGAATCAATCATCATAATAAACTTATGACAGGTAGCGATAATCCTTCCGAGCCCGTTCCATCAGCCGCTCTGCGATTTATGGGGAGCGAATCGCTTGCTCATGTCGTTGAGAAGGCATTTATTAAGCCAGAACTGCGTCGTGAATTTGCTCGGCGCAGTTTTTATTTATACCTTCGAACGGAAGATGTGGTCGGGATCTCAACTCGCGCTAAGAGTGTCGACGCGGTGCTGCATGGACACGACCCTTTAGAGCAGTACAATATTGGTATTTCGTTACCGCAAAGAGGGCATAATCTTTACTCGCAACATTTGCCGCTCTCCTCGCGAGTTATTGGCGGCGCTGAGCTTCCGGCGCCGCGCCGTGGTATTAATTTACTTTTTCGATTGGCAGTTAGTGAACACGAAAAGGAGCACTTACTTGCTCCGCCTTTTGATAATGCCATGGCCGGCGCGATGTATATCACGCGCGATATTGATGCGAGGTGGCTGCCTCAGGATATCCTTTCGGATCAAGCTATCCGATCCCAGGCGCTAGATGGTATGCGAGCAGAACTTGGTATTAGATACGCATCCGTTCGACGTCGTGGCTATCTGCTCGATAACTATTATGTGACTCATCCAACTGCCGTAGTGGTGTACAGTCCTGTATTGTCGCATAGAAAGGCACAATAAGCCGAAGGATGCTAATGGTTATGCTTGCAGATACCCGGGAAGCATGTAAGGATATAGGCAAATGAGTACCCTTTCGTCACAGCCATATAAAGGCGCGCGAGACTACTATCCCGCAGATAAGCGCATGCAAAACTTTATCTTCAACAATTGGAAACGTATTGCAATGCGCTACGGTTATGAAGAATACGGAACACCACTTGTAGAGCCATTTGATATTTACACTGCACAGTCAGGTCAAGACTTTGTGAATGAACGGATATATGACTTTATGGATCGAGAGGATCGCCACATAGCCATTCGTCCAGAAATGACGCCTTCAGTGAGTCGTCTAATGGCGGCACGCCGCGACGAGCTGCCATATCCAGCAAGGTTATTCTCTATCGCTAACTTTATGCATTATGAACCGCAGCGGGCCGGTCAAGAACGTGAGTTCTGGCAGCTGAATATTGATATATTTGACGCTGATGGAGTTATTGCTGAGGCGGAAATTATTTCTATTGGCGTGGAGGTGTTGCGTGCATTTAACGTGGCTGACGTGGCGTATGTCATTAAAATTAATAGCCGAAAATTAATTAATTTTATGATGAGCCAGTATCTTGGGTTGAATATGGTGCAAGCACAGCTGATGATGAAACTGTTTGATGGGAAGCATAAGATTAGTACGGATGAGTTTCGTGATTTGGCGCTAGACATCCTTGGTGAAGATATGGCAGAAGTCGGTCTTGAGAAAATCTCGACGCTTTTGAATGCGCATACGATGAGCGACTTACCTGAGCAAATTCGCGAAACGAGCGCAGTAAAGGAAGTGGAGGAATTATTTGAGATGCTGCGAGCGATGGGGATTGGAAATGTCGTATTTGATATTACTCTCATGCGCGGCTTAGATTATTACACAGGCGTGGTATTTGAGTTTCATGACACAATGCCCGGCTCTACCCATGCTCTTTTGGGGGGTGGTCGGTATGATGGCCTTGTTGGCTTATTTGATGTCACGCCAATCTCGGCAGTTGGGATTGCGGCGGACGCGGCAAGGACCGAACAGTTTTTGCGGGCTCGCAAGCTATTTCCAGTACTACCTTCCACGACGGAAGTGTATATCACTGTGACAGGTGACGAAACATTAACGGGTGCGATGCGACTCGCGAGCGCGCTACGCGACGAAGGGGTGAATGTTGAACTGGACACTACTCGGCGATCGCTAGATGAGCAAAAGACAACTGCCGTCAAGAAGGGTATCGCCTTTATTGTCCTTGTAGGACCGGAAGAAGTAGAGGCTGGCGTGTATGTGATTAAGGATGTGATCTCAAGTGTAGAGCAGAAACTAAGTTTCGAGCGAATTGTTAGTATCGTAAAAGATCGTCGGCGTATTCATAGTGATGATCTGGATGATCTTTTTGAATAAGGCGCTAATCGAGTGGTACTGATGTACTGAAGCCTAAATTTGTGACCCCTATGTATCTCTGTTATAATTGACATATATGAATACAATTGTAAAAAACCTATCAGATACTAAAGTTGAATTGACTATTACACTTGGGCAAGAAGAGCTTGCGGCTGCAGAGCAAGTGGCTCTCTCGAAACTAGCAAAAACCGTCAAGGTGCAGGGCTTCCGTAAAGGCAAAGTGCCTGCGAGCATTGTGGCGAAGAATGTTGACCCTGAAATGCTGAGCCAGCAAACACTTGAAGATGCTTTGTCAAAGGCAGTTGCACAAGCGTATATGGACGAAGGTATTCAAGCGCTGGATCGCCCGGCGGTTGAGATTAAAAAGTTTGTACCTGGTCAAGAGCTCGAATTCACTGCTGAAGCGGAAATTCTTCCTAAAGTAACGCTTGGTGATTACAAGAAGCTTAAGGCGGAGCAGGCGAAGGTTTCTGTAAGCGCAAAAGAAGTTGAAGAGATCGTTGAGCGTATGCGCAGCGGTATGGGTGAGAAGAAAGTTGTTGAACGCGCCGCTAAAGATGGTGACGAGGTGAAGATTGACTTTGTAGGAAAGAAAGACGACGTCGCATTTGACGGTGGGACGGGTACCGACTATGATCTTACTCTTGGTAGCAACTCATTTATTCCTGGCTTTGAAGAGGGTATCGTTGGCAAAAAACCAAACGAAACATTTGATCTGAAGCTAACATTCCCAGATACGTATCACGTTGCTGATCTCAAGGGAGCTGACGTTGTCTTCACGACGACATTGAAAGAAGTCAAAGAAATCGTCCTTCCAGAGGTGACTGATGAGTTTGCTGCGAAGGTTGGTCCATTTAAGACAGTCGACGATATGAAGACTGACATTAAACGAGAGCTGACAGCACAAAAAGAACGTGAAGCAGCGGAAAAGCTAAAAGACAACCTTGTTAAGCAACTCATTGAAGTCAGTACTGTGCCGGTACCTGAAATTCTTGTTAACGACCAGTCAGAATCCATTGAGCGCGACATGACCCAGAATCTTATGTACCAAGGTTTGACGCTTGATCAGTACCTTGAGAATAAAGGTTTCGAGAACAAGGAAAAGTGGCTTGAGACAGAAGTGCATGAAGCTGCTGAAAAGCGCGTACAAGCCGGATTAGTCCTTGCTGAACTGAGCAAGGTGGAGAAGATTGAAGCGACAAGTAAAGAGCTTGAAGAGCATGTTGCTATTTATAAAACACAGTATGCGAACAATCCACAAATGGTTGCGCAATTTGATCAGCCGGAAGCGCGACGCGACATTGCCAATCGACTTCTTACAGAGAAGACTGTCGATCGCCTCGTTGAGCTCAATACGAAGACGAAGTAGCTCAATATCCCGAACCTGCATACCCCCGGAGAGGACATATTCCGGGGGTTTATTGTATCTCATTTAACGATGGATCTAATAAGCGGCAGGGCGTAAATAAGTAAATCGCCTCATCTATGAGTTAGATGAGGCGATCGTACTCTGCATCGAATCGTGTCAGCTGCCGTCAATATGTGTGTATCCAGACTTAAGATTAAGTTGGAGTCGGCACTTGATGGCTGCGGTGTACCGCGCTGCAACGTCACTTTGCTGGTCGTGCATGACTAACTCTATTGTGCCGTAGAAGCGTAAGACTGACGGGTTAGTGGGATTGTCGAGAGTGACGTCGCGGAGTGGACGGAGTCGGATCATCTCCAGGCAGTAGTGGGGGCTATAGGCAGCATCAAAGCGTGGCGTTGCATAATTACTCATTTGTGGCCACTGTTCAATGCCGTGGCGGTGTAGTGTCGGACGGATGGTAATCATGTTACGCTCATCGTAATGACTATAGTCGTGCTGGATATCACACCAGAACTGCTTGCCAATAGCGGGGTGATGCAGGTTAATGCGGCGCTCGCCTTTGTAATTCCTTACACTGACGGAGTAAGTAAGGTCGGCTGCTGCAAATATGCTGCGCCGATGAAGGTCACTCACGTTTCCTCGATTCGCTGGTTGCTAAAGTACGATAGTGTATTTTTATCATATATTTAAGATTCATGCAAATCGCGATCAAGGTGGGGTAGATCTAAATTTAGCACTCACTTGCATCGAGTGCCAATAGGCGTGTATAATAAGATTATGAATAAGCCAAATAGTTATCTTGTCCCAACAGTTATCGAGAAAACGCATGATGGCGAACGTGCGTTTGATATTTATTCACGCCTCCTTAATGAAAGAATTATCTTCCTCGGTGAAGATGTTAATGAGCATACCGCTAATATTGTCGTCGCACAACTCCTTCACCTTGCATACGATGATCCAAAAAAAGATATTAAATTATACATCAATAGCCCTGGCGGCAGCGTTTATGACGGTCTGGCTATTTACGATACTATGCAGTATATCTCACCCGATGTAATGACTATTGGCATTGGACTTCAGGCAAGTATGGGCGCCTTCCTACTCTCAAGTGGTACGAAGGGTAAACGGTTCGCCTTGCCAAGTAGTCGTATTATGATCCACCAGCCTTCAAGCGGTACACAGGGGAAGGTAAGTGACCAAGAGATTACGCTTCGCGAAAGCCTTTTCTTGAAGCATCGCCTTAATGAAATTCTTGCTAAGAACACCGGCCAAAAGCTTGCGAAGATTGAAAAAGATGTCGATCGCGATTACTGGATGAGCGCCGAAGAAGCAAAAGCCTATGGTATTATCGACGACGTCATCGAAAGGGCGTAACTACTGACTCGTTGACGCTGCTCGCCACCTGTGATTAGATGATGTTATTCCTGACATCAATAAGATAAGGTGGTAAGTGTTATGGACGTACTGAGTCTCGATAATCTAAAGGTAGTAACCTGGGTGACGGCAGTACTCGTCGCGCTGGTTTGGTTTGCGATTCTTTGGATCTTTCTTTCAACTCCACGGAGATACTGGGAGATCCTTAGTTCGGTTATGCAAGCACTGCTTGTTGGTGCGTCAGCCTTCTTTTTGCTTAATCTCGGCGTGGCATTCTATATCTTGTCGCACCTGACTGACCCACGCTGGTCGGCAGGTAAAGATCCCTTACTAAGCCTGAATGATATCCAGACAAGCGTGCCGTTTCTTGGCGAAATTGCCAAGCAGATCAACGAGGTGCAGCACGGCGTAACGGGTGCAGTGAACAATGTTGCGGCCATGCAGTACGCGTTTTCAGCGGCGTCATATTTCTTGGTTACTGCTATCCCCGCAATAGGTGCCGTCATCGTGCTTGCTTTATTGACGCTTGCTGCGGGTGTGTGGGCGAAGCGTCGAGCGGAGAAGCAGAAGGTATATGATGACCGGTACCGCGACGAACGCCTCGAGAATCTTGAAATCAATGCCGGCATAAAGCCGCCGACTCGAAAGAAATAGGAATACGTAATGTGTGGATGCGGTAAGGGGTTAGTAATAACCCCACCACACATTTCCAAATTTATTATGTTCGGCGCCTCATCTAGAAGCGCCATTTTATATGGTCCGGCAAGAGGAAGGTAGTGGTGTTACTCAAAGAGTAGCTAGAGGGCTGTAGTGGACGTTGTTTAAGAATTGGCGTAGTTCGCAGAGAAAATTGACCAGACGATCGCTGTATCGTAAGGTGTAGATAACGAGACTGCGCTTCATCATGAAGATGTTGCAGTTGGCACGTTTGAACTAACGAGTGAAGGTGTGTGATTTCAATGAGCATTATGTATGTAATAGCATCAATTGTTGGAGTGATGGTAATCACTGCTGAGGGTATATATGGCTATAAGGCATGGCACGACGTAAAGACCGGACGCGCGACGAATGCATCTCACGCCAGGAGGCGGTTGGCGTTTGAGCTGTTTGCGGGCCTATGGCTTTCCCCGGTGGTACTATGTGTGCTTCTCGTAGTGGTCGCCTTTGGGCATTTTGGGATCGAGTCCGCGTTGTTCATGCCGGCTGTTCAGTTTGGCAGCTATTGGGGTGCTGGATGTGTGTTGCTCGCCATGATGATGGCGCGAGCGGCAAGTAAGTTCGCAGCGCTGGAACGGGAGGGGCAAGACGCGGCATCTCAATCGACGCATCGACTCGCAGCCAAAGACACTCTGTAGTACGTTATGTCGGGTCGGAGTAAGGTGGATAACGCCTTGCTCCGACCCTGTTTTATTTTCCGTAGTAACCCCTTGACTAATTGCTTAAAAACCGGCACAATGGGTACCAAGAAGTAGTGTATCTTTGGTTGTGTAAGTTTTTCGTTTGTTGGCACTGACGGATGACGAATCAGAGTTTAGGGAATCTTCGGCGCCGATTACCCATCTAAATAAATCATATGCGAGGAGTTACAATGGCAAAAACCAAGCCTGACGTGGCTAAGCGTGTGTTCTTTACAAAGGACGACACCGCTTTACCACTACCAAATCTAATCGCTCACCAGAAAGACTCATGGCGTGAATTCGTCGAGACTGGTTTGAGTGAAATATTTGCAGAACTTAACCC
>Ga0157369_10004668_pt1 | contig 16104 bp, 8 predicted proteins | sample C25metaG_FD_113461 | JGI IMG/M metagenome (GOLD analysis project Ga0157369, IMG submission 113461) | Corn rhizosphere microbial communities from Kellogg Biological Station, Michigan, USA - C2-5 metaG | ecosystem: Host-associated > Plants > Roots > Rhizosphere > Soil | place: USA: Michigan... | reverse complement strand
ATAGGAACTGACGTACCCTTTCTTCGCATCCGTGATGTAAATCCCGCGTGTGCCAACAGCGCTGACGGTTTCAGTTCCCATCACCGGCTTGTCAGGGTGCTTGTTGTGGAAGGCCTCGGCCTCCGGATCCTGGTAGTTGTAGCCCGCCACGTCTCCCAACGCGAGACCACCGGTGCCGATTGCTCCGGTTGGCGCGAGCGACACGGGACGGGAACCGTCATGCTTCATCGCGACCTCTTTCATCGCAGCCAGAATCAGCACGCCACGCTGCCCATTGGCCTGCGCTTCTTCGTTGCCCATCGACCACATGAAGACGCTGGGGTGATTGCGGTCGCGACGAACGAGATTCTGGAACTGCTGCAGTCCTTCGGGATTTGACGACATCATTCGCGTTTCATCAAAGACGAGCATGCCCATCTGATCGCACGCATCAAGCAACTCAGGGGTTGGTGGGTTGTGCGAAGTGCGCAGCGAGTTGCAGCCCATCTCCTGCAGTTTGCGAACGCGATAGTACTGTACTGAGTCCGGTACTGCTGCGCCAACGCCTGCGTGATCCTGATGATTACAGGTGCCTTTCAGTTTCACAGGCGCGCCGTTAACAAGCAGCCCGCGCTCTGCGTCGAACTTCACGCTGCGAATGCCGAACGAGGTCTCGTAGCGATCGACCGTTTCTCCATCCACCTGCACCTCGGTCAGCAGCTTATAGAGATTGCGTTCCTCAAGCGACCAGAGCTTCGCCTCAGGAACTGCGATCTGCTGGTTATATTCTTGTTGATCATCCACAGCAATATCGGCAGCTGCCGCTACGTCTTTGGCCACTGCGTTTCCTGCAGGATCAACGATTGTCGAGATCACGCGACTCTTGCTGGCATGCGGCCCGTCATTTTCCACTTCAGTGAGGACAGACAGCGTTGCCGAATTTCCGCGAATGTCTGAGCGCACGAATGTCCCCCAGCGTTTCACGTGCACGGGGTGGGTCTTGACGAGCCACACATGGCGATAGATGCCCGCGCCCTCATAGAACCAGCCGTCGCTCTCGGTTGCATCCACTCGAACGAGCAGGACGTTGCGCTGGCCCGGATTCGCGAACGTCGTTACGTCGAAGCTGAAGGGATCGTATCCGCCGCTGTGACGGCCAATGTAAAAACCATTGAGGACAACCATCGTGTTGCGGTATGCGCCGTCGAACTCAATGCTGATGCGCTTCCCGGCGTCCTCGGCCGGTAGGTCGAAGATGCGGCGGTACCAGCCGACGCTGGTCTCCGGGTATTTGCGACCGAGCGGGTGAAAGCCCTTGCTCGCCAGCTCAGGATCGTTCTGATAAGGCAGTTCAACGGCCCAGTCGTGCGGCAGATCGATATCGCGCCAGTCGCCATCATCGAAGGAAGCCGACGCGGCAGGCATGAAGTTGCCGGTCTTCTGGAAGTTTCCTGCGCGAGCGGTGCCGTAATCGAAGTCCTTCGCCGCATCGCAGGCGTTGCCGAAGTGGAAGCGCCATCCAAAATCGAGCAGTAGCCGTTCGCGCCCGGCTCCCGGCGTGGGCGAGGTCAGACTCGCTGGCGCGGTGAGTGGTCCGGAAACATCGCTGACGGCGCTCATCGCTGAGTGAATCGGGTTAACGCCTTGGCCCGTAGCAACAGCAGCGGGAGCCAGCAGGCTGGACTTCAAAAGGTCGCGACGTGAAATCGTTTTCATATTGCCTCCGGACGGGAGCTCGTTCAGGAGCCCTGGTTTGTTCTGGAAACACGCACCGACATTATGCACGGTCGGGCGAAAAGTCGTCCTCAACAAAAGCACATGGAGCTTTTCTGCTTGATCTTGCCTGATTACGGAATGCTGTTCGCGTCTCCGCACCACTCAACTCTGTAAACAGCGGACATCAGGTTTGCAGACTCCATGCATCGCGATTACGACAGTGTGAGTAAAAGCGCCCCGCGTTCGCAGAGTATCTGCATCGGACAAAGATTCCGAACATTCTGTCCCGCAGTGAAACGATCTACCGATATCTCGCACTAATCCGGTACGAGGTATCCCCCAATGGAAAAAAATGATGAAGGATTGAAGCAGTTAAACCGCTCCGATCGCATCCGCGAAGAAGCCAGGCGTGCACTGGAGTTTGGCCAAACCCCCAAGCGTCCCTTGTCTCTCCACCCCAACATGCGCGTGGAAGGATTGACAGCGGCGCCCAGACCGCAGTGTTCCGCTGACAACGCTCCGGGCGAAGAATTCCTGAAATCCTCGCGCGTCAAGATTGTCAGTTCGCGCAGCGCCAATCCTCTCATCGCAAAGGAAAGCCCCCATTTCCTTGCGGAACAGATTCAGCACGAGCTTAAGCGTGCGGCCGACCCGCAGCAGGCCGCAAAGGTCCTTGAGATGCTTAACAGTTTGACGAACGCCGATCCTCATGGGGAGACGACGCAGGCTTTACGTCGAAAAGTGCTCAGCCGGGTGTTCGGCGAGCGCTATTTCGAAAGTGAGCGCAATTTGCCGCAGGAACGCAGCTCCAGAGGCAGAGGAAGTTCAATCTTCAGCAGAGGAAAGGAGGACTGACATGTCGGTGCATACTGATTTCTACATCGATATCAACTTCGGTGGGGATGTCGATAGCTTCAGTCTCAATAATGACTGGCGCTATTGGTGGGTTGTTTTCGGAAGCAAATTTGGAAACAACATCTCCTCATTCCGTTCGACAGCTTATGGCGGTACCGATGGAAACACCTTTGCCTTCACTGGTAACAATTTCCTCGGCACATATCTGTCGCTCAACATGCAGGAAGGGTGGACTTCCTGGTGGAGCTATGTCGGAGATGACCTCAACGACAAGATCGAATCCGCAATCCTGGTAAACCGGAACAAGAACGAGTTCGTCACTGGACTCAAGGATCAGATTGCCGGAGATTTCGCCAGTGGAATGGACGCCCAACTCAAGGGAACACAGGTTTCCCGCAGAGGAGACCCCCGCATCTACACGACGTTCTGGCCGGGCTACGATCCGCAAAAGACGTTCGTAAGCATCGAACAGGATCTCCATGTCTCCCTGGACTGGTGGCCGGACTACGATGCACAGGTGCGCTACGACATCTATCTCTACCTGGATGGAAAAGGAGTAGTGCAGGGATACGTCGCCTGGGTCTACGTCTGGGTCGAAGGGGGTATATTTTCCGGAGATATCTTCGATTCGCTGCAGCCTAAGTTGGTCGACGGTGCGTCCGCACTTACGACACAACTGCAGGCGAAGCTGGCGATTTTTTCCGGATTCCGGTTCTCGTCGCTGTATCTTCTGCCCGGGCCTCCGCCGTCTTCTGCATTTGGCGATATCCGCGACGCAAAAAGCGACTCAACGTTGGTTCTCTGGCCCAACCCGCTTTGAGCCTTTTTGGCAATGATGAGTTAAACGGATCTGATTCTCGTCGTTCCACAGATCAGGGTGGCTGCGGCGTCATCGCAGCCTCCTATCTCTAAGTTGGAAGGAAGGGAGTCAGAAGAGTAATGGTCGGGGCGGAGGGATTCGAACCCCCGACCCTCTGCTCCCAAAGCAGATGCGCTACCAGACTGCGCTACGCCCCGACGTGATTCCTTGATTGTATCGCGGAACGGATTGCCTCAAAAAGCCTTGCTCCCCGACCAAAACCTCAACGAATCATCAGGTGCTGGTTCAGCCACACGAGCAGCCAGATGAAAAACACAATCGGTACGGCAAAGACGACGATCAACGCGCACACGAGCGCCGCGAGAAACGCCCAGTCCTTCCATGTATGGCGTCGTGGCTGGCCCAGGTGGCGCTGCAGCAGCTGGTAATTACGCCGGTTCGGCTTCCACGCCACGTCGAACGCGTCGCCGAGGAAGGGGATGGAGCCCACGAGCACTCCAATGGTGAGGTTCACGCCCATCCGCATAAGGGCAATGTACGGAACACCGCGGGTCCACGCAGCGATAGGAATGATCAGCGAGAGAATTCCGGCGATGACATCCCCCAGCCCGGGCACGAGTCCGATGATGCCGTCAATACCGAACCGGAACCGCGTGAACGGAATGCGGAATGCTTCGTCGAGCAGGATCTCGAGACTGCGAAGGGTCTCGTCGCGAAAGAGCCAGGCGCCCTTCGCCCAGCGGCCGGACGGGATGACGCCGCCTTCCACCGCGCTGGATCGGGGAGGGTTAAACCGCGGCGAACTGGCGTTGAAATCGGGCATAAATAGCTTGGATGCGCAGACTTCGGGCAAATCTGGTTCGATGCTACAATCAGAGAGGTACGGCGGCTATAGTTCAGCGGCAGAACGCCTGACTGTGGCTCAGGATGTCGTGGGTTCGATCCCCACTAGCCGCCCCAATCTGCAAAGACTTCTCTCCCCGACAAACCATATCCAGACGCACTGCGCAAAATACCGCTGCAATGGTTCCGCGGCACCGTCATTCATTCCTGCCTCAGTGCGACGATCGGATCCACACTGCTGGCCCTCCATCCTGGGATGACCGTTGCGGCCAATGCCACAAGCGCTAACAACGCGGGCACTGCCATGAACGTCGCAATGTCCGTGGAGCTTACACCGAACAACAGGCTGGCCATCACACGAGTCAGGACGGCGGCGCCGATCAGTCCCGCGACGATGCCGATCAACGTCAATTGCATCCCCTGCCGGACAACAAGGGCGATGATATTTTCGCGCCGCGCACCCAGCGCAACCAGAACTCCGATATCGTGGGTGCTCTGGGTAACCAAATACGACATCACCCCATAGAGCCCCACCGCCGCCAACAACAACGCGAACGACGCAAACGCACCGAGCATCGTGCTGGAGAAGCGCTGCCGAGCCAGCGAATCATGCAAGCGGTCCTTCATCGATCGAATCCCATAGACAACGACCGTAGGATCGACTGCGCGGATTTCGCTGACCATTGCCTTCGAGAGTCCCGGATCGTCCGATGACGAACGAGCTACCAGGAACGTGCCTCGGTCAGGCCCCTGCTGCATGGGGAAATACGTGGCGATCTTGCCATCCGTATCCAGGCCATATTGTTTAACCGCCCCAACAACCCCAACGATTGTGATGGGCTTTTTCGGATCGAACCAGACATGCTTTCCAACCGCCTGATCGTGCGGCCAGAACCGCTGCGCGAATTTCTGGTCAATGATGACGACCCGCGGTGTGTCGAGATCGTCCTGGCCGGAGAAGAAACGGCCCGAGACAAGGGGAATCTGCATTGTCCTGAAGTAGTCCGCGCTTGCCATACGCAGATCGACTTGCAACTCCTGCCCCCGCGGCGGAGTGTAGCCCTCCACATGAATCCCTCCCCATCCCACCGTGCCCGTCAGCGGTAGAGCCGAAACAGCACCCTCTGCCACTACGCCAGGCAAGTGCGCAATGCGGCTTTCCACTTCGTGGTAGAAGCTGTTGAGCACTTTCTCGTCTTTGTACTTGGGGTCGCTGACGACAAACTGCATGCTCAATACGTTGTCCGCGGTGAACCCTGGAGCTACGCTCTGCAGGCGAATGAAGCTTCGAATCAGCAGCCCGGCGCCAATCAGCAGCACCAGCGAGAGTGCCAGTTCCGATGCCACGAGTAAGCCGCGTAGACGATGGCGCTTCAGGTACAGACCACCATCAGACTGTCCACTGCGTCCGCCAGCCTTAAGTGAAGCATTAGGATCCAGCTTGATGGCGCGCCACACCGGCGCGAGACCAAAGAGTATCCCCGTCGCAAGCGAAAGGCCAAACGTAAAGGCCAGAACCGCTCCATTGATCCCAATTTCATCAAGCCGGGGAATATTGCCCGGATTCATCGTGCGTACCGCCATGAGGCTCACGCGTGCCACAACAAGTCCGGTAACTCCGCCAAGCATCCCCAGCAGAATGCTCTCCGTCAATAATTGCCGCGCCAATCGTCGCCAGTCCGCTCCCAGCGCCGTACGGATCGCCACTTCCTTTTCGCGACCCGCCGCACGTGCAAGCAGAAGGTTGGCCACATTGGCACAGGCGATCAGCAACACCAGCGACACGGACCCCAGCAGCACCAGCAAAGCGCGCCGAACGTCCCCGACCACCTGATTCTGCAAACCGACAACATCCATGCCGAAGCTGGCGTCGCGTTTATCTTTAACCCGAATTCCGCTTGCGATGATGTTGATGTCGGCCTGAGCCTGCTGCACAGAAACCCCGGGCCTAAGTCGGACTACGATGTTGTAGTTTTCATCTCCACGGCGTTGGGCCGCATCGGGCCCCAGGGGCAAGGGCAAAAAGATATCCACCTTGTCCATCGGTCCTTCTGACGGCATCACTTCCGAATTGAGCATGAAGCTGCGCTGCAGCACGCCGGCAACTGTATATGACTTCGCGTTGAGCGTGATGCTCTTGCCGACGATCGTGCGGTCCGAGTTGAACAGGCGCTGCCACGCCCCGTAGCTAAGAATGGCAACCGGAGGTTTGCCGGGTGTGTCCTCTTCCGGCAACAAGATTCGGCCAAGCAGAGGTTTCGCGCCGAACATCGTCATCAGGTTCGATTGCGTGCTCAGCACATCGACCCGCTCCGGCTGTTCCCGACCCGTCAGCGTAAAAGTGCGGCTCTGTGCAATCGCCATCTGATCGAAGGAGTGGTTCTGGTTTTGAATGTCGATGAACTGGCCGGGAGAAGGCCAGTCGCGCAGAATGCCGATTCCTGGAGAATGCAGCCACACCGCCGCCAGTCGGTCCGGATGCGGATAGGGAAGCGGACGAAGCAGCAGCGCGTCCACAACACTGAAGATCGCGGAATTGGCGCCGATTCCGATTCCCAGCGACGCCAGAATAATCAGAGTCATCCCGGCGTTTTTACGTAGCATGCGAAACGCATAGCGAAGATCCTGCAGCCAGAGATTCATCGGTCCACCCGCATTGGATAACCGATGATATGTCGCGCCGGCGTTCTCTGCCTAGAAGAGATCTCTCGGCCCAAGCCGTGCCTTAGACCACACGTGCCCTCATAGCTCTTCTCATTTGCCCGCGGCCGCAGCTGCCTTCTTTTTCTGCATCTGCACGGTCCAGGGCGGCACGATGCCATTCTGCCGCGCGTAGGCTACGAGCTGCCCGAGGTGTTCGTGCGCGTCGGCAACCAGGATGTAAATAACGTCGCCCTCGTTCGCCTGCGGGCCCAGCTTTGGCAGCAGCTTCGCAAAATCCGCATTGCTCATGCCGTTGATTGTTTTGCTCGCGAAATCCCAAGACTGATTCAGATCCTCGACGATGCGATCCTTCTCGGTTGTGGACTTTTCAAATTCACGCGCCTTAAATCCTGCCGGAGGGGTCGCACCCATCATGCTGAGAATTCCATAGCGCTCTCCAGCAACATGCAGAAAAACTTCAGCAAACGACCGGGCATCCGCTGAAGGGCGCCAGGTGAGCTTGTCGCTCGGAAGCGCCTCCACCAGATCCACACACTTCTTATTCACGCCCTGCAGATCAAGTAGCGCCTGCGCTTTCATGTCATAGCTGGGTGCAGTGTTGTCCGTTGAACTGGCGGGAGTCTGTGCCTGCATTGCAACAGCACCAGCACTCAGCAAGCATGCGAGACAAATCACAGAAAGGTTCGGCGTTTTCATTGCGGCCTCCGCTGGAATCCAAGCTCTTCTAATCGCCCCGAGCCTAGAGCGCAGCCGGAAGGGATGCAAGCAGTTCGTGACCGCCCGGATCATTGCAGGGATGAGTGACTGCGACCAGTCCGAGAAAATTCAAATTCTGCGTTCGCGCCACTTGTGCCATCCCCACGCAACAACACGCATCAGACCGGACCGGCGACGCGCAGAATAATTTTGCCTTTCTTATGCGGTGCGCCGCCGAGCATCTCGTGCGCTTTTCGCGCTTCGTCCAATGGCAGCACTGTTCCAACTCTCGGCTTCAATTCGCCACGCTCGAACAGTTCCGTGAGTCTGTCCAATCTCTGTGTCGTGACATCCACAAGAAAGAAAACACTGCGCACCGACGTCGGCGCATCCGCCGGGGGAGGCGCACTTGAAACAACGGAGACTAGAATTCCTCCTGGCTTTATCACATGGAACGACCGATCCCTTGTGTCGCCGCCCACCATGTCGAGAACGATGTCCACCTCCGAAACAACATCTTCGAATCGGTCCTTTTTATAGTCGAGAACCTTCTCGGCACCTAGCCCCTGAACCAACGACACATCGTCGGCAGATGCAGTCGCGAACACGCGCAGCCGGGCCTGGCGCGCAAGTTGGACAGCATAGGCGCCAACGCTGCCCGCTGCTCCATGGATCAGGACGGCTTGTCCCGCCTGAGCATTCGCATAATCGAAGAGCATCTGCCATGCGGTAACAGCCACCACTGGCGCCGAGGCCGCCTCTTCAAAACTCAACGATTCCGGTTTTCGTGCGACCATGCGCGCCGAGGCCAAAGCATACTCCGCATAACCGCCGATGAATTGAGGATTGGTAACGCCGTATACCGCGTCTCCCCGTTTCAAGTGGCGAACATCGCTCCCGACCGATTCGACGATTCCAGAGATGTCCGATCCGAGCGTCAGAGGAAGAGATACCTCCACTACACTTTTGTGCTCGCGAATGAGAGCGTCCCATGGACCTACTCCGGCAGCCGCTACGCGGACCAGAACCTCGTCCCGGTCGGGCGCTGGCTGCGGCAGATCATCGAGTTCAATTACGTCCGGCGGTCCAAAGCGATGAATTCTGGCTGCTTTCATAACAAATAACCTCTGCACTGCAGATGCCCGAAGATAGTCTGGAGACTCAGCTCCTCCGCAAAGCCATGACACTGCTAACGGACTGAAAGCGCGCCCAGCAACATTTGATGACCAGCCTTCTGTTTCACCTCAGCGGGCAGGATCCGCTCATTCTCGCCGCTGCTTCGATGGTTCTGGCGATTTGCTCGGCCGCAGCCCCCTTCATCCCTGCCCTTCGCGCAGCATGGCTCGATCCGGTATGCGCGCTACGCACAGAGTGAAAGACGTCAATTGTGCCGTGATCGCCGCGTCGCGAACTCATCTTTTCTATTTTTGCGACTTGGCAGCTCCGGAGCCCGGCGTCACTATCGCCTCGTCCCTCGCCATCGTCCGGATGTAGTGGATGAGATCCCGCAATTCGGCATCATCGGCGCGGCCAGCAGGTTCAGCCGGCATCTTCCCCCGGCCAAAGCGAATTATGCTGAACAACTGCTGATCCACTCGTCCGCCCAGCGACTTCGGATCCGACCAATCCGGCAATGCAAGATCTCTGTCCTTCAGAATGTCGGTCCTGCCATCGCCGTTCGCTCCGTGGCACACCAGGCAATCCCGCCTGTAGATCTCCTTTGCCCTTCCTGTGTCGACCGGATGAGCCTGGGGCGTCGCACTGCTCTGCTGTGCGCAGGTACGATCCGATGGGGATGTGAAAACGGGTAGAACAAATACCAGAACGAGTAAGTAGGTTTTGTGCATGACGATCTCCTCACTCGCAGCTGTCGGAGAGAGGTTTTTTGCAGCTGTTACGAAGTGCGCCGTTTATAAGCCCGAATTAACTCTGCGACTGTGTTTCCAGCCGCGGTCAAGCTCCTCCACGCATTTCGCCCATCCAAATTCCTGATTTCAAGAAGCGAACAGGCAGGAGGAGTTTGCACGTCATTTGCGCGGGAAAGTTCATAATGGCCTGCGAGTCAACCCTCTTGCAAGGCCGATCCCGAATCTCGCAATCCTCTCAGTAAAAATTGCCCTTGTAAGTGCACGGCTCTGAGGAATTCTTCAGGCGCTCGAGGTGGTGCCGAGCCGCTTCAGGCAATTCGGTCAGAATGAATCATGCACTTCTAAGCACTTTATTTGGAATAGTTTATGTAGGTTTACCCCTTTTGGCTGGTAGATTTCCCGGTCCATGATCTGCTCTGAGAATCTGCATCCTCGTGCCATATTTAGACAACTAGCAGATTAGCCTGATGCTAATTCCAGTGTTTAGAAGAATTTGTCAAAAACCCTTGGGTAGGGTACCCGGAAATTGTGATCTGCCCTCGATATATGTATCCGGTAAGTGGCCTATTTAGACATAGCCTATTGCTTGGAAGAATTTGTCGAAATACCTGGGTAGCGAAATCGTGATCTGCCCTCGATATATGTATTCGGTAAGTGGTCGATCGCTGCAGGTGCTCTTTCATCGCATCGATTTCCGGAAGCCGGATTGTTGGACAGATGGCAATGAGCCAAACCGACAGCTCAGCCGGATAGACAATAGAAGCTGGACGATCCCCGACCCGGCATGCCAATCCCCCGCCTCCCTGAACCGTTTGCCCAGCTAGCCTCCAACCCTCGCGTACTCGTCCGACGCGACGGCCTGCCCCGCCCCGGCGGCAAGTGCGTCGTCTACTGGATGCAGCGCGCCATGCGCATCCATGACAACCCCGCCCTCGACGTAGCTATCGACGCCGCCAACCTCCTCGGCCTGCCGGTAGTCGTTTTCTTTTCCGTTATCCCCAACTACCCCAACGCCAACCTCCGCCACTACCACTTCATGCAGCAGGGGCTGCGCGATGTGGAGACCGACGCGGCAGGGAGGGGGGTAGGATTCGTCCTCCGCCGACACCCCGACAACTCCCTCGAGAAGTTCCTCGAAGAGGTGGAGGCTGCCCTCCTCATCGGTGACGAAAACCCCTGCCGCGAGCCCGAGCGCTGGCGCAAGGCCCTCGCACGCAAACTCAAGCTTCCGTACTGGACGGTGGATGCGGATGTCGTTGTCCCCTCTGCCGTCTTCGGCCGCGACTACTTCCTCCTCCAACACCTGCGCCCCCATTTGAAGCAGGCGCTGCCGAAGTTCTTGATTGCTCCATCTAACCCAGAGCCGCACCATCCCTGGAGCAACGCCAAGTCTCTCGCAAGCTATTCGCTCGACCACGACATCACCGCCGGGTTCAAAACCCTCGACCGCACTATAGGTCCGGTCGACACGTTTACCGGCGGAACTCACGCAGCCCTCCAGCACCTCCGCGAGTTCATCAACCGCGGCCTCAAGGACTACGACGAGAAGCGCAACCATCCCGAGACAAGAGGCACCAGCCGCCTCTCGCCCTACCTCCACTTCGGCAACATCGGCCCCCTCACCATAGCCTTCGCCATCGAAGAAGCCTTTGCTCAAGGCAAGGCGTCGCGAGCCACCTGCGACCGCTTCCTTGACCAGGTCATCGCATGGCGCGAGCTCTCCGTCCTCTTCGTCAAGTACAACGAGAACTACGACAACTGGGAATGCGCCGAGCCTTGGGCACGTCAGACCCTCGTCGAGCACGCCGCCGATCCGCGCCCGCACCGCTACACTTTCGATCAACTGGAGCGAGCCGAGACCAGCGATGACCTCTGGAACGCCGCCCAGCGTCAGATGGTCGCAGAGGGCTGGATGCACAACTACATGAGGATGTACTGGGCCAAGATGATCCTAGAATGGGCTCCCGATCCCGCCCGCGCCTACGAGTGGGCCGTCACGCTCAACGACCGCTACGAACTCGACGGCCGCGATCCCAACGGCTATCAGGGCATCGCATGGGCCATCGTCGGCAAGCACGATCGGCCCTGGTTCAACCGGCCCATCTTCGGCCTGGTCCGCCCCATGTCCGCCGTCTCAACAGCTAAGAAGTTTGACTCGAAATCCTACATCGCACAGCACAGTGACACTGCAGACCGGCTGTTCTAAAGCTGGTTTCGTTTCACACCGATATGTGGCCGTCATCACATCTCTCCAGTGCAGCCACCGTCCTAGAATGGGACGCAACATCAATCCAGGAAAACTGCATGTTCGGCGCTAGGTAATCCACTGGATTTCGCTTAGCTTCCCTCGGACGATCAGTGTGGGAGACAGGAATCGGACCCTGTGCGCGCGTGACGATTTCGGCAGTTGAGCAATTTCTCAGACGTCTGGTTTGGTACAACTGCGCAGGCTTCCACATCGCGCTCATTCTCGCTGTGTCGATCCTAGCTCTTCCTACGTCTGCGGCGCAGGACTTGAAGCCTTCTGACGCGGCAGCAATACCTCCTCACGCCGCTCACGCTGGCCATTTCCTTCAGCAACGCGGCTGGCCAACCCGGAAGGATTCAAGCCGAACTTCACTCCGATCTGACGCATCGATCAAGTCGCTATCCTCTCCGGCATCCGTCGCCGTCTGGCAGCCACTCGGCCCAACGGCAGTGTTAACACCCAATTATGGACTTGTGACCGGACGCGTTTCAGCCATAGCAATCGATGCCGCCGACGTGACAGGCAATCACGTCTTCATCGGCACAACCGGAGGTGGAGTTTGGGCCTCGCAGAATGCCGCATCCTCCGGCAACGTCGTATTCAGTCCCCTGACCGACGCGCCTTCTGCGCTGAGCAGAACCCGATACGCCTCCATCAGCATCGGTGCAATCACCGTTCAACCCGGCGGAACGGGCGTCATTCTAGCAGGCACGGGCGATCCCAATGACGCACTCGACTCGTATTACGGCGCAGGGATCCTCCGCTCCACGGATGGCGGCCTCACTTGGGCAGCGATCCCGTACACAGCCGACTCTATCTACTCATTTATGGGCGAAGGGTTCGCCGGCATCGCATGGAGCACCGTCAACCCGCAAGTCGTCGTGGCTGCCGTCTCCCAGTCCTATGAAGGCACACTTGTAAACGCGCCTTCGCAGAACGTTAGTCTCGCCGGACTCTATTATTCCACCGACGCAGGCGCGAGCTGGTCTCTAGCTCGTATTACCGATGGCCCCGGCAAAGACGTCCAAGGGCCATCGGTTTCGTTTGCTCAGCCGAACGGGAACTCGGCAACCGCAGTCGTATGGAATCCCATTCGTCGCCTCTTCATCGCTGCGGTCCGTTTCCATGGCTACTATCAATCAACCGACGGCGTCACATGGACCCGCATGACAGCGCAACCGGGTTCCAGCATCACCACGCAGATGTGTCCGACCAATCGGGGAGGAACGGGCTCCATCGCATGCCCGGTTTTCCGCGGCGCCCTGGCCGTCAATCCGCTGACCGGCGATACCTTTGCCTGGACGGTGGACCTGTACAACCAGGATCAAGGCCTCTGGCAGGATAGCTGCGCAATCACCGCTGGAGAGTGCAGCAATCAGACAGTCGCGTTTGCTCAGCGCTGGAGCACAGTTCCGCTCCAGACGAATACAATTCTTGGCTCTGCCACGATTTCAAATGGCGATTACAATCTGGCGCTCGCCGCTGTTCCGTCCGCCCAGGATACGATTCTGCTTGCGGGCGCGAATGATCTTTGGCGATGCAGCCTCGCTATGGGCTGCTCATGGCGTAACACCACGAATGCGAACACCTGTATGAGCGCGCAGGTGGCGCCCTATCAGCATGCGCTCGCCTGGAGCTCTGCGAATCCTCAGGAAGTCCTGATTGGGAACGATAGCGGTCTATGGCGTTCGATGGATGCTGTAGATGAGACCGGTTCCGTCTGTTCTGCTGCGGATTCGACTCACTTTCAGAACCTGAATGCAGGGCTCGGCTCACTCGCCGAGGTCGAAAGCATATCGCAGGTTGGTGACTCGCCTTACACCATGATGGCGGGTCTCGGCGCCAATGGCACAGCGGGTGTGAAGAGCACCTCAACTCCGGCGAACACATGGCCGCAGATCCTGGGCGGTGAAGGCGGCCCGGTCGCGATCGATCCGGTGACGCCAAATAACTGGTATGTAAACAGCGGTGCTGGCGTGTCGATTCACCGCTGTTCGCAGGCTGATAACTGCACGCCGGAAGCATTCGGAACCAGCCCCGTGATCGATAACGACGATGTGTCGGGGGACGGCTACACGATGACGGGGCCTGCTCCTTTCATCATCGATCCGCTCGATACCTCACAGATTCTGGTTGGCACATGCCGGTTGTGGCGTGGACCCGCGGATGGGACTGGATGGACCAATGCAAATGCCATCAGTACATTTCTCGACGGCATCTCCGGCCATAGCTATTGCAGCGGCGACGCGCTCATACGCTCCATGGCAGCGCTGCCCGTTGCCGGTGGCGGTGAGGTCATCTACGTGGGCATGTTCGGCTCCTTGAACGGTGGTGCGATTCTCGGAGGGCACGTACTTAAAGCTGCCCTGATTCCAGGAGACTCCTCCTCCCCATCGTGGAGCGATCTCACTTTCCACCCGGTAAGCAACGACCAGTTTTCTTTCAATCATTACGGCTTCGACGTTTCGAGCATCTTTATCGACCCTCATGACACGTCAGGGAATACGGTCTATGTCACCATTGCCGGCATACCCGATTCGCTCACCGCAATTCGCACCGTCTATCGAACAACAGATGGTGGGGCGCACTGGTATGAGCTCAATTCGAATCTTCCAAGCACGCCCGCGAACAGCATCGTCATCGATCCGCAGGACACCAACACCGCTTACGTAGCAACCGACGAAGGCGTGTATTCCACTCGCCAGGTCAGTACATGCGTTAGTGGACCGAGCAACTGCTGGTCTGTTTTCGGTGCGGGACTTCCATACGCACCGGTAACCCAGCTCAGCGCAGCTCCGCCGAGCACCTCTCCCAACGTGCTTGTCGCAGCGACCTATGGGCGGGGAATTTGGCAAATTCCGTTGTGGACGGCAGGCACGCAACTAACAGGGGCATCTGTCGATCCGACTTCACTCACTTTCCCATCACAGGCTGTTGGAAGCGCCAGTCCTCCGCAAAAACTGACGATTACAAATAGCGGTGGGATTGCTCTTGTAATCACATCGGTGAAAGCCGGTTCACCTTTCAGCGAAACAGACAATTGCGTCAATGCCGTCGTCAACGCCGGCGCGAGCTGCGATATCCAGGTGGTCTTCACTCCAGATCAGACCGGATCGGCCAATGGCAACTTGAGCATCAACGCGAATGTCTCATCCGGACTAATTTCCGTTCCGCTAGTTGGAACTGGATCAGCGGCCGCGCAGGTGACGGCGTTGCCCGGTATGCTCAACTTCGGTCAGGTGGCAGTCGGCGAGACATCGGACCTGTTGCCTGTGTCGCTGCAAAACGCGGGCACTCAGCTCATTACTCTCAAAAGCGTGACCGCGACGCCGCCTTTCAAAGTTTCCGCGAACGCGTGCGGAGCCTCGCTCGCGGCGAACAGCGCCTGCTCTCTTTCCATTGCGTTCACCCCAACCCAGGCCGGGCCGGCAACGGGAAACCTTACCGTAGTCGATGATGGAGGGACTCAGACCGTTGCTCTGCAAGGGGCGGGTGCGGCTGAGGCTACTGACACGCTTTCGGGATCATCAATGACTTTCCCGTCAACTCCTGTTGGGCAGCAATCGAATCCTGTAAATGTCACACTTTCGAATACTGGAGATTTGCCGTTGCAAGCAATCACCGCCACGGGAACGGCGGGGTTTCAGGTCTCCGATACGTGCGGAGGCTCTCTGGGAGCGCACGCGAGCTGCACGATCAGTGTTGTGTTTGCGCCGGATGCCATGGGTCTCGTCAGCGGCACTCTGACAGTTTCGGATGCTATTCGCTCGCAGACGATCTCTCTGTCAGGAACGGCAGTTCAGGCTCCCGCAATCAAAGTCAGCGCCGCTCAAGTCAGCTTTTCTGGAATTTCCATGGGACAGACCAGCACTCCAGTGACACTCACGATATCCAACACGGGGGGCTCCCCGATGGCCAACGTTGGCTTTCAGATCACTGGTCCCGAAGCGTCGAGTTTTTCATGGAGTGCAAGCACCTGCGAGACGAGCCTGATCAACGGCGCCAGTTGCTCTGTGCAGATCGCATTCAGACCAGCTTCATCAGGGCAACTCACAGCTACACTCACTGTTTCCTCGTCGACCACCGGTGTCTCACCAGTTCAGGTGCCGCTCTCGGGCATTGGACAGGGAATATCTGGGATCAGCATCAGCCCATCTCGGATGAACTTTGCGCAGCCCAAGCTCGGTGAGCCCAGCGCAGCTCAGGTCGCAACGATCTCGAACACGAGCAGTGTGAACCTTTCGGGATTGGCGCTCGCAGCTTCGACGCCTTTCACGCTGAGTCAGAATACCTGCGGATCCACTTTGGCTGCTGGAGCAAATTGCTCCACAAACGTGGTCTTTACTCCCTCAGAAAATGGTGTGGTGACGGGGAGCTTGACAGTTTCCTCGTCAACTTCTTCCGATCGAGCAACT
>Ga0157369_10004666_pt1 | contig 16112 bp, 13 predicted proteins | sample C25metaG_FD_113461 | JGI IMG/M metagenome (GOLD analysis project Ga0157369, IMG submission 113461) | Corn rhizosphere microbial communities from Kellogg Biological Station, Michigan, USA - C2-5 metaG | ecosystem: Host-associated > Plants > Roots > Rhizosphere > Soil | place: USA: Michigan... | reverse complement strand
TTGTCGAGCTCGACGGCCGACGGGACGACCGAGATCCGCCCCGACGGTGCGAGCCGCATCTCCACCGCCTCGCGGGCGACCTGGGGCGCGACGGCCAGGAACCAGTGGGTAGTCGGCCGTACCAGCCGCTCGAGTGCGAGGTATGCGCGGCGGCGACGTCGGCTCATGAACTGGTGGTAGCTGAAGCCATGGATCGTGTGGATGACGACCGGCGTGCGACACAGCCACGCCGCGAGCCGGCCCAGAAACCCCGCCTTGGTCGAGTGCGTGTGTACGACCGAGAAGCGCTCCCGCCGTATCAGCCGCACCAGGGCGATCAACACCATCGCGTCGCCCAGTGGGGAGATCACCTCGCGAAATCGTGCCAGTTTCACGGTCGTCACCCCTCGACGCTCGGCCCGCTCCCAGAGTGGACCGCCCGGGGCGCCGGCCACCCACACGTCGTACCGCGTACGGTCGGCGCCGAGTACAGACAACAGCGTGTTTCCCCCAGCGCCGGCGTAGAACCGGGTGACGATGTGGAGCACCTTGATTCCCGACCGAGCCGGCTGGGCGGGCAGTTCGGACAGCTGGACGACCGGGGGCGGAGCTGCTGGCCAGAACACGTTCATTCCAGCGTCACGGCCCGCTGCCGCTGAGGAGGGGCACGTTTTCCCGCTGCGGGGGGTCCCCGGTCCGCAGGTGCCCCTCCTCCCACAACGTGAGGGCCCGCTGGTAGTCCTCGTGGCGGCCAATGTCGAGCCACAGCCCGTCGTACACGAAGGCCCCGATCGGTGCGCCGGCGTCGAGCAGGACGTGGACGAGGTCAGGAAAGTCGAAGTACCCGCCGTCGGGTATGAAATCCAGAACCTGCGGTTCCAGCACGTAGATACCCATACTGACCACCCAGTCGAGGAGCGGTTTCTCGTGGTACTCGATGACCGTAGGCGCGGGTGTCGAAACCCCCTCGACATCGATCACGCCGTAGTCGACCTTCACCTGGCGCTGCGTCGTTGCGATCGTGAGCACGTTGCCCCTGGACTTGTGACGGCGAACCACGTCGCGGAAGTCGAGCGACGTCACAATGTCGCCGTTCATCACGAGCAACGTGTCATCGACGTCTTCGACCAGGCGGAGGGACCCGGCAGTCCCGAGGGGAACATCCTCCCGAATGTACCCGATATCGACGCCGTGACGGGTGCCATCGCCAAACACAGCCTCGATCAGATGTGCCAGGTGACCGACGGAGATCGTGATGTCGGTAAAGCCCTCCTCGGCCAGCTTGCGAACGACGACTTCCAGGATCGCACGATCGCCGAGGGGCATCAGCGGCTTCGGAAGCACAGTGGTGTACGGCGCGAGCCTCGTGCCCTTGCCTCCCGCCAGGATCACGACGTTCATCCCGCAGCTCTCACCCCCGCGGAGCCCACGCCGCTCCTTTTTCTGGTCTCGCCTGGCGCGCCCCGTCACGCATTTACCTCCTCGGTAGCGACAGGAGTGGCGGTGTCCGGCTGAGGAGGAGGTCGCCGGCGGACGGAGAGCGCGCCGCTGCGCCGATCGACGGAAACGTCCACGCCGGTGAAGACGGCAAGCGCCGTCCAGGCAAGGATGCGCAGATCCATCGCTATCGACCGCTGCTCGGTGTAAAGGCGATCGATCGAAGCCTTCTGCGCCAGGAGGTGCGCGACGTAGAACTCGACGCGATCAGGGCGGTTGAGGAGGCGCGACTCCTTCGCGAACGCGAGTTGTGTCAATCCGGTCACCCCCGGCTTCGATCGAAGGACATCCGCGAAGCCATCCGGATTCAGCGCGACGAACAAGGGATCCTCCGGCCGTGGGCCGACAAGGCTCATGTCCCCGCGAATCACGTTCACCAGCTGTGGAAGCTCGTCCAGTTTGGTTCGAGCGAGGAAGGATCCAATGCGGGTGAACCGCTCGTCGGATGCGGCGGTCAGCGCCGGCCCGATCGCGCCGTCCCGCATCTTTCTGAATTTCAACATCGGGAACTCGCGGCCGGCGCGACCCACGCGACGGGAGCGATAGAAGATGCCGCCCTTCCTGTCGTCCAGCGTGATGCACACCGCAACGAGCGCCATCACGGGCGCAAGCATGACAAGCAGAGGCACCGCAATGACGATGTCAAGAATCCTCTTTGTCAGATATTCGCGCCTGCGCGCGCCCACACGCAAGCGGATGTTCGAACGCCGAACACCGCGAGACTCGTCCATAGCCACTTCCACTTCCACGAAGCGTCGCAGCAGCCCACTGCACCGTCCTCCTGCGGATTCTCGCCCGGCACCAGGCCGAGGGAAAGCGGCGAGCCTATGCCCTCCAAGACCAAATGTCAACCCCTCCCAGGTATGCGACACCGGTCATGGCTTCCGCCCGAGCGAACGGCCCGCGGAGCACTGTGGTAGGCTCGATTCTTGATCACCTCAGGCGCACGTTCCGTTCCCGTACAACCGGAGTGGAAGGTCCCACTGTCGGACGTGCTGGTGGACGAAGAGATACTGAACGCTGCCACCGATGCCGTGTCATCGGGGTGGTGGAGCATGGGTCCCCGAGTCGACCAGTTCGAGCGTGCCTTTGCTGAGTACTGCGGCTGTCGGTATGCATTTGCCGTTTCCAACGGCACGGCCGCCCTTCACCTCGCACTGGTGTCAACGGGTTGCGGACCGGGCGACGACGTCATCGTCCCGTCGTTGAATTTCGTGGCGGCCGCCAACGTGATCTCCCATACTGGTGCTCGCCCCGTGTTTTGTGATGTCGTCGGACCGTGCGATCTGAACCTCGATCCGGCCGACGTCGAAGCTGCCGTCGGGCCTGCCACGAAGGCGATCATGGTCCTCCACTACGGGGGGTTCCCCTGCGACATCGGGAGCGTTCTGGAGATCGCGGGACGTCATGGGCTCGTCGTGATCGAAGATGCCGCCCACGCACCGGGCGCCAGGTGGCATGGAGCCATGTGCGGGACGTTCGGGATCGCGGGCTGCTTCAGCTTCTTCGCGAACAAGAACCTGGCTGTCGGCGAAGGCGGCATGATCGTGACCGACGACGAGGATGTGGCTGCGCAGATCCGTCTTCTTCGCTCCCACGGGATGACCACGCTGACGTGGGCGCGTCATCAGGGCCATGCGCACGCATACGAGGTGGTTGCGCGAGGGTTCAACTACCGCGCGGACGAGGTTCGTGCGGCGATCGGACTCGTACAGCTCCGCCGCCTCGCCGACGCCAATCGGGCGCGCGGCCGGATCGTCGAGCGCTACCGAAGCGCCCTGGACGGCGTGGCCGGCATCCGCGTGCCGTTCGCAGCCGGCGACGGGGATCTCGTGTCAGCCCATCACCTCGCGGTGGTGGTGCTTCCGGACGACGGCTTGCAGTCGGCGGTACGCGCGTCCATGAATGACGGCGGGGTGCAGACGAGTATTCACTATCCGCCGATCCATCGGTTTTCGGCGTACGCCGACGAGCCCGTTCGTCCCCTGCCCGAGACCGATCGGGTCAGCGGGCGGATTCTGACTCTGCCGTTGTACGCGCACATGAGCGATTCGCAGGTTGAGCACGTCGTCGACCGGCTGATCGAAGCGGTCGCCCAGGCCTCCGCCGCCCACAGCGGTTCGAATCCTCGTCGATGACGGACCGGCCGGACTCTTTGACGCTGGATAGGCACTGGAATGGTCGCTCGGTTCTCGTGACCGGCGCCGGTGGATTCATCGGCAGCCATCTGGTTCAGCGGCTGGTCGTCGCCGGAGCGCGGGTGCGGGCTTTCGTCCGATACAACTCGAGGAACGATCACGGCTGGCTGGAGGAGTTCGATACGGACGTCAAGGCTTCACTCGAAGTCTTTCGAGGAGACCTCACAAACCCCGAGGCGGTGTCGGCGGCGCTCGACGGGTGCGCCACGGCGTTCCACCTCGGCGCGCTGATACCGATTCCCTATTCCTATCGTCATCCGCGTGAATTCGTCACAACGAACGTCTTTGGGACATTCAACGTCTTGGACGCCGCACGGCGGATGGGTATCGACCGACTTGTCCATGTTTCCACCAGCGAGGTCTACGGGTCGCCGGAGGTCGTTCCCATTCGGGAGACACATCCGCTACACGCGCAGTCGCCGTATGCAGCGACGAAGATCGCAGCTGATCAACTTGCCCTGAGCTACTACGCGACGTTCGGGACGAACGTGGTCATCGCCCGGCCTTTCAATACATTCGGTCCGCGACAATCTGCGCGGGCGGTCATACCGACGATTATCACGCAGGCGCTCCAGGGTCCCGAGATTCGTGTCGGGACGACAACGACTCGACGGGACTTCGTCTATGTGACCGATACCGTGGAGGGGATCCTGCGCTGCGGCGAGACGACTGGCCTGGAGTCGGCCGTTCTGAACCTCGGGACCGGCGTGGACGTGAGTGTCGACGACATCCTTACGCTCGTCTCCGAGATCCTGGACCGAGAGCTCCGCGTCGTCCACGAGGCTGCCCGAGTGCGACCCCCACGGAGTGAGGTTGACCGGCTTGTCGCGAACTCCGAGAGGGCCGCCGAAGTGCTGGGGTGGAGACCCGCAGTCAGCCTGCACGAAGGACTGCGACGGACGGTCGAGTGGCTGGCAAGCTCGCTCGACGCCTACAAGTTCTTCTACAACGTGTGAGCCTCGAAGAGGCTGTCAAAGCGAGTGACCCGTGGCGATGAGCTACCGGCGAGCATCGCTGGCCGTGGCCGGATTCCTCGCGGTGGCGGTACTCGTCGACAGCGGTGCTGCGGCGCCGCTCGATCGGTTCGGCCTTCGGCACCTCCCTACGTGGTACGACGGGTTGGACTCGTCGGTCACGGGCCCCCTCCACGAGGTCGCGGCGGCCGCCGATCCGCTTCCCGCGATCCTGGTTACCGCGATCGCGTGCGCAGGTCTCCTGGTGCGCGGACGTCGCCGAGCGGCGGCCGCGTGGTTGGTCTCGATCGGACTTGCCTTCGCCGTGGAACTCGTCGGGAAGCTCACTGTGGACCAGATCCGGGTGGTCGGTGCGACAACGACGATTGCAGGAATCCGTGTTGCGGACTCGTTTCCGAGCGGCCACGCAATCCGATCGGTGCTCATGGCAGGTGCGGTTTCGGAGGCGCTTCCCATGGCGCGGCGGCCTGCTCTCGCGTGGGCGATCGTAACGGTGGTGGTTGTCTCGCTCTCCCGCGGACACGTTCTCACCGATGTGATCGGCGGCGTCCTCGCCGGGGCTGCCCTCGTCGGGTGGGCTCGCCGGCCTGGTCGTCCGCGGGCCGGGTGAGCGACTCCGGTGACGCGCTCAGGTGAGCTCCACGTTGCGCGACATCGCGTCGACCATCGCCCGAAGGCCTTTGGCGAGTGTCGTCGCGGGCCGATACCCGAAGGCTGCCGCGGCCACCCGTGTGTCGGCTCCGGTGTGCCGGACATCACCATCGGCCGATGGCAGGCGGACGACGTCGAGATGACCGCACATCGAGCCCACCACCGAGACCACCTCGTTCATCGACACGCGGACCCCACCGCCGATATTCGCCACGCCGACCCACTCCGACATCGCCGCGTTACGCATCGCCGCGACGACATCCCCGACGAATGTGAAGTCGCGCGTCTGTTCGCCGTCGCCGTACAGCTCGAATGCGCGCCCTTCGACCGCGCAGGCGATGAGGCGCGAGAAGGCCATGTCGGGCCGCTGCCGGGGCCCGTACACGGTGAAGAGCCGCAGTGATGCTGTCGGCACACCGAACGTGAGCCGATACACCTCGCACAGGTGCTCTCCAGCCAGCTTGGTGACCCCATATGGCGATATGGGGCGGGGAGTGGCCGATTCGGGGGTCGGGTGCGACGCCGCGTCGCCGTAAACCGACGAACTCGACGCGTATACGACCTTGGGGTGCGGACCGAGCCGACATGCTTCCAGCAGCCGCTGGGTTGCGAGCACGTTGCGGTGCACATAGAGCTCGAAGTCCGATCCCCATGACGGCCTCACCCCTGGCTGGCCCGCGAGATGGTAGACGACCTGTACGCCGTCCAGAACTGGGAGCAGGGGCATGGTGTTCAGATCGCCCTCGACGAACGCGAGGCCGGGACGCCCGAGCAGGCCGGAGATATGCTCTTCCTTCTGCCCGCGGGCGTAGTAGTCGGTGAAGGCGTCGACGCCACGGACTTCGTCACCGGCGGCCAGCAGATGCTCACAGAGGTGCGAGCCGATGAATCCCGCGGCACCGGTGACAAGAGCGATCATTTGGCCGGCGATGCTATCTTCGTGCCGACCCACGGTGCAAGCGGAGCCCTCCCGTCCACGCGCTCGGCCTCAGTCGATGAGCTTCTGCTCCATCTGCCATACGGCGATCCGCCACATCACCACGGCGAAGACGACGAGGAAGGCGGCGTGTCCGAGGTCGTCGACGCTGAGAAGGCCGAGCGCGGCGTCGCGGACGAGCTGCACGCAGTGGTAGAGCGGGTTGAGCTCGGCGATCGCCCGCAGGACCGGCGGGAAGGTCGAGATCGGGAAGAACGTCCCGGCCACCAGGAAGAGCGGCGTCAGCACGGCGCTCGTCACGTAGTTGAAGTTGTCGATGGTCTTCGCGACGGCGGCCACCAGCACGCCGAAACAGGCGAACCCGAATCCGGTCACGAAGCCGGCGAACGGCACGAGCAGCATGCCCACGTTGGGCGACAGCCCGAACGCCATCGCCACGATCAGCGGCGCCACCCCGTACACGCCCGCACGCACCGAGATCCACAACACCTCGGCGGTGATCAGCTCCTCGACGTCGACCGGCGCGGCCAGCATCGCGTCGTAGGTGCGCTGGAACTTCCAGCGGATGAAGGTGTTGAACATGCCCGGGAAGGCGGACGAGAAGAGCACCGCGGTCGCGACGACTCCGGTTCCGACGTACTCGACGTAGCGCACGTGCTCGACGTGCGAGACGAGCGACCCGAAACCCAGGCCGAACGCCAGCAGGTAGATCGTCGGCTGCACCACCGACGAGAAGGTGGTCGCCTTCCAGTAGCGGCCAAAGAGCACGATGTCGCGGCTCATGACGCCGGCGAGCGCGGCCGGCTCGAGCCGGCGGACGCGATGGGCCGGGGCGCTCACTCGATCTGCTCCCCGGTCAGCATGACGAACGCGTCCTCGAGGTTCGCCGGTCGGCGGACGCCGTCGGGGGCGTCCCCGTCGAGCCGCTCGGCGCGCATGATCACGACCGCCGGCCCGCTTCGGCGCGTGCGCCAGCCCGCCTCGTCGGCGCGCCGGGCGATCGACTCGAGGTGGTCGGGCGCCCCGTACACCTCGAGCGCCTGCTCGCCGGCCTCTGCCCGGACGATCTCCTCGGGCCGGCCGAGCGCGACGATGTGCCCGTGCGACATGACGGCCACGGTGTCGGCGAGCCGCTCCGCCTCCTCGATGTAGTGCGTCGACATGAGCACGGTCACGCCGGACGTGCGCAGTCGGTCGATCAGACCCCAGAGCTCCTGCCGCACCTGCGGGTCAAGGCCGACCGTGGGCTCGTCGAGCAGGACGAGCCGCGGCTCGTGGATCAGGCCGCGGGCGATCAGGAGCCGGCGGCGCATGCCGCCGGAGAGGTCGGAGACGCGGGTATCGGCGCGGTTCGTCAGGTTCGCGATCTGGAGGGCCCGGTCGACGGCCGCGTGCCGCTCCCGGCCCGGCACCCGGTAGATCCGGGCGAACACGCCGAGCGTCTGGCGGGCGGTGAGCTCGACGTCGAGGTTGTCGAGCTGGGGGACGACGCCCATCTCGATCCGTGCCTGCTTCGAGCCCGCCGGCAGCACATGGCCCATCACGCGGATCTCGCCGTCGTCGGCGCGGGCCTGCCCGGTCAGCATCCGCATCGTGGTCGACTTCCCGGCACCGTTCGGCCCGAGCAGTCCGAAGCACGTCCCGGCCGGCACCTCCAGGTCGAGTCCGTCGACCGCCGTCACCGGGCCGAACCGCTTGACCACACCCCGCAGGGAGATCGCGCTCGTCTGCGGTGCCGCCATGCCCCGAGTATAGGGAGGGCGGGGGTGCGGTAGGCTCGCCCCTTCCATCGCCCGGCCGGCGGTGCGAGGCAGGCACCCTGGCCGAGCACTCCTCCCCGGAGGTGACGCCATGGCTGGCATCGGATCGCTTCGGAAGATCCGCCACATCGTCGTGCTGATGATGGAGAACCGGTCGTTCGACCACATGCTCGGGTATCTGCGGAACGACGGCATGCCGGAGGTGGACGGGCTCGTCGGCGACGAGTCGAACCGGGACACCGCGAACAGGAAGCACGGTGTCTACGCGTACCCGCCCGAGCCGTTCGCCGACAGCTTCGACCCCTGTCATACGCCCAGGTGCGTGGCGAAGCAGCTGGCCCGCGGCAACAGCGGCTTCGTCCGTAACTTCGAGGCGTGGATGAAGAAACAGGGGGTGGATCCCCCGCCCGATCCCGGGTACGTCATGGGCCACTACACGGCGCAGCACCTGCCCGTCTACGACTTCCTGGCGAGGAACTTCTGCGTGTGCGACGCATGGTTCAGCTCGATCCCGGGCGACACGATGCCGAACCGGCTCTACTCGATCGCCGGCAAGGAGGAGAAGCCGATCGGCGCCGACCTGGGAGGCCTGCTCGCATGGCTGCCCGACAGCGTCAAGGCCGAGTTCGCGAAAGCGCCCATCTACGACGTACCGGCCTTCACCCGGCAGCTCAAGGACGGCGACTGGCGCTGGTACTCGCACGACCCCGCGACGCTGCGGGCGGTCGACGGCAGGTACCGGTCGTTCCCGAACCTCGATCGGGACAACTTCGCCTGGTTCGACAGGAAGGAGATCAGCCTCGGCATGCGGATCGGCGAGCTGCCGATCGTCCTCGATGACAGCTTCCTGGACGATGCCGCCAACGGCAACCTGCGCAAGGTCTCGTGGATCGACCCGAACTTCGTGAACCTGCGGGTCTTCGACACCTCGTCGGACGACGACCACCCGCCGTCGCACATCCACGCGGGGCAGCAGCTCGTGCTCACCCTGTACGACGCGCTCGCGCGCAGCCCGAGCTGGAACGACACCCTGCTGATCATCACCTACGACGAGCACGGCGGGTTCCACGACCACGTCGGGCCGCCCCAGGTGGAAGCCGACGACGGCTCGCAGTATCCAACCCTGGGCGTCCGCGTACCGGCGCTCGTCGTCGGCCCCCGCGTCCGCAAGGAGGTCAGCCATACACGGTTCGACCACACGAGCCTGATCGCCACGATCCTCCGCCGTTTCGCCGCGAACCCCGACCAGGCGGTCGCCAATATGGGCAGGCGCACCCAGCGGGCGGCCGACGTCAGCGGCTGTCTCGGCGACTCCGTGCGCGACGACATCCCCAGCCACAGCTACCTGCACGAGGTGCTGGCCGGGCGACGCCTCGAGGCCCGGGCGCGCCGCCGGCCGGCGGCGGGCGGGCCGTCCCCCGCGAGCGACGGGGCCGGCCACGAGATGGTCCTCCACGACTTCCAGTCCGACTTCTTGAAGTTCGCGATGTTGATGCGACACGCCGGCCTGCGCGCCGGCACGCCGTAGCCCGGCTCAGGCGTCCTCAGATGCCGGCGGCCCGGCCCCGGTGGGTGAGCGCGTCGATGGTCACGGCCGCGAGCAGCACGAACGCCGTCACCATGTACTTGGTCGCGGCGGTGTAGCCAAGCAGTCCCATGCCGTTGTCGATGGCCGCGATGACGATGCCGCCGAGCACGCCGTGGAGCGCCTTGCCGCGGCCGCCCATCAGGCTCGTGCCGCCGATCACGGCGGCCGCGATCCCGTAGAGGACGAGGGTGCCGCCGTCGACAGTGGTCGAGATCGAGCGCAGCCGCGACGTGTAGACCACCCCGGCGATGCCCGCGGTGAACGAGCAGAGCACGAACGCCGAGGTGCGCACCCAGGCCACGCTGATCCCCGCCCGGCGGGCCGCCTCGGCGCTGCCGCCGATCGCGTACAGGTAGCGGCCGAGCTTCGTCCGCCCGAGCAGGAACGTCCACACCGCCAGCACGCCCAGCACGAGCAGGACGACCCACGGAACGCCCGAGATCGGCTCGAGGATGCCGCGGTCGGCGTTGCACAGCAGGACGAGAGCGACGCCGGCGACGACCGCGGCCCCGATCTTCAGCAGCGTCACGGTCGGCGGCGGCGCCACCAGGCCCGCCGCCCGGCGCTTGGCGTCGCGCCTCCAGACCAGCGCGGCATAGATCGCGAGGATCACGACGAGCACGATCCAGCCCTCGGTGTTTGTCAGATTCGAGCTGGTCAGATCGTTGATGATCGACTCGTTTATCGGGATCGTCCCGCCGTTCCCGAGGATGTGCAGCATCATGCCCTGCCAGAAGAGGAGGCCTGCCAGCGTGACGACGAACGAGGGCAGGCCGATGCGGGTGATGATCAGGCCCTGGATCAGGCCGATGCCCGCGCATGCGAGCACCGCGACGCCGACCGCGACCCACCACGGCCAGCCGTAATTCGGCCCGACGGTGTCGGCCATGAGAACGCCGCCCATGGCGGCGACGAAGCCGATCGAGAGGTCGATCTCGCCGAGCAGGAGCACGAACACCTCGCCCATCGCCAGCAGGCAGAACACCGCGCCCTGCACAAGCAGGTTCACCAGGTTCTGGGCGGTGAGGAAGTTCGAGTTGAGCGACTGGAACAGGATCGAGATCAGGATCAGGCCGCCCACGACGGGCAGCACCCCGCTCTCGCCCGCCTTGACCCGCGCGAGCGACGCGCGCAGATACTCGCCGGCCGACCCGGCCGTGATCTCGGCCGGGACGGCGAGGTCGGCGTTGCGTGCGGCGGCCCCGGTCAGCTCCTCGTCGGGCGCCGCGCCCTCGCCGCGGGCGGGATCGTCGACCTGCGACATGCGATCAGCCCTCCCCGGAGGACGCCGCCTTCGGCGTCCTGGTCGACTTGCCGGTCGTCATCAGGTCGACGGCGATCTGGGGGTCGAGCTCGGATGCGGGCCGCACGGCCACCATCCGCCCGAGCCGCAGCACCGCGATCGTGTCGGCGACCTCGAAGACGTCGTTCATGTTGTGCGAGACGATCATGGCCGCGAGCCCCTGGTCGGCCAGCCGGCGGACGAGGTCGAGCACCATCCGCGTCTGGGCTACGCCGAGCGCGGCCGTCGGCTCGTCCATGATCACGAGCTTGGAGTTCCACAGCACGGCCTTGGCGATCGCGACCGACTGGCGCTGGCCGCCGGACAGCGACGCCACCGGCTGGCGGATCGACCGCACCGTCGTCACCGCCAGGCTCTGGAGCGTCTTGCCCGCCTCGGTCTCCATCGCCTCCTCGTCCATCACGATCCCGTGCATCCGCTCACGACCCAGGTACATGTTCTGGACGATGTCGAGGTTGTTGCAGAGCGCGAGGTCCTGGTAGACGGTGTCGATGCCGAGCAGGGCGGCGTCGCGGGGTGTGCGGATCCGCACCGGCCGGCCCTCCCAGACGAGCTCGCCGTGGTCGGGCGAGTGGATGCCGGCGATGCACTTGATCAGCACCGACTTGCCCGCGCCATTGTCGCCCACGAGCGCGGTCACCTCGCCGGCGCGGATGTCGAAGTCGACGTCGACGAGGGCCTGCACGGGGCCGAAGCTCTTCGAGACGCGCTGCAGGCGCAGCAGCGGTGCGGCATCCGTGCCGCCGCTCGCCGCCCGATCGTTCGTTGTGTCGTTCATGGTGGCATCACCCGCCGGAGCGCCGGGCCGCCGCTGCAGGCGGCCCGGCGCGCCAGGCCGGATTCGTCAGCTGATCCCCGCCGCCTGGCAGGCCTTCTGCAGGGCGGCTCCGGCGCACAGCTGTGACACCTGCACGGCCTTGTCCTTCACGACGGTCGAGGCCATGTTGGCGGTCGTCACCCAGTGCGGGACCGTGTAGACGGACGCGATGTTCTTGTTGAGCGTCGTATCCATCGTCTCGGAGTTCACCAGCGTCGACGGCGGCTTCAGGCCCGCGCGGAGGTAGAGCGCGAGCGCTGCCGCGGCCTGGGCCTCCTCGTAGATGGGCTTGTACACCGTGCCGCACTGGTAGCCCTTGAGGATGTTCTGCAGGCCCGAAGGCGACGCGTCCTGGCCGGTGGTCGGGAACGTCTTCGGCGGGATCTTGTCCTTCTGCAGGACGGAGATGACCGCGTTTGCGTTGTCGTCGTTCGGCGTGACCACCGCGTTGATGTTCTTGTGGGCCGTGAACTGCTGCTCGAACGTCGTCGCCGCGGTCGGCGGGTCCCACGTGCCGGCCGGCTCGCCGACCTTCACATAGGACTTGTCCGCGAAGTGCGGCGCCAGCACGCCGTTGTAGCCCTGGGCGAACAGCTTCGCGTTGTTGTCAGTGGGGTCGCCGTCCATCACGAGGATGTTCGGGTTCTTCACGCCCCACGACTGGATGCAGCTCACCTCGCCCTGGCCGATCAGCTTGCCGACCTGGACGTTGTTGAAGCTGACGTAGTAGCGATCGGCCGGTCCGCCGGTGACGAGGCGGTCGTAGTCGATCACCTTCACGCCCTTCGACTCGGCGTTCGATTCGATGGCGGCGCCGGAGCCCGGGTCGAGCGGGTCGACCAGCAGCACCGACGCGCCGGCGGTGATGTCCGCCTCCGCCTGCTGCTGCATCGTGCTCGTGCTGCCCTGGGCGTTGTCGATCTTGTAGTCGCTCGAGCTCAGCCCGGCTGCCTGGAAGGCGTCCTTCAGGTACGGCGCGTCGAACTCGACGTACCGCGCCGACGACGTCGTGTCGGGAAGCAGGACGCCCACCATGCCCTTGCCCTCGGAGGCAAGGCCCTTCAATTTCTGCATCTCGGTGAAATCGACGTTGAACGCCGAGGCGCTCAGGTTCGGCACATTCACCTTGGCGCCCGAGCCGCCTCCGCTCGAGCTGCTGCCCGACGAGCCGCACCCGGCGGCCAGCGTCAGGACGACGCCCGCCAGGCCGAGGCCCAGCAACCGCCTACGTGAGTTCCCCATCGCGATGCCCTCCCACTTCCACGGTCAGATGGCCCACACCGCGCGGCGTTACCCCAACCCGGGGTGTCTTCAAACCTTCTAGGCTTGCGCGCGTGAGCGCCGGGAGCGATCGCAAGCGGGTGGGGGTGATCGGCGCCGGGCTGATCGCCCAGGCCATGCACCTCCCCCACCTGGCGCTCCTGCGCGACCGGTTCGAGCTCGCCGTGGTCGCGGATCCCAGCCCGTCGGTGCGCGAGCGGGTGGGCGACCGCTTCGGGATCCCACACCGGGTGGCCACCGCAGACGAGGCGATTGCGGTCGACGGGCTCGACGCCGTCGTGGTCTGCGCGCCCAACGCGACCCACGCGGGCACGGTGCTGGCGGCGCTCGACGCGGGCCTGCACGTCCTGTGCGAGAAGCCGCTCTGCATCGTGCCCGCCGACGCCGACGCCATCGTTGCCGCCCGTGACCGCGCCGGCCGGGTGGTGCAGGTGGCCTACAACAACCGCTTCGACATCGCCTACGAGCGGCTCGTCTCGGAGCTGCCCGACTCCACCGAGACGCTGCGCTACATCAGCGTGCTCGTCCACGACCCGGAGTTCGGGCCATACTTCGGGCCGGAGGATCTCGCCCGCGGCAGCGACGTGCCGGCCGAGGTGATCGAGCACGGCCGGGCCGACGAGGCCGCGCAGGTGCGGGCGGCGGTCGGCACCGACGAGGTGGACGCGGTCAAGGCCTTCTCCGGCGGCTTCCTGGGCAGCCTCGTGCACCAGGTGAACATGGTGCATGGGATGCTTGCGCGCATGGGCGAGCCGCTGCCGGCGCCGGTGATCGCCGGCGACGCCTGGGCGGCCGGCGAGGCGCTCAGCGGCTCCGTGCGGCTGCGCAACGGCGCCCGCTGGGACAGCGCCTGGATCCAGCTGATCGCGCTGCACGAGTACGACGAGCGGATCACGCTCTACTTCGACGACTCCGTCCGCACGCTCTCGATCCCGTCGCCGTGGCTGCGCCAGGCGCCGACCACGTACGCGGTCTCCCGGGCCGGGACGGACGGCCGCGACGTGACCGCGTTCGACTCCTACGACGAGGCCTACCAGCGCGAGCTGGTGCACTTCCACCGCTGCATGCTCGGCGCGGAGGAGTGCCGCACCCCACCCGAGCAGGCCCGGATCGACCAGGCCGTGCTGACGGACATGTTCAGACTGGCGGAAGGGCGTGAATAAAAGGAGTCTGACCCCGTTTATGCACCGAGGAGCTCGTCGGCGTGGCGGACGGGCACCGGGGTGCCGGCCAGGCGTGAGCGCTCGGCCGCCTCGGCGACCAGCAGCGTGTTGAGCGCGTCGCGGGGAGTGCAGGCGCTCTCGGCCCGGCCGGCGGCGACCTCGAGGAAGTGGTCGATCTCGCCGGCATAGCCGGCGGCGAAGCGGTCGAACGCGCTGCCGTAGGGCGTGTAGCCGTCGGCCACCCCGATCGGGTCGAGCAGCCGAAGCGGCGTGCGCGCGTTCATCCCGGCCGCCGCGCTCTCCTTCGACCCGATCGCCTCGATGCGGACGTCCTCGCCGCGGCCGTCCTCGCGCGTGCCCGCGACGAGCACGAGGGTGCCGCCGTCGAGCTCGAGCACGAGGGCGCAGGTGTCGACGTCGCCGTAGCGCTCGGCGAAGTCGATCGTCCGCACCGCCCCGGCGGCGTAGACCGAGCGCACCTCGGCGCCGGTGACCCAGCGGATCATGTCGAAATCGTGGATGAGCTGGTCGCGGAACATCCCCCCGGAGCGGGCGACGTACTCCTCCGGCGGCGGCTCGTGATCGTGCGAGGCGACGTGGAGCGTGTGCACGCGGCCGAGGTCCCCTTCGACGATCAGCTCCCGCAGCCGGCGCAGGGCGGGGTCGAAGCGGCGCATGAACCCGACCTGCACCGCGAGGCCGGCCGCCTCCACCTCGCGCACGAGCGCAACGGTCTCGTCCACATCGGCGGAGAGCGGCTTCTCGCAGAAGCAGGGGATGCCGCGCTCGATGCAGGCGCGCACGAGGCCGGCGTGGGCGGGCGTCGCCGCCGCGACCACCACCGCGTCGGGCTCCGCCGAGAACGGGTCGGGAGACGGCGCCGGGCGAGCGCCGGCCTGGAGCGCGAGCGCCTGCGCTCGATCCGCGTCGACGTCCGCGATCACCACGTCGGACGCGCCCGATGCCCGGACGAGATTCCCGGCGTGAAGCGAGCCCACCTGGCCCGCGCCGCACAACAGCACCCGCATTCTCCGCGCCTCCCTGGAACGCTCCAACTCGCCTGCGCTGGAGATTAGCGACGCGGCGCCGCAGTCGACCCCCGCACCCGCAGCTCGACCGGCACCGTCAGGTGGCGCGGTTTCTCCGGAGCGGGGCCGTCCATGCGCGCGAGCAGGATCTCGACCGCCCGCTCGGCCTGGAAGTCGAGCGGCTGGGCGACGGTCGTCAGGGAGATGCGGGCGAGGCCGGCGACGGCGATGTCGTCGAACCCGACCACCGAGAGATCGCGCGGCACCCCGATCCCGGCCGCCTCGCAGGCCTCGATCAGCCCGATCGCGGCGAAGTCGTTCCAGACGAACACCGCCGTGGGGCCGTCCGGTCCCCGCAGCGCGTCGCGCAGCGGCATCTCCGTGCGGCCGACCCGGATCGCGTCCGAGCCCTGATCCCACCACATCCCCGGCGGCGGCTCGAGCCCCGCGCGGGCGAGCACGGCCCGGTACCCGGCGTGCCGGGCGCGGTCGCCGCCGGCCTCGACCATCGCCGTGCGCACGTAGCCGATGCGGCGGTGGCCGAGGTCGACGAGATGCTGGGTCGCCAGCCGGCCGCCCTCCCGGTCGTGCGGCCCGACGGAGTCGGTCCACTCCTGGCGCAGCCCGATGATGACGGTGGGGACGCCGGTGCGGCGCAGCGACGCCGGCAGCTGTGGCGTCCGCTCGATGGAGGCGAGCAGCAGGAACCCGGCCACGCGCTGCTCGAGCAGGGCGTCGACACCGGCGACCGCGAGCTCCTCCTCGCCCTCGATGTTGCAGAACACGGCCGTGTAGCCGGCCCGGAAGAGCGCGCGCTCGACCACCCGCGCCAGCTGGGCGTGGTAGGCGTTGCCCAGGTCGCCGACGAGCACGCCGATCATCGTGGTGCGGCGGCGCACGAACTGGCGGGCGATGCCGTTCGGCGTGTAGTTCAGC
>Ga0157369_10004664_pt1 | contig 16114 bp, 19 predicted proteins | sample C25metaG_FD_113461 | JGI IMG/M metagenome (GOLD analysis project Ga0157369, IMG submission 113461) | Corn rhizosphere microbial communities from Kellogg Biological Station, Michigan, USA - C2-5 metaG | ecosystem: Host-associated > Plants > Roots > Rhizosphere > Soil | place: USA: Michigan... | reverse complement strand
CCTCCTGGCCAAGACAGGGACGCTCACTCTTCGAGCTGCTACCTACGAAGAGGCCGCGCACGTCCGCGACGTCCTCTCCGCGGCCGAGGTCGCCCTGTTCCGGCAACCGACGTTCGCCGGCCTCGACCTCTACCTGACCGTGGACGCTGTCCGCGTCTCCCCGACCTCCGACACCGGCGACCAGGAGTGGCGCGTCGCGGTCGCGTTCGCCCAGGCAGAGGCGCCCGCCGGCGACCTCCTGGGCGCCGCCGGATGGACCATCGACGACCTGGTCGCCCTGGGCGTCACCATCGCGGACGTCCCCGCCCTGTTCTCGACCGTCTACCGCCTGGCCGTGGGGCCGGCATGAGCGCCGGCGACTACCTGGTCGACACCCCCGACCTCCTGGGCGGGGACCTGGGCCACATCGTCCGCGCGACGCTCACGCATCCATCGTTCGGCGTGGTCGACCTCCCGCTCCCCGACACGGCCTCCGCCTCTGTCGTCTTCGACGAGTCCCGCACCCCGCGCGTCGAGGCCTCCCTCTCCGTCCCCCTGGTCGCCGGCCTCGAGGGCGTCGACGCCCGCACCGGCGTCCGCCTCGAGGTCTCCGCCGGCTACCTCCGTCCGGACGGCGTCGAGGACGTCCAGCCCCTGGTCGACCTGGGCGTCCGCCGCACCCCTCGAGCGCACCTGGCCGGCCTCCTGGGCATCTCCGCCGCGTCCGACGAGGCCCTGGTCCTCGACGCCGCGCCGGCCGTCGCGGAGAAGGTCACCGCGACGTCCCCTGGCCTGGCCGTGGCTGACCTCCTGGGCAAGGCCATATCGCCGGCGCCCTACATCGAGCACAACCTGACCGCGGCCGGCGCCGTCACCCTCGACCCCGTCGAGGACCGCTGGGACTCCCTCCTCGACCTGGCCGACCGCTACGGCGCCCAGGTCTACGACGACGGCCTCCGCACCTGGCACGCCCTGCCGGCGCCCTCGAGGGCCGGCGACCCGGTCCACACGCTCCGTACCGGCGTGGGAGGAACCGTCATCGACCCCACCGAGGACGTCGACCGCGACTCCTGGGCCAACTACGTCCGGATGCGCTACCGATGGCGCACCGCGGCCGGCGCCGACGCCCAGGTCGTCTCGACGGCATACGTCGCCGCAGGGGACTACGCCATCACCGGCCCCGCCGGCCGGAAAATCCTGGCCGTCGAGCGCGCCGCCGCGACGACCCAGGCCCAGGCAAACGAGACCGCGCGCCAGATCCTCCTCCGCTCCCTCTCGCGCGCCGAGACGCTGTCCCTGACCGCCGTGTCCGCCTACTGGCTCCGCCCTGGCGACACCGTCGAGGTCGTCCTCGAGGACGGCGTCTCTCGCCTGGTCATCGTCTCGCGCGTCGCCTTCGACCTGGTCCGCGGAACCATGGCCGTGACGACCCGGCTACCGGCCGCCCTCAACTCCGGCAATGACTCCGACCCCATCGCCACGACGACCCCGCCGCCGGACCCGGCGACCCCGACGACCCCGAAGCCTGCCGTACCTGACCCGGCCCCGCCGGCGCGCCTGGCCTACGTCACCGAATGGCCGGCGACCTCGACGGCCTCTTACCGCTCCAACGGCACCAAGCGCACCGACGTCGACGACGGCGACGTGTGGCAGGGCAACTACGCCGGCGGATACAACGGCAACCAACGCTCCGCCGCCCTGTTCACCGGCGCCAACTCTGTCCAGGTCAAGGGCCGCCGCTCCGAGGTAGGCAAGACAGTCACCCAGGCCCTCACCGGCGCGACCGTGTCCCGCGTCGAGGTCGTCGCGACGCTCGAGCACTCCTGGTCGTCCGCCGGCGGCGACGTCGTCCTGGGATACCTCGACGCGACCGCCCTCCCCTCGACCGCCCCGACGATGCGCCCCTATGCGACCTCCCGCGACTGGCCGCGCGGCACTACGCGCGTCGTCAACGTGACCTCAGCCGGCCTGGTCCGCGACCTCCTCGACGGCTCGAGCCGCGCCGTCACCGTGGGCCCCGCACCGTCGAGCTCGAGCGACTACTACGTCCGCCTGTCCGGCCTCCGCCTCCGAATCTCCTACGCCAAGTGAGGAACTCACCATGAGCAAGAGCACGACCAAATACGGCCTCACCTACGCCGAGGGCACCGACGTCCCCGATATCGCCTACTGGACAAAGGCCCTCGCGGACTCGACCGAGGCCGCCCTGACCGCCAAGAAGGTCGACCTAGGGTCCTGGACCATCCTGGCCCTGGCCTCCGGCGTCACCGTCTACACCACAGGCACCGACGCGCGCCTCATCGTCCGCAACGGCTGGGCCCACCTGGTCGGAGAGGTCAAGGTCTCACCGGACGGCGCCCTCACCTCCGGCGGCGGTGTCACCCTCCTGGCCGCGCCCCTGCCCGCCGAGGCGCGGCCGGCCTACCGCATCGCGCCCCAACAGGCCTCGAGCGGAAACAACCACTGGGCCCTGGTCGTCACCGCCGCCGGCGTCGTCTCCGCGGAGCGATACGGCCCCAGCGCCCACACCGCCGCCGCGTGGCTCCCGTTCTCCGCGTCCTGGCCGGTCGCCTGATATGGGCGGCATCACGCTCCCCACGGCCTCGACCCCCGGCTATGGGCGCATCGTCATCGGTGGCCGCGCGTTCGTCGGATGCGACTGTCTCCGCGCGTGGCTCCCCGTCGTCGAGCACCTGGGCCTGGCCCTGGGCCTCATCCGTGAGTCCCTCGACTGCATCCAACTCACCGGCGCCGCAACCAAGTCCGCCGGCGTCCACGCCGCCGGCGGCGCCGCCGACCTGGTCCAGCGGTCCGACCCCTGGATCGACCTGTACCGCAACGCCGGCGCCGCCGCCTGGCGCCGCGACGCCGACCCCGACGACGGCAACGTGTGGCCGGCCGACGAGGAGCACACCCACCTGGTCCTCATCGGATGCCCGCACAACGGCCCGGCCCGCTACCAGGTCGACGCCTACCGCGCCGGCTACGACGGCCTGGGATACCTGGGCCGCGCCCACCCCGACCCGCACCGCCAGCCCGCAACCATCCGCACCTGGTCCCAGGGAATCGCTTGGGCCCAAAGCGAACTCGAGAGGCTTGAAGACATGGCAGCACCGTCCGCCCAGGAAATCGCCCGCACCGTCTGGGGCGCCGACATCATCCCCGCGCCCCAGGACGCGACGTCCGCCGCCGCCAAGGCAAACCCCACCTGGGGACCTGGCTCCTACCTGCGCGAGACGTTCCGCCTGGTCGAGCGCGTGGCCGCCCAGGACCGGGCCCGCGACGAGAAGCTCTCAGCCCAGGTCGGCTCCCTGGCCGCCGTCATCACGGCCCTCGAGACCTCCCCCGGCCTGACGTTCGACCAGGCCCTCCGCGCCGCCGAGGAGGGCGCCCGCGTCGCCCTCGCGGAGCGCATCACCGACGCCCAGGTCGTCCTCGAGGTCACCCCGCCGCCGGCCTGACCCCCAGGCCCACACCCCCGAAAGGTCCCCCGTGTCCATCACGCCCAGCAAGGCAAATCCCAACTACGTCCTCGCCGGCGGCCTGGTCGCCCTGGTCGTCACCCTGGCCGCCTACATCGTGTGCGAGGTCCTCGACGTCGAGTCCGGCCCCGTCATCGCGACCGCCGGCCCCGTCATCGCCGCCCTCCTCCTGCAGAACTCCCTCAGCCGCGTCGAGTCCAAGACTGACCAGGCCGTCCGCAACACCAACGGAGCCCTCTCCGGAGGTATCGAGGAGGTCGTCCGGCGCGTCTACCGCGAGGAGAAGGCCGCCGATCAGCGGATCGCCCTCGAGGTCCCCCTGGCCCTGACCGCGACGACCGCTCAGCCGGCCTCCGAGAAGTTGACCAGCGGGAGCGTCTGACCCATGGGCCCTGGTCCACGCCGGCCACCCTTGCGCGTCTCTGACACGAGCAAGGGGCCGGCGTGGTCCGTCTCCCCACCCATCGACAGGGCCTCACCCAGGAGGACCGCGACCGGCACGTCGAGGTACTCACGGATCAGCGCCAGGTCGTCGAGCGTCCAGGGAGTGATGTACCGGAACCTGTCCGAGACGCTCATCTTGGACATGCCCAGGACCGCCGCGAGGTCGACCTGGGAGATACGCCGGCGCGCGCAAATGAGCCGGACGTTGTCGGCTACCACACGCGACAACTCTCCGAGCACTGGGCCCCTCGCCCTACTAGGCATGGGGACCACTGTGCCCGCCGAATCTGGGTTTGCGCTGCAAATCCCGCGTGTCGACTTGCGCCCCGCCCCGTTTTGCCAGTCTCATACGCATATGCCTTACTCCGAATCCCCGTCGCCCGCCCTTGTGGGCCTTGCGACGTCGCCCGACCCCGCATCCGTTCCCTCGAGCTCGAGCGTCTGCACCCGCCGCGACTGCGACGACCCGGCCTCCGTCGTCCTGGCCGTGGCCGACGACCTGGTCGACCTGGGCGACGACCTCCCCGTCGTCCTCACGTCGCGCCTGTGCTGCACCCACGCCCGCGACGCCGTCGACGACCTCCTCCGGCACGCGGCCCTGGGCCGCCCCACGCCGTCCCTCGCCCTCTCCGCCATCGACCAGGAGGCCTGACCCATGCTCGACCTGTCCGGCCTCCTGGCCCTGTGGCTGTCCCTGGTCGCCTACGTCGCGTCCTGGGGCCTCTGACCCATGCCTCAGCCGCCGGCCCGTCGACGAGAGCACCGCGCCGTCTACCAGGCCGTGTCCGCACGCTCCGCGCGCCGGCACGCCGAACCCTGGACCGACGCCGACGACCAGGTCCTCCTCGACGAGGCCGGCGGCACTGTCCTCGAGCGCGCCCAGCGCCTCGAGCGGTCCTATTACGCCTGCCAGAACCGCCTGGCCTACCTCCGGCCGCGGACGTTCCGCCGGCCTCGAGTCGACGAAATCCCGTAGGCGCCCGCCTGACGGCCTGAAACGGCCCGGCCCTACCTGAGACACCAACCACAACCGAATAGGCCGCCCTGGGCCGACCAGGGACGACAGGACGCCGCGCAGAGCGTCACATGGGAGGCCGCGACTCCGACGAAACGAAAAGCGGCGTCGAGCCTACCGATGTGAGCAAGGCCTCCGAGAGTGGTTGGGCGCGTGGTGAAGGCAGACCCGGACACGCACCTGGGCAGACCAGGAGAGGACGCCGCAGAGGCGCCCTTGCACCGCCACTCACACCCCGGTCCTGGTCGACGAGTAATCCCCGTCGACGAGTCACAGCCCGTACCCGATACCTGACGGCACGCAAGCGAGGCGACTTCCTGCAGCGTGCGAACTCATCAGTTCGCGCGCTACAGGGAGCCCCCTCCCACCCCTCCTCCCTCCGGCAGGCATCGACCCCAGCCCCTCCGCCTCTCAGCCTGTCTCACCCCAACCCAGCCACCTAGACAACCTCGAGCAAACCCAGCCCCAGCCGGTCACCCAGTCGCCACCCAGCCCTGGTCCCTCGAGGAGCCATGCAAGCCCACCAGTCACCCGAGCACTCCGCTCCTCGATTGTCGAAAGGACACCGACCATGCAGCACTCAGCACACCCGCCTCCCTGCCCACGGTGCGGCGCCCTGGTCTACAGGACGCACACCTGTCGGTCCTCCGGCCTCCGCCCTGACCCGGCCCCGGTCCTGGTCCCCGCGCCGGCATCGTTCCGCGACGACGTCGAGCGCGCCCGCCGCGCCCGCCGCGTCGAGGCCCTCGCGTTCGAGCTAGACCTCGACGAGGACGTCGCGGCCGGCCGTGTCCTGGCCGCCGACCGCGCCTGGTCCGAGGACGTGGGCCTGTGACCATCGAGCCTCCGCCCGACAGGTCATGGGTGACCACGTCCAACGCATACGCCCGACACCGTCGCACCGATCCCCTGTGCCGTGAGTCCGGCTCGACCTGGTCGTCGCGCCTGGTGCTCCGCGTCGCCCTCGACTGGACCCGCGGCCGCTCCTGCAAGGTGTGCTCCCGATGACCAGGCACCGCGGCCGGCGCGACCAGGAGGCGCGTGCCCGCCTGGCGCCCCAGGTCGCGGCCGGCACCGCGCGGTGCTGGGCGTGTGGCGACCTGGTCACACCCGACCAGGAGTGGGACGCCGGCCACGTCGAGGACCTGGTCGCCGGCGGCGACCCTGCCGGCCTCCGCCTGGTCGAGCACGCCCGCAAGGCTGACTGTCGCGCCGGCGGCAACCGTCGTCGAGGATCCCTGGCCGGCCATGCCCGCCGCTCGAGCAAGCGGACCCGCCTGTCGGACTGGACATGACGACACCCGAGACCTCGAGCGACGAGCGCGCCCTCCTCGACGCGCTCCTCCTCGAGCGATTCGGCCGACGACCGCGCCGATTCTTTGAGTCGCCGGCCACCGTGGACACCCGCGAGTGTCCCTTTTCTCTCCCCAGGAGCCTTAAGGGTTTGCCTGGTGTTCTGGACACCAAACCGTAATTCGGTAACTCATTTGTGAGTTAGGGAAAGGATAAAAGAATGACCATCGAAACACCCACCCCGCCGGCCGGCGACCAGGGCCGCGTATGCACCTGGCCGGCCCTGGCGACGCCATATGCCGGCGCCGCCTGCCCAGGATGCGGGCACACCAACCTGGCGCACCCCGGCGAAGCAAACCCCGCCCTCGACGAGTGCATCCTCTGCCGGGTCCAGGTCTCCGTCGACGACCTGGTCGCCTGGTGCGGCATCCTCGAGGCCCGCGTCGACTCCCTCGAGCGCATCGTCCAGGCCGACGAGGTCGACGTCCTGGCCCTGGTCGAGCGCGTCGACGCCCTCGAGGCTCGAGCTGCTACTCCGGAGGCCGGCGCGTGAGCACCGACGACGGCTCCCTCTTCGTGGTCCAGACCGCGCCGGCGCCGGCGCCGAAGCGCACCCGCCGCAAGCGTGGCGGCGCCGTCTACCAGGGCGTGGGGAAGACGCTCCGGCAACTCGAGGACCTGGGCATCGTCGACCCGATCCGGCACGCGGCCCTGTGCGCCCAGGCACGGTCCATCGCCGCGAGCATCGACCGCGAGTCCGGCGACGACGAGACGCGCCGGCAGGCCTCCGGCGTGTCCCTGGCCGCCCTGCATGAGCGCCTCGAGAAGGTCCTCGAGCGCCTCGACCCCCAGGACCAGGCCGAGGACGGCGTCGACGCCGAGTGGCGCAAGTTCACGCAGGCCATGCAGGACGGCCCCCAGGCCTCCCCGGTCCAGGTCGACCCATGACGCTCACGATCGCGCCGGCCCTGCCCAGGGCGCACACGCCCAGGTCGTCGAGGCCCTCGCGTGGCTACCAGGTCGCGGTCCTCGCGGAGGCCAAGGGCCGGCCCCTCCTGCCATGGCAGCGCGACGCCGTCGACGTCGCGCTCGAGGTCGACCCCGACACCGGCCTCCTGTGGTACTCAATCGTCATCGTCCGCGTCCAGCGCCAGGCAGGTAAGACGAAACTCATCGGGGACGTGGCCGACCATCGGTGCCTGAGCAAGCCCAGGGCGCGCGTGTGGTTCACCCAACAGACAGGGAAGGACGCCTCGACCTGGATGCGAGAGGAGCACTTCGCCAACCTCGCGGAGGCCGAGGGCCTCCTGGGCGTCCAGGACTCCCCGAAGTGCCGATACTCCCTGGTCCGCCGCGCCGGCACCGAGGGCGTGTCCTGGAAAGGCCTGCATTCGACGTTCTACTCGTTCGCCCCGAAACGCGACGCTATGCACTCCAAACAATCGGATTGCACATTCGTCGACGAGGCCTGGGCGCACGACGCCGCCAAGGCCGCCGAATTGCGCCAGGCAATTCGACCGACAATGGCGACGCGACCTGGCGCGCAACTCTGGATCGTTTCCGCCGCCGGCGACGACGGTTCGGAAATGCTCGCGGAATACGTCGCCATGGGTGAGCTCTCACTAACCGACCCCAACACCCGCGTCTGTTTCATCGACTACGGCATCCCCGAGGACGCCGACCCCATGGACCTCGAGACCATCCTCCGATGGCACCCCGCCTACGGGTTCACCCAGTCGCGCGCATCCTTCGAGGCCGCCTTCGAGGAGTTCCGCAACGACCCCGCCGGCTGGGCCCGCGCCTACGGCACGCGCGACTCCGTCGCCCGCACGAGCGTCTGGCCCGACCACGTCTGGGAGGAGTGTGGCGCCGGCCGCGTCGAGGTCCCCGACCAGGCCGGCGTCGCCTTCGACCTCACCCCTCGAGGCGACGAGGGCGCCCTGGCCGTGTCCTGGCGCGACGAGGCGACCCGGCCCTGGGTCGAGGTCCTGGCCGCCGGCGCCCTCGAGCGCGACTTCCCCGACCAGGTCGCCCAGGTCGCCCGCCGGCGTGGCCAGGGCCGCGTCCTCTTCGACCCCAGGTCCCCGGCCTCCCTCGAGGTCGTCGACGCCCTGGCGCGCCACCACCAGGACGTCGAGGCCTCGAGCGTCACCGGCGCCCAGTTCGCTCAGGCCTGTGGTGTGTTCTCCCGCGAGGTGTTCGCCAGGTCCCTCCGGCACACCCGCCAGTCCGACCTCACCGCCGCGACCAGGGCCGCGACGACGACGGCCTATGGGGATGGCGGATTCGGCTGGGCCCGCAAGACGTCGACAGGGTCCATCGCGCCCCTGGTCGCCGGCACCGTCGCCCTCCGCGCCTGGGACACCCGGCCGCGCGACCTGGTCAAGCCTCGAGTCAGAGGCGCCCGCCGCTGAGACAGTGAACACCCGGCGTATGTCTGGGCCTTACGAGTCAAGGTCCGGCGTGCATCCTGTCTCCCATGGCCGCTCCGTTTCTCACCGTCGATTCGTCCGACGTGTCGCACCTTGCGCTGTGCGACGTCGAGAGGGGAGGCTGTGGGTGGCGCGGTGCGCCCGTCCGGGAGCGGAGTAAGGCCCTATCCCAGATCGGGGCGCACCGCGCCGCTGAGCACCCCGACCAGGCCGACCAGGTCGAGTCCCGTCGCCGCGCGAGGTCTGCCGCGTGAGCCTCTGGTCCTCCCTGGCCGGCCTGGTCCGCCCAGGCCCCGCCGCCCTCATGGCCGCCGAACTCGCCGCCGGCGCCGGCTCCCTCTCCGCCAGGTTCGCCACGGGTGACACCGGCGGCACGACGACCGCGCCGGCCCGCTCGACCATCCGCGCCCAGTTCGTCGCCCGCGACGTCGCCCTCTCGATCCCTGCCGTCCGCAAGGCTCGCGCGTCCCTCCTGACCATCGCCACATTCCGCCTGGCCGCCTGGGACTCCGCGGGCTACCGCCTGGGCGACGCGACCCCAGGCACCGCGTTCCTCCGCCAGTTCGAGCCGCGCCGGACCATGTTCCGGTCCCTGGCGACGCTCATCGACGACGGCGTGTGGTTCGACCGCTCCGTCTGGCGGGTCCAGCGCGATATCGGCCAGCGCACCGCGTTCCTCGAGCGCGTCCACCCCCAGCGCATCCAGGCCATCCCCGACCCGCTCGACCCCGACACCGTCGCGTCCTGGTGGATCGACGGCCGGCACTACACCGACGAGGAACTCGCCGCCGATCACGTCGTCTTCGACTGGGCCGGCATGGGCGGCCTGCGACGCCTGGGCCTGCCGCTCCTCAACCTCTACGGAGACCTGCAGGTCGCGGCCGGCCGCTACGCCCGCGCCCCGCACCCCTACGGCATCCTCCACAACTCCGGCGCCGGCCTCGAGGACGACGAAATCGACGCCCTCCTCGACGAGTGGGAGGTTGCCCGCGAGGTCCGCGGCGTCGCCTACACCGAGGGCGACATCGACTACCAGGCCCAGGGATTCAGCGCCCGAGACCTTCAGCTGACAGAGGCGCGTGAGCACGCCGCCCTCGAGGTCGCGCGCCTCTTCGCCCTGCCGGCGCGCGCCGTCGACGCCAAGTCCGGCGACCCGCTGACCTACTCGACCGTGGTGGAGAACCGCCGCGACTTCCTCGAGGCCCTCCGGCCGTGGATGGCGCCCATTACCCAGGGCCTGTCCATGGACGTCCGCGGCAACAACGTCCGCGGCCTCCTCCTGCCGCGCGGCGTCCGCGCCGAGTTCGACGCCGACGCCTACCTCCGCGACGACGCCGCCGGCCGGATGGCGACCTGGCAGGCCGGCCTCGACATGGGCCTGTGGACCGTCGACGACGTCGCCGCCCAGGAGCCCCTCGCCTCTGCCACTCGAAAGGCCTGACCCATGCACACCCTCGCCCTCACGTTCGCCCCGCCGGCCGGCACGCCGGCGCCCCTGGCGACGTTCGCCGCCGCCCAGGGCGACAAGCCCGCGACCCTGTCCGGCCCCGCCTTCCCGCTGGGCCTGGCATCCAACCCCTCGAGCGACGGCGCCCGCTACAGGTTCACCGCCCCGCCGGCCAACCTCGAGGACCTGGTCGACGTCGTCGACGAGCACGACGCCGACAAGGTCGTCGGCCGCCTGGCCGCGCCCTGGTCCGTCGACCAGGCCGGCGCCCTGGTCTCCGCGACCGCGCGCCTCTTCGCCACGACCAGGGGACGCGACCTGGCCGTCGAGGTCGCGGAGGGCGTCAAGACAGGCTTCTCCGTCGCCGCCGCGTTCGACTCCTACGTCGAGGACGCCGAGGGCGTCCGCGAGGTCTCCGACTGGACCGCCGCCCACCTGGGCGTGGTCCGCAACCCAGCGTTCTCCGAGTCGCGCGGCCTGACCCTGGCCGCGTCCGCCCACCAGGAAAGGTCCACCATGCCGCAGTCCACAGGCCTCGAGGCCCCGCCCCAGGTCGTCGACCTGCCCACGACCGCCGAACTCGCCGCCGAGGTCGCCAAGGTCCTCGAGGCCGGCCAGAGCAAGGGCGGCACGCACCCGCTCGCGCAGTTCTCGAGCGCCACCCAGTTCTGGGCCGCCTTCCAGGGCGGCACCGAGGACGACCGTGCGCGCCTCCGCGCCGACTTCGCCCTGGTCGACCAGACCCTCGCGGACAACCCCGCCCTCGCGGTCCCGCAGTGGCGCCAGCGCATCATCATGAACCTCGACGCGCGCCGGCCGGCCATCCGCGCCCTGGGCGGGTCCATCGGACTCCCCGACTCCGGCATGGAGGTCAACTGGCCGAAGTTCGACGGCGACCTCGACGCCCTCATCGCGGAGCAGACCGTCGAGCTCGAGGAACTCGAGTCGGTCAAGGTCTCGATCACGAGCGGCAAGGGCACCATCAAGACGGCCGGCGCCGCCTCCCGCATCTCCTACCAGGCCCTCCTCCGGACGTCGCCGGCCTACCGCGCGGCGTACCAGGCCATCATGGACGCCGCCTGGGCCCGCTACACCGAGGCCCGTTTCGAGGCCGCCCTGGCGGCCGGCGCGACCGACGCCGGCGTCCTGCCGGCCATCCCGACCGGCGCGACCGGCGCGGCCGCCTTCGCCGGCCTCCTCTTCGACCTGTCCGCCCAGGTCGAGGACGCGACCGGCAAGCCCGCCACCGCGGTCCTGGTCGCCGGCGACGTGTGGAAGGAACTGGGCATGACCGGCCTGGTGAATCCCGCCTACGGCACCCAGAACGTCGCCGGCACCGCGTCCGCCGCGACCCTGTCCGTCAACGTCAACGGCCTCGAGGTCACCCGCGCGCCGTTCCTGGCGGCCGGAACCTCGATCGTGACCAACGACGAGGCCGCGAAGTTCTCCGAGTCGGGCCCGATGCTCGCCACGGAGGAGGACGTCGCCCACCTGGGCCAGAACGTCGCGACCTGGGGAATGTACGTCCCCGCCGAGATCTACTTCCCGGCCGGCGTCCTCAAGGTCGACCGCACCGCCTGAGCCCAGGCCCTCGACGCCGTCGCGCGGGGCCGGCACACCGGTCCCCCTAGCGGTCCTGCCGGCTCAGACCTGGCCCCGCGCGACGAGCACTCCACCACCACACCCGACGACCTGAGAGGACGGCACCATGGCCGCCTGGGCCACACCAGCGGACGCCCTCGCCTCGACCTGGAAGGACGCCGGCGACGTCCCCACGCCGATCCTCGAGGAACTCCTCGAGGCCGCCGAGGAACAGTGCCGAGAGTTCGCCCCGGTCCTGCCCGTCGACGACCTGGGCGTCGAGGTCACCGCGCCCGTCCGCTACCGCCTGGCCGTCGTCTACCAGGCACGCGAACTCTGGGCGGCCGGCCGCCGCAACGGCGACGTCATCGCCGGAGACACCTACGTCATTCGAGCTAAGGACCTGACGTCGACCGTGCGTCAACTCCTCCGGCCTCGACGAGGGCGGCCTGGTATCGGATGAGCGCGCCCCGCGACCTCATCGTCGAGCACCTGACCGCCGGCCTGCCCGACGTCAAGGTCCGGCCGGCCGGCCCCGTCGACAACGTCGCCGGCGACCTGGTCCTGGTCCGCCTCGACTCCGTCGTCCCCGGCATCGTCAAGGGCCGGCGCGACTACACCGGCTCCCTCCTGTGCGTCTCCGGCACGACCGGCGACAAGTCCGACGACGACGTCGACGACCTCCTCGAGGACGTCCTGGCCGTCGTCGACCGCACCCCCGGCGTCACCTGGTCGACCGCGCAGCGCGCCACCCTCGACGACCAGTGGCCGGCGTGGGAGGTCACCGTCCGATACCCCATCATCCCCGCCGTCCCCACCCCGTAAGGAGCCTGACCCATGGCAACCATCGCCCTCGACCCCGTCGTCCTGACGGACTGCGAGTTCACCGTCGACGTCGACGACTACACCGGCCACGTCTCGCGCGTCGAGTTCGTCCCGACGACCCCGACGTTCTCCTGGAAGTCCCTCAGCCCCGCGTCCGTCGTCAACAAGTCCGGCACCCCGACCTGGGTTGCCAACGTCGAGGGCGCCCAGGACTGGAAGACGCCGAAGTCCCTCTCGCGCTACCTCCTGGCGCACGCCGGCCAGAGCAAGAGCGTCAAGTTCAAGCCCGCCAAGGGCGCCGGCCTGCCCGCGTTCACCGCAACGCTCACCATCGCCCCGCCGCCCATCGGTGGCGCCGTCGACACCGTGGGCGTCTTCACCGTGAGCATGGCTGTCAACGGCCAGCCCGTCCCCGACTACGACGACGCCCCCGGCACGCCCAACCCCGCCGACTGACCATGGCCGGCGGAGACCTCGAGGCCTTCGAGCGCGCGTGCAAGGTCACCGCGCGGAACCTCCGGCGTATGCCGGCGGACCTCCGGAAGGCCCTCTCCGCCGAGGTCCAGCCCAGGGTCGCCGTCCCGCTCGCCGGCAAGGTCGCGCAGACCTTCGCCGGCCCGTGGGCGGCGCCCCTGGCCGCCTCGACCAAGGCCCGCAAACTCGCGGACCCGACCATCGTGATTGGCGGCGGCCGGCCTGTCGTCCGCGGCGGAGCGTCCGCCCGACAACTCGTCTACGGCGCCACCTGGGGCGGCGGAAAACGCGTCGCCCTGGTCACCCGACGCACCCGCGGCGGCTCGAGCTCTTACCGCGCGCACGTCACCAAGCAATTCCAGGGCAAGGCCCGAGACAACATCTTCCCCACCCTCCGGTCCCAGGGCGCCTGGGTCCTCGAGGAGTTCGCATCCATCGTCGACGAAGTATGGGAGGCCCAGAGTGGCTGACAAGGGCAGGGACCTCAAGGTCTCGATACTGTCCGACGCCGACCAGTTCGACCTCGCCTCACCGGCCGACGACCTCGAGCGCCTGGGCGACGCCGCCGGCGACGCCGGCCGCGACCTCGAGCGCCTGGGCGACGCCTCCCGCGACCTCGACGACCTGGGCACCGCGGCCCGCTCCGCCGGCGACGACCTCGACCGCCTGGGCCGCGCCGGCGACGACCTCGACCAGGTCGCCCGGGACGCCCGCAAGGCCGGCGCCGGCGTCGACGACCTGGGCGACGACGCGACCTCCGCCGCCAAGCGCGTCGACGGCGCCATGGACAAAATCGCGGCCGCGAGCAAGCGGTCCGCGGCCGACGTCGACAAGAGCATGGACAAGGCATCCAAGGGCCTCGACGAGTTCAAGGATGAGGCCGCCGGCACGTCCCGCGAGGCCGCGGCATCGTTCTCCGGTTCGTTCGACGACGTCGCGTCCACGGTCCAGGAGGTCGCCGCCAACGCGTTCTCAGGGTTCGGCGCCCTGGGCATGGCCGGCGGCATCGCCGCGGCGGCCGGCATCGGGTTCCTGGTCACGTCCATCACCGAGGCCCGCGAGAAGGTCAAAGAACTCGCCGCCGGCCTCCTCGACCTGAAGCTCGACCCCGACATGGACACCGCGGCCGGCCGTGTCCGCCAGGTCCTCGACTCCCTGAAGGACGCCGGCGACCTCGAGCGATTCCGCACCGCCGCGAAAGACGCCGGCATCTCCTGGTCGGAGTACGTCCGCGCCCTGGCCGAGGGCGGCCCCATCGCTGACAAGGTCCGCGAACAGATCCGCCTCAACGCCGACGAGTTCGCCGGCCTCGAGGGCGTCACGACCTCCGCCGGCTGGGCGTCACAGGACCTCTACAACCGACTGAATGACCAGGCCGACGCCTCCGGCACCGCGACCGCCTCCGCCGCCGCCTACAAAGAGGCCCTCGAGGGCCTCGAGGTCGCGGATGAGTCCTCCGTCGCCATCGAGGGCCTCACCGCCGCCCTCGAGGGATTCGTCGACCCGACCGAGACCTATACGACCCTCCTGGCGGACGCCGAACAGGCAGAGCGCGACCGCGCCGCCGCGACCGCCCAGGGCACCAAGGACTCGACCGACGACTGGACCGACTACGCCAAGGCCGTCGAGGTCTCCGTCGACGACTACATCTCCTCCCTCGAGGACCAGGTCGCCGCCCAGGAGGCCTGGGCCGACAACCTGGCGACCCTGGCCCGCCGCGGCGTCACCGAGGGCACCCTGGCCGAACTCGAGAAACTAGGCCCCGAGGGCGCGCCCCTGGTCGCCAAACTCACCAAGGCCTCCGACGAGGAACTCGCCCGCCTGGTCGCCGTCATGCGACGCAAGGGCGCCGACTCGACCGAGGAACTCGCCGCCGGCCTCCGCGGAGGTAAGCCCCAGGTCGTCCGCGAGGTCCAGGACGTCCGCGACGACATGCGCCGGCGCCTGACCGGCCGCATAGACGTCCCCGTGGGCGTCGACGGCCCCTCCGCCGGCGAACTCGCCCGCATCCGCTCCGGCATCCGCCAGGGCCTCTCCGGCATCACCGTCACCGTCGACGCCATCGCCCAGACCGCCCTAGGCAGGAACGTCCCATGAGCACGTTTACCGCGACCCCGCTCCCCGACCTGGCCGCCGTCCGCCTCGAGGTCGCCGGCGCCGCCGCCGGCGCCCTGCCCATCACCCGCACCGACCGCAACGGCGCCCACCTGGTCCGGCAACTCCCCGGCCAGGAGACCTCCGCCGGCCTCCTGGTCGTCGTCGACTACGAGGCCGCCCTCGAGGGCGACGTCCGCTACGACCTCGAGGCGCCCAGGACCAACCTGTGCACCAACGGAGGATTCGAGGCCGGCACGACGACAGGCTGGGCCGCCTACTCCGGCACCGGCACGACCCTCACCGCGTCCGCCGGCGCCGCCTACTCCGGCGCCTACGGCCTCGAGGCGACCGCCAACGGCACGACCGCCGCCCCGCGCGTCTGGTGGTCCGTCCCTGGCATCGTCCCCGGCGACCGCCTCACCGCGTCCGCTCGAGTCCGCAAGGTCGGCGCCACCTGGTCCGCCGGCGCCTACCCCTCCCTCCTCCTCCGAGGCCCCAAGGTCGGCGGCGGAGAGTGGCTAGCCAACAGCGTCGACGCCGTCACCGGCCCCGCCGACGCCAACGGCTGGGCCCTCTGCACTGTCACCGCGACAGTCCCGCCGGAGCACACCGGCAACGTCCAGTTCACCGCCGGCGTCTACAACGTGACCGGCAACCCTCCGGCCGGCGCGCTCTACCAGGTCGACGAGGTCCTCATCGAGCGCGCCGACCAGGTCCTCCCCTACCTCGAGGGCACCGACCCGGCCTGGCCGTTCACCCGCACCGTCACCCTGGGCGGAGCGCCGGCGCCCATCGTCACCCTGCCCGTCCGGCCCCAGGACCGCTCGAGCGTCAAGGCCCTCGAGGACTACGACGAGGCCTCCCAGTCGCCCACCGTCCGGCACAACATCCTGGGCGGCGGAACCGTCGCCAACCTCCGGCCCCTCCTGGCCAAGACAGGGACGCTCACTCTTCGAGCTGCTACCTACGAAGAGGCCGCGCACGTCCGCGACGTCCTCTCCGCGGCCGAGGTCGCCCTGTTCCGGCAACCGACGTTCGCCGGCCT
>Ga0157369_10004660_pt1 | contig 16119 bp, 17 predicted proteins | sample C25metaG_FD_113461 | JGI IMG/M metagenome (GOLD analysis project Ga0157369, IMG submission 113461) | Corn rhizosphere microbial communities from Kellogg Biological Station, Michigan, USA - C2-5 metaG | ecosystem: Host-associated > Plants > Roots > Rhizosphere > Soil | place: USA: Michigan... | reverse complement strand
CGGGACAACAACAACGATCGGATGGATCATCATTCGCGATGAGCAGCAAACGCGCAGACTCTAAGTTCAAGATCAATCGCCGCCTCGGGGTCAATCTCTGGGGCCGTGCCAAATCCCCTCTCAATCGCCGCGATTACGGGCCTGGCCAGCACGGTCAGCGCCGCAAGAAGCCTTCGGACTTCGGCACGCAGTTGATGGCGAAGCAGAAGCTGAAAGGCTATTACGGCAACATCAGCGAACGTCAGTTCCGCCGCCTTTTCATGGAGGCGCGGCGCCGCAAGGGCGACACCGCCGAGAATCTGATCGGCTTGCTCGAGCGCCGTCTCGACGCGGTGGTCTATCGCATGAAATTCGCGGTCAGCCCCTTCGCCTCGCGCCAGCTCGTCAATCACGGCCACATTTCTGTGAACGGCAAGCGCGTCAACATCTCCTCCTATCTCGTGAAGGACAACGACGCGATCGAAGTGCGCGATAAGGCGAAAAACATGGCCGTGGTCATCGAAGCGTCGGCTTCGACCGAGCGCGACATTCCGGATTACCTCGAAGTCGATCAGGCCAAATTCAAGGGCACGTTCCTGCGCGCCCCGAAGCTCGCCGATGTGCCCTATCCGGTGTCGATGGAACCGAACCTCGTCGTCGAATTCTATTCGCGCTGATCGCCGCAGCGACGCGGCCGGCCGTCAATACGGCCGGCCGTCTCGATGCGTGAATTGCCATTTTCCGTCAGGACCGAGCGCCGCTTTGAGATCGTCGGCGGGATATGTGCCGTCGTCGCCGAGCGTGCGGTCGCCAACCTCCAGATAAACCACATCGCGATCGGTGCGATTGACGAGCTGATGCGCGATGCCGCCGGCGGCAAAGCCGGCGCACATGCCGGGCGAAAGCGCGACGTCGCCGCGATCGGTCACCAAGGTTGGATTGCCTTCGAGGATATAGACGAACTCGTCCTGCTTGCTATGACGATGCAGCAGCGCAGATTCACCGCCCGGCTTGAGCCGGGTGAGGTTGACGCCGAAATTCTTGAGGCCGAAGAGGTCGCCCAGCGGGTGCTTCTCGCGCCTGCCCATGCGGCTGAAGAACGGCTCGGGATAGTTCGACGGCTTCGTGCGCGGCGGTGCCGAGGCCGCCTCGATGGCGATCGGCGGAAGGTCCGGCTCGGCGCTCATCAGGGTTCTCCGGCAGCGCGATATCAGGACGCGGTTCTTAGGACGGGCGGCGGCGCGGCGTCGAGCGATACGCCGAACACATCTTCGAGACCGCGCTGGCCCGCCGCGGTGATGGCGAGCGCGCGGCTGTCGCGTAGGCGCGTGAACCAGCCGAGATCGAAGCAGCGCCTAGCGAGCGCGGCGCCGACCATGCCGCCGAGATGCAGCCGGCGCTCGGTCCAATCGAGACACGGCTTGCAAAGCGTGCGGCGCTTTACGCGCAGCGCCGCGAGATCGACGCCGAAATCGTCGAGGAAAGCAGCGCCACGCTCGGTGACTTCGCCGGCCTCCGGCGTCAGCACGAGATAGCCGCGCTGAATGAGGTTGTCGGCGAGACCGACGCCGACCTTGCCGGCGAAATGATCGTAGCATGTGCGCGCCATGCGCATCGCTTCATCGGCCTTGGATATCGGGCGATGGCGCTGCGGTCCGTGTGCGGCGACCGCCATGATGCCTTCGAGCATCTCGGCGACGAGCAGTGTTGCCAGCCGGTAGTAGCGGTTGCGGCCTTGGCGCATCACCGTCAGCAGCCTGCCATCGGTGAGCTTGGCGAGATGGCCGCTCGCGGTCTGCGGCGAGATATGGGCGAAATAGGCAAGCTCGCTCGCCGTCAGCGCGCGTCCGTCGAGGAGCGCGGCGAGGATATTGGCACGCGTAGCGTCGCCGATCAGCGAGGCGACCAGCGCGAGATCGGGCCCTCCGTTCATGCCCTGAATCTAGGGAACTTTGGCGTATTTCATAGCGGCGATGTTTCGGTCGCGGCCGAAGCGTTTACGGCGGACAGAAGACCGGCGCGACGCCATCTAGGTCAGACCGCAACCTTTGTCGGAATGATGCGATGATGACCGCAACGCAGCTCTGCGCTACCCGGAGCTCGCCAGAAGCCCAGCGCTCGCTGATCCTCCTCACCATGTGCCTCGGCATATTGATCGCCCAGGTCGATACGTCCGTGGTCAATCTCGCCCTCGCGCCGATCGGTACGGCGCTGGATGCGCCGGTCAGCGTGCTGCAATGGGTTATCGATGCCTACAATCTCGTCTATGCCAGCCTGCTGCTGATGGCGGGGACGCTCGCCGATCTTTACGGCCGCCGCCGCATCTTCGCGCTCGGCGTCGGAATCTTCACGGTGGGCTCGCTCATCTGCGGTTTCGCGCCGGGCGAAGGGGTTCTGATCGCCGGTCGTGCCTTGAGCGGGCTCGGCGCGGCGCTGCTGGTGCCGACCTCACTGGCGATCCTCGCCGTGACCTATGAGGATGCAGCCGAGCGTGCACATGCGATCGGCATCTGGGCGAGCTGCTATGGCGTCGCGCTGGCGATCGGCCCGAGCGTCGGCGGCTTCCTGGTCAGCGCGGCCGGCTGGCGCAGCATCTTTCTGATGATCGTGCCGTTCGCCCTGGTCGCGCTCGGCCTGACTCTGCGCGTGCTGCCGGAATCGCGCGATCCCGAAGGACGGCATCTCGATCTGCCGGGCCAGGCGCTCGCCATCACCGCGCTATCGCTACTGACGCTCGCCGCGATCGAAGGACCGCATCGGAATGCCCAGGCGACGCTGGTTTGCATCGCGGTTGCGGTGGTCGCCGCCGCGGCATTCCTGATCGTCGAAGCCCGGACCGAAGGCGCGCTGCTGCCGCTCGCCATCCTGAAGCGGCGCGGCCTCGCCGTGGCGATGGCGGTGGCATCGCTGATGACCTTCGGCATGTACGGCATGCTGTTCCTGGTGCCGCTTTACCTCCAACAGCAGCGCGGCGCGTCGGTGATCGCGGCGGGGCTCGATCTGCTGCCGCTCTCGATCCTCTATGTCATCGTCTCGCATCGCTCGGGACGGCTCGCGACGCGCTTCGGCGCACGCGTCGCCATGACTAGCGGCATGAGTCTATTGGGGATCGGGCTGTTGCTGTTGAGCCTGGTGACGGCGTTGACGAGTCTTTACCTCATCGAGTTCGATCTCGCGATCCTCGGTATCGGCCTCGGACTCAATACCGGCCCGGTCAATTCCGTGGCGGTGGCCAGCGTGCCGCCGGCGCGGTCGGGCAGGGCCTCGGGCCTGCTCAACACTGCGCGCATGGTCGGCGCGACGCTCGGCGTCGCGATCATGGGCGCCGTCTTCGCGCATTACGCGGGGCAGGGGTCGTCCGGCGCCTTCGTGTCCGGGCTGCAGACCGCTTTGCGGATCGGCGGCGCCGGCGAGCTGCTCGGTGCGAGCATCGCATTCGCTGGCGTGCGCGGTAATGCGCTCGCGCGCCGCGACTAAGCGCGGCTATTCCGTCAGTTCGAGCTTGATGATGACGCAACAGAGTCGAGGCAACCGCACCGTACAGCTTGCCAGGGCTTAGCGAGCGAGGTCAAACTCGGATCGTTAGCCTAAGGAAAGAGAACCGCTATGTCCGCCTATCTCATTGCCGATCTGACCATCCAGAACGCTGAGGCGTTTGCGGCCTATGTCAAAGTCGCGGGGCCGCTGATCGAGAAATTCGCCGGACGGGTCATCGCGCGCAGCGACGCGGCGACTGCCTTGGAAGGCGTGCCGCCCAACCACTTCGTCATCGTTCAATTCGATTCAATGGATGCCGCGAAGCGGTTCTACCAATCGGAGGAATATCGGGAGCCGTTACAGCGGCGTTTGGGCGGGATCGCCACCGGTCGCGTTTTTCTCGTTGCCGGCGCTTAAACGGCGGCCAGGAGCAACTCAGGCTGCTGCCGAAGTCTCGCAGGTGGCGGCGATGGGGAAATAGATGTTGAAGCGCGTTCCCTCGCCGGGCTCGCTCGTGACCTCGATGCGTCCGCCGTGATTGCCGACGATACCATCGATGATCGAAAGGCCGAGCCCGGTCCCTTGACCGACTTCCTTGGTGGTGAAGAAAGGCTCGAAGATACGCCGGCGGGTATCCTCATCCATGCCTCTGCCGGTATCGATGACGGAGAGGCGGATTTGGTCGCCGGCTCGTTCGAGAAGCACGGTGATCGCTCCGGAGTGGGGCTCGATCGCCTGCGCCGCGTTGGTGACGAGGTTGATGACCACCTGATGGATTTGCGACGGATCGGCGAGGATGGGCGGAACCTCCTCGATCCGGCTGCCGAGCTGGATCGAGGACGGAACTGTCGCGCGCATGAGCGGCAACACGTCATTGACGATCTCGCTCGGTCCGACGAGGCGCTTCTCCACCTTGTCGCGGCGGCTGAAAGACAGAACGCGCAGCACCAGATCGCGCGCCTGTTCGCTCGCGGAGAAGATCGTCTCGAGATTGCCGCGCAGCTCATCGTCATATGTCAGGCGCCGCGCCGTCAGCTTGCTGAGCGCCATGATCGGCGTCAGCGTGTTGTTGAGGTCGTGAGCGATGCCGCCGGCGAGCGTTCCGAGCGCTTCGAGCTTTTGCGAATGCAGGAGCCTACGCTCGAGCTCGCGTTCGCGTTGCTCGGCCAATCGCAGCGCCGTGATGTCCTGGAGTGTCCCATAACGGCGCAGGCCCTTCGTATCCTTGTCGAATACGATGGCGCTCTCGCGTCGCACGACCCGCTCGCTACCGTCTGCGCGGAGGATGCGGTATTCGAGAGGGCCCATCACTTTCCCGGCGAGCTCACTATCGCGGTGATGCTCGAAAATCTCGCGATCCTCGGGATGGATCAGCGCGATCAATGTGTCTCGGCCAGGCGGGGCGTCGGTCGGCTCGAGGCCGAGGATGTGATAGAGCTCGTCGGACCAGTCGGCCACGTCGGTGCCGACATCGTATTCGAAACAGCCGATGGTGGCGAGACGTTGCGCCCGCGCCAGCTTCTCGTTGCTGCGGTTGAGCGCGATTTCGTAGCGCCGGATTTTCGCGATACGCCGGAGCTGAAAGGCACCGACCGTCACAACGATCAGCGATAGCAGGGCGGCCGTCCACAGCATCGAGCGTTTGCGCTGGCTGAAGTTCGCAAGAATGTCGGGCCGGGCGGCGCTGGCAAGCACGGCGAGCCGGTATTTCGGCAGCGAGCGATAGGAATAGAGGCGATCGATTCTATCAACCGGCGACACGGCTTCGTAATCGCCATTCGCCGCTTGGGCGAGGGCAGGCAGGAGGCTCGGCTTCGCCACGCTCTTGCCGACGAGCTCGATGGCACGGCCCGTACCGCGAATCATGTCGCGGATCACCATGTCGCCGCCGACGATGCTGAAGCTGCTGTTCTTGCCGATGGCGAGATCGCTGAAGAAACCGCTCAGATAGTCCAGGTCGAAGGAAGCGAAGACCACACCGGCGAAGCTACCGTTCGGCGCGTTCAGGCGTCGGCTCAACGTGATCGCGGTCTTGTCATTGACGCGGCTGACGATCGGCACACCGACATAGACGCGATCGAATTGACTATTCTTCTGGGCAAGAAAGTAGTCGCGGTCGCCGGCATAGATGGCGGCGGGCGAGGCCATCGACGGCAGTTTTGCATCCGACACGGTTCGAAGGTTCGAGGCGATGACGTAACCGTCCCGATCGGTAATGCCCATCGGCACGACCTGCGCCTCGATCTGCTCGTTGTCCATCACGCGGCGCAGAAAATCGGGATTGTGCGATTTGCTTTCGTATTCGTTCTTCACCCGCAGTAGCGCCTGGTCGAGAAGCTGCAGTGTGCCGTGGACATGCTCGGCATAGGCGCGCGCCAAATTGCGCGTGTTGACTTGCGCCGTCTCGAGAATGCCGATGCGATCGCGATCGATCTGATAGACGATGGCGCCCCAGACCAGCGCCACGAGGAATGCGGTGAAAGCGAGAACGAGATGTTCCGAGGCAAGCGAGAAGCCGCCCAAACCGCGCGGCCCGCGATTTACCTGCGGTTCTCGGAGCTGATCCTCGGTCTGGTCGCTAGCCGGGCTCGTTGCCGGGGCGGAAACCGAGTGATGGTCACGACGAAACAAACGTAACTCCGGCCCGATTTCTGATCGAAGCGATAGCCTTAATTTGTGGGTGAAAAGGTTAACCAGGGGTGAAGTTTGGCCTTGAATCTCCGGGCGGAGGTCGGCGGAAAACCGCGGAATTCCGCCCTTTTCTCGCGTGCCGGCCCAATGAGCGCGATCGGGGATTGGCCTAAGCTCGCCGGTAAGCCTTGGGAGGAAGATGCGCACGGCGTCCGGTCAAAACCGCCTGCGCGCATCCCGGCCGCACGCGACCGCACCAGCCCTTCTTCGGCCTCGTCGTGGTGAGCGGCGAGGATGCGACCATCCGGCAATCGGCCGATGGACTCTATCTCTACGACGAGGACGGCCGGCAAGAGATCGCCTTGCCGCGCAAGGAAGGCTGCCGGCTCGCCGAGCTGATGGAGATGCACGAAGCGCTCAGCGGCGGCCGCAAGCCTTTCCATGACGGCGGCTGGGCCTCGCGACGCTCGAAGTGTGCTTCGGCATTCTCGAAATCTGCGCGCACCGGCCGTGAGGTCGCGATGACGCGGCAGGTGGCGATCTAGAGATACGCTCTTACCAGCGCGCGGCGCCCTCGACAGCGAAAGCGGCGCGCCAATCGCCGCCCGGTTTGAGAATGCCCTCATGCGGGCGCACGTCGCGATGCTTTAATGGGTCGACGCCCGGCGGGGTCTCGCCGCGCTCGACCGCCGCGACGGCTTCGAGCAGCATGCGGCGCAGGAACACGATGGCGCGGTCGGATGTGCCGAGATGCTCTTGCGTGCGGTCGGTGATCGGCCCCATGCCTTCCTGCACCGCGACATCCTGTGTGTTGATACCGGGAATGCCGGTGAAGCTCGTCGTCTTCTGCAGCGCGCGATCGATCTTGTAATCGTTGTCGAAATTCGCCTTGAGACGGAAGGTGCCGGGGATATAGGCGTCGCGGCCGCGGCCGAAGCGGCGCTCGAAAATGTCGAAGCCTTCGGGGTCGATCGGCGAGTTCTCGTCGTAGCCGCAAGTCCAGTTGTAGACACAAGTGTGCCCGTCATCGACCGGCACCCAGATATGTCCGTCATAGGCCGGGCGGTGGCCATTGGCGCCGGGCAGGGGCGAGCGCACATTCGGCCGCATCTGCTGTACCGGCATGATGTATTGGTAGTGCCGCACCCAGATGTCGTCGTCGCCGATCTGCCGCGTCCCGGTATAGGAATAGCCGTAGGGCGTCTCGAAGCACTCGATCTTCGGCGCATTGTCGCGCGCGAAGAGATAGCCCTTGTCGCGGATGTTGCTGTTGTGCAGGAAGCCGACATGCGCGGTGTCGAGACCGCCTTCGAGGCTCTGTAGATAGTTGTTGTTCTGATAATTCTTCGACACGTTGCGATGCGTCTCGGGCGCCCGCGTCCATTCGTAATCCGGCGCCGCGGGCTGCTTGTCCGCAGGACCCATATAGGCCCAGACGATGCCGCCGCGCTCGACCGTCGGATAGGCCTTGATGCGGATGTTGTTCTTCATCGGGCTCGACGCCGGCTCGCTCGGCAGATCGACGCATTCGCCGTCGGCGTTGAATTTCCAGCCGTGATAGACGCAGCGCAGCCCGCATTCCTCGTTGCGGCCGAAGAACAGCGGTGCGCGCCGATGCGGGCAATACGCGTCGACCAGCCCGATGGTGCCATTCGTGTCGCGATAGGCGATGAGATCCTCGCCGAGCAGCCGTACGCGCACCGGCGCGCCGTCGCGCTCCGGCAACTCGGTCGAGAGGCAGGCTGGCTGCCAATAACGCCGCAGCCATTCGCCCGCCGGTTGCCCCGGACCGACATGCACCAGCCGCGCCTGATCTTCCGCCCGCATCATATTTTCTCTCCCTGACGCTATCGTCTGACGATCGACAGCTTAGCGAATTGCCGTGCTGCGGCCAATCGGTCGCGGCGGCTCAGGGCGAGCGCTGGCGCGACGGGGCGCGGGCGACGATCGAGCCGATATCGAGCACATGGCCTCTCACGGCATCAAGGAACTGGTCGCGGGTCAGGCCCGGCTGCAGCGCGTCGGGCGCAAGATCGAGGGCATAAAGCGAGAAGATGTAGTGGTTGGTATGTCCCGGTATTGGGCACGGACCCATGTAATCGTGATTGCCGGTGGCGCTGCTGCCGCCGATGTAGCCTGCCGCTTTATTGCCGAAGCCTTCGGGCAAGGAGCGGCGATCGCCGGCGATGCCGTAAGCGACCCAATGCACCGCGCCGCCGCCCTTGGCGCCGTCGGGATCGTAGATGACGAGGCCGAAGCTCTTGGTGCCCGCCGGCACGTTGGTCCAGGCGAGGGGCGGCGAGACATTCTGGCCGCCGCAATTGGTCGGCGCGCTGGCGCCGCGCTTGGTGACGAGATGACCGGCATATTTCGCCGCGATCGTTCCGCCTTCCTTGAAAGCGCTTGAGGTGATTTTGAGCACGTCCGCTTGGGCTGTGCCCACCAACATCGCGAAAACCGCGAGCGTTGCAACCGCGATTCTTCCGCTGCACCACATGGCCGGATCGCTCCCCGTTAAACCGGAGGAGCGAATTTGCATCGGCTGCTCAACCCTGACAACCGCGCCCGGCAAGAGCACGATCGTTTCGAAAAGAAGCAGCCAGCTTCTTTTCGAAACGTGAATCGTGCTCTCGATTCAAAAATATAGACTATGATTCACGGATGAGACGGAACCGGCTCGATTCCGTCTCATCCGATCATGGCCTAGGGCGCGGCGACCTGGAGCTGACCTTTCATCATCGGATGGAAGCGGCAGTAATAATCGAACGTGCCGGCTTTCGAGACGGTGAGGCTCCCTTTGCCATTGGCCGGGATCTGCACGTCGAAGCTCTTGTCGCGTGCGGTCGCGGTATGGGCGACAAAATCCTTGTTCACCCATTCGATCGTGTCGCCGGGCTTCACGCTGATCTGTGCCGGCGAGAAGACGAGCTGCTTGATCGTCACCTCGATCGTCGCCGCGCTCGCCGGCGCCGCTGCCATCAAGGCGAGCGACAGCGCGGCGAGCGGTCCTGCGATGCGAAAGGTCATCGCGCTATTTCAGCTCGTTGACGAGCATCTGCGCGTGCTCTTGATGGCCCTGGAAAATCTTGAGGCCGGTCGAGAGCAGATCCTTGAGCTCCGGATTTTTCGCGTTGGGGATCAGCGTGTCCTTGAGCGCGCCGTCGACCGTCTCGTGAAAGGCGAGTTCGTTCGCCGCGTAGGCCTTATCGAAAGCGGCGCCGGACAGCTTCGAGAGCTTCTCCCGCTCGGCCGCCGCCTGCTTCACCAGCGCCTTGCTGGTATCGTTGTCCTCGGGTGTCACCTTAAGTTTCTTGACCAGCGCCAGCGCCTTGTCGTTCACTGCCTGGTGATCGGAGAGCATGTTGTTGGCGAAGGCGATGACATCCTTGTTCTTCGATTTCGACAGCGCGAGTTTGGCCGCTTTGACGTCGATATCACCGGCGGTATAGGCGATATGAGCGATCTGCGGATCGGTCAGCGTCGCGCTATGCGCCGGCGCCGCCGCCATCAAGAATGTCGCCGCCAGGAATGTTGCCCCCACCAAATTTGCCCCGACCGATTTTGCCAGGGGGCGCAGTGCAGGAATCATGATTTTTCTCCCTCGCGTCCGGGGAGCCGGGATCGGCTCGCTCTCGTGACGCCGGGACATTGGATGCAGGCGCGGCCGAAAAGGTTCCCGACTTATCGCGCAGTCGCGGCGAGTTTTGCGATCACGATATCGGCGGTGCGGCGGCAGCGCGGGTCTTCGAACGGGAACACCTCTGTCGCCATCGGCCCGATCTGCGCTTCGATGGCTCGCCGCAGCAACAGGCGTGCGCGGTGCAGCCGCGTCTTCACGGTCTCCGGCCGGATGCCGAGCAGCGTGGCGGTTTCCTGAATGCTCATCTCTTCGACCACGCGGGCGATGAGCACCATGCGGAAATCATCGGGCAGCCGGTCGATCGCCTCTTCGAGGAGGCCGCGGATCTGCCGCTGCGCCAGGGCGTGTTCCGGATCAGGCCGCGATCCGGAGGTCGAAAAGCGGATGATTTCGGCGCTCGGCATCCCAGCCTCTTCTACGCTATTCCAATCGACCACGGGACGACGCTGCCGGAGGCGGCCCAAAGCCTCGTTCATCACGATCCGGCAGAGCCAGGTGCCAATCGCGGCATTTCCTGCAAAATCATCGAGATGCGAGAAGGCTTTGAGGTAACCTTCCTGCAAAGCGTCCTCGGCCTCGGCATCGTCGCGCAGGATGCCGCGCGCGATTCGGTAGAGGCGCTGGTTGTGTCGCTGGATCAGGGCGCGGATCGCGAATTCGTCGCGCTCACGGGCGCGCGCGACCAGATCGTCCTCGCTTCGTGCTGCTTCGGTAACTGACATCCTGCTCCGCTCGCTCTGCCGGCGATTATATCAGTGGTAGAGGGTTAGATGCTGTCCGGAGGGGAAAGGTTCCCGGCGGCGAGACCGAAATCTTTAGAGCTCGTAGCTTTGATGCAGCGCCGGAATCTCGATCCGGCCGGGGCCGAGCTTGTCGGCGAGCTTGCGCATGATCGGCTCCTCGCCATGGACGATGAAGGTGGTCTCGATCCCGCTCATGCGCCGGCGCCAGGCGATCAGCTCGGTCTGGTCGGCATGGGCGGAGAAGCCGTTTACGGTGTGGATCGAGGCGCGGACCTGGACCTGCTCGCCGAACATCGTGACATGCTTGGCGCCGTCGATGACCCGCCGCGCCAGCGTCCCCGGTGCGGCATAGCCGACGAAGATCACGCCGGCTTCCGGCCGCGCCAGATTGTGCCGCAGATGGTGGACGACGCGGCCGCCCGTCGCCATGCCCGAGCCGGCCATGATGATCGCGCCGCCTTTGACCTGGTTGATCGCGACCGATTCGGCGCGCTCGCGGGTGAAATGGAGCGCGGGCAGGGCGAAGAGGTCCTTGCCTTGGCGGAACAGCTCGGCGACCGCCGGCGAGTAGCAATCGGGATAGCGCTCGAAAATCTGGGTGGCCGAAATCGCCATTGGCGAATCGACGAAGACCGGCATTGTGGGCGGCAGGCGGTTGGTCTCGACGCCTTGCCGCAGGATGTAGAGCAACTCCTGCGCGCGCTCCAGGGCAAAGGTCGGGATGATGACGTTGCCGCCGCGCGCGAAAGTCGCAGTGATCGCGGCGTAGAGCTCTTCGACCGATTCGCGATAGGGGCGGTGGTTGCGGTCGCCATAGGTCGATTCCATGACCACGGCTTGCGCCGCTGCCGGCGTGCGCGGCGGCGGGAGCAGCGGCCGGTCGGCATTGCCGATATCGCCCGAGAAGAACACGCTGCGCTTCTTGCCGCCCTCGTCAATCTCGAGAAGGACGCCGGCCGAGCCGAGGATATGGCCGGCATTGAAGAAGGTCGCCTTGATGCCGGGCGCGATCTCAAAAGGCTTCTCGTAGTCGACCGCTTGGCCGAATTGATGCAGCGCGTTGGTCGCGTCGAGCACGGTGTAAAGCGGCGGCGCAGCTTTGGCGCCGATCCGCGCCGCGGCGCGCGCGTCATGCGCCGCGTCGCTTTCCTGCAGGTAGGCCGAATCGAGGATCACCAGGCTGGCGAGCTCGCGCGAGGCGGCCGTGGTGACGATCGGGCCCTTGAAACCGCGCTTGCTGAGCAGCGGCAGGCGGCCGCAATGGTCGAGATGCGCATGGGTCAGGAGCACGCAATCGATCGCGGCGGCATCGAAGCCGAAAGGCTCGGCATTCTCGAGATTGAGCGCGCGGCTGCCCTGATGCAGGCCGCAATCGATCAGGATACGTTTACCGGCGGCTTCGACCAGATGGCACGAGCCGGTCACGTCCTGAGCCGCGCCATGAAACGATATTCTCATCCCCGAGTCGCTCCTCTATCGCGAAGTGATGCCTCGCGCTGCGTGAAAAATGCTATGTCTCGGCAAGCGCTATTTTTCGTGGAGCGGCATCGTGGCCGATAATGAGCTTCAAAAGCAATCGCGCAGCTACGTCTTGGCGGTCGATGATCCTCAATTTTTGTTGCGCGAGGAGATGCGCGGCACGCGTTTCCAATTGGAATATGCCAAGGCCGATCTTCTGCTGCGCGATTGGGGCGTGCGCTCGACCATCATCGTCTTCGGCAGCGCGCGGACACCCTCGCCGGAACAGGCCGAGGCCGCCGCGAAAGCCGCCACCACCGACGCCGAGCGCGCCTATGCCGCGGCGCTCACGCGCCGCGCCGCGGTCTATCAGGAGGCGCGCAATTTCGGCCGCATCGCCTCGCAGCGCGGCGGCGCTTTCGCGCCGCATGATCGCTGGCGCGACAACGTCATCGCGACGGGCGGCGGGCCGGGGATCATGGAAGCCGCCAATCGCGGTGCTTACGAGATCGGCGCGCCGAGCGTCGGCTTCAACATCACGCTGCCGACCGAGCAGCAGCCCAACCCCTACACGACGCCGGACCTGACCTTCCAATTTCATTACTTCGCGATGCGCAAAATGCATTTCGCGATGCGCGCCAATGCGCTCGTCGTGTTTCCCGGTGGTTACGGTACGCTGGACGAGCTCTTCGAGATACTCACCTTGCTGCAGACCGGCAAAGCGCCGCGCCTGCCGATCGTCCTCGTCGACAAGGAGTATTGGAGCCGCGTGATCGATTTCGACGTGCTGTGCGAGGAAGAGACGATATCGCGTAGCGACTGCGATCTTTTCCATTATGCCGAAAATGCCGAAGAAGCCTGGGCGGTGATCGCGGCGCATGGGTTGCGCGCCAATCTGCCGGATTCCGGCAGGCCACGGTAGGCGCGCTACACGTCGAGGCGCAAACCTGTATTCTGGTGGTAACAAACCACCGGAATCGGGATCGCCATGCTCTGGCTGCAATTCGCCGTCATTCTCCTGCTCATCCTGCTGAACGGGTTCTTCGCCCTTGCCGAAATGGCGGTCGTTTCCGCGCGCCGTGTTCGCCTGCAGCGCGGCGCCGATCTCGGCCGCGCCGGCGCCAAGACCGCGCTCGCGCTGAAGCGCGATCCCGGACGATTCCTCTCGACCGTACAGATCGGCATCACGGTGATCGGTGTCTTGGCCAGCGCGCTGGGCGGCGCGACCTTCGCCGAGGCCGTCGCCGACTATCTCGCGCCGCTCGGTCTCGGCACGAAAGCGGGGCCGATCAGCCTCGCTGTCGTCGTGGCGGTGATCTCCTATCTCACGCTGATCCTCGGCGAGCTGGTGCCGAAGCGCGTCGCGCTCAGCCGGCCCGAAGCGATCGCAGGCGGCTTGGCGCCGATGCTGGCGCTGATGACGCGGCTCGCGGCGCCGCTCGTCTGGTTCCTCGCGGCATCGAGCAATCTTGTGCTGCGTTTCCTGCCGCGCGGGCCGAAAGAGTCGGCGGCGGTGACGGAAGAAGAGATCACCATCATGCTGCGCGAGGCGCAGCAGGCGGGCAATGTGCATGCCGCCGAGACGGCGATCGTGCAGATGGCGTTGCGCTTGGGCGACCGCCGCGTCAATGCGGTGATGACACCGCGCACACAGATCGAATGGCTCGATCTGCAGGATGATGTCGAAGAGAACCGGCGCAAGGTTCGCGACAGCGACTATTCACGCTTCCCCGTCTTCGATGGCGGGCCGCAGCAAGTCGCGGGTATCGCGCAGGTGAAGGACATCTTGACCGCCGAGATGAGCGGCAAGCCTTTCGATCTGAAGCCGCTTGTACGGCCGGCGATGTTCATTCCGGAGACAGCGACGGCGCTACGCGCGCTGGAGATGTTCCGTAAATCGGGTGAGCCGCTGGCGCTCGTCGTCGACGAGTTCGGCGATCTCCAAGGCGCAGTGACGCTGACCGATATTCTGCAATCGCTGGTCGGCGATATCGCCGAGCCGGGCGAGCCGCCGAGCCCATCGATCGAGCGCCGTCCAGACGGCTCATTCATCGTCGATGGGATGACACCGCTCGATCAAGTGCATGATCTGCTCAACATCGTTAGTGCGAGCGACGAAGAGAGCGGCGACTATCACACGCTCGGCGGTTTCGTGATGGCGCATCTCCATCGCATTCCGACGGTCGGGAGCCGCATCGAGGTCGACGGCGTGCAATACGAGGTCATCGGCATGGACGGCCGGCGCGTCGATCGCGTGCTGATCACGCCGCCGAAAGCCGCGGAATAGCGGCGCGGTTGACAATCCCGGCCAATCGGCGCTTCGCTGAGCCTATATCGGGGGCTTGCGGGAGATTGCCGATGGACACGTTGACCGACCACATCCTCACCTCGCGCGAGGATCTTGCAGCGCGGTTCGATCCGCCGACCGAGCGTCTGGCGACGAAAGCGCTCGACCACGTCAACGCCGCGGGCCGCCGTTTCATCGCGCAATCGCCGTTCCTCGTTTTGGCGACATGCGGCGCCGACGGCCTCGACTGCTCGCCGAAAGGCGATGCGCCGGGCTTCGTGACGGTGTCGGAAGACGGCAAGACGCTGCTCATTCCCGATCGCGTCGGCAACAACCGCATCGACGGTCTCAAGAACCTCGTCGAGGATGCGCGCGTCGCGACGATCTTCTTCATCCCGGGCGCGAACGAAACCTTCCGCGTCAACGGCCGCGCGCGGATCAGCGCCGATCCGGAGCTCCGGGGGCGCTTCGTCGTCAAGGGCAAGGAGCCGAAGGTCGTGCTCGTGATCTCCGTCGAGCAGGCGTTCCAGCATTGCCCTAAGGCGCTGTTGCGTTCGAATCTCTGGCAGGCGGCGCAGCGCGGCAGGCCAGCGGATGCGCCAACGCTCGGCGATTTCTCGGTGGCGCGCGGTGTCGAGAGCGATAAGCAGGCGGTCGATGGCTGGTATTACAGCCGCGTGATGGACGAGCTGTATTAAGCGAGGCTTGCGCTCAGATCCCGATCATCCCACCTTAGCGTCATGACGAACACGCAACTTCCGACGCTCTTCATCTCGCATGGCGCGCCGCCGCTGGCGCTCGCGCCGGGCGAGATCGGCGATTTCTGGCGCAACCTCGGCGAAAGCCTGCCGCGGCCCGACGCGGTGCTGGCGGTCTCGGCACATTGGTTCACCGATCTGCCGCTGGTCGCGACGACCACGCAGCCGGAGACGATCCACGATTTCTACGGCTTCCCGCCGCAGTTCTATCAGATCCGCTATCCCGCACCCGGCGCGCCGGCGCTCGCCGAGCGTGTGCTCGATCTGCTTCATAAGGCGGGGATTCCGGCGAGCGGCGACGCCGAGTATGGCCTCGACCATGGGTCGTGGGTGCCGCTCAAATCCTTCTATCCGAACGCCGATGTAAAAGTGGCGCAGCTTTCGGTCCAGCCGATGCGCGACGCGCGCTGGCATTACCGCATCGGCCAGACGCTCGCGCCATTGCGCGACGAGAACGTGCTGATTCTCGCAACCGGCGGCGCGACGCATAATCTGCGCGAGATGGATCCGCGTGGCGGACCGCCGCCGTCATGGGCGCGCGAATTCGACGATTGGCTCGGCGACGCGCTCGAAGGCCATCGCCTCGACGATCTGCTCGATTGGGACAAGAAGGCGCCACATGCGCGCCGCGCGCATCCAAGCCCCGAGCATTTCCTGCCGCTCTTCGTCGCGCTCGGCGCGGCGGGCGAGGGCGCTCCGGCCGCACGCATCCATCGCGGCTTCACCCTCGGCGGTCTCAGCATGGCCGCATTCCGGTTCGCGGCTTGAACAAATTCGCCATTGCGAGCCCTTCGACAAGCTGAGGAGCGAAGAAATCCAGGCGTTGGGAACGTTCTGGATTGCTTCGTCGCGCTCAAAGCGCTCCTCGCAATGACGATTAGTTAAACGGCGAGCAGTCGCTAATTACACAGCGTGCTTACGAGGCTGGGGCGCGGGCAAGCGGCCATTACGCGATAGGGCGCGGTGTTGTAGATGACCGGATCGAGGCCATGCCGTTCCAAAGCAAAGACCTGCTCGGTCTCGGCTTCGGCCAGCTTCACCGGCGCGTCGGACGGCGCGATGGTCCGGCGGTCGACCGCGTTGGCGATCGCCTCGCGCCGCGCGAGATATAGGTCGAGCACCTCCATCTGCGGATAATGCGCATCG
>Ga0157369_10004654_pt1 | contig 16125 bp, 12 predicted proteins | sample C25metaG_FD_113461 | JGI IMG/M metagenome (GOLD analysis project Ga0157369, IMG submission 113461) | Corn rhizosphere microbial communities from Kellogg Biological Station, Michigan, USA - C2-5 metaG | ecosystem: Host-associated > Plants > Roots > Rhizosphere > Soil | place: USA: Michigan... | reverse complement strand
CTCTCCTCGACATCGCTAGATGCCCGAGGCTGGGGCCCACCGGCCCCGGTCCGAGAGACGTTTGAGTTCATGGAGTTCGGATGACCGACGTTGCGGGCCTCGCCCAGCGGATCGCGCCCGAGGTGAAGAGCCTCGGCTATGAGCTCGTGCGCGTGGCGATGATCGGCGGCACGTCCGACCCGACTCTGCAGGTGATGGCCGAGCGGCCCGACACGCGCCAGCTCGACCTCGCCGATTGCGAGGCGATCTCCCGCCGGCTGTCCGAGTGGCTCGACACCAACGACCCGATCGAAGGCAGCTTCCGGCTCGAGGTCAGCTCGCCCGGGATCGACCGGCCGCTCACCCGGTTGAAGGATTATGCCGATTGGGCGGGACACGCCGCCCGCATTTCGCTCGAGGAGCCGCGCGGCGACCGGAAGCAATTTTCCGGTACGCTGGACGGCATCGACGGCGAGACCGTCAAGCTCACCGACAAGAGCGGACGGGCGCACCTCCTGCCGTTCTCCGACATCTCGTCGGCCAAGCTGCTCTTGACCGACAAGCTCATCAGCGCCACCGCGCCGCTCAACGCCGAGGGCGCCGAAAGTATAGAGGAAGACGTTTAATGGCCACCGCACCCGCTGCCGTCAGCGCCAACCGGGCCGAGCTGATCGCGATCGCCGACGCGGTCGCGCGCGAAAAGCTGATCGACCGGGGCATCGTCATCGAAGCGATGGAGGACGCCATCCAGCGCGCCGCCCGCGCTCGCTACGGCGCCGAGAACGACATCCGCGCCAAGCTCGACGCCGAGACCGGCGACCTCCGCTTGTGGCGCGTGCTCGAAGTCGTCGAGGAGCCCGAGGATCATTTCAAGCAGATCGATGAAAAGAGCGCTCAGAAGCTGCAGAAGGGCGCCTCGGTCGGCGACTTCATCGTCGACCCGCTGCCGCCGATCGAGTTCGGTCGGATCGCCGCCCAGGCGGCCAAGCAGGTCATCTTTCAGAAGGTCCGCGACGCCGAGCGCGAGCGCCAATATGAGGAATTCAAGGACCGCGTCAGCGAGGTCATCACCGGCGTCGTCAAGCGCGTCGAGTTCGGCCACATCGTCGTCGACCTGGGGCGGGCCGAGGGAGTCATCCGGCGCGACCAGCAGATCCCGCGCGAAATGGTGCGCGTCGGCGACCGCATCCGCTCGTTGATCATGTCGGTTCGCCGCGAGGCGCGCGGGCCGCAGATCTTCCTCAGCCGAGCGCACCCCGACTTCATGAAGAAGCTGTTCGCTCAGGAAGTGCCCGAGATTTACGACGGGATCATCGAAATCAAGGCCGCCGCGCGCGACCCCGGCAGCCGGGCCAAGATCGGAGTCATCAGCCACGACAGCTCGATCGACCCGGTCGGCGCCTGCGTCGGAATGAAGGGCAGCCGGGTCCAGGCCGTCGTCCAGGAGCTTCAGGGCGAGAAGATCGACATTATCCCGTGGAGTGAGGACACGGCGACTTTCGTCGTCAACGCGCTCCAGCCGGCGACCGTCAGCCGAGTCGTGATCGACGAGGAGGAAGCGCGGATCGAGGTCGTCGTCCCCGACGACCAGCTCAGCCTCGCGATCGGCCGCCGCGGCCAGAACGTCCGCCTCGCCAGCCAGCTTACCGCCAGCCAGATCGACATCCTCACCGAAGCCGACGCCAGCGAGAAGCGCCAGCGCGAGTTCGTCGAGCGCTCATCGCTGTTCCAGAATGAACTCGACGTCGACGAGACGCTGTCGCAGCTGCTGGTCGCCGAGGGCTTCACCAGCCTCGAGGAGGTCGCCTACGTGCCTGTCGAGGAAATCGCCTCGATCGAGGGCCTCGACGACGACATCGCATCCGAGCTCCAGAATCGGGCCACCGAAGCGCTCGAGCGGCGCGAGGCCGCGTCGCGTGAAGAGCGCCGCAAGCTCGGCGTCAGCGACGACCTGGCCGAGATCCCGCACCTCACCGAAGGGATGCTGGTGACGCTCGGCAAGGCGGGCATCAAGACGCTCGACGATCTCGCCGACCTCGCCACCGATGAGCTGGTGCAGAAGAAGCGGCCCGAGCAGCGCCGCCAGCGCGAGCCCAACAACCGGCCCGAGGACAAGGGCGGCATCCTCGCCGACTATGGCCTCAGCGAAGAGCAGGGCAACGAGATCATCATGGCCGCCCGAGCGCACTGGTTCGAGGACGAACCGGCCGCCCCGGCAACCGAGGAGGCCGCCGATGCGGAATCCTCGGAATGAGACCGCCCGTCGCCTGACGATCTCCCCTCCCTGCAAGGGAAGGGACGAAGGGGTGGGTAGCGCGCGAAAGGGCTCAATGCCCTTGAGCGAGCTTCTTCCGCGGCATCGAGCCGCTCCAGAAGCACCCACCCCCTACCCCTCCCTTGAAGGGAGGGGCGAATGACTGCTCACACCCCCGAACGCACCTGCATCCTCTCCCGCCGCAAGGGCACGAAGGACGAGCTGATCCGGCTGGCGCTTTCGCCCGACGCGGAAGTCGCGCCCGACGTACGCGCCCGCGCCCCGGGGCGCGGGGCATGGATCGGCATCACCCGCGCCGAGCTCGACCAGGCCAACGCCAAGGGGAAGCTCAAGGCGGCGCTCCAGCGGGCGTTCAAGACCAATGCCGTCACCCTCTCCGCCGATCTCGGCGAGCGCACCGAGGCGGCGCTCAGGCAAAATGCGCTCGACCGGCTCGGCTTGGAAGCGCGGGCCGGCAATCTTGTCACCGGCTTCGACCGGATCGAAACCGCCGCCCGCTCGGGCAAGATCCACCTCCTGATCCACGCCGCCGATGCCGGCGACGACGGCCGCCGGGCGCTCGACCAGGCCTGGCGGGTCGGCGGAGGTGGCCGGAAACAGCTGACCCAGGGGCTGATATTTCCTTTGGAACGCACTATCTTGTCGATGGCACTCGGGCGCGAGAATGTGGTACATATCGCCCTGACCGACCCCGCCGCCGCTTCGCGTGTCAGCCACGCGCTCGAGCGGTGGCGAGCTTTCACTGGCCCGATCCGTGGTCCGGAAGGTGGAGAACCCGCCTTGAGGACCGGCTCGGCTGACGAAGATTTGGCGAAGGAATAGAATGGTAGACCAGACCGAAAAACCCAAGCTTGGCACCCGGCCACCACTGGGCCTCAAGCGAACGGTCGAGACCGGAAAGGTGAAGCAGAGCTTCAGCCACGGCCGCTCGAACACGGTCGTGGTCGAGGTCAAGAAGCGCCGCATCCTCGGCCGTCCCGGTGAGGCTCCGCCCGAGGCGCCCAAGCCCGCGCCCGTCGCCGAAGCCCCCAGGCCGGCGCCGAAGCCGGCCGCGCCCGCTCCGCGCAAGCCGTCCCCCCAGGACGACATCACGAGCCGCAAGGAGCTCCAGACCAAGCTGCTGCGCGAGGCCGAAGAGGCCCGCCAGACGTCGCTCGAGGAGGCCCGCCGCCGTGAAGAGCGCGTCCGCAGCGAACAAAGCGTCGACGAGCGCCGCCGCGCCGAAGAAAATCGGAAGGCCGAGGAAGCTGCCGAGCTGGCGCGGGTGGCGACCGAGCAGGCCGCGCGGCTTGCCGCCGCCGCGGCTCCGGCGGAGCCTGAAGTCGTGGCGCCCGAACCCGACGAGGAGCAGCCCCGCGAAACGCGCCGCCCCGGCGCCCCGGCACCGCGGCGCCCCGAGGCCGCGCGCCCGAGCCGGGGCCGCGGTGACGACCATCGCCAGCGCGGCAAGCTCACCGTCAGCCGCGCTCTCTCCGACGAGGACGACAGCCGCGCCCGCTCGCTCGCCGCGCTCCGCCGCGCCCGCGAGAAGGAAAAGCGCCACCACATGGAGGCCGGCCCGTCGGCCAAGCAGGTTCGCGACGTGGTCGTCCCCGAGGCGATCACCGTCCAGGAACTCGCCAACCGCATGGCCGAGCGCGGCGCCGATCTGGTGAAGGCGCTGTTCAAGATGGGTTCGCCGGTAACGCTCACCCAGACGATCGACCAGGACACGGCCGAGCTGCTGGTCACCGAGTTCGGCCACCGCATCAAGCGCGTCAGCGAGAGCGACATCGACATCGACTCCTCGGCCGACGTCGATTCCGCCGAGACGCTTCAGTCGCGCCCGCCGGTCGTGACCATCATGGGCCATGTCGACCACGGCAAGACGTCGTTGCTCGACGCCATTCGGGGCGCCGACGTCGTCGCTCATGAGGCGGGCGGCATCACCCAGCATATCGGCGCCTACCAGGTGCAGCTCCCCGACAAGTCGAAGATCACCTTCCTCGACACGCCCGGCCACGAAGCCTTTTCGGAGATGCGCGCCCGCGGCGCCAACGTCACCGACATCGTCATCCTGGTGGTTGCGGCCGACGACGGCCTCCGCCCGCAGACCATCGAGGCGATCAACCATACCAAGGCGGCCGGAGTGCCGATGATCGTGGCGATCAACAAGATCGACAAGCCCCAAGCCAAGCCGCAGAAGGTCCGCGAGGAGCTGTTGCAGCACGAAATCATCGTCGAGGACATGGGCGGCGACGTCCAGGACGTCGAAGTCTCGGCGACCAAGAAAACCAACCTCGACAAACTCCTGGAAGCCATCCAGCTCCAGGCCGAGCTGCTCGAGCTCAAGGCCAATCCGGACCGCGCCGCAGAAGGCACGGTGATCGAGGCCAAGCTCGACAAGGGACGGGGCCCGCTCGCCACCGTGCTGGTCGAGCGCGGCACGCTGCGCGTCGGCGACGTGTTCGTCGCGGGCGCGTCGAGCGGCAAGGTGCGCGCGCTGGTCGACGACCATGGGCGGCAGGTCAAGGAAGCCGGCCCGTCGGTCCCCGTCGAAGTGCTCGGCCTCTCCGCGGTTCCGTCCGCGGGCGACCCGTTCACGGTCGTCGAGAACGAAGCGCGCGCCCGCGAGGTCGCCAGCTATCGCCAGGGCGTGCTCGACCGCAAGCGGACGACCAGCGCTCCGGTCAGCCTCGAGAACATGTTCGCGAGCCATGCCTCGACGACCAAGGAATTCCCGCTGGTCGTCAAGGCGGACGTCCAGGGTTCGGTCGAAGCGATCGTCCATGCGCTCCACCGCATTTCGACCGACGAGATCAAGGTCCGCGTCCTTCATTCGGGCGTGGGCGCGATCACCGAAAGCGACGTCACCCTCGCCTCCGCGAGCGGCGCGCCGATCATCGGCTTCAACGTCCGGCCCAACGCCAAGGCGCGCGAGGTCGCCGACCGCAACAGGGTCGAATTCCGCTATTACGACGTCATCTATCACCTGACCGACTGGGTGAAGGGCGCGATGGCGGGCGAGCTCGGGCCCGAGATCATCGAGACCGTCGTCGGCCGCGCCGAGGTCAAGGAAGTCTTTCCCGCCGGCAAGAGGGACAAAGCGGCCGGCCTGCTCGTCCTCGAAGGCGTCATCCGCAAGGGCCTCAACGCCCGCCTCACCCGCGAGGACGTCATCGTCTCCAAGACGACGATCAGCTCGCTGCGACGGTTCAAGGACGACGTGGCCGAAGTCACCTCGGGCCTGGAATGCGGCGTGATGCTGGCCGATACCAACGACATCAAGGCCGGCGACAACCTCGAGGTGTTCGAGGTCGAGGAGCGCGCGCGGACTCTCTAATCGTCATTCTGAACTCGTTTCAGGGTCCAATTTGGAGGCCCGCGGTGCGCTTGGAGACATGGATGCTGAAACAAGTTCAGCATGACGGAAGGCAGTGATGCGCCGCGCCGAAACCCCTGAAGGTCGCTCGGTCCGGCTGCTCCGCGTGGGCGAGCAGGCGCGTCACGTGCTGAGCGAGTTGCTTCAGCGCGGCGACGTCCATGACGACGTGCTGCAATCGCACCTCGTCAGCATCACCGAGGTGCGCATGTCGCCCGACCTTCGCCACGCGACCGTGTTCGTCAAGCCTTTGCTCGGCCGGGACGAGGAAGCGGTGCTGAAGGCGCTGCGCCAGAACACCGCCTTCCTCCAGCGCGAAGTCGCCCGCCGCGTGCGCCTGAAGTACGCCGCGAAGCTCAAGTTCATTTCCGACGAGAGCTTCGACCAAGGCACCCACATCGACCGCCTGCTGCGGTCGGGAAAGGTGGCGCGGGACCTCGGCGGCGAATGATCGATCTCGCGCGGCCCGCGGAGCCGATGACCGGCGAAAACCGCCGGGCTGAGGTGTTCCAAGAAGCCTATCGCGAACCGCTCGAGGCCCGCGACCAGCCGGTGACCTGCGCCAGGTCCGGAAGCCCCAGCCGCACCGCCTCCCCCGCCGGCCCCCACGCGGGCTCGCCGCGCTCCCGCCGCCCGGCCTCGGCAATTTCGAACGCTTCGCGCGCGCGCCGCTCCCGCTCCTCCGCCATCGCGGCCAGGCGCTCCGAGTGCGCCTCGCGACTCTCGCCCCGCCGCCGCTTGAGCCAGTCCGGCTCGCCCAGCAGCCGCGCCTCCTTCTGGTGCAGGGACATCAGCTGCAGCGCCTGGCTGACGCTCATCGGCGGCATCGCCGGCGGGTCGTTGTGCCGCCAGTCGTCATGCTCGTGACTCGCCGGCGATGCGCTTTCGATCAGCGCCCATTCAAGCGCGTCATAGCCCTGGCTCAGCGCCAGCCGCACTTCGCGCGCGAACGCCGCGTCCTTCTTGCGCCGGCGGTTGAAGGCATTGAAGCAGGAGCCGGCCGCGGCGGCGGCGAGGCTCATGTTGCACGTCGCGCTCAGGGCCGCGAGGAACGCCTGCTCGGCTTGCCGAGTGAGCCTGCCCGGCTGCGCCCGGCGCATCTGCAGCTTGCCGGACGCAAGGCGAACCAGAACCGGTTCGCCGCCGGCGGTGCGCAACGAAAGCCCCTCCCCCCCGCGCGGGGGAGGGGTTGGGGAGAGCCGGCGACCGCGGCTCAACCGCGCCTGCGCGGACGCCAGCGCCGCCTCGCACCTCAGGGCGAACGCCGGATGGCTGCGCCGCCGGTGCTGGATCGTCCCGTACTTGAGCCCCACCTCGCGGCAGGCGAGCCGCAAATTGCCGGTGCGCCCGAGCGCCTTGAGGAATGCGCGGTTCTGGAGCGCCTGGGCGCGCGTCAGGGGTTTCGCCATCCGTCAGGATGGAGCAAATGAAATCCAAATAGGAAAGCCATATCTCCGCTTCTCGCCCCTCGCCCCTCCGCGAGAGAGAGGGGCCGTCAAACGAGTGAATCGCGAGACCTTAGCTGTTCCCCGGCGCAGGCCGGGGTCCAGGAGCCCGCGAGGGCTGGTAGGCGCTGCGTTTGACGCGCTTGCGCGCCTGGGCCCCGGCCTGCGCCGGGGAACAGCTCACTTGGTCCGCGGATCGTCCTTGGGATCGACGTAGACGATCGCGAACGGGCCCATGCCGCTGACCTGGATTTCCACCGGGTCGGTGTTGAACACCCAATGGTTCATCCCGGCCTGCATGGTCACGTGATAGCCCTTGGTGAGCGTGCCCGCGTTCGATTTGTCGAGCTTGTCGCCCATGCCGTAGGACAAGGTGCCCGCGCCCATGACCCGAACCACCTCGTCGGTCGGATGGTGATGCGGCGGCACCGCGTAATTGGCCGGCAATTTGGCCCGGATGACGAATTCCCCGGTCTTGCCCGGGTCGCCCTTGACCACCGCGAGCTTGGCGCCGGCCGGCAGCCCCGCGGCGGTGCCGTCCATCCATTTCATGGCCTTGGATTGCGCCGGCGAGCCGATCAGCAGCGCGCCGAGGCTGAGAATGACGAGTTTGTTCATGCGGTACCCCTATCCGTACCTTCCCCGCGCGTCCCTTTAACCGAGTTGAAGACCTCAAGCCACACTCGTCATCCCCGACTTGTGCGAGCGGAGCGGCTATGCCGGGGGCATAGCCGTCGCGAAGCAGATCCACCTGCTAACGACTGCTCTAGCGGCCCTTTTCTTTTCTCGTACCGCCCGCCAAAGTGCGATTGCTCGGGCGGGGAGAGCGGGTGGCAACACACGAACACACAATCAACGATGCGATAGCCAAGGCCTTGCGACCAACGCGCAGCGCTTGGTCCACAGCGGGTGTGATTCAGTCGGAGAACACGAGCAAGTTGACCGGCAGCAATACGCGCCCAGATATTATTGTCTCGGAAGTGGGCGTTTCTCCGGTTGTTGTGGAGAATGAGGTTCTCCCAGCCAACACTGTGGAGCCAGAAGCGCGGTCACGACTTGGGAAGACGCTTCTCGTGGACGGCCGCACCATTCTCTCGTCGGTAGCGATCAGGTCGCCGGTCCGCGTTCGATATCTCGACGGCCATACACTGGAACAAGAGATTGCGACGGCCAACGATTTCGAATTTGCGATGTTCACCGGCTCGGCTCCAAATGAGTGCGAGCGTTGGCCGAAGCAGGGCTGGCTTCGAGGAAACATCGGTCGGCTTTCGTTACTGGTCCAGGCGGCGGGCGTGCCGCCCACCGTCGTCGCGCGCGCCGCCGAGCGGCTCATGATTGGCGTTCAGCAAGGCGCCGGACAGCTCGCCGGAGTGGAGAAGACTTTCCCGACTGTCGTCGAGCAGATCGCCGAAGCTCTGTGCCAGGAGGACAGCGAGCAAACCCGAAGGATGGCGGCGGCAATTTTGGCCGACGCATTCGTCTTCCACGAAAACCTCGCGCATGGACCGGGAGCACTGGCGACCATACGAAACATCGATGAACTGAAGCATGCGGGGCAGCTCACCCGAGAGCATATCCTGAACGAATGGCGCGCCATCCTGAAGGTCAATTACTGGCCAATCTTCGACATCGCTCAACGGATTTTCGAGCTAATCCCGGCAAACTACGCGAAGGACTTGGCGGCTACGCTGGCGAGCACCGCTGTCCAGCTCGTGGAAAATAGCCTTACGAGATCGCATGACCTGACCGGTGCTGTATTTCAGCAGCTGATCGTGGACCGCAAATTCCTCGCTGCTTTTTACACCACTCCTGCCGCAGCGGCCCTGATGGTGGGACTTGCGCTAGATTTCGCCACAGGACCAGATGGCTGTGCTTGGTCCAATGTCGAAGATCTCGCCGGTTTGAAGATCGGCGACTTCGCCTGCGGAACGGGCACGTTGCTTTCAACAGCTTACTCCCGCTTCGGACAATATGCCGAATTGCACGGCGTGGATTCTGAAGCTCTCCATCCTGCGATGATGAGCTCTGTCCTCGTTGGGGCAGATGTGCTTCCTGCCGCAGCTCACCTAACTGCTGCGATGCTGTCAGGAGCTCATCCTCGAATGGTCTATAGTGATAGCCACATCATGACGGTGCCCTACGGCCCTCGACCTAAAGGCAAACCCCACCTCGGCTCTCTCGACCTGCTCGCGAGTCAGCAAACATTCGATGCTGTCGCTGCTACCGGACTGGGCGGAAAAGGTGCGAGCAGGAAAGACATCTTCGTCAGCGTGCAGCACGGCAGCTTCGATCTCGTGCTCATGAATCCACCATTCACCCGACCGACCGGCCAGGAAGCAAAAAAGGTCGGCGTTCCCAATCCGATGTTCGCCGCCTTCGGCGCCGGTAAGGATGAGCAAAGGGAGATGTCAAAGGCGCTCGACGAGTTGCTCAAATCACTGGCGGGAGAGCATAGCTACGACGGGCAGGCAGGTGAGGCCAGCGCATTCATCGAACTGGCAGATCGCAAAATAAAGCCTGGGGGCCGTGTCGGTCTGATCACGCCGTTGAGCCTGATGTCGGGCGAGGCTTGGGGCAAGTCGCGCAAGAAGCTCGCCGAGAAATATCGTGACGTGGCGCTTCTCAGTATCGCTGCCAAAGCGGGCAAGGACCTGTCCTTCTCCGCTGATACCGGAATGGCCGAAGCGATGTTCGTCGGGACCAAATGCACCGCTGAGGAGCAACCTTCTGGCCGCGCCACATACGTTGTTCTCGACGACCGTCCCAGTACGCCTCTGGATGGATTTGCGGCTGCGGATGCTGTTCGAGCGGCCATCTCTTTGGGTGATCTTCGAAAGATTGAAGATGGTCCTTTCGGCGGCACCCCCATCTGCATCGGAGATGACGTGGTCGGGCACGCGATTGAGGCGCTGCTCCCAAGCGACGCGACCTGGGACATCTGTCGGATTACTGACCTCGCCCTCGCGCAGACTGCGTGGTTGTTGGTCAACGAGTCAATGCTCTGGCTGCCCGGCATGCCGTCGGCGCATTCGAAAAAGCTGCCGCTAAGCTGTATCAGCGACATGATCGCGTGGATTGGGCCGTACCATGCCGACATCAACTGGGACGGGTCGGGGGGCGCGATACGCGGTCCATTCAAGCTTAAGGCGACCAAGTCAGCCGACAATGCCACATACCCGATCCTTTGGGCTCATGACGCAGACCGTGAACGGGCGATCGTATTTCCCGCGGATCACGAGGGACTTGTCCGGCCAGCGAAAGGCAAGGAGCAGAAGACGCGGATTCTTGAAAAGGTGAACGACGTTGCCGCCAGCGCCTCGCATCTGCATTTCAACCAGAACTTTCGATTCAATAGCCAATCAACCGCAATGCAGTTCACGGAGCGCCGCACTATCGGCGGTCGGGCATGGCTGTCGTTGCGCTTGGCCAGCCAAGAAAAGGAGGCGGCCGTCGCTCTGTGGGGTAACACCAGTGTCGGCCTGCTGCTGCACTGGTGGCAAGCCAACAAGCAGCAATCGGGCAGAGGCAATATTGGTAAGAAGGCACTGGAGAAATTCGCGTGCCTCAACCCAGAAGCACTGACCACCAAGCAGCTGAAAGACTCGCTCAAGCTCTTGAACGACCTCGCGAACGCCGCTTTGAAACCGCTGAACGAGATCGATCAAGACATCAATCGGGCCGATCTCGACAAGCGTTTCCTCGTCGGCATTTTGGGTTTGCCTAATGACTTGGCCACGGCCGGAGGACCACTCGAACTCTTGCGCGCCAAGTTGGCCCGAGAGCCGTCGATTCACGGTGGCAAAAAATCGAAATCAGTCTTGAAATCCTGACCCTCAGTTATGCACAGATTTCGTGCCCGGCCCCCTTGTCCGCCGCGGCTCGCGCGGCGATCAATGGGCCTCCAGAGGGCGCAATGAACGAGAACCATGATCTCTTCGATCCCAACCAGCTCGGGCTCAATCTGGGCGACGGCGCGGCCGCTGCGCCAATCAGCCGCCAGGCGGTCAGACTGCAGCTTAACGCATTGGTTGAACAAGCGAAGGCTGCCCAGGACATGGCTCCGTGGGATGAAAGGACACAGCGCGAGTACCAGCTGAGTTTTCCGCAGATGGCGAAGCGACTCCCGCCCGAAGAGGCTACCTTCCTGACCCGCCAATTTGAGTTCGAACTGGCCCGCATTGAGAAGCTGCGCGCGGCTTAAGGGGCAGGCCACTTCTTACACGCCCTTCCCTTTCCTACGGCCCTCGTGTAGTGGCGCCGCCTTCGTCATCCTGGCCTTGAGCCGGGACCCGCCTTCTCTTCACGGAGCAGGCAGACCCCCGATCCAGTCGAGGGCGACGAATTAAGCCGCGGGAGACCGCCTTCGGGTGGTCGTTCGTACCGCTAAACTTCGACGTCTTCGTCGAACCCCGGACACTTGATCCGGGGTCCCGCGAGACAAAAAGAGAGTGACATGGCAAAGAAAATCACGGGTTACATCAAGCTGCAGGTGCCGGCCGGCACCGCCAACCCCGCGCCGCCGATCGGCCCCGCCCTCGGCCAGCGCGGCGTCAACATCATGGAATTCTGCAAGGCGTTCAACGCGGCCACGCAGGAGCTCGAGAAGGGCGCGCCGATCCCGACGGTGATCACCGTCTATGCCGACCGGTCGTTTTCCTTCACCACCAAGACCCCGCCAGCCTCGTTCCTGCTGAAGAAGGCGGCGCGGATCAAGTCGGGCTCGAAGGAGCCGGGCAAGGAGAGCGCGGGGACGATCCGCCGCTCGCAGGTGCGCGACATCGCCGAGGCGAAGATGAAGGATTTGAACGCCAACGACCTCGACGCGGCGACCAGGATCATCGAAGGCAGCGCCCGGGCGATGGGCCTCCAGGTGGTGGAGGGCTGACGACATGGCCAAGCTCACCAAGCGCCGGAAGGCGCTCGCCGACATCGACCGCAACCGCTTCTATCCGGTCGATGAGGCACTCGCGCTCGTGAAGAGCAACGCGACCGCCAAGTTCGACGAGACGATCGAGGTGGCGCTGAACCTCGGCGTCGATCCGCGCCACGCCGACCAGATGGTTCGCGGCGTCGTCAACCTCCCCAAGGGCACCGGCAAGGCCGTTCGCGTCGCGGTGTTCGCCAAGGGCGCCAAGGCCGACGAGGCCAAGGCGGCTGGCGCCGACGTGGTCGGCGCCGAGGACCTGATGGAGACCATCCAGGGCGGCCAGATCGATTTCGATCGCGTGATCGCGACGCCGGACATGATGGGCGTCGTCGGACGCCTCGGCAAGGTGCTCGGCCCCAAGGGGCTGATGCCCAACCCTAAGCTCGGCACGGTGACGATGGACGTGACCAAGGCCGTCACCGACGCCAAGTCGGGCCAGGTCGAGTTCCGCGTCGAGAAGGCGGGCATCGTCCATGCCGGCATCGGCAAGGCGAGCTTCTCCGAGGGCGACCTCAAGGAGAATTTCACCGCCTTCATGGACGCGATCACCAGGAACAAGCCGTCGGGCGCCAAGGGCAAGTTCGTCCACAAGCTGTCAGTCAGCTCGACCATGGGACCGGGCGTGAAGATCGATCTCGCCGAGGTCGCGGGCGCCTGACTTGACGTCGCGATCCAATCGCATGTCATGAGGATCAAGGGCTGGTTCCGCAGCAATGCGGGCCGGCCCGCATCGTTCGGAAGGCGAGGCCTGTCGACATTTCGAGGAGAGCAGAGTGAAGCGGATCATTTCCTTGCTGTTGGCGTCGAGCGCATTCCTTGCTTCTCCCGCATTCACGCAACCGGCGACACAGGCCGACACGGTCGACCCGAGCCTGCCGACCCAGCTGCCGCGAACCGCGATCCCGCACCATTATGCGCTGACCGTGACGCCGCACGCGAGCCGGCTGACGTTCGACGGCCGGGTCGCGATCGATCTCGACGTCATCAAGCCCACGCGCGAGCTTGTTCTGAACGCCGCGGACCTGAAGTTTACATCGGCGCTGCTCACTCGAGTAGGAGACCGGGGATCGGTCACCGCCCTGGTCAGCTTCGATCCCGGCGCTCAGACCGCCACCTTGTCCTTTCAGCGCGCGCTCACCCAGGGGGCCTATCGCCTCGACATTGCCTATTCGGGCAAGATCAACACCCAGGCGAACGGCCTGTTCGCGCTCGACTACAAGAATGCCGAAGGGAAGGATGCGCGCTCGCTGTTCACCCAGTTCGAGGCCGCCGACGCGCGTCGTTTCGTGCCGAGCTGGGATGAACCGGACTACAAAGCGAGGTTCGACCTGACGGTTCGCGTGCCCACCAACCAGATGGCGGTCAGCAACATGCCCGCCGCGGAGTCATGGCCGATCGGCGCCGGCCTCAAGGAAGTGCGCTTCCAGACCACGCCGACGATGTCGTCCTATCTGCTGTTCTTCGCCACCGGCGATTTCGGCCGGATCGCCAAGCCTTCGGCCGGAAAAGAAGTTGGCGTTGTGATGTCGCGCGGGAATGAGTCGAAGGCGGGGCTCGCGCTCGACGCCGAGGCGCAGATCCTGCCCTATTACAACGAATATTTCGGAACGCCCTACCCGCTTCCCAAGCTCGATAACGTCGCCGGCCCCGGCCAGTCCCAATTCTTTTCGGCGATGGAAAATTGGGGAGCGATCTTCACGTTCGAGCGAAGCCTGCTGGTCGACCCGGCGATCACTTCCGAAGCCGATCGCCAGCGAGTGTTCGGCACGGAAGCGCACGAAATGGCGCACCAGTGGTTCGGCGACCTCGTCACCATGGCCTGGTGGGACGACCTGTGGCTGAACGAGGGCTTCGCCAGCTGGATGGCGGACAAGACGACCGAGCATTTCCACCCCGACTGGGGCGCGGACGTCGACCATGTCGCCGCGCGCGAGGCGGCGATGAACCTCGACAGTTTCACCACCACCCACCCTATCGTCCAGCAGGTTCGGACGGTCGAGCAGGCCAACCAGGCGTTCGACACGATCACTTACGAAAAAGGCGAATCCGTGCTTGCGATGCTCGAGGGTTTCGCCGGACCGGACACCTGGCGCACCGGCATTCGCGACTATATCGTCCGCCACGCTTATCAGAATACCCGGACCGAGGACCTGTGGGCCTCGATGGAGCGGGTCGGGGCGGCGGGGCTCGCGACCATCGCCCGCGACTTCACCAACCAGCCAGGCGTGCCGCTGATCACCGTCGGATCAGTCCAGTGCGTCGGCGGACGGATGGTTACCACGCTGACCCAAACGCAATTCTCCAACGACCGCCGGCAGGAAACTGCCGCGAGCCCGTTGAGTTGGCGCGTTCCGGTCCGGGCGTCGGCAGGTGGCGCTGCGACCCAGGCTATCACCGCTGGACGGACCACACCGATCAGTGTGGAGGGCTGCGGGCCGCTGCTGCTCAACCCCGGCCAGACCGGCTATTACCGGACGCTCTACGCGGCACCGCAGGCAGCGGCGTTGCGCTCTGCCTTCCCGTCGCTGGGTCCCGTCGATCAGTACGGAACCATGCAGAACGCCATGGCCTTGTCGCGTGCAGGCTATCAGCCGATGGCTCGGGCGCTGGACCTCCTGGCCGAGGTGCCGACCGGCGACAACGGCAAGGTCGTAGAGCGTGCGATGCTCGATTGGTCGAGCCTTTACGACGGCCTGGATGGTGATGACGGGTCGCGGGCGGCGATCGCAGAGCGGATGGAGCAGACCTATGGACCGCGGCTGCGGGCGATCGGGCTTTCGCCCCGCGCCGGCGAAGCGCCGATCGATGCGCTGCTCAGGCCGACCCTGATCGAACAGCTCGGAAGGTTCGGCGATCCCGCCGTGGTGACTGAGGCGAACCGCCTGTTCGCCGCCTGGCTGAAGGATCGCAACGCTATCCCCGGCTCGGTGAAGACCGCGTGGCTGCAGGTTACGGCTCGCAATGCAACCCCCACGACGTGGGACGCCCTCCACGCCGCCGCCCGCGCCACCGGAGGTCAGGTTGAGCGCACAGCGCTGTATAACCTGCTCGGCTCAACCCGCGACGAAGCGCTGGGCCGCCGGGCGCTCGAACTTGCGATGACGCCGGAGCCTGGCAAGACGATCAGCGCCGGAATGATCCGCTCGGTCGCCGTGCAACACCCGTCGCTCGCGCTCGACTTTGTGTTGTCGCACTCGGCCGCGGTCAATCAGCTGATCGACACCTCCGGCCGTTCGCGCTTCGTTGCCGGCCTGGTCGAGGCCAGCGACGACCCGGCGCTCATCGGCAAGCTCCAGGCTTACGGAAGCGCCACCTTCAGGGCGACTGACCGAAAGCCGATCGACCGGGCGGTTGTGCAGATCCGGTGGCGGGCGGCCAACCGCGGCCGCATCCGAAGCGAGACCGCTGCGTGGCTCAAGGCGCATCCATTGACCGCGACTGCTTTGTCGCCCCGACGACGTGGCGGCGAAAGAGGTTGATTCAGCGACGCATTTCGCTATAGGCGCGCCCTCGCATCTCCCTCGGGAGGTGCAACCGTCCGAGACAGCTGCTGCCCCCGATCAAGTCGGGGGCTTAATCCGCAGCCGAGACGGGGACAGGAATCATTCGGAGCGGCGCGCCGCTTCGTCGTGCGGTGCCATTGCGCAGCGCCATCGATCCAACGCCCCACGGACAGGGACCCCATGAAAGTACTACTTTCATGGGAACCCATAACCGCTCGAGGTTCGCCCCGAGCATTTGTTGAAGCTCGCTCGGGAGCAATCCCGGACGTGTTTCTTGGGTCCCCGGCAAAGTACCACTTTGCTGGAATTACATTGGAGTTGGCATGGATCGATCGCAAAAAGCGGATCTGGTCGACGAGCTGAAGAACGTCTTCACCGAGACGAGTGTGGTTGTGGTCACCCGCAACCATGGCCTGACGGTGGCGCAGTCCACGGACCTGCGCCTGAAGATGCGCGACGCCGGCGCCCAGTTCAAAGTTGCGAAGAACAGCCTTGCCCTGATTGCGCTCGAGGACACACGCTACAAGCCGATCGGCGACCTGCTTACGGGTCCGACCGCGCTGGCGACGTCCGGAGACCCCGTCGCGGCCGCCAAGGTGGCGGTCGATTTCGCCAAGACTCACGACAAGTTCGAG
>Ga0157369_10004653_pt1 | contig 16126 bp, 9 predicted proteins | sample C25metaG_FD_113461 | JGI IMG/M metagenome (GOLD analysis project Ga0157369, IMG submission 113461) | Corn rhizosphere microbial communities from Kellogg Biological Station, Michigan, USA - C2-5 metaG | ecosystem: Host-associated > Plants > Roots > Rhizosphere > Soil | place: USA: Michigan... | reverse complement strand
GTGAACTTAGGGAGGTAGCTACCCAAATTGACTCTGTCTTTAGCATCAATTACACCATCGTGATTGATGTCCTTAAATTTAAGGTCACCTGGCGCGGCACCGGTTTGAGTAGCATGACTGCTTACATCGGCTGAATTTTGGAATATACCTTCCGTTACATAACCGTAAAAATATTGGATAGACTGGCCAACGGAGGTGTTAGTAATTGGACCGCCACCACCGAAATCCGCATCGCCGCCTGCTGTTATACTGCCGTTTGCCGCACCCGTTAACGAGGTAACTTTATTCCTGTCTAAACCAAACACACCGGTAATATCATATTTAAAGTCGCCACTTATTTTATGATAGCCTGCGGTCAATTCAAGACCAGTGTTCTGCATCGAGCCAACGTTTGCAAGTGGGGCGCCCACGCCTTCGCTGGGAGGCACGGGTACTGTTAAAATAAGATTATCGGTTTTCCTTTTATAAACCTCGGCTGACAGCGTAAATGCGTTTTGGAATAAACCAAGATCCAAACCGATATTTGTTGATTTTGTTACTTCCCAATGCAGGAAATAATTGCTTAGCGCGCTATAGTAAGATCCGTTACCAGAGTTACTACCCGTTGCCAAATTATTAAACGGATATGTTGTGCCGCCTGCGGAAACATTGGAAACATAAGGATAATTTCCTAACACCGTTCCATTTATCCCTGTAACACCATAACCGGCCCGTATTTTAAATTCGCTGACCGCCTTGGACTCCTTCATAAAATCTTCTCTACCAATATTCCAGCCCACTGAAGCCGCCGGGAAATTTTCGTATTTGTGGCCCGGTGCCCACACCGATAAACCATCGCGCCGCAACGAACCAGAAACTAAATATTTTCCTTCAAAATCATACGCTACCCTGCCTACTAATGATTCTAATACGTTGGTGCCATAGGTGTAATTAGTTGTAATGTTGGTAGCGTTGTTAAGTGTCCTTATGATATTGTTATTTTGATTACCAAAAGAGTTTTGGCTGTCACTGCGGTTGGTTTGTGCTTCATAAACCGCCACAGCTGAAACATGATGTTGGCCAAACGTTTTATCGAAGGTTAATTGTTGGGTATAAAGCGTAGTAGTGCCGCTGCTGGTGTTCTCTGTTATTGATGCAAGAGGGCTACTTGAGGTACCACCGTCATTATAAATTGGTGTGTATTGTTCTTGCCGGTTGGTTCCGTAATCAATACCATAGGTAGAATTGAATTTGAGCCATGGAGTAAACTTTACCGTTAAATAAGCATTGCCATGTATTCCAACACCAAAATTACGATTTTCATTAATTAATGCCTGTTCTATCGGGTTTACGGGGTCTGCACCATCAAAACTGCTTTGAGGGCCAAAATAACCACCCGGATTGTTCGGATTGTAAACCGGCAGATATGGCTGCATCCTTATCACATTGGTAAGGGGTGTTCTATTGCCCGGAGGAATCCCAAAACGTTGACGTGTTTCCGCAACATTGAACGTTTCGCCTATAGTAATAAATTTGTTTAGATTATGATCAGAATTCATTCGGTAGTTTTTCCGGCTGAAACTTGTTCCTGCAGTAATACCTTCCTGATCGAAATAACCGGCAGACGTGAAGAATCGCGAGTTCTCGTTGCCGCCGCTCAAAGAAACATCGTGCTGTTGTAAAAGGCCTTTCCGGAAATAAGCCTTCTGCCAGTCTGTATTGGTTTGTGCAAAGGTTTGATTAGAACCCGGATAGATAGGCTGGTTAAAGTTAGCCTGCTGCATACGCGGCGGTACTCCAATACCTGCTGCTCCATCTAAAGCTCTTTCATATTGAACATATTGGTCTGTATTAAGGAGGTCATATCTTTTGGCAACTTCCTGAAAGCCGGCGTATGAATCAAAGCTCAACTGAACCCTGCCAGTGGAACCTTTCTTAGTTGTGATAATAATAACACCGTTAGTCGCTCTTGAACCGTAGATTGCCGCAGCGCTTGCATCCTTAAGTACATCAACTGATTGTATATCTCTGGGGTCGAGCCCACCAATTGAACCCGGAAATCCGTCAATGATATACAGAGGGTCAGATCCATAACCTATTGAACTCACGCCGCGTATCTGTACAATAGGTGCGGTGCCAGGTGAACCATTATTGGTAACGGTTAAACCAGCCACCCTGCCTTGTAGGGCCTGGTCAACACCGCCAACTGGCAAAGCAGATAATGTTTTGCCGCTTACTGTTGAAACAGCGCCGGTTACATTGGCACGCTTCTGCGTTCCGTAACCTACAACAACTACCTCATTCAGTGATCTCGAATCAGCTCGTAACGTTACATTTACTACTGATTTATCCGAAACGGTTACTTCTTTTGAAATATAGCCTACAAAACTAAATACAAGTACTGCCTGGTCGTTCGGTACTTCAATGCGAAAATTGCCATTGTTATCGGTTCCAACTGCAGTAGTTGTGCCTTTTAACGCAACGGTTACACCGGGTAGGGCCAGGCCATTCTCATCGGTTACTTTACCAGTTATAATCTTGTTTAAGTTTGATTTTGATTCATAGAGGGGTGTGTGCCGCAAATGATTTGAAATATTAGCTGCGGCCGAGTACTTTACAATAGCAAGGCAAGTAAATGCTATCATAAACGCTACTCTCACGAGAGTGCTTAGTAGATATTTTTTTTTCATATTAGGTTAATTGGCATTAGTTAAAAACTGGTTGTATTTACCCTTATTTGCAGATAACAACTTCATATCGTAACAGAATTAGCCTCCTGGATAAACTAATCCAGGCTTCACATTCTCTTGAGTAAAGAAGACTTGTCTCATTGTCAATAAGGTGTTCGCGGTTTAACCGGTGACCTGCCATGCTTGAATTTGTTAGCTAAAACAACGCAATAATGTCAAGTACCGATGTAGTTTCTACGGGTCATAAACTGTGACCGGCAAAACAAAATCGTCAGGTTTATTCACTCATAATTAAAGCACATTAGGTTACGCAATCGATTGCCAAAAAATGACCGGTTACACTTTTCCTATATATCATAGACTATAATATGCAGGTCGATTTACCTTTAAATACAAATCGATTTTTTTGATAGAACTGGCCGGCCGGCTTACTGGCTTATAATTTTAACAGCTGGTCAATGTGAAATTTTAGCAGCTTGAGCGTAAAAGTACTTCCGAGGAGAAGTTTTGTAACACATTTTTTACCATAAAAATACAACATTTGTCAACTCCTGGTCCTGTAGTCGTAGCACGATTATCGGAAAGATAACTAGACTAAAGTTGCGAATTTCATTACAGTGTACCACAGCCCGCAACTCGTGTCGTCATGGGGGCAGCTCAGTTTTATTGAAGAAACTTTACCAGGCCAGGGCTCAAAATATTTTGAAAAACCGCTCACTGGCCTATTCGAATACACAAGTCTGAACAAAAGTTGATTTTTATTGCTGAATAGTGTTATCATGTATTTTTCTGAAGGTATAGTTTTGGCCAATGAGTATCGTAAAACGTTTTTCAAAACTGATTTAAGCTAAGTATTTATATGGGTATTAGACGTAATGCATTATTGTTAGCGGTAGGCTTGGTGATCTCCGCGGGATTGAAGTCGAAAGGGCAATCTCTCATTTCAGGAGGCCGTGTTGACGCCATAACAGACAACGATACCGCCAGAAGCATTGCACCATTCTTCACCACGGCAACCACAAAGAAAAAGAGTCCGGATTCAGAAGGATTTATTCAGCGTTGGTTACTTTTAGAGCCTATAAATAAGTCGATACGGAGTAACTTGGTTTTTACCGAAAGCTACCTCCAGACGCAATTCAAAACCGACTATTTCCCAAACCAGTTTTCTGTTATCCCAAAAGATGGCGAAAAAGTTAAAGTTGCAGACCAGGAATTAGTATGGCACGCATTGGAGAGCCCAACTTTCAACGTCAAATTATTCCGTTTTGCCTACGGGTTAAGAAAACATACCTACGGAGTGCTGTTTTGGGCAGTAACTATAATTAACAGTCCACGGGAAATTAAGAATGTAAGGCTGGCGGTAGGATCAAATGGAGGATCAATGTGGTGGTTAAATGGAAACGAAGCAGTGGTGCTCGACGGAGATAGGCGCATGGTAATGGATGATTGTGTCTCAACCCGGTTGACCCTTAACAAAGGAAAAAATATAATACGCGGAGCACTAATCAATGGACCAGGGCTTAGCGATTTTTGTGTTCGTCTGCTCGATGAAAAAGAACAACCAATAAAAGATCTCACTATCAGTTTACAATAAATAGCATTATTCCATTTTACATCGAGTTTGTATAGTAATTGATTATGAAATTAAGAATTAGGATAATAAACAGTGTAATATTTTCAATGTGGTTAATTGGAAGTGCGATGGCGCAAGTTGGCAAACCATTTATACACGATCCTTCCACAATTGCAGAATGTGATGGAAAGTATTACACATTCGGAACATTTGGAGGCGGGTTAATATCAGAAGATGGTTGGACATGGAATAGCGGAGCTGTGCGGCCAGGCGGAGGGGCGGCGCCAGATGTAATAAAAATTGGCGATCGTTATCTTATTGCTTACGGCGCAACCGGCGGAGGCCTGGCTGGTGGTCATAATGGAAAGATACTGACCATGTGGAATAAATCGCTCGATCCGAAATCGCCGGATTTTAAATATTCGGAGCCAATTGAAGTTGCTTCATCCGATGGTATAGAAGATAATGATGCGATAGATCCGGGCCTTTTACTGGATCCCACGGATGGCAAACTATGGTTATCCTACGGAACGTATTTTGGCTATGTCCGCCTTGTAGAACTAGATCCTAAAACAGGTGAGCGGGTAAAAGGCAATAAAGCAGTGAATATAGCGATCGACTGTGAAGCTACAGATCTGATTTACCGGGATGGGTGGTATTATCTGCTTGGAACACATGGAACATGCTGTGATGGTCCAAATTCAACCTATAACATTGTTGTTGGCCGCTCCAGAAAAGTAACCGGACCCTACCTTGATAACATTGGCAGGGAAATGCTTAAAGGAGGTGGAAAGTTGGTGGTTGCCGCTGGCGACAGACTGATTGGGCCGGGACACTTCGGTAGGATAGTGCTTGGCGACGGCGTTGAAAAAATGTCCTGCCACTACGAAGCAGATTTGGATCAAGGCGCCCGTAGTGTACTAGGCATTCGCCCATTATTATGGAAAAATGGATGGCCTGTTTCAGGTGAGATCTTTAAGGAAGGAACTTATGAAATTGAGTCTGAGCGAAGAGGATACGCCCTGGAATTGAGCGTTGATCTTTTACCAATGCCAGGTGGCATGCGGTTTAACCGTAACAATAATGAACCGGTAAAACCTGTACCGTCGCAGGAACTGGCGGATGTAATCAAAACATGGCCCAATGGAAATATTCCTGTTAAATTAGGAGACTATATGTTTCGTCCGCATCAAAAATGGACAATTTCTCCGGTTGCTGATGCAGGGGGATATTTGGGCGGACCATATTATAAAATAGTAATTGCCGGAACAGGCCGTGCGTTAGCGGCAACAGCAGATGCTGAACTTATAACAGTGCCTACTTTTACGGGCGCGTATGAACAATTATGGCGAATTGATGAATTGACTGATGGAACTTATAGAATTATGCCAAAGGCTATTCCAAACTCGAAAGAGCAGTACGCTTTAGTGTCATCTGGAGATAGCACACCTACACTTGCGAAATTTGATATGAGCAGCGATAATTCCAAGTGGAATTTCAGGATTCACTAACAAAAAAAAATTACCAATGCCGGGTGGAGGGGAGGAAAACCATGAGGCACGTCACAGCGATCGCTTAGATGTGCCCGAAAAGAAAAAGTATCGTACTCAGGTTGTTTGAGCCCAGCTAAACCCGGAGCATTTTTGCAGGGCAAACCCGCAATCCTAACATTTCTGATTTAATTGGGCGTTTGTTGTTGATTCCAAGTCTCCTAAAGTATGATTAGACAGAGAAGGAAATGTTGGAGCTACTTAACATCCCTGGCGAAAAGTATGCTTCTATATTTATATTACTTTTGTAAATGATGCAACAGCAAGCCAATAATCCACTTCACGGTAAAACTTTAGAAACAGTATTAAATGAACTGGTAGCTTATTATGGATGGCCTGAGCTGGGTGCTCGCATTCGCATCAATTGTTTTAATGATAGCCCAAGCATTAAATCAAGTCTGAAGTTTCTTCGCAAAACCGAATGGGCAAGAAAAAAGGTGGAAGACCTTTATGTTTCCACCTCGTTTGATATTTAAATAAAAGACTATAAACAATAGACCATCGTCCATGGACGCCTATCGACTATAAGCTATTAATGCTTTTTCTTATTATTCATTTTAGCTTTTAAGCCCGCCCGGTAATTGTAGGTTTTGGCATTGCTGGCCTTCTTTTCGTGAAATGCCGCTCCGGGAGCATCATCATCTGCTTTTGCTTTGGCAGCTTTCTTTTCGGCAACATCGGCAAATGTCCGTTCTTTTTCAACAATCAAATCTTCCGGCAATTCTCCTAATGGGATTTTTTGGCCAGTAGCCTGCTCAATTCTTTTAACCGCGGTTAATTCAATATCCGTGGCGAAGGTAATGCCCATGGTTTCACTTTCAACATCCGGCAAATCATTAATCATCCGGTTGATATAGGTTTCTTTTTCAATTGGTAATTCAAAATGAATCAGGAATGGAATATTATCAAGATCCAGTTTCTGTTCTCCATCATTAACCACAATTAGTACCCGGGTAGCGGCATTTTTAAATTCCTGGAGCGATGTAAAGCCATCCATGTCGAAAAACCATGGGTTTAACAAAGCAACTGTACTTCTCCGGTCGTGCAAGCTTTTGTAAAGTTTCTCAGCCGTTGGGCGGGTATTTACAAACAGCACTACTTTGGTAAACAGGTCTTCATCCCGCATAAACAGGTTTAACAGATTCACTTTGGTACCAAAGTTAGGCAGCAGGTATAATATCTGCGGATGCATAGCAAACTGCGGCTCCCCTATTTCTTCAACCTCAACAGTAGCCGGTTGTTTCATAAATGGCGTTATCATTTTGTTTAAACGCTCATGCAGTACTTCGGTAAAAACAAGGTGCTGGCATTTAGGGATGCTATGAGCCAGTTCGGTAACGGGTAATTGCAAACCTTGTTTAACAATCAGTTCAGCATCGTCAATAACCAGCAATTCTATCTTATTTACATCCAGGCCAAGTTTAAGGTAAATAGCACGCGCTCTGTCGGGTGTTGCAACCACAATATCGGCACCTCTGGCCATGGCATCCATCTGGGTTTCTACGCCCGGGCCAGCAAATAAAGAAACTATCGAAAGCGTCTTATTTTTGTTAAGCTGACCGATTTTAGCAATAACCTCTTCTACCTTCTCTTTATCGGGTACCAGTATCAAAACTTTCGGCACACCGTCGGGCGTATAGTTAAACTTGTTGAGGGTGGCTAATATATAGGTAGTGGTTTTGCCGCAACTTTCGGGGCCAACCGCTATTACATCCTGCCCGCCGTTAATACGCGCCAATGTTTTTTGCTGAATTTCTTTAGGAGCTACGAAACCTGCTTCATTTAAAGATTGTACTAACCCTTTTTTTAGCTTAAATTTATCTAACCACGCCATATCTTTATTTTAAAAATCCCGGAGGGGCGACAAATTTATCCTTTTTAAGGCGCATTTTTTAGCTCGCGGTTTAAATTGTCTTAAGAAAATACCTTATTATGAGTCACTACCGGGGCCGATCTTATTTTGTTTTGAGCACAAATGTTGTCACAACAGGCTTTAGCTCTTGCTGGTTCAAAGCAAGGTCAATTCCTGTTTCATTCTGCGAAAATTTCACTTCTGAACCACCAAGCACTTCACAGGAAACTACTACCTTATCTAAAGCAGGCAAATGAATTTGGGTTGCGCCTTCTGGTACTTTTACCAGATGAACGTAGATCTTATTGCCTTTATGTGTCGAACCATAGTATTCATCGATGGGTGGGAAAGGGCCGGGACGGGTGCCATATATACCCTCCCCGTTTTCTGCCAGCCATTGTCCAACTTCTTTTAATCGGGCAACGTGAGCAGGCGGTATAACGCCGTCCGGGTCCGGGCCCACATTGAGCAGCATATTTCCGCCTCTGTCTACCGTGTTAACCAGCATATCAACTATACTTTTTAGTGACATGAGATTTTGTACTTTATTGTATCCCCAGCTGCTACCATTAAGGTTTAAACATTTTTCCCAGGGAAAGGGAATAATAGGCCCTTTTACAGGCGCATTTCCTTCATTCGTCTGAAAATCTCCAAGCATGCCCGACCTTGGGTTAATTACAATATCTGGTTGATAACTCCTCACCATTTTGTTGAGCTTCAATGGTTCCCAAAACCATGCAGCATCGGCGTCAGTACCTTTATGGGCCAGCCAGCCCCCATCGTACCAAAGAATATCAATTTTCCCATAGTTTTTCATAAGCTCTTCCACCTGGTCGTAGGTCTGTTTCTTTAACAAAGCAGCATTTTCAGGTAATCCCTTTGGATCGAAGTAACCGGGGAAACGCCAGTCGAGCGGTGAGTAGTAAAGCCCAACGTGTAGTCCGGCTTTTCGGCACGCATCTGTATATTCCTTTACAAAGTCGCGGTGTGCAGCAGTTGCCCAGCTATTAAAATTACCGTAACTCCCCGGACTGTTCCACATGGCAAAACCATCATGATGCCTGGTAACCATAACCATATATTTCATTCCTGCTTCTTTCGCAACTTTTGCCCACACTGTGGCGCTAAAATGCTTCGGTTTAAACTGGTTGGCCAACTTAGCGTACTGTTCTGCGGGAATTTTCTCATTAAACATCGTCCATTCACCAGTTGCCGGGATCGAATAAAGCCCCCAATGGATAAACATGCCAAACTTTTGATCTTCCCACCATTGCATCTTTTCCGGAGGAAGATTTAGTCCCGGCGAGGAAACACCCAGAAAGGCCCCCTTTAAGCCCGTATAAGTGGTCCCTTTTGCCATGGACTTTCGTTCATCTTCGCCCATTTGCTGACTGCTCGCCCCAAGGGAAAAGCATAATAATATAGAAAGCAATAGCGTGCTTAGTAGTTTAGACCGCAAAGTTGACGTCATATCTGGTTGTTAATATTAATATAATAATTAGCGTAATCTTCTTATTTAAAGGAGCTTGATTGATGGCATGACCTGCCTGTTAATCTTTCTCCGATAAATATACTTTTATTAGTTGACTACATTTTGGGCTTACAATACTCAGTTATTGTCTTTTTAATAATTGCACCCTCATTTTAGGGTACTTGGTCGATAAAAACGCCTGATTGGTCGCTTATTGAAATTTCAATTCACTCGTAATCTTACATTTAACCGATGTTATTAAAGAAATGCTATACGGCCAAATGTCTGCAGCCCATTATACGTGTTCTTTTGGGTACGCTTGCTATCATTTCGCCCTATTTGTTTTGTAACATAGCGTATCTTAAAAGTTACGTCAATCTACAGATGCTGGGTTTTGAGGATAATGTAACAATTGTATTCAACTATCCCGCGCTCCTAAATACGTGGTATATTCAGCCCCTGTTACTTGAGCGTAGCATTATGTACCTAAGCGATAATTACAAAGACAAAATCATGACCTACATAGGTCATTACGAAAATGAGATCAATTAATACCTAATCAACTTTATAACAGAGATGAAAACAACAATTGTCGGATTTATAAGAACAGGCCTGAGTATAGTGGCAGTCGCCATTATTTCATGTTCAGCACTAAAAGCCCAAAGTGTTCAGGAAGGAAGCGTTTGGGCCCCTGCTAATGTAAAGATCGATGCTAAATTGACTGAATGGAACAATACGCTACAAGCCTACAATAAAACAACTTTACTCAACTATACCATTGCCAACGATGAGAAGAATCTCTACCTGGTGATCAAATCATCAGATCCCGGAAATAATAATAAAATTACAGGCGGAGGGATAACTTTTACCATCAATACCACAGGTAAAAAGAAAGATAAAGATGCCTTTGTAGTTACTTATCCTGTTATCAGCAGGGCAAGCAGGCGCGGTCAATTCCGCCAGCGGGGCAGTACCGGACGGCCCGACTCTGCTGCTATTTCAGATATGCGCACACAGCTGCTCGCTACAGCGAAGGAAATTAGTTTAACCGGCTTTAAAGATATTACCGATAGTACCATTTCAATTTATAACGAATACGGGATAAAAGCGGCAGTTGGTTATGATGCCAATGGAAGCTTTATCTATGAGTTGGCCCTACCACTAAAGTTACTTGGACTAACCCCGGAAAGCACGAAGGAAATTGCTTATAACATTAAGGTGAACGGCTTTCAATTTGGCGGCCGCAACAGGCAAGATAACGGAGACGGACAGGATAACGGCGGCGGTGACGGCGGAGGAGGACGCAGAAATGGCGGTGGTGGTTTCGGCGGAGGTGGAAATCGTGGCGGCGGCGGTAACCGCGGAGGAGGCGGCTTCGGCGGCAATTTCAATATGCAGGACATGTTCAGTCCGACGGACTTCTGGGGTAAATATTCGCTCGCTAAAAAATAAAATCACTTAAAACAATCATCATACCTGCCTGCCCTTTTTAGGGCGGGTGGGCATTGTACAAACTCAAGCAGCCTAAATGAAAGCCTTATTTACTTTTATTATTATACTTATCACTACTCAACTTTTTGCCCAGAGCCAATCGCGGCGCCAGCAATCACTGCCTCCTCCTGTGGCGGTCAGAGAAGTTAGCGGGATTGTGAAAGACAGTTCAGACAATACGATACCAGGCGCAGTGATCCTGCTCAAATCAGCCAAAGACTCGATGGTCATTGCCAGTAATCCCGACGGTATTTTCGTGTTTCACAATGTAAAGTCGGCCTCTTTTGTACTTACGGTTACCAGTGTTGGCTACAGGCGGCTGGTAAAGCGATTTCTAAATAATGATGCGATCCCCAGATTAGTGCTTGACCCCGTTATTCTCAAAGGCGATTCAAAATTGTTAAAAGAAGTGGTGGTAAACGGCACACCAAGTATAGTTTACAAAACAGATACGGTAGAATACAAGGCCAGCGACTACCATGTGCGTCCGAATTCGACCGTTGATGAATTACTGAAGAAGATGGAGGGTATGGAAGTAGGATCCGACGGAACGGTAACGCACCAGGGACAGCAAATTACCAAAGCGAGGCTTAATGGTAAAGATTATGCCGGAGGCGACGTGGCGCAAGCAATTCAAAACCTGCCTGCAGACATTGTAGAGAAAATTCAGGTGGTGGATGATTATGGCGATCAGGCTGCCCGCACCGGCATTAAAGACGGCGCCCCTCAGAAGGTTCTTAATATAACTACACGGGCTGACCGGTCGGTAGGTACCACAGGGCGCTTGGTAGCCCAAGGGGGCAGCAACGACAGGTACAACGGCCAGCTATTCGTTCAGCGTATCAATGCTAATCAACAAATTGGAATTATCGGCCGGGTTGCCAATACGGTGAATGGAGTGGCCTCCTCTGGCATTGCCGGAGGAGCTACAAACGGCGGTGGCGGCGGTACAGGAGTAGGCGCCGGGGCTAGCGGAGGTGGTTCGCCCGGAACTACCCGATCAGGCTCACCGGCTTTTAACTATCGCGACCAGTGGGGTAAGAAAATACAAGTGATAAGTAGCTATGCTTACAACTATAGCAACAACAACTCCCTTAATAATAGTTACGGGCAAAGATACTCCAGTGACGGGCCAAGCAACTTTGTTGCCCACAGTACCAAGGAAGCGGATACTAAAAGTCATCGGCTTAACTTTCAAATGGAATATACTATTGACAGCGCCAACTTTCTTCAATTAACGCCATCATATAGTTATTCGAGCTCAACCAGCGCCAGTAATTCGATGACCGATAACAAAAACTTCTACACCAGCGGTTTTGAACATCAGGTTGTGAGCAGCCTGAGCAGTAGCTTAAACAGTTCTCCCACTTATGGGATGATTGCACTTTATCAGCATATTTTTAAAAAACCAAGGCGAAATGTTTCTATACAACTGAGTGTTAACAATTCCACCAGTCATGCAAACGGCGATCAGGATAAAGCTTATCACTATTACCTGGATACCACGACCAACACACTTTTACCCAAGCTCGATTCGATCACTCACCTGCTTACTTTTAGAACAAGCGTTAACAACACCTACCGGGTGAGCACCACTTACGTAGAACCCATTGGACAGTACTCACAGTTTGAGTTTAACGGTCAAACACGCCGCTCGTCCTATGATAACAAAGCTATTTCTGATACCGTGTTAGCCAACGGGCAGTTGCAGGAATTAACACGGCTGGACAATATCTATAATTACTCATTCACCGAGTCGCGGTTAACGTTTAACTACCGGTACAACGGTTTAAAATACAACTTTTCCCTCGGTGCAACATTGGTGCCTACCAACCTGCAGGGAACAAAAATTAACAATAACACTAATGAAAATGCGAGCACTTCAAGGAATGATTTCAGAGTGATCCCTGTTTTTCGCTTTTCGTACTCCTGGTCAAGAACTGAAAGGATCTCGTTTACTTATTCAGGAACCAATACCGAACCAGGATTCCAGCAGATCCAGCCTTTTACAGATCGGTCGGACCCATTAAATATTGTGGTTGGTAACCCTAACCTCAGGCCTACTTTTACCAACTCCATTAACGCCATTTACAACAATTACATTCCAAACTCCCGGTTCAATATCTCGTTAAACGCCAACCTTACCACTACCGAGGATCAGGTTAGCACCAACGTTATTCAAATTCACCAGTTAAAGCTCGTAACTGATACCGCCAAAAAGAACAGAACAATCAACGAAATTCATTATGTGAATATCAACGGCTCATATGCAGCTGTAGGCAGATACAATATTTCCAAGCAATTAGGCGACCGCAGATATAATCTGGCGCTGAACGGCAATGTTACCTATAGCTACAACGTGGCAATGAGCAATAACATTACTTACCACAACACCAACTGGCGTTTCGATGAACGGTTTGGCCCGCGCATTTCACCTAATGACAACATTGAAGTAAACCCGTATATAGGATATGACATTTCACGTTCTTTCACTACCCTATATGGTGCTACCCCTACCCTGTTAAAAACTACTTCGCTTGCAGTTGACGGAAAGTTCTATTTCTTCCAAACCTTCCAGGTTAATTACAGCGCTTCTAAAAATTATGTTCAGGGATTACAGGGATTTAAGACAAACCCGCTGGTTATTAATGCCGGCTTTGAAAAGGAATTCCTGAAACGGCGCAATCTGGTTATCACCTTTAACGTGTTTGACCTGCTGCATCAGAATAACTTTATCCAGCAAACAATTACGCCTCAGGGTACCACTAATACACTTTCTAATACGCTAAGCCGGTACTTCCTGTTTGGCGTGCGTTTAAACTTACAAAAGTGGAGCGGTGCACCTACACGGAACGGACGCAAGCTGCTGCGCCGTGGCGATGGCAGCTTTATCTATTGATCTTGCATCCGTTCCTGTGCGGGCTGTTGCCATTACATTTTTACGCGCAATACGGTAAAAGAGTACGCCGGCAGTTCAACCACGGGTTGACCGCCGAGCGTAATCTCCGATTGCTCGGGTCTTGTGGTTTTATCTGCAGGGTTACCTTGCAGTACTGTTTTAACAAGTTTCTGATGGGCGATCTTTAAATCGCCACAATCTAAACTGGTTTTTACTGACACTGGCAGCAGGTTAACCATTTTGATGATCAGATCATTGGTTTTGGTGTCTTTCACCACAGATACACCTACCCTTTTTACTACAGGATCACGCGTATCTGAAAAATCAATTGCGGTGGGAATGTACTCATTACCTGCATTCTCGCCGTATAGTTGCTGCACGTAATAGCTTACTGTGGGCTTAATTTCGGTACCGTTAAAATAAATCAGATCAGGCGTCCACTGGGTATGTTTTTCTCTGGCTAGCAGGGGTGCGTACGAGGCCATGTGCACCACGTCGCCGTTACGCTCCAGGCTGGTGAGGTACAACGCTTCTGTTAAGGCAACTTCCAGATTGCTTGGCCTGCCCGGTAAATGCGCTGCATACTCGCCCAGGTAAACTTTTGATTTGCTACGGTCATAACTATCATAAAAATTCTGGTTATGTACAAACCAGCCGGGTGGTTGGTAATAATGCTCATCAACAATAGGCACGTGCAATTTATCGGCAAGCTTCCATCCCTGCTCATAATCGGTACCTTCAGAAAACGGCCCTACCGTTCCAATCACGGTTATTTCCGGATGAGCCTTTTTCAGGGCATTAAAGATCATTGTAAAACGTGGTTCAAAAACATCACTGATCAGATCCTCGTTACCAACGCCGATATATTTTAAATGGAAAGGTTTGGGATGACCGGCCTCGGCCCGCAGTTTACCCCATTTGCTGGTTACCGGCCCGTTAGCATATTCTACCAGGTCAATAATGTCTTGTACATAAGCGCCCATCTGATCCATTGGCAAGCCACCTTGCTGGCCAGCTCCGCCGTTGCCCGAATTTTGACAGGGCACTCCTGCCGCCAATACGGGCACCGGCTCCGCGCCAATATCCTCACAGAACTGAAAATATTCAAAATAGCCCAGGCCCACGCTTTGGTGATAGCCCCACAAATTGCGTTGTGGCTTGCGCGCCTCCAATGGACCCACAGTATTTTTCCAGCGGTAAATATTAGCCAGCCCGTCTCCGTGAGAAACACAGCCACCGGGAAAACGCACAAAGCGGGGATGTATATCAGCGATCGTTTGCGCTAAATCTGCACGCAGACCATTTGGATGCCCCTTAAAAGTATTTTGAGGGAACAACGAGATCATGTCAAGACCCAAAATACCGGGCGACAACGGCCTCACCTGCAATACTGCATGGTCTGAGCCAGCCGTGGCAGTAAGTTTTGCATTAAGCTTTTGCCAATTTGCCGAACTTATATTTAAAACACTTTGCGCCAGCACTCCTTGCTGATCGTCAACCAGGCTCACCTCCAGCTCTCCGGCAGCGCCTTTAATTCGTTTGGCAAAGACAGAAAAATTATAAGCCTCACCTTTTTTAACCGGTATGCCATCAAAGCCTTCATTTGTTAATATAGCTCCTGGCGTTGTGGTATTTAACACCGCATAGTGGGGATTATTAGGATGGATAGGCGCTGTACTGTCAATCGTAAAAGTGGTGTGATCTCCTCTGAGCGTCCAGGCATAAGTGCTGTTCCAGGAAGGATCGCGGCCTAATTTATCGCCCGGCTGGTATTCAAAATCACGGTTCTGCACTAATTCGGCATATAAACCGCCGTCAGCTGCGTAATTAATATCTTCAAAGAAAACGCCAAGCAGCATATCGCTGATTGATTTAGCCTTTTGCGGCTCAAGCTTTACGTTTACCTCTAATTTTTTCAGGTCCTTAAAGCGCTCTTCGTCCTGTTTGGTATTCTCCCTGTACAAACTGGCGCGATACTGTTTTACCTCGTAAGCGTTAATTAACTTATCCACTACGTCCCATGCCACTTTGTGTACTTGCCCTGTAGCTTTACCTTCCACCAAATCAAGGCTGATACGGTCATTATGATAGCGGGAAGCGGAGATTTCGCGCGCCGGCGTATAGGTTTTAAAGTTTTGGGTAGTGGTTTGGAAATACTTTTGATTTTTATCCTGATAGGCGATCACATAAGTTTTATCCTTGCTGCTATAGCTAACTACCGGATTGATACAATTAGCGCCGGCCGTTAGTTCGGGGTAGCTTTGCCGGCCCCAGTCAATCAGATCGGCCGATGCGGTATGAGCAAAAACCCGGTCGTTTATGTTCAAGCTCCAGATACAGTGCCACAAGCCGTCTTTAGCTATAAATAAGTAAGGCGTAAGCATTTTCTTTTGAGCCCCCCATTGGCCATAGTCGCTCTTTAAATAACTGTATTCGTTACCGATGCTTACCCATCGCTGCCTATCGCGGCTCCAGGCAAAGTGCAGGCCGTTGTGGCTATCGTTCTTTAAGGTTGCGTAGGAGAACAGGTACACCGAGTCGGGCGCCTGCTTTGCTTTGGCCGAAATAGTTCCGCATTGGATGACAGCGGCAACTACGGCAAGCCAGAAATGTTTTTTCAT
>Ga0157369_10004652_pt1 | contig 16126 bp, 20 predicted proteins | sample C25metaG_FD_113461 | JGI IMG/M metagenome (GOLD analysis project Ga0157369, IMG submission 113461) | Corn rhizosphere microbial communities from Kellogg Biological Station, Michigan, USA - C2-5 metaG | ecosystem: Host-associated > Plants > Roots > Rhizosphere > Soil | place: USA: Michigan... | reverse complement strand
GCCGACGCGTGACGCTCTCCAGTACGCTGGACTCGGTGAAGGCGATCATGGCGATGAATCCAATCAGCGTCGCTACTGCATCGACCGACTCATCCCGCAAGGCGATGGCGGCTCAGCGTCGCGAGCTTGCATCAGTACTTGGCGATCTTCACGATGTGGATGTGAATGCACGCAACGAGACGCTGCTCGTACTGAATCCGGATCAACAAAAAAAGGCAGAGCAGTTCGAAGAGCAGGCAGATGCGCCGGTTGCGCCGAGCAACGGAGTTGGACGCGGCGCCGGTGGTGGCGGTCGACGCGGCGGCGGGCGTCCCGGCGGCGGGATGGGCGGCGCGGGCGTTCCGTAATCGGCGGGCGGTAGTTTTTTCACCGCCGCCTGCAACTCCGAAAGTTTTGCTTCAACGAGCGGCTCCGTGATGGGAGCCGTTTGTGTTTCTGACGGTAGCGTTGACGGATGATATCCTCACCATGTATACGCGCCGCGAAGCATCTGCAGCGCGCATTTCTCCGCACCGGCACCGACGTCACCTGTAGCGGCGGAGCGTAGTTCGAAACGGAATCGGGAGCGTAGACAGCCGACGTGTCGCCGCAGCTGTTGCAGCGGTCCCACAGTTCCGAGACGAGACATCTCCGAATGTTACGGCGATACGATCTTCGGTCTTCCGGGCGTGGTCTCGTCAACACGTTGTGTCGCTTGGGGTTACCCGATGCCAAAGACATCCGGGGTTCGACTACGAGCGAGCGTAAGTGCGCCTCGCCCTAGGCGGCACGTCGCGTGCAAAGGCGGCGCTCACCGCGGTAGGCGACGGATGCATGTTCGTGTGCCCGCATTACACTCTTTGGAGAATTATGAGGCCACCAGTTCGCAGCACTTGGACGGGAAGCTGGACCGAAGTACACGGGCAGCAGCAGCGAACGGCTGCGGTGGGCGGTGCTGTGTCGCGACGCGGCGCGATAGGCCTCTTCGGCGTAGTGGGACTGGCGACCCTTGCTGGGTTCGCCGCTCTTGTCGTGGGCACACCGGCAGCCGCCCGGGCCCAGGCGGCTGGGCAGAGCCTGAGTTCCGCGTCCGTATTCGACTACATAACCTTCAACTACGGCTGCAATCAACACCCCGCGGCCGGGACCACTACGGCGGCGAGCTGTGGTCCGATCGCCTTGACGGGGGGCAGCGGCACGGCGGCGACGGCCTCCAACAACGCGACGCGCACTGCAAGCGCTTCGGCGACGCTGACCAAGACGGACGGTGCTGGAACTCTCTGGTCCAACGCAGGCGGGGGTTCGAACCAGGCCAGCGTGCTCGCCGTGACGGGCACCCCGTCCGCAGGTGACTCGCTCGTGTTCCACTTCCTGACGACGCAGTCAGCGACGGGGTCAGGCGGCCCCTCCGACCCCCTATCCGGCTACAGCGCATATGGGGTCGCGGGACTGACCTTGACCGTCGGCGACCGGAGTGGGCCCCCCTCGGGGCTTACCGTGGTCGACGCGGAGCAGTTTGGTTACTCGAACGGCACGGGGGACACTCCACTCTGCCAGAACGTGCCCGGATATCTCTGCAACGTGTTTCGAACCTACTCGGGCCTCACGCCTACGGGCTTCGACATATGGCTCCCCTTCACGTCCGGCTCCACGCTCAGCTATTCGTTCCGGGCGTACGCGTCCGACTATTCGCCCTCCACATCGCTGGCCGACGGCGGGACGCTCTCGGCCTCGATCACCGCCACACTCGCGGGCATAGACGCCAGGACGGCGAACGGGACGTTCATCAGCTCGGCCAGCTTCGACTCACAGGGCTTTGGCACCATCAGCGCAACGTCGATGGCCACGACGACGCCAGAGCCTGGCTCACTCGCTCTACTCGGGACGGGCCTGGTCGGGCTCGTTCCGATGGTCCGCCGCCGCCGCAACTAGTCGACCGTTAAGGACCGCCGCTAGCAAACAAAGGGCCACTCATGAAGTGGCCCTTTGTCTTGCCGGCACGCGCATACCACCTCGGTTGGTCCGGCCGATCCTGCTCCCTCGTCATTGCGCCACATTCACCGGCCGCGATTTACGAGACACGATCTGGCACAGGGACGTCAGATTACGAACCTCGTCAGGGCCGTGCAACACCACAGGTTCATCAGCAGGCGTTCGCCGTAGCGTGCGTCGAACCAACGGCTAATGCGAATCACTAGGTCGTCGCCTTCGTACGTATCTGGGACGGGTTCCCGCTTTGATGCCGTGAGTTCCAGTTCGGCAGCAAGGATCTTGGACACTTCTCCGATGCCGGTAATGACACGACCAACAATCGGAACACTAGCGGCCCGAAGGCGCCGGTCGACCTCAGTCATGAGAGACTCAAATTCGAGTTCGTTCGTCGGCTAGGGGCGCTCCGGCGCTGGTCGGGCTGCTGTCGGCCTAGCATATCCTGGTCGACCATCAATTACAAAACAATCCGCGCCACCAAGTCCTTCCGCTTCCCCTACACTAACGAGATAGTGCCAGATCTCCGTCGCGCGGGGCGTGCGCCACTCGTTTGTATTGGCCACGGTGGTGCGGCTCGATACCAACCGGCGTCCCAGCCTGCGCGCTAAAACGGGGTAGAGTGCTATCGCAACGCCACGCCCCTGATACCGCGCCGGGAGATGGTTGTTCGCGATAATTATGCGGACCGATTCACGGTCGATTTCCTGCAGACCAACGTCGTACCACTCTCCCCCACCGTCGGGGGACGCTGCATCTCGGGGCCACGCACGAATGTTCCAAGTGACACGCCCGGCGTCGCTTTCCTGCTGGATGTCGTAGAGCCACGCACTCACGGTTCCGTCTCTGGCGACGCATCGTGTCGTCTTCGACGCGAACGCGTACGGAGCTCTATCCGATCAGGACTTTCGGGCACCCATGGTCGCGGAACGTGCAAACGGAATAGTCGCCCAGGCGAATTACTACACAGCGTCAGAACTCACGGCCCACTTGGCTTCCGAACAGGATGCGGGGTTCAAGCGAAGCTGGAGCGCGATGCGCCGACTTGCCACCCACACCTCCTTCTACGACGGATCGCAAACACGCATAAGGTTCTCAGGTGACGCTGAAGACCAGCTGTGCTATGTCCTCTTTGGTGCGAGCCTCGCAAACCGCGCGGATCAGCCCGGCGAATATGCGGCATTGATTCAATCAATCGCCCAAGCGGAAACGTTCACGGATATTGCCGCTCAAGCTGAATTCATCCGCGGTATCAGTGCTTCGCTCGAAATCGCTGGTGATCCAGTCGTCGAAGAATTAGCGCCGCTCTCCCAGCGTCCGAAGCTCAGACTGGTCACGCAATCCGCAACCGCTGGTCACCCAATGCGCAACAAGCGGCTGGTCACCCTTTCTTAGTTCCCTCAGGCGATGCACCAAGCATGAACACGGCTAAGCGGAGGGTGTCGGACAATGCCGCGCATCGGGTGGTTACGACCGACGCCGCGATCGATGCTGCAATTATATCAGCACGGAATGTCGACATGCGTCGCCCTCGCGCCATAGACGCGAGATACGTCAGGTCTCGCGACGGAATTGCAGTGGCACTATCGAATGGCGTGCAGGTAATGATCCCGCGAGCGCTCATTCAAGGATTGCAGGAAGCAACGGTCGAGCAATTACTCGTAATAGAGATTGAAAAGCGTGGCTTCGGACTGCATTGGCCGGCGCTCGACGTCGATCACTATGTGCCAGCACTTCTAGCCGGTGTATTCGGAACGCGGCAGTGGATGGCCGATTTGGGCCGGAAAGGCGGGAAGGTAACGAACCCCGCCAAAGCATCTGCATCGAGAGCGAATGGCCGACGCGGTGGCAGGCCGCGTAAAGACTCGTCCAGAAATGTCGGCTAGGTACCGCGCGCCGCCGATCACGCGTGTCACGATCGCCCCCACCTGACGATCCCACCACCCTCCGCTACTCCGCTGCCGCGGGATGCAACATCGTTACCAGCTCGCGTACGGTTGCCGGTGTGCGCGGTCCGAAGTACAGCAGCTCCTGTTCGTTGATGCGATAGATGCGCTTGTTCCTGGCCGCCGGTGTCAGGTTCACACCCGGCAGCGTCGCGAACTTGTCGGCACTGCCCATGCGGTCGAATCCGACGTCTGTCGCGATTATCACGTCTGGCTTTAGCTGAGCGATCAACTCCGGCGTGAGTCGCGTCATGGATCTGGTCGAATCGATCGCGTTCGCGGCTCCGGCCCAGTGAAGCATCTGCGTCGCCGGACCGTTGCCGCCTACTGCGAGGTAGCTGTTGCCGATCTGACCGAAGTGCATGATGAGGACGCGCGGCTGTGGCTTTCCCACCCACTGCGTTGTGTCCTTCCAGATCGAATCCATTCCGCTGCGCCATTGCGCGATCACGCTATCTGCTGTCTTCTCGCGATGGAATCGTTTCGCAAGCTGCGCCATCAGTATCTGCGCGCTATCCAGCGACTCACCCGGCTTGATGACGAGCATGGGAATGCCGACTTTCTTCAGCTGGTCGAGCACCGCGTCCGGTCCCACGTTTCCATCTGTCAGGAACAGCGTCGGCTTCATCGAGATTATTCCTTCGGCACTCAGCGCGCGGTGGTAGCCGACCGATGGAAGCGACGTGATCGCCTGAGGATAGATGGAGGTCAGATCTCTGGCGACGATGTTGTCCTGCGCTCCGATGTCATACATGAACTCGTTGATCTGTTTCGACACGCTGACGACGCGGTTGGCATTGCCGCGGCTGTCGGATCTGCCACATCCGCCGAGTGCGAGTGCGACGCCAGCCGCGAGCGCAATGCGCACGAGCGTGGACGAGGGAGCTGCACGAAGCTGCATACGGGGCATTGGCTGATCTTTGCGGTTTGTTGGCATTTTGGGCCGGAGCATGCCGATTTGGCTGTGACTCCACGTCACAGTACTTACGACAGACGTTTGGGTGGCGTTGTGCAAGCGTACCAGGCTTGATCGGGTGAGGATAGCTGGTCGGCCAAGAGTCGATCTGGCGAGGAGATGGGTGGACTAAGATTCCGCTAAGGCGCATTCGTCAGTTGCGGACCGGGGGGGACGGCGGCAATTTCTTGCTAGGAGTACCAATTCATTTCAGGGAGAAATGGCAATGCGGCTCATCTCACGCTCGTTCGCGATGGCGGCGGCAATCGCGATGGCATCGGCACTCAGTGCGGGTGCAGCAAGTGCACAAGCGACGGCTACAACGTGTAAGGACGGGACTACGAGCGCGACGTCTGGTCGCGGCGCGTGTTCCGGACATGGTGGCGTGGCAAAGGCCACCAAGGCGGCGAAGGCTCCAAAGGCGAGCAAGACCGCAGCGGCTGCTACGGCAGCTGCAGCGCCGGCACCTGCGGCGGCTGCTCCTGCCAAGGCGGCGACTAGCGCGGCGATGGTGACCTGCACGGACGGCTCGATGTCGAAGGGTGGTCGCGGCGCCTGCTCTGGCCATGGCGGCGTGAAGGCAGGAGCAGCCGCAGCGGCAGCGGTAACACCTCCCGCAGCACCGGCATCCACACCCAAGCCTGCCAGGGCATCAAAGGCTGCGACCGCCTCCAATGCAACGGCAGGTTCTGGGGCGAAGGAAGACAACAACCCGGTTGGCGCGATCGCCAAGTGCAAGGACGGCATGTATTCGCACGCGACGCACCGGCAGGGCGCCTGCAGCCGTCACGGCGGGGTTGCGAGCTGGACGTAATAGCAGCCCAGGCAGCAGCCCAATCAGTTGTGCCCCGGGGGTGATCGACTTATGTCGATCACCCCCGGTCGCTTTCTGCAACTGTGCCACGGCGCATTTACTGCGAGGTATCTTTCACAGTGTGGGTGGCGTTCACCCAAGTGATACGCCGGATGCAACACCGGATCGCGCACCCGAGCGTGACCGCGTGAAATCGCTAGCGAATGCGGGAGGGGAAGCCCATGTCTGACTTCTATCGACGCCGACGCGTGGTATTCAAGGACGCGACTGCGTTGCTCACATTCTTCCTCGGCTTCGTCTGGTCGGGGGCGTTCGCGTGGCCATTTCTGGCGGACCAGGTGGACCAGGGCGACATGATCCGGGGCCTCGCCTACTTCCTCTCCGTGGTGCTGGGCAGTGGCATCGTGATGGGGCTCATCGGCCTCGAGGTCGGTAATCTCCTGGGCGGTGTGTGGGAGCGATATCACAAGCATCATCGCATCCATCATGAGTTCGCGCTGGCCGGCGGATCGCCGGCGCTCGCCTGGGCCGGATCGTCTGGCATTGCGCCTGTGCGGAGCGTGTCGATGCCGAGCGCACCTGCAGTGCGCGACGTGAGCAACGTGTATTACGACGAGGCCGGGGTGTACGCTGCCTCGTTCATTCCGCTCGCCGAACGCGTGCGGCCGGTTCGTTATGAAATGCCGAAGGTGCGTGAAGCGCTCGCGAAAACGACCAACATCGGTGCGTGGGATGGTGGCCGTCTCGTCGGCGTCGTACGCGTGCTGAGCGACGGCTACACCTTCAGCGTGATCGCAGACATCCTCGTCGATCCGGACTACCAGCGCCTGGGCATCGGAGGCAACCTCATGTCCCGTGCACTCGCCGCCGCGCCGGATGCACGTCTTCTTATCGAGGCACAGCCTGATTGCATCGGCTTTTTCGAGAAGATCGGATCCGTGCGCGGACCGACGGGATTCACCCTGACAGGCCCGGCGCCGCAATGAGCGGACGCGTACGAAAGGATCTCGCTGCGTCATTCCTCACTGGGCGGTTTCTGATCCCGATTCTGGTCGGGGTTCTAGCGCTCGTCCTCGTCATCTGGTTGATCCGCGGTCGCCGCTGAACACTCGGCAACCAGGTTCCAAACGGTCCGCTCCGTCCGACGGCCAGCCGCGAAGACGGATAAACATCGGTACAGACGAATTACGACGGCAACTCGGGTAGTGCGGCTCGCCTACTGCGGTGGTACTATACTGCTCGGTGGCTTTCCACTGGAAGGTGCTTCCTCCCACCCGATCGAGTCAACTGTGAACGAGTCAATTCAGTCGCCGGAGATTGACGAGGAGATGTACGGGCTGCGAGAAGTCGATCCGGAACACGGGCCGGAGGATCCGGCGCCGCGCAAGCGTGCCGACACGAGCGTCAAGCTGTATGTCGCGCTGTGGTTGCCCGGCGCGGGCGCCCTCCTCGCTTACTCCATTACGCGCGGCAGCTTCTGGGCTGGGTTCGTCGGGATCGAGTTGTTGCTGGTTGGACTTTATACCCTCGCAAAATTGTAAGTGCTGAAAGTTCGGGAACACCAGGGATGAACACCGGCTCCTATCCTGTGCAGGAAGAGCGAGCGGAAATGCCAGAAGACGTGCCACAGGGGGGTGAGACTTCGGCATCCAGCTCGCGCCGCCCAGATCCGGCTGACGCACCACAGCTCCGCGATGCGCACGCGCAGAGGGTCATAGCCGCGCAACGGTCCGAGGCGCTCAACCGTCTGCTCAATGTCTTCATCGCCGTACTGGCGCTGATCATACTTGCGCCGGTCATGCTGCTCATCGCGCTCGCGGTGAAAGTAACGTCGCGTGGTCCGGTCTTCTACGTGCAGGATCGCGTTGGTGTGGATCGTCGTCGCCGATACAATTCGCCGGGTGAGGACAGGCGAAAGTCGAACGTCGGCGGCAGACCATTCCGCATCCTCAAGTTTCGCTCGATGCGGCAGGACGCGGAGGCCGGGACGGGAGCGGTGTGGGCAGCCAAGCAGGATCCTCGCGTTACACCGGTTGGTAACTTCCTGCGCAAGACGCGCCTCGATGAGCTTCCTCAGCTCATCAACGTCGTGCTCGGTGACATGAACATCGTTGGACCGCGGCCAGAGCGGCCCAGCATCTTTGCGGAGTTGCGCGAGAACATCGACGGATATCAGCTACGGCAGCAGGCTCGTCCCGGCATCACGGGCTGGGCGCAAATCAATCACGCATACGACACGTCCATCGACGACGTGCGTGTAAAGATTCAGCTGGACCTTGAATACCTCGCGCGGCAGTCGCTGGCCGAGGATCTCAAGATCATGATGCGCACACTTCCGGTGATGATCTTCAAGCGCGGCTCGCGGTAACTGCACAGCCCGCCGTAGACATCGTCGCAACATCATCGCTTGACAACAAAGAGAGACCGCTCAACGCGGTCTCTCTTTGTCCGAACGTATGGGGATGTGTTGCGGATGTGATCGCGCAGTGCTACGGCTGCGGTCGGTTCATGCGCGCCTTGTCCATGTCCGCCACGTTCTTGTCGAAAATGGTCTGCTGTTCGGGCGTGAGGATTGCGCGTAGCTGAGTGCGCTGGTTGGTGCGCATTTCCGTCATCTTGGCGCGCATGTCGCCACCCGTCTCGGCCTTTGCCGCCGTCTCCAGACGATCGTTGATCGCCTTGACCGAGTCCGTCTGAGCTGCGGTAAGGGTGATACCCGTCAGGAGGCGGGTGGTCGAGCGCTGCACCATCTGCGCAGGATCCATCCGTCCGCCCATGTTCCCCTGCGCCATTACCGGGGCACTCGCCGCGGCAAGGAGCATCAGGGAGCACGCCGCAATGTTGATTCGCCGCATGTTGCTTCCTCTTGAAAGTGTGGTGTTGCGTACGCCGCTGACACTTGCCAGCGAAATTCGTACCCTGCGACCCGTAGATGTACGGTCAACCCCGCAGGACGTTGTAACCCGATCGGACGCGGTATTCAGAATCCACTAACATATCAAATATTCTTGATGTATTATTCCCGAGGACGTTCATCTCACGGTGAGAGTGCAGCCGAATGTGTTTGACTACTGCAATAGGTCGCGTCGGATACATCAACCAAAATTGATGCATTTGACCGATATGACGGGAGCGATTTCGCCATACACCGATGCGGCGGCATAAGCCTGTGCGCGTCGCTTTCGCGCGTGCACGTTACTCGGTACAGTTCGAGATATGGTTGTATCGCAGATCACACACCCAGGGGCCATTCGACAGGCCGCGGTCGCAATAGTGCTTGCGCCCGGTGCGGCGGGCGACGAACTGCTGCTCATCCGGCGCGCCACCGTGGACGGCGACCCATGGAGCGGTCATCTCGCGCTGCCCGGAGGCGGTCGCGAGCGGGTCGACGCGACGCTGGAAGACACCGCACGGCGAGAAACGCTGGAGGAGACTGGGATCGAGCTGTCTCACAGTCCATGCGTCGCCACACTGACGCCTGTAACTCCGAGTTTCATGACGGCACCGGCGATAACGATCGCCCCTTTTGTGTTCCGATATGCTGGTGACAGGCGCGTTACCATGTCGTGCGAGATAGTGGAATCGTGGTGGATTCCGATAGAGCTACTTCAGCGTGAGGATGCATGGACTACGACCCCGGTCACCATACGCGACGGCTCCGCGATTCACGTCCGCGGTTTCATGTGGCAGGGGCATGTATTGTGGGGATTGACCGAAAGAATCCTGCACGAGTTTCTCGCGCTCGCGAAGCAGACTCAGAGTTTGTAGCAGGCGCGTGTCATCGCGGTAGTGCGGCGATGCCGTCGGCGCCGTACTCTACCGCTACGTCATCCAACGCAGGCCGAGGACGATCTCCAGGACGCTCCGCGGGAGTGCCGATGTGCACGAATCCCGCTATACGCTCGTCATCCTTGACGCCCAGCTCACTCATGATCCGCCGATCGTACGCGTACCACTCGGTGTGCCAGTTGGCTCCGTAGCCCATTGCGTTCGCGGCGATCACGAGGCTCATCGCTGCTGCGCCCGCGGAAAGAATCTGCTCCCATTCCGGTGCTTTGGGATGCTCGTGCGTGCTGGAAACAACCCCGATTACCAAGGGCGCGCGCAAGAGCCTCGCATGCTCGATCTGCAACGCTTCCGGAGTCGCGTCGGGATGATCGGCGTGGAACGCGTCTGCGATCAGTTGGCCCAATCGCGCTCCGCCATCCGGTCCGATCACGATGAAGCGCCATGGCACGGCTCTGCCGTGATCGGGCACCCGTGCGGCGATGGTGAGCAGGGTGCGAACTTCTCCGGCCGTTGGGGCTGGTGCGGCAAGCAGGCGGGGTGGAACGGATCTGCGTGTGAGCAGCAGGTCTATAGTTGGATTCATCTGTCGTATTGAGGTTCCCCAAAGTTAGCCGAGGAAACCATTTCGCCGCGCGGGTCATCCTACCCTCGGGGAGCGATCCAGACGGCCGACGGGTGCCCGTGCGCTCCTATCATCCATAACCAGTACCATCATGTCCTCCGAACCCACTCATAATTCGGTCTGCCGCCGCCTCACTCGATTCTCGGCCGCAATGGCGCTGGCCTCGGCGACGATCCTCGTATCAAACGCGCAGGCGCAGGGCGACGCCTACTCCGTCCAGCGACGCGCACAGGCATCCGCGTCCGGCGCGACTCGGATCCGAGTCGAGAACGGCTCGGGCCACCTCGTGATCAACGGCAAACAGGGCGCGTCCGCGGTGTCCGCGACCGCCGTCGTGCGCGGCTCATCGCAGCGCGCGGTGGATGCAGTGAAACTCATCACCGAGCGCGATGGCGACGAGATCGTCGTCAGGACGGATCGCCCCGACAACCAGTGGTTTCGGGGCGACAACGTCAGCGTCGAGCTAACGGTGGAAGTGCCCTCCACCGTCCAGCTGGATGTCAACGACGGTAGCGGCGGCGCCCAGATCGACAACGTCGGCCCGATCACGGTCAACGTGGGATCCGGCGGCGTGCGGATCAGCAACGTCAACGGCGCGGCGGAGATAAAGAGTGGGTCGGGCGGTGCAGGGCTGCGTGACGTTCATGGCGACGTGACGGTTTCCACAGGCTCCGGCGGCATCACCATCTCAGGTGTGACTGGCTCGGTGGATGTGCGCAGTGCGGGCTCGGGTGGCATCAAAGTGAGCAAGGTCACTGGCTCGCTTCATCTGGGCTCCATCGGCTCCGGCAGCCTGGACGCCGACAACATCGGCGGCGACCTGACGGTGGACAGCAAGGGGAGCGGCTCGGTTTCATATACCAATGTGAAGGGCCACGTGAGCGTGCCGAGGCGCGGACGCGACTGGTGATCGCGATGTGTCGACGAAAGCGTCGGTAAAGTTGGCCAATGTGTCGACGGATGCGCTGGTGGATGTGTCGGTGGATGTTTTGCTAGATTGATCGGATGACGGATCCGATCCTGGAAACACTCGAGAGCGACACTCTGCCGGAGTCCGGCGCAGAGATTGTCGCTCTCGTTGCAGAGTACTTCAAGTCCACGCAAGACGGCGCCGGCGCCGTCTCGACCGATCTCACACCCGAAGAGATATCAGCGCGGTTCGATGAGCCGCTGCCGCGCGGCGGGCAATCTCTCAGCCGCGTTGCGGATCGCTTGCGAACGGATGTGATGGCAGATGCCAATCGGCTGTACCATCCCATGTACATGGGGCATCAGGTTGCGCCTCCACTGCCGGCGGCCGTGTGGACGGAGCCGCTCATCAGCGTGATGAACCAGTCGGTCGCGGTCTGGGAGATGTCTCCGACGGCGACTGTGATCGAGCACCGTGTCATCCGCTGGATGACGGATCTGGTCGGCTGGGACGAGGCCAGCGGCGGAACTCTCACATCCGGCGGCACGGAGGCGACCTTCACGGCGCTGCTCGCCGCGCGGAATGCGATCATTCCCGACGCGTGGACCGACGGCGTTGGTGCGAATCCTCCGATAGTCCTGTGCGGCGAGCATGCGCATTATGCGGTCTCTCGCGCGCTCGGCGAACTCGGACTTGGCGTGCGCAGCCTCGTCACGATTCCGTCGCGGGATTTCAGGATGGATCCCGACGCTCTGGAGCGCGCTCTCGTTCATGCACGCGCGAGTGGAAAGGCAGTGATGGCCGTGGTCGCGACAGTTGGATCGACCGCAACGGGTTCATTCGACGATCTCGTTGCGATTGGCGGAATCTGCGACGCACATGGCGTGTGGCTGCACGTGGACGGCGCGCATGGCGCATCCGCGCTGCTCTCCGAGTCGCGCGCGCAGGCGCTTGCTGGACTGGCTCGCGCCCGCTCGCTCGCGTGGGATCCCCACAAGGGCATGTTGTTGCCGATCGCGACTGGAATGCTGCTGATGCGTGATAACCAGGACCTGCAGCGAGCCTTCGCGCAGCGCGCGCCATATCTCTTTCACGAGCGCGCCGGCGCCCGTGCGTGGGACCTCGGCAAGGAGAGCTTTCAGTGCTCGCGCCGGGCTGATGTGTTGAAGCTATGGGTGGTGCTGCAGCGCTATGGTGCTGACGGGATCGGCCGCGTTTACGATCATCTGTGCGACGTGACACATGATCTGTACGACGCGATCATGGCGCGCAGTGACTTCGAAGCGCTGCATGAGCCGGAATCGAATATCCTCTGCTTCCGATACCTTGGTTCCGCGGATCTGGACGCCGACTCCGTAGACAATTTGAATCGCAACTTGCGCGCGACGTACAACCGCTCCGGCAAGGGGTGGATAACTCTTACAGTGTTGGAAGGACGTCCGGTGCTGCGCGTAACATTGATGAATCACCGCACGCGCGCACGTCATACTGGCGCGCTACTCGATGGACTGGCGGCCGAAGCCGCCCGGCTGGTGTCAGAGTAGCGAGCGGATCCATCCTCCGTCGACGGGTATCGACGCCCCAGTAGTGTAACTTGCGCGGTCGGACGCAAGGAAGGCGACCATCGCCGCGAATTCCCTGGGCGCGCCGAGTCGGCGCATCGGGATCTGCGACTCCATTCCCGCGATCTCGGCCTGGGCCGTTGTCCCGTGCCGCGCCGCGTTGCTCTCTGCCAGGTGCGCGATGCGATCGGTGAGCGTGTAACCCGGCATCACGTTGTTCACAGTCACACCGTAGGTCGCGACCTCGTTCGCCAGTGTGCGCGCAAAACCTGTAACAGCGGCGCGCACACTGTTCGATAGGATCAGGTTATCCACAGGCTGCTTGACCGCAATCGACGTGATGTTGATGATGCGTCCCCACAAGCGCTCTTTCATTCCAGGCAGCACGGCGCGCGTCATGTTGACGGCGCTCTCGAAGTTGAGTCGCCACGCATCGGTCCATGCAGAGGGTGGATGAACCTCGAAGGGACCAGCCGGCGGACCGCCAGCGTTATTGACGAGAATATCGACTCGGCCGAATTCCTCCCGTGCGTAGTCCCAGACGCGCTCGACCGCCGCTGGATCAGAGATGTCCGCAACCATGGACACGACCTTGACGTCGCTGGCAGCCGCTATCGCGCGCACCGTTTCGTCCAGCGAGGACTCACTGCGAGCGCACAGGACGAGGTTCACACCTTCCAATGCAAGCTCTTCCGCGACTGCGCGACCGAGGCCGCGACTCGATGCTGTGACGAGCGCGACCTTGCCTCCTATCCCGAGGTCCATGGCTATTTCTTGTGGAAGTAGCTGTCGGTTCCGTTCAGCCAGTCCTCGCGCGGCGGACTGAAGATGTCTACGTCGAGCGTATCTTCGAGCGCTTCGGCACGATGCGGCACATTGGATGGAATGTGGAGAACCTCACCCGCACTGACGACGATCTCTTCCTTTCCGTCCGCACCGATCCAGAAGTGGAGGGCGCCTTCGAGGATGTATGTAAGCTGTTCGTTGTGATGCGAGTGCTGTGGAACTATCGCACCCTTGTCGAGATATACGTGCGCGAGCATCATGTCGTCGCCCGTGATGAGCCTGCGGGAGATGCTGTCGGTCACGACCTCTTTTTTCATGTCGTCCCAGCGGAAGTGCCGCACCTTGGTGTTCATCGTGGCTTCAGTTTGAGGTGATATCAGTGGTGATTCGGCGTGCCGAAAACATACGTCGCATCGCACGCATCGTCGCTTTGTCAGCGGCTGACTCCTGGGAACATACGTCCGGGCAAGCGATTTGCGAATAGCGGTGTATGTAGTACGGACTCGCTGGACATTGCAACCGGACTCCCTGCCCAGATCCAATGCTCTTTCACGATACGCAGGTCGCACCGCTAATCGAGATATTCGAGCTCTACATGTTGCGAGACGCGACGCTGGCCGACCTTCGGGAGCCGACCGTGGTCGCGACGCGTGCGATGCTGGACGTGGGCCTGGCGCCGGAGATGATTCTCAGCGTGCTGGATGGGGCGGTGCAAGTCGCTGCCGATGAGACCGTCAGTGCCGATACCGCCGATCACGCACGCGCGCTTCGGGAGAACATCGTCCCGTGGCTGATGGGCGAGTGCTTCGATCCGATTGTCGCGAGCGGCCCGGTGTTGCCGCTGGCCTGAGCGCGGATCGGGGCTGGCGCGTGCCCGCGGAGGTCCGCATTTTCCGGTTGTGATTACACGCAAGGCAACTCCCGCGGACGCCGCATCCATCAGCGCTCTGATCGATCTTTACGTGCCCAGTGGCACACTCCTGCCACGGTCGGAAGAATTCATCACGATGTACGCGCACGAATTCGTCGTCGTCGAACGGGATGGCGAGGTGGTGGGGTGTGTGCATCTGGACGAGTACTCACCCAGCCTGGCTGAACTTCGCTCGCTGGCGGTCGCGCCGGGTGCGCAGGGGATTGGGATAGGAAAGGCACTGGTCGCGGCTACCGAGCGCTTTGCCCGCGCGCGCGATTACGTGACGCTGTTTGCCGTGAGTAATGACACGGAGTTCTTCGCGCGGTTTGGGTTCACGCGCCGTAATATTCCCGAGCTCGATCTCGAACGCAGCGAGGTCAGCAAATACAAGGGCGTGTTCGCGAAGGATCTGCAAGTCGCAAATACGGACCAGCCGGGCCTCTCACCGTAGCAGCCGGCGCAACCGCGCCGAATCTGGACGTGTCATATATTCCGGCGGGGCGTCCCATCGGCTGACTTCCGGTAACGAGAAATGGATCCAGGAACAGCGCTAGTCGCAATAATCGGCACACTCGGCGCGTTTGGAGCGCCGATCGCCCTGATGTACATGTGGCTGCACCGGCCTTCGGCGAAGAGGGAGCTTGGCCAACGGCCGGCAGACGCCGCGCTGGAGGCTCGTCTCGAGCGAATCGAGGTTGCAGTGCAGGCGATCGCTATCGAAACGGAGCGAATCGCGGAAGGGCAACGCTTCACAACCAAATTGCTTACCGCCCCGGAGCGTACACCGGCGAACGTTGCCGAAAACGTCGATCGCATCGGCGCGTAGGGAGAGCGAAAGATGGCAAATCGGTCGGAACTCGTGGCGGTCCGTGACGTTGCGGTTCGTTACTTCCATCTGCGCGCGCCGGTCGAGGAAGTGCAGCAAACGGTGCTGGAAGCCGCACGGTCGATGCAGGCCGACGGGCTGACGATGGAAGAGATTCTCGTCGTTCTCAAGGGCGGCGTGCGGCTCGCCGCGGACCACGTGAACCAACCCGCCACATCCGAACGCGCGGCGTTGCTCCGATCGCAGCTCACGCCCTGGCTCGTTTCGCTTTACCTCGGAGACCTCGGGGAGGCGGACGAGGATCTCGGCTGAAGATGGCCACGACTCTCAGCCCGGTTGTCCCAGTAGAGTTGTAGATTGGCGCGGCCGCGCCAACTTTCATCACATGAAAGACCCAGCAGCGCTCCCGGGGCGCAGGACCCTCCGCACTTCCGCTCGGTTCGTTGCCGCCCTGGCCGCAACCCTCGCGTCCGGTGTTGCGCCACAGCTATTTGCACAGGCCACGTCGTCGGACACGTTGCCTGCCGTCCACGTCACCGTGCTGCGCACGCCTTTCGACGTTACGAGAGCTCCACTCAACGTGGCGTCAGTCGGTGCGCGCGACATAGCTGTTGCACGGCCTGGATTCTCGCTCGACGAGGCTCTCGGTCAGGTTGCTGGAATTCAGGTCGATGACAGATTGAACTTCGCAATTGGTGAGCGGCTCTCCGTGCGCGGAATAGGTGTCCGCTCGCAATTCGGCACCCGTGGAGTGCGTGTTCTGGTCGACGACATTCCGGCGACGCTCGCCGATGGCCAGTCAGCGCTCAACAACATCGACATGGGTTCGCTCGGATTAGCTGAGGTGGTTCGCGGGCCGGCATCGGCGTTGTACGGCAACGCGTCGGCCGGAGTCATCGCGTTCCGAACATTGCCGCCGCCGCCAGTCCCATTTGCGCCGACAGCGCGCATCATGACCGGCAGCAACGGACTCGCGCGGTTCCAGGTTGGCGTTGGTGGCATCAAGGACCGGGGTAGCTACGTCGTGAACGCCGACCG